>Ga0184615_10001062_pt1 | contig 14941 bp, 13 predicted proteins | sample PLM4_65_coex_FD_133134 | JGI IMG/M metagenome (GOLD analysis project Ga0184615, IMG submission 133134) | Groundwater sediment microbial communities from an aquifer in East River, Colorado, USA - PLM4_65_coex | ecosystem: Environmental > Terrestrial > Soil > Riparian zone | place: USA: East... | reverse complement strand
TTGAGCACGATGTTCCCGACGAAGCCGTCGCACACGATGATGTCGACCAGGCCGAAGCGGGGATGTCCGGCGACGATGTCACGGCCTTCGATGTTGCCGACGTAGTTGATGCCGGTGGCTTGCCGGAGCAGCTGGTGCGCCTCCTTGGCGGACGCGTTGCCCTTCTCGTCTTCTTCGCCGACGTTCAGGAGACCGACCTTGGGATTGGCCCGGCCGAGCACGTCCTGCATGTAGATGGTGCCGAGCCAGGCAAAACCGAGCAGTTCGCGAGGGGAGCAGTCGACGGTGGCGCCGGCGTCAAGTACCAGTACGGGGAGGTCGACGGTAGGAAAGGCAGTGGCGACAGTGGCCCGCTCCACGCCCTCGTGCAATCCCAGCATGAGGGTGGAGGCCACCAGCACGGCGCCGGTATTGCCGGCGGAGACGAAGGCGTCGGAGGTGCCGCTCTTCTGCAGGCCCAGCCCCACGGCGAGGCTGGAGTTGGGCTTCTTCCGCACCGCAGCGAGCGGCTTTTCCTCCATGCCGACCACGTCAGGCGCGTGATGCACCTCTATCCGCGAGCGATCGACTCCCGGATGGCGGGCGAGTTCGGCCTCGATGGCGTCCTGCCGACCGACCAGCTGTACCACGAAGTCGGGCGGCAACGTTGCCAGGGCCTGGACCGCTCCCTCAACCTCCGCCTGCGGGGCGTGATCTCCCCCCATGGCGTCGAGAGCGATGCGGATCACGCTCAGGCGTCCTCGACCTCAACCATCTTCTTGCCGCGATAGTACCCGCAGGTGGGGCACACGCGGTGCGGCAGCTTGGGCGAGCTGCACCGGGGGCAGGCCTGAGTGGCCATGACCACGGCTTTGTCGTGCCCGCGACGGAGCCGCTTGCGGGACTTGGAGAGTTTTCGCTTCGGGACGGCCATCTGAGCCTCAGTCGGGTTCTGCCAGGGCCCCGCATCCGCAGGGTCCGGCGTTCAGATCCGCTCCGCACCGGGGGCACAAACCGGGACAGTCCTCTCGACAGAGCGGATACGCGGACACGGCCAGCGCCACTTCTTCGCGCACCGCCGGGCGAACGTCCACGCGGGTAATCGGCGCTGGCATCGGATACACCGCGGGGTCCTCCGCGGCATCGGAATTGGCGCTGAACAGCACCTCGACATGCGCGTCGAGGGGAGAGATCACCTCGGTCAGGCAGCGGCGACAGGTGCCCTTGAAGCGCCCCTGCACCCGCCCATTCCAGAAGTACTCTTCATCCCCGGTACGGGACAATCGCCCGGCCACGGAGACTGGTCCATCCAGTTCGAGGTCGAGCCCCGCGAAAGCCGGGTCGTTTGGTTCGAGCCGGCCTTCGGTTTCCACGGGACCGCGATTGAGGTCCCGAACATCGACCAGAAGCATAGCCCCAAAACCTAGCCGGGACAACGAGTTGGGTCAAGTCGAGCGGCTCGCCGGTCGGGCAGTTCCGAGTTCCGTAGGCGCCATACAACTGTGCGGCGCCCACCCGGAACTCGGGACCCCTAGCCCCAGAGCCCGGCCAGCTCAGACTCCGTGAAGAAGAAGGCTACCTCTCGCGTGGCGTTGTCCAGGCTGTCGGAGGCGTGAATCGCGTTTTTCCCCTTGGATTCGGCGTAGAGCTTCCGCACGGTCCCGGCCGCGGCTTCAGCGGGGTCGGTTGCGCCGATGGTGGTCCGCAGCTGGGCCACCGCGTCGTCCCGCTCGAGGGCCATGGGGAAGCATGGTCCGCTGGTCATGAAAGCGACCAGGTCGTCGTAGAACGGACGGCCGCGGTGCACCTCGTAAAAGGCGGCGGCCTGGGCTGTGGTCAGCCGGGTGAGCCGCCCTGCCCGGAGCACGAAGCCCTCCTTCTGCAGCAGCGCGAGAATGAGGCCCGCCTTGCCACTCTCGATGGCGTCCGGCTTGAGCATGCCGAGTGTCAGTGTCTTTGCCACGGTTCTCCTCAGTCGGTTCCACGTTCCGCGTTCCGCGTTCCGCGTTTCGTACTCCGAATTCCGGCCTGAGGAACCCGGAACGGGGAACGCGGAACGCGGAACGGCTACTTGAGTTTCGCCTTCAGCAGTTCCACCACATCGACCGGCCGTTTCATCACCGAGATCCGGGCGTCCTCGAACGCCCCGATTTTCTCGGCCGCGGTGCCGGAGGCCCCGGAGATGATGGCCCCGGCGTGCCCCATCCGGCGGCCGGGCGGCGCCGTCTGCCCGGCGATGAACCCGATCACCGGCTTGGTGACATGCTCCTTCACGAAGGTGGCGGCGTTCTGTTCATCGGTGCCGCCAATCTCGCCCAGCATGACGATGGCATCGGTCTCGGGGTCGGCCTGGAAGGCGCGGAGGCAGTCGATGAAGGAGGTGCCGTTCAGCGGGTCGCCGCCGATGCCGACGCAGGTGCTCTGACCGATCCGGTTCCGGGTGAGGTGGTTCACCACCTCGTAGGTCAGGGTCCCGCTGCGGGAGACCAGGCCCACCCGGCCGGGCGCGCAGATGTTGCCGGGAATGATGCCGATCTTGGCCTGCCCCGGCGTGATCAGTCCGGGACAATTGGGGCCGATCAGCCGGGCTCCGCGTTCGCGCACGTAGGGGAGGACTCGGGTCATATCCATGACCGGTACGCCCTCGGTGATGCAGACGATCAGGGCAAGGCCCGCATCCGCGGCTTCGAAGATGGCGCCGGCGGCACCGGCCGGCGGCACATAGATGATCGAGGCGTCCGCCCCGGTCTCAGCCACGGCCTCCGCTACGGTATTGAAGACGGGCACCTTCCCCTCGAACACCTGGCCACCCTTGCCGGGCGTGACACCGGCGACAATCCGGGTCCCGTACTCCAGCATCTGCTTCGCATGGAAGGAACCGTCGCGTCCGGTGATGCCCTGCACCAGCAGCCGGGTGCCGCGATTGGCGAAGATGCTCATGCGGCCTCCCGGACCAGTGCGACGACCTTCTGCACCGCCTCGTCCATGTCGGAGAGCGCCTGCATGCCGGCAGCCTCGAGAATCCGGAGGGCTTCCTTCTCGTTCGTGCCCGTGAGCCGGATGACGATCGGCACGTTCACCTTGAACTGACGGGTCGCGGTCACGATGCCATTGGCCACGTCGTCGGTCCGGGTGATGCCGCCGAAGATGTTGAAGAGGATCGCCTTGACGTTGGGATCGCTGGTGATGATGCGGAGAGCGTTGACCACTTTGTCGGGATTGGAGCTGCCGCCGATATCGAGGAAATTGGCCGGCTCGCCCCCGTAGTACTTCACCAGGTCCATCGTCGCCATGGCGAGGCCCGCACCGTTCACGCAACAGCCGACGTTGCCGTTCAGCTTGATGAACGTGAGGTTGGCCCGGCGAGCCTGCACCTCGCTCGGCTCTTCCGCGGTCTCGTCGCGGAGCAGCGCCAGGTCGGGCCGGCGGTCCAGCTCGTTATCGTCGATGGAGACCTTGGCATCCAGCGCGACCACCTTGCCGTCGGGTGTGGTGACCAGCGGGTTGATCTCGGCGAGGGAGCAGCCGTTGGCGACGAAGAGCCCGTAGAGCTGCTCCATGATCCGGGCAGCCGCGCGGGCCTTGGCAAAGTCGGGATAGAGGAAAAACGCCAAGCCCAGCGCCTGGTGTGGCAGGATCCCGTAGCGGGGGTCGACGGCGAGACGGCGGATCTTCTCCGGTGTGGTCGCCGCCACTTCCTCGATATCGATGCCACCGGCGGGGCTGACCATGAACACAGGGCGCTGGGTAGCACGGTCCATGATCAGGCCGACGTAGCCCTCGCTCGCGATATCGGCGGCCGGCACCACCAGCACCTTGTGCACCACCAGGCCCTTGATGGTCATGCCGAGGATCTTTTCGGCGGCCTCACTCGCCTCGGCGGGGGTCTTGGCCAGCTTCACGCCCCCTGCCTTGCCCCGCCCGCCCGCGTGTACCTGCGCCTTCACCACGACTGTCCCGCCGACCCGTCTGGCGATGGATTCCGCCTCCGATGGCGTCGATGCCACGTCGCCATCAGGCATCGGGATCCCGGCCGCCCGGAAGAGGACGCGGCCCTGGTACTCGTGCAGGTTCACTCTGACCTCGGGTAGGGTTCGGCGTTCCCCGGACCCGCCACTGGCTGGCCGGCCGGCTGAACGCGGGCGGGAAGCTAAAGTCTGACCTAAGCGAAAGCAAGCGCTTGACTTAGAAGTTCCGAGCACCGAGTTCCGAATCCGGTAAACGAACTCGGAACCCGGAACTCGGAACTCAAGGTGCTTTCAACGTGCGTCTGAGCGCCTCCCATGCCCGGCCAAACCCCTCCAGGTCCCCGCGTCTCAGGGCTCCGTCCGCGTCCTCGAGGTAACGGCGCGCCTCGAACAGCCGGGTCCCCCGTTCGCCCGCCGAGATGATAGGAGCCGAGAGACCGAGGAGATTCTGCCACGCCTCCTCCAGGTCGTGGCCGGCGCCGCGGCGTTCGGTGATCGCCAGGCTCACCCACACCGTGACAGGCTCCATCACCTCCCGCTGCGCGAACCACACCTGACTGGCCCCGAGGCCCTGCGGAGTGGGCCAGTAGCGGATGGGGCCGGCCTCCAGGCGGGCGCCGGCCTTCTCCACCGAGTCCTTGATCTGTTGAAACGTGGGGAACTTGGCCCAGCGCGTCTGCAGGACCGCGGCGGACGGCAACGCCAGCATGCTGTCGATCCTCAGGATCGCGAGGGTCTCCCAGCCATCCGCCATGCGGGCCTGCAGCAGGGAGGTCACCAACCGATCCCGCTCGTACGGAATCACCGCCTCCACTCCGCTGGTGTCACTCTTCCAGCGGGCGTCCTCCGCGGGCCCCAGGGGGCCGACCTCGTCGGAACGCCCCATCAGCTGCCCCAGCCCCCAATGCGGCTGCTGCATCACGCGGGCCTGGGTCTCGCCCAGTTCCACCGGATAGGCGAGGGCTCGCACCACCTCGGCGGGGATGGCCGAGGCCGGCTGGATCAGGCTGTCGAACATGCCCTGCCATTGCTTGGCCAGCTCATCGGCGCTGTGGCGGAGGTAGATCCGGGTGTTGCCGGACTCCGCCTGTATCACGCCGACAAATCCCGCGTGCAGCGACCCGATGGACTGACCACGCCATTCGACTCGCGTCGATCCGGGGAAGGTGCCGGAGGCCAGATAGCCGTCGACCAGCCAGACCAGCTCCCCGCCGATGAATCGGGGAACCGGAGTGCCCCATGTCGCGAAGGGCGCGAGACACTCGAGCCGGGTGGCGGGGTCGAGCTTCCAGAAGGCATGCCGGTCGGCGGGTCCCGGCCCCAGCAGGCTCCCGGTCTGCAGGGCCCAGGCGAGGGCGAGTCGCCTGACTCCGTTGCCGACCACCACCCCGCTGCTGCTGGTGTCGATCACCGCCTGCATGCGCCCCGGCCAGATAGCCCGGACCGGCAGCTTCAGGGACGGGGGGCCGGCAGGAGTGCGCAGGCTGTCCGCCTCGTGGAACACGATCGGCATGCCGGAGGTGGTGGCCTGATCGTCCAGGAGCACGGTGAGGCTGGCCCCCTGCCCTCCCTGATCCCGCACCACGATCCACGCCGGTCGGGGCCGGCGCCCCACGGTGACCACCGCGCGGTCGGCGGCGACGGGCCGGCCCGAGTCTGCGGAAGTGGCCGACAGCGCGAGCGCCGGCGTCCAGAGCGCCATGGGACGGGGTGGATCCAGCGGGGCATCGCGCCTCACCGCGAAGGTCGAATCGCGGACCCCCACCATGCCATAGGCCAGCTGGTCCAGGCCACGGCGAGTGGAAGCTTCGAGCGCGGAGCTTCGTCCTCCGACAATCAGCGCGGGAATGACGTAGTGGCCCAGCAGCGAACTCAGGGCCAGAAGCCCCCAGACGCTGAGAAGCACCGCGTGCCGTCCCCGGGCAGCCCACCAGAGGGAGAGCAGAGACGTGGCCAGGGCCACACCGGTGAGCAACTCCGCGACGCGGTGCCGGAACTCGAAGAGCCCGTCGTGCACCGTCCCGGTCACGCCCGCGACCAGTTCGTAGGGTTCGAGCAGATACCCCCACGCCAGGGTCAGCGCGAGGAGCACGAGCAGCCCACCGAGGTGGATGCGTGCATGATCGTTGACCGCGGGGCGACGGTCCTGCCACCGGATGGCGCCGATCACGGCGTACAGCGTGGTGACGCCGCCCAGGGCGAGCAGGGTGAGGAGGATTGCGTAGCCGTGGAGGAGCCGCCAGATGGGAAGCCGGGTGAGGTAGAACGTCAGGTCCCGGCCGAGGAGGGGGTCCGCGGCGCCGTAGGTCTTGCCGCTCCAGCTCAGGACCACCGACGGCGCCCATTCACCGGCGCCCCGGCCGGCCAGGAATCCGAGCAGGAGACCACCCGTGACGCTGAGCCAGACCAGGACCTGCATGTTCACCGCCTCGCGAATCTCGAGATTGGCGAGGCGGCGGTGCACCTGCACCGACCCGATGGCGCGATATACCAGCAGCAGGTGACCGATGAACCAGCCGCAGGCGAGGAGAATCCCGCTCGCCTCGAGGCCGAAGCCGATCAGGGCCCAGCCGGTGACCGCGGCAGCAGCGGAAGGTGAGATCTGCTCCGCCCACCATCGCTCGGCATACAACCCCGCGGTCCATCGCCCCGCGAAGAGCAGGAGGACGACCGCGAGGATCACGATGGCGAGCCGGCGCGCGCGGGGCGACATGGTTCGGCCTAAACTAACAGGTTCCGCATTCTGGGTCGGTGGGCGCCAACGCATTGCGTTGGCGCCCACCGATCAGAGTTACCCTCCGGCCCGCTCCAGCCAGCCCATCACCTCGGCCTGGTAGGCCTCGAGCGAGGCCTGGTCGGTTGCCTCGAAGCGGAGGACCAGGATCGGCTGGGTGTTGGATGCCCGGATGAGCCCCCAGCCGTGGGCGAAGGTCATCCGGACCCCATCGATGGTGTTGACCGGGTACTTCTCCGCGAAGTGCCGTGAGGCCCGTTCGACCAGGGCAAATTTCCGCTCGTCGGCGCAGTCGACCCGCAGCTCCGGGGTGGCGAAGGTCTTCGGCAGGTCGGCCAGGGTACGGGAGAGCCCCCCCGGTTCGGCCGAGACGATCTCCAGCAGCCGGGCGGCGGCGAAGAGCGCATCGTCGAAGCCGAACCAGTCCCCGCCGAAGAACATGTGGCCGCTCATTTCACCGGCGAGCGGCGCATTCATTTCCTTCATCCGCGCCTTGATAAGCGAGTGCCCCGTCTTCCACATCTCGGGTACTGCCCCGGCTTTCCTGAGGGCCTGCGGCAGCACCTCGGAGCACTTCACATCGAAGATCACCGCGATGCCCGGTCCGAAGCGCCGGACCGCGTCCCTGCCGTACAGCACCAGAAGCTGATCGCCGAACACCACGGTGGCATTCTCGTCGACTGCGCCGATGCGATCGGCGTCGCCGTCGAAGGCCACACCCAGCTCTGCCCCGCTCCGGCGCACCGCCGCCTGCAGGTCCCGCAGGTTCTCCAGGACCGTGGGATCGGGATGGTGATTGGGAAAGGTCCCGTCCGATTCGCAGAAGAGCGGAATCACCTCGGCGCCGAGCGCCTCGAGGGTGGAGACGGCGATGAGACTGCCGACCCCGTTGCCGCAATCGACCACGACCTTGACCGGCCGGTGGAGCTTGTGCCGGGCAATGATCGCCTCACGGTAACGGCCGAGGATCGAGCTGTCGGCACCCTGCATGCCCTGGCCGGTGCGCCAGGATTCCAGCGAGATGATCTCGTGGAGGCGGAGCACATCCTCCCCGTGAATCGCCTCCCCGGCGAGGACCATCTTGAACCCGTTGAACTCCGGCGGATTGTGTGACCCGGTGACCTGCAGGCCGCCATCGGTCGCGAGCGCGTGGACCGCGTAATAGAGGGCCGGGGTGGGCAGCGGCCCCACGTCGATAGCGGTCGCCCCAGCTTCGGCGATTCCGGCCCGCACCGCGGCGGCCAGAGACTCCCCCGAGGGCCGATTGTCGCGGCCGACGGCCAGCACCGGTGGCCGGCTCAGCCGTTCCCATCCCAGGGTGGCGAACGCGCGGCCAAGAGCTCGAGCGAGGGAAGGCGTGAGCTCCGAGCCGACCAGCCCACGGATATCGTATTGACGGAAGATCGAGCGAGGGACGTTCATGCGTAGTTCCGAGTTCCGAGTTCCGGGTCCCGAGTCGCTCCGGGGCGCTCGGAGCCAGGAACCCGGGACCATGGCTAGGGACTAAAAGTGAACTTCACCTGCCGGCAACAGACTGGGAGGGAGATTGGGTGAGGGATCCCGCGGCGCCGTCGGTGATGGTGAGGGCCGGGACCGGCCAGAAGCCGAGCACCAGGATTCCGGCCAGCGCCAGGCCCACGGCCAGGCCCGCGGTCCGGCCGAGGCGGGTGTCGTAATAGACCATGGGCGCCCGGGCCGGCTTCATGTACATCGCCATGATGACGGGCAGGTAGTAGCCCGCCGAGATGAGGCTGGTGACCACCAGAATCACCGCCAGGGCCGGTTTCCCCGCCGCCACGATCGAGGAGATGATGTACCACTTCCCGATGAATCCGATCGTCCCGGGGAATCCGAAGAGCGACAGCAGCACCACCGCAAAGGCGAAGGCGAGCCACGGGCGCTGCCCGGCGAGGCCCGCGACCTCGTCCAGGGTCACGTCCCGTTCGCCGTTCCGGCCCATCGCGGCCAGCAGGGCGAAGGCGGCGATGCTGGTGATGCCGTAGCCCAGGAGGTAGAACGTCATGGCCGAAACGCCCAGCGCGGACCCCGGAAAGAGTGCGGCCACGAGGTATCCCGCATGGGCTACCGAGCTGTACGCCAGCATCCGCTTGAGCGACTTCTGCACTAGGGCGACGAGGTTGCCCAGCACCATCGACGCCACCGCGATGCCCCAGATGATCGGCTGCCAGGTGTCGATCGAGTTCTGGAAGCAGGTGTACAGGACCCGCGCGAGCGCAATGAAGCCCGCGGTCTTCACCGCCGTGGCCATGAAGCCGGCGACGGGAGTCGGCGCGCCCTCGTAGGTATCCGGCGCCCACATGTGGAACGGAACGGCGGCGACCTTGAACGCGAACCCCACGAGCAGGAGACCGAGCCCCAGCTTGGCCATCAGCGACAGCCCCCCGAGGGAGAACTGGGCTCCGATCTGCACCAGGTTAGTGCTCCCGGCTGCGCCGTAGACCAGGGCGATCCCGTAGAGCAGGAAGCCGGCGGCGAACGATCCCATCAGGAAGTACTTGAGGCCGGCCTCGGCCGAGAAGGGGCTCCCCCGGCTGAACGCGGCCAGCACGTAGATCGAGACCGACATGGTCTCGAGCCCGAGGAAAAGGACGATGAGGTCCTGGGCGTTGACCATGAACAGCATGCCCAGCACCGCCAGCAGGACCAGGACGTAGTACTCGGGTGCCACCAGCCGCTCACGCTCCAGGTATCCCATGGAACAGAGGATGGCGCCGGCCGAGAGCAGCAGGATCAGGCAGGAGGCCGCGAACCGGAAGGCGTCGACGGCGATCATGAGGCCGATCCCCGGATCGTCGGGAGCGGCGCGAAAGAGCCAGGCGAGCGCCAGGCCGGTCGCGCCCAGGCTCACGAGGCTGAGCCAGCCGGCCCGCCGGCTGTCCGCGGGGCCCTCGTGCCGCCACGCGACCACCAGCAGCACGCCGAGGATGCCCAGCGAGAGAACCAGCTCGGGCATCAACCCCAGCATCAGGCCCACCGGGGTCGTCAGGTCGATGGCGGTCTGGGTCACGGCCGATCCTCCTGGGCCCGGTTGAGCGCGGTGGCGGGCTGCCGTTCGAAGCCGGGCGCGACCTGCTCGACGTAGTGGCGGGCCGAGGCGTCCATGCGGTCGAGCACCGGCTTGGGGTACAGACCCAGCCAGATCATCCCCACGACCAGCGGTAGCACCACGAGCAGCTCGCGGGCGCTGAGATCGGTCAGGTGGGCGTTCTCCGACTTGTCGAGCTTGTTGAAGACGATCCGTTGCAGCGCCCAGAGCAGGTACGCCGCCGCGAAGATCACGCCGGTGGTGGCCAGGCCCGTTGCCCAGGGATGCCGCTCAAAGCTGCCGACCAGCACCAGGAACTCGCCCACGAAGCCGTTGAGCCCCGGCAGGCCGATGGAGGCGAGGGAGGTGACCACCAGGATCAGGCTGAACACCGGGATGACCCGGGCCAACCCGCCGTAGGCCGAGATCTCCCGGGTGTGGCGCCGTTCGTACAGCATGCCGCTCAGGAGGAACAGGGCCCCGGTCGAGAGCCCGTGGCCGATCATGATCATCAGGGCGCCCTGCACGCTCTGCAGGGTGGCGGCCCAGATGCCGAGCATCACGAAGCCCAGGTGGCTCACGGAGGAGTAGGCGACGAGCTTCTTGAAGTCCGGCTGGACCATCGCCACCAGCGCGCCGTAGATCACGCCGACCACCGCGCAGGTGGTGACGACGGCCGTCACCGCCGGCGAGAGCGCCACCTCGGGGAAGAACGGCACCGCGAACCGCAGGAATCCGTAGGTCCCCATCTTGAGCAGCACGCTGGCCAGGATCACGCTGCCGGCGGTCGGCGCCTCCACATGGGCATCGGGCAACCAGGTGTGGAAGGGGAAGATCGGCACCTTGATCGCGAACGCCAGCGCGAACGCCAGGAAGAGCCAGGGCGCCAGCGCCGTCATCTGGGGTGACGCCTGGAGGAAGGCGTCGTACGAGAAGGTGTACACCCCCGTGGACTTGGCCACCTGGAACATCATCACCAGGATCGCCACCAGCATCAGCAGGGAGCCAGCCATGGTGTAGATGAAGAACTTGATCGCCGCGTAGAGGCGGTTCTTCCCGCCCCAGATCCCGATGATGAAATACATCGGGATGAGCATCAGCTCCCAGAAGAAGTAGAACAGGAACATGTCGAGGGCGAGGAACACCCCGAGCATGCCCGTCAGCAGCGTCAGGAGGAGGCTGTAATAGAGCTTCTCCCGTTCGCCGATGTAGTTGAAGCTGGAGAGCACCGCCAGCGGGGTGATCGCGGTGGTCAGGAGGACCATGAAGAGCGAGATCCCGTCCAGCCCCAGGGTGTAGTTGATGCCCCACTGAGGCAGCCAGGGCCCGGTCACCCCGAACTGCATGGCCGGGTCGGCCGGGTTGTAGGCCCACCACAGGCCGAGCGAAACGACCAGCTCCGCGATGGTCACGGCCAGCGCGATCTGCTTGGCCCGGGCGGCCGGCGCCAGCACCACCGGGATCACCCCGATGAGCGGCAGCAGCAGCAGGACATTCAGGATCCAGCGATCGTAGCTGATCGACGTCAGGAATTCGTTCATTGGCCCTTTTGCGTTCCTCGTTCCTCGTTCCTCGTTTTCGATCCTCGTCGAGCCACAGGAGGCGTCCCATCCCGGAGGCGCGCAACGGGGAACGAGGAACGAGGAACGACTATTACCGCCAGCTTACCATGCCCAATACGTAAACCACGCCAACCAGGAAGAGGGTCACATACGTGGTGAGCTGGCCGGACTGCAGCCGGCTGCCGAGCCAGCCCAGCGCGGCCGAGAAGCGGGCCGAACCGTTCACCCCCGCCCCGTCGATGGCGCCCTGGTCGACCTTCTTCCACAGGATGGCGCTGGAGAGCCAGATCAGCGGCTGCACGATGGCGTGATCGTAGAGCTCATCCACGTAGTACTTGTGGTACAGCACCTTCCAGAATCCCTGCTCCTCGGCCGCATCGTGCGCCGGGACGGTCCGGGCCTTGAGCGTCACCACGGTTCCGAGCACCAGACCGAGCACCGCGATGGCGATCGCCACGCCGAGCAGCGTGGTCTCGGTGCTGCCATGGGGCAGCGTCGCGAGGGTCCCCAGTCCTTCGGACACCTTGTCGCCGGCCGCCAGCACCGGCTCGAGCCAGTGATGCATCAACTCCGGCTTGCCGAGCGAATGGCCGAACTCGGGAAGGTTGAGCCACCCGCCGAACACCGTCAGCGCGCCGAGGATGAGCAGCGGACCGGTCATGATCCACGGCGCCTCGTGCAAGTGCTCGCGTTCCTTCTCGCCGGTGCGATTCTGGCCGAAGAAGGTCATCGCCACCAGACGCGCCATGTAGAAAGCGGTCAGCAGCGCGGCGGTAGCGCCCATCGCCCAGAAGAGGCGGAAGACCGGCTGGTGTTCGCCCCGCCCGAAGGCGAAGGCGAGGATTTCGTCCTTGGAGAAGAATCCGGACAGCGGCGGGACACCGGCGATCGCGAGGGTCGCCAGGATCATCAGGATGCCGGTGATGGGCAGGTGCTTGAAGAGCCCGCCCATGTTCCGCATGTCCTGCGCATCCTCGTGGCTGTGGGTGGCGTGATACGCATGGTGCATGGCGTAGATCACGGAACCCGAGCCGAGGAACAGCAGCGCCTTGAAGAAGGCGTGGGTCACCAGGTGGAAGACGCCGGCGGTGATCGCGCCGGTGCCGACGCCGAGGAACATGTAGCCCAGCTGCGAGACGGTCGAATAGGCCAGCACCTTCTTGATGTCGTACTGGCGGAGACCGATCGTCGCGGCGAAGAGCGCGGTGAGGGCGCCGATGCCGGCCACGACCGTCTGGCTGACGGGCGCAAGGGCGAACAGCACGTTGGACCGCGCGACGAGGTACACGCCCGCCGTCACCATCGTGGCGGCGTGGATCAGGGCGGAGACCGGCGTCGGGCCGGCCATCGCGTCCGGCAACCAGGTATAGAGCGGGATCTGGGCCGATTTGCCGGCGCAGCCGAGAAACAGGAACAGGGTGATGGCGGTGACCAAGGCGCCGCCCGCTGGCAACACCAGCGGGGCCCGGGCGAAGACCTCCTGGAAGTCGAGGCTTCCGAAGGCGACCCAGATCAGGAACATCGCAATCAGGAACCCGAAATCCCCGATCCGGTTGACGATGAACGCCTTCTTGCCGGCGTCGGCGTTGGCCTTCTCGGTGAACCAGAACCCGATCAGCAGGTAGGAGCAGAGGCCGACCCCTTCCCAGCCGATGAACATCATCGGGAAGCTGGCGCCGAGCACCAGGAGGAGCATGAAGACGATGAACAGATTGAGGTAGGCAAAGTAGCGCGCGTACCCCTCGTCCTCCTTCATGTACCCCACGCTGAACAGGTGGATCAGGCTCCCGACGCCGGTCACCACCAGCAGCATCACCATCGAGAGCTGATCCAGCTGGAAGGCAAAGTCCACCTTCAAGGTGCCGACCGGGAGCCAGGACCAGAAGGTGACGATCTGGGCCGCTTCCGGGCTCGAGGCCCACAGGACGGAGAGTTCCTGGAAGCGGAGCACGGCGATCGCGAAGGCGGCGATCAGCACCCCGGGCCCGATCAGCGACACCGCGAGCTTGGCCGTCGGCCGCCACAGCGAAAGGGCGCCGTTCAGCAGGAACCCGAGCAGCGGCAGCCCGAGAATCAGGGCGACCGAGAGCGGGAGCCCGTTGAGCGCGGGCCCGGCGGCCTCGGCCTGCGCCGCGGGCACCAGGGCGAGTATGGCGAGCGGGAGGTGCATCAGCCCCTGAGCAGGTTGATGTTCCGGAGGTCGACCGACTTGTGATGCCGGAAGATCGCGAGGATGATCGCCAGCCCCACCGCCGCCTCGGCGGCCGCCACCGTCATCACGAAGAAGACGAAGACTTGCCCCGACAGCCCGTGCACCTGGGAGAGCGCCACGAAGCTGAGGTTGACCGCGTTGAGCATCAGCTCGACGCACATGTAGATCACGATCGCGTTGCGGCGGAGGACCACCCCCGCCACCCCGATGGTGAACAGGATCGCCGAGACCAGGAGCGACGGGCCGAGCAGCATCAGATCCTCCGCTTGGCGAGCACGACCGCGCCGACGATCGCGGACAGGAGCAGCATCGAGGTCAGCTCGAAGGGAACCAGGTACTGCTCGAACAAGGGCTTGGCGATGTCGCCGGGGACGCCCCGCGCGGCGGTGGCCACCGAGGCGCCCTGGGTGCTGTCGAAGACCATGTCGGGATTGGCGAGCGAGGTGGAGCGGGTGTATTCCAGTGCCAGCCGCTCCCGGCTGTACCCCGCCAGCGGGCCGACCTGGCTGGCCAGGAGGCCGATCAGCAGCACCACGGCCAGCAGCCCCGGCAGGCGGCGGATGTCGTTGTCGCTGTGCCCCAGGTTGAGCAGCATGATGACGAAGAGGAACAGGACCATGACCGCGCCGGCGTACACCAGCACCTGGATCACGCCGATGAACTGGGCCTGGAGCAGGAAGTAGATCGCCGCCAGGCTCAACATCACCCCGATCAGCCAGAAGGCCGAGGCGATCGGATTCTTCATGACGACCACCAGCAGGGCCGAGACCACCGCGATGGCCGCAAAGAACCAGAAGACCTGTTCGATCACGGTCTACTCGCCTTTCGGGTCGGTGGGGTCCCAGAGGGTCGACACCGGATGGGTCTGGGCCGAGAGCCGTTCGAGGTCGTACACGAACCGGTCGCGGCTGTATTCGGAGTTCTCGTAGTGCACCCCCACGTGGATCGCCTCCTCGGGGCACACTTCCTGGCAGTAGCCGCAGAAGATGCAGCGGAACTCGTCGATCTCGTAGATCAGCGGGTAGCGGTTGCCCTCTTCGTCCTCCCCGGGCACCAGCTTGATGCAGTTGGCCGGACAGATCTGGGGGCAGAGACCGCAGGCCACGCACTTCGAGCGGCCCTGCTCGTCGGTCAGCATCCGGTGGGTGCCCCGCCAGCGGGGCGAGAGGGTCCAGCCACCCCGCTCCGCCTCCGGCGCGCTCTTCTCCTCGGGATACTGCATGGTCACCTTCGGCTCCAGCATCTTCCTGAAGGTGAGCATCATCCCCTTGAGGGTGGCCCGGACGTAGCTGACGTCCCGCTCCGGCCGCTTCATGACCTTCACGCCAATTGCCATAGGCTCCTCAGGCCGCCCGGTCGAGCCCGCCCGGCACCGGGCGGTTCTTCGATCCGCTGATCAGCAGGCCACGGTCAACCACGAAGAACACGATGTATCCCAGC
>Ga0184615_10001061_pt1 | contig 14959 bp, 10 predicted proteins | sample PLM4_65_coex_FD_133134 | JGI IMG/M metagenome (GOLD analysis project Ga0184615, IMG submission 133134) | Groundwater sediment microbial communities from an aquifer in East River, Colorado, USA - PLM4_65_coex | ecosystem: Environmental > Terrestrial > Soil > Riparian zone | place: USA: East... | reverse complement strand
TGCGCGAGGGCGGGATCGCCACCGAGGATCTCGACCTGGTCGCGTTCTACGACAAGCCGCTTTTGAAGTTCGACCGGCTGCTCGAGACCTACGTGGCCTACGCCCCGCTGGGCTTCCGGCTCTTCCTGATGGGGCTGCCGCTCTGGCTCAAGCAGAAGCTCTACACGCCCCGGGAGCTCGATGCCGGTCTCCAGGGCAAGTACAAAGGTCGCTACGTCTTCCTCGAGCACCACGAGTCGCACGCGGCGAGCGCCTTCTTCCCGTCGCCCTTCGACGAAGCCGCGATCCTGACACTCGACGGTGTGGGTGAGTGGGCCACGGGCAGCATCGCGATCGGCCGCGGCAACAAGATCCAGATGCTGAAGGAGCTGCGCTTCCCGCACTCGCTCGGCCTCTTGTACTCGGCGTTCACCTACTTCACCGGCTTTCGGGTGAACAGCGGCGAGTACAAGCTGATGGGGCTTGCGCCGTACGGCGAGCCGATCTACGCCGATCTGATCCGCGAGAAGATGCTCGACATCAAGCCGGACGGCTCCTTCCGCATGGACATGTCCTACTTCGCGTACACGCACAAGGACGTGATGACGTCCCGAAGATTCGACGCGCTCTTCGGCGGCCCGCCGCGCTCGGCGGAGAGCCCGATCACGCAGCGCGAGATGGATCTCGCCGCCTCGATCCAGGCCGTGACCGAAGAGATCATGGTGCGCATCTCGCGCTACGCGCACGAGCTCACCGGCCTCTCCAACCTCTGTCTGGCCGGCGGCGTGGCGCTGAACTGTGTCGGCAACGGCAAGATCCTGCGCGACGGACCCTTCGAGAAGCTCTGGATCCAGCCGGCGGCGGGCGACGCGGGCGGGGCGCTCGGCGCGGCGGCGTTCGTCTGGTACCAGCTGCTCGAGAACAAGCGCGAGCCGAACGGCAAGGACCTGCAGAGCGGGTCGCTGCTCGGGCCCGCGTACTCGAACGACGAGATCAAGGCCTTCCTCGACCAGACCGGGGCGGTCTATCGCCACTATCCGGACGAAGCGGCGCTGTGCGACGCGGTCGCGGAGCTGATCGCGGCGGAGAACGTCGTCGGACACTGCGCGGGACGCATGGAGTTCGGTCCGCGCGCGCTCGGCGCGCGCTCGATCCTGGGTGACGCGCGCTCGCGCAAGATGCAGTCCGTGATGAACGTGAAGATCAAGTTCCGGGAGTCGTTCCGTCCCTTCGCGCCGGCGGTGCTGCGCGAGGACGTCGACACCTACTTCGAGATGCGTCCGAACGAGGACAGCCCGTACATGCTCCTGGTCGCCCCCGTGCGCGGCGAGAAGCTCCTGCCGATCGAAAACCGCGGCGAGAAGGGCCTCGACAAGCTCAAGCAAGTCCGGTCGGTCGTGCCGGCGATCACGCACGTGGACAATTCGGCGCGCGTGCAGACGATCGATCGGGAGCGGAATCCGCGCTTCTACGGCATCGCACAGGCGTTCAAGCGCCTTACGGGCAGCCCGGTGCTGATCAACACGAGCTTCAACGTGCGCGGCGAGCCGATCGTGAACACGCCGTCCGATTCCTATCGCTGCTTCATGCACACGAACATGGATGCCCTGGTGCTCGAGAACTTCGTGCTCTTGAAGCGCGAGCAGCCCGAGGCCAAAGAGATCGACGTGGCGGCGTACCTGGCCGAGTTCGGGAACGACTAGGCGGAGCGCTGGATGTCCCAGATGGTCGACCTGAATCTGCGGCCCGACGCGCGCACGCTGCGCCAGTTCGGCTGGATCGCGCTCGCCGGCTTCGGCGGGCTCGCGCTGCTCGCCTGGAACGGCTGGCTCGTCTTTGCGCACCTCGGCGAGGGCTCGCGGGGGACCGTCGCACTCGCGCTCGCCGCGCTCGCCGGCGCCTCGGCGCTCTTCTCGCTGGCCTGGCCGAAGGCGAATCTGCCGCTCTACCTCGGGCTCACGATCGTCGCCTTCCCGATCGGCTTCGTGCTCTCGTACGTGATCATGGCGACACTTTTCTACGTCGTGATCGCGCCGATCGGCTTCGCGCTCCGCCTCATCGGGCAGGACCCGATGGATCGCCGCTTCCTGCCCGGCGCGAAATCGTACTGGGTCGATGCGCGTCCGGAGCGGCGCCGAGAATCCTACTTCAAGCAATTCTGACGGAGGCCGCGGTGTCCGAAAAGCACGAGAGCCCGGAAAAGAGCGACTTCGAGAAGGCGGCGCAGAGCCGCGAGGGCAACCTCGTCTCGGAGTTCTGGGACTTCCTGAAAGAAAACAAGAAGTGGTGGCTCGCGCCGATCGTGATCTCGATCCTCGGCCTGGGCCTGCTCGTCCTGCTCGGCGGGACGGCTGCAGCGCCGTTCATCTACACGCTGTTCTAGGCGGGAGCGACGAAGCGCGAGCGGACGGCCGGCGTGCGGCTCGCGGGATCCAAAGGAAATCTCCCGATGGCCGAGCGCCTCCGCGTCCTGCTGCTCGCGGACGACTGCAACCCCGAGTGGCCGTCCGGACCGATCATCGGCTTTCGCGCGGCCAAGGCGATTGCGGAGCTCGTGGAGTTGGTGGTCGCCACGCACGTGCGCAATCGCGAAGCGATCGAGCGCGCCGGCGGTATGGGCCAGGCGACGGTGGTCTACCTCGACAACGAGTACGTCGCGCGCCCTCTTGACCGCCTGGCAACGTTCTTGCGTGGTGGCGCGGGCGTCGCCTCGACCACGGCGACCGCGTTCCGCTACCCGGCGAACCTCGCCTTCGAGTGGGAGGTCATGCGGCGCTTCGGCGACGAGCTCCGAGCGGGCCGCTTCGACGTGGTGCACCGGCTGACTCCGGGGTCGCCCTCGATCCCGAGCCCGATCGCCGTATGGAGCTCGGTCCCGTTCGTACTCGGTCCGATCAACGGGGGCCTGGCCTGGCCGCCGGGCTTCCGGGCGGAGCTGAAGCGCGAGCGCGAGTTTCTCTCGTACGTGCGTCGGCTCTACCGCGTACTGCCGTACTACCGGGCGACGCTGCGCCACGCGCGCGCGATCCTTGCGGGCTTCGCGCACACCTTCGATCAGCTGCCGGACTGGGCGCAGGCGAAGGCGATCGACTTTCCCGAGGTGGGTATCGATCCCGAGCTCTTCCACGTCGACGCGGGCAGAGCCCGGAGCGATCGGCTCACATTCCTCTTTGCCGGCCGCCTGGTTCCGCTGAAATGTGTCGACGTCGCGGTCCGCGCGTTCGCGCAGAGCGAGCTCCTGCGCCGGCATCGGTTTCGGATCCTCGGCGATGGCGTCGAGCGTCCCCTGCTGGAGGCCCTCGTGCGCGAGCACCGGCTAGAGAAGACGGTCGAGTTCTCCGGCTGGATGTCGCAGGACGCGGTCGCCGCCGAGATGCGTTCCGCCGACGTCTTCGTCTTTCCGTCGATCCGAGAGTTCGGCGGGGGCGTCGTCGTCGAGGCGATGGCCTCGGGCTGCGTTCCCGTCGTCGTCGACTACGGCGGCCCCGCCGGACTCGTCGACGCGGGATCGGGCGTGAAGCTCGCGCTCGGCGGCAAAGACGCACTCGTGCCCGCGCTCGCAGCGGAGCTCGAGTCGCTTGCGCGCGATGCCGGTCGGCGCGAGGCGCTGGCCCAGGGTGCGCGCTCGCGCGCGCTCGCGCTCTTCGCCTGGCCGGCGAAGGCCCGCAAGACCGTCGAGGTCTATCGCTGGGTGACGGGCCTGCGCCCCGATCCGCCAGCCTTCTGGCCGTAGACGCGAGCTCGGCCGCTGCCGGCCCGCGGCTCGCTTGGCCGCGGGTTGCAAGTTGGGGCACTCTCCGAGCGCGGCCGCCCGAGTCGCGAGTGAAGGGGCATCCGAGGCTTCGGGGACAGGGACGAAGTAGACGCGTGTTCGCCGGAAACTCGTTCGCTCTCTTCGCCCTGCTGCTCTTTCCCGTCATCGGCCTCGCGCTCTTCTACCGGACCAATACCGCGACTGCGACCAGCGTCGTATTGCTCGCAGGTGCGATGTTTCTGCCGGTGGGGGCAGGTTTCGACCTTCCCGCCGGGCTGATCCTGGACAAGGAGAGCGTTCCGCGTCTCGTCGCGCTCCTCGGATGCATGCTGGTCGCGCGGCGGCGCCTCGCCGCGGCGCGGCCGGGTCGCGGTCTGGACGCGCTCGCACTCCTCTACATCGCCGCGAGTTTGGCGACGGTTCTCACGAACACGGACCCAATCGTCGCCGGCGCGATCTTCGTGCCGGGCCTGGGCATGGCGGACTTCGTTGCCGCCGCGACTTCGACGCTGATCAACTGGTGGGTGCCGTTCTTCCTGGGCCGCGCGCTGATCACGAACGGGCGCGATCTCACGCGCGTGCTGCGCGCCTTTGCGGTCGCCGGCCTCGTCTACTTCGTCCTGATCCTCGTCGAGGTGCGGTTCAGCCCACAGCTCCACCGCTGGTTCTACGGTGTGCACCCCGGCCCGGAGGCCGGCTTCGCGATGACGGTCCGCTGGGGCGGGTATCGGCCGATGCTCTTCATGTGGAGCGGTTTGTCCGTCGCGCTCTTCAGCTTCGCCTGCGTTTCCATCGCGGCGACGCTCACGAAGGTCAGGCTGCGCGTGCTTCGCTTGCCCGGCGCTGCAGTGACCGCCGCGCTCGCCGCCGGTTTGGTGCTCTGCAAGTCGCTGGCGGCGATCATCTACGGCGCGATCTGCCTGCCGCTCTCGATCTTCGCGTCCGTCCGCGCGCAGAGCACGGCTGCGCTCGTCGTGGCGGTCTTGGTCTTCACCTATCCAGCCGCGCGCGCGGCCGGCGTCGTGCCCGAGTCGCTCCTGCTCGAGCTCGCGAGCGCCGTGAGCGAGGACCGCGAGGGATCTCTGGCGATGCGGCTGCGCGAGGAAGGGGCGGTGCTTGCGCGCGCGCAGGAGCGACTCGCCTTCGGCTGGGGCGGCTGGGCGCGCTCCTGGGTCTGGGATCCGGAGACGGGCACGGCGGGCTCGACGCTCGACGGTCTGTGGATCCTGATCTTCGGCTCCGCGGGTGCGGTCGGCTATTGCGCGGTCTTCGGCCTGCTGACCTGGCCGGTGATCCTCGCCTGGCGACCGATCCGTCGCATCCGATCCGCGCGCGACTGCAGACTGCTCGCGGGCGTGAGCCTCTGCGTCGCCTTCATCGCCGCGGACCAGATCCCGAACGCCACGATCTCGGGATACTCGATCTTCCTCGCGGGCGCGCTCGCAGGCGCGACTCAGGGCTGCCTCGCCGACGACCGAAGAGCGACTCGGCGCGCGCGCCTCGCGGCCGTCCGGAGCTCGCCCGAGGCCGAACCGGTCGACGCTGAATCGGGAGCGCCAATCGGCCGGGTTCCGGCTTTTTGATCGAAGGTGGATCCCAATGACTCCGACGGATGACTCGCAGGTGGGCTCGACCGAGGCCCCGCGCGTCGCCTATCTCACGCCGCAGTACCCGAAGGTGAGTCACAGCTTCATCCGGCGAGAGATCCTCGAGCTCGAACGCCGCGGGTATCTCATCGAGCGGTTCAGCATCCGGCCGCCGGACGCGAGCCAGCTCGTCGAGGCCTCGGACCAGCGCGAGGCTGCGAAGACCTTCGCCTGTCTCGCGCAGGGTCCGGTCCGGCTGCTGGCGGCGTTCATCGTCGTCGCCGCGACACGCCCGCGGCGGCTTCTCCGCGCCGCGCGCGCTGCACTCTCCCTTCTGAGACGCGGTCATCGCGGGGCGCTCGCGCATGGCGCCTATCTGCTCGAGGCGTGTCTCCTGCTCCGCCAGCTCGAGGAGCGCGGCGTTCGACACGTACACGTTCACTTCGGGACCAATGCCGCCAGCGTCGCGCTGCTGATCGGCAAGCTCGGCGGACCCTCGTTCAGCATGACCGTCCACGGGCCGGACGAGTTCGACTGCCCCGGAGGCCATGCGCTCGCGGAGAAGGTTCGCGCGGCGTCATTCACGGTCGCGATCTCGAGCTTCACCGCGGCGCAGCTGCAGCGCTGGACGGAGCCCGAGCTATGGGAGCGCATTCACGTCGTGCGCTGCTCGGTCGACGAGCAGTTCTTTCGCGAGCGCACGCAGGCGACGCCCGTGCCCCCTCGGTTCGTCTGCGTCGGCCGGATCTGCCCGCAGAAGGGACAGCTCCTGCTGATCGAGGCGTTCGCGTTGGTGGCGCGTGCGCACCCGAGCGCCAGGCTCGTGCTGGCGGGCGACGGCGAGCTTCGCGGCGAGGCCGAGCGCGCGATCCGGCGGCTCGGAATCGCCGAGCAGGTGGAGATCACCGGTTGGCTCGACGAGGCCGGGGTGCGGCGCGTTCTCCGCGGCGCTTCGTGCTTCGTTCTGCCGAGCTTCGCCGAGGGCCTGCCGGTCGTGATCATGGAGGCCTTGGCGATGGGGCGTCCAGTCATCAGCACGTTCATCGCCGGGATCCCCGAGCTTGTGATCCCCGGTGAGAACGGCTGGCTGGTGCCCGCGGGAGACGTCGAGTCGCTCCGCGCGGCGCTGCTCGACGCCCTCGCGCAGTCCGGGGAGCGGCTTGCGGAGATGGGCCTCGCGGGCGCAGACCGCGCCCGCGAGCGGCACTCGCTCGAGCGCGAGGTGTCGCGCCTGGACGAGCTCTTCCGACGCTGCGTTCTAGTTGCTGAGCAGCGTCGGGGGCTGTAGCGGCGCAGCCGGCGGCGTCGGTGTGGTTCCGCCTCCGGCGGCCGGCGCTGGCGCCGTGCAGGTGCCGCCCTCGGCGCGGATCTGCGCAGGCAGCTTGCAGTAGCTGGGCTGGCCGCCGTTGTTGTCGTCGCCGAAGGCGCCGATGCCTTGCGACGCCTGCCACGGGCACGCTTCGTCGCACCACCATGACGGCTTCGAATCGTAGATCAGAGAGTTCGGCGTGCTGAGTGTGGACCAGGCGGCCGGCGCCTTCGAGGCGCGGGCGTTGTTGGTCCAGGTGCTCGCCGAGCTCACGGCGCCAGGGGCGCTCTGACACTGGGCGTCCCGCGACCCTCCGCTCTGAGTCACGAGGCACTCGGTGTACGATACGTTGCGCTCACCCCAGAAGGAATGGTTCCCGCCGTCGTAGCCACCGTCGACGCCGCCGCCGCCAGTGCAGTCGCGCAGCTTCGCGGCGTGGTTCGCGATCAGCGTGAAGCCCTCTTGGCCGTTCGGATCGAACTCGGGCCCGATGCAGCCCGTCGAGTGCTGGGCGGCGGTTCCTGGAACGCTGCGCGCGCGGTTGCGGTGGAGGAGGTTTCCTTGACCGTACTCTCCCCAGAAGTCGTCCCATTGCGCTCGGCACGTGACGTCGTTCCCCTCGACCAGGTTGTAGCGGTGACACGGCCCGTGAAAGAAGATGTGCCTGCCGGCCTGGCTGGGTCCGTTCTTGTCGTCGGTGCAGTCGCACGAGCTCTGTGCGCCGTTGCAGCTCGCGGGGTGGCACGCGCCCGGCGTGCCCCAGTCGTCGACGCAGTCGATCCCGGGAATGTCCTTTCGCGGCGGGTTCGGCAGGTAGTTGTAGGCGACGATCGTGCCGGTCACCGACATCGGCTGGTTCAGCTGAATACCGACCGTCGCGCGCGAGACGATGTTGTTCACCAGCGCGCTCTCGTCGACCTGCAACATGCCTAGCGCGCGCATGTTCCCCGCGGCATCGAGCATGAGCAGGTCGATCGTGCTTCCCTCGATCACACAGTAGGCGCAGCTGCCGACCTCGAGAACCGAGTGCCGGCCTCGCATCACCTTCGCGTTCCGGAGCCAGCCACGGACGACGTTGTGGAACTGGGCGACGCTGTATTCGGGCAGGGCGTTATCGTCTTTCAGCGTCAGCTGTTCCACGCCGATGTTCTGCGGCGAGGTGATCTTGCGAACGGTCTGCGGGCCGACGTTGAACGGTCCGCGCAGCGCCAGATCGAGCTTGACGTCGAAGAGACCGAGCGAGCCGCACGAGTCTGTGCCGCTCGCGCCGACGCAGGTCAGCTGGCGGACCTCGATGTACTGCCGAGCGCTGGCGTTGCACCAGGTCGGAAATCCGCCCCGAAGCGCCACGAAGTCCCCGGGCGCAAGGCCGGCGACGGACGCCAGCGACACCACCTTCGTCCCGGCCGCGAAGCCCGCGGTCCAGTTGATCGTCGGTCCGTAGAGGTAGTCGGTGGTGTTCTGATCGCCATCGCCGAACTGGAAGTGCTGGGTCTGACTCGTGGTCGACCGGACGACCGTCTGATCGATGCCAGCGCCGCGGAGCACCGTGTTCGAGCGCGCGATGTTGAGTACGCCCTTGCCGCAGCAAGCATCGGGGCTCCTGAACTGGTAGTCGCCCGCGGGCAGATACAGCACGCGGCCGCCTCCGCCCGGAGCGGCCTTCGCGCAGCGGATCGCGGGACCGTCGTCGACGCCGTTGTTCGCGGGATTCGCCACGCCTGGGCTCGGGTAGCAGCCAAGGCTCTGCATCTGCGTCGAGTTCGTGAGGTCGTAGACGGTCCAGCTGCTCGTGTTGACCGGGTGACCGAGGTCCTCCGGGGTCCGGCCGTCGGTGACCTTGCGGTAGTCGATCAGGTAGCCCGCCGTGGAGCTCGCGTCGCGCGGTGCGTTCTCCGCCTGCGCGGGCGCGGCGGCCAGCACCAGCGCGAGCGTCAGCAGGCCGAGCGGCCCGTGCGCGAGGCGAGAGCGAGGCGAAGCGAGCTCGGGTCGTCGACCCGAACGGCGCTCGTCGCATGCCTGGAGAATGTCATTCCACATCGCATCTACCTCGTTCGTTGCTTGAAGTTCCGGGAGGGGGGCGTCGCCAGCGCCTGACGTGCTCGCGGTGCGAATCTCCGACGGCCGTTGCTTGGTCGCGGATTCAGCACCACGCAGCCGTGATCCGCCGCACATCTGAACAGATCGGCTCGGCAGCTGCGCGTGAGCGCGGCAACTCGCGACCGCCGACGGGAGCATTGCTCGCTGGGTCTCCATCTCGCGGATGCTATCGGCCTCGTCCGAACGCTCCCCGTGACGATGGTCACGGGGGTCGCCGGGACGGACGTTCGGGCGCGCGCGTGCGGCTTCAGGCGCCGGCAAGGGCTGCGCAGCTCGTGGCCGGCGAGCGGCGTCTTCGCGCTGGTGCTGCTCGTGCCTGCCCGCACTCGTGACTGGCCTCCGCTCGCGTATGGCGCGAAGCGTAGCTCGTGGCAGCCTGCGGCGAACGTGGACCGCGAAGCCGGAAGCGAGCTGGCGACGATCCGCGCGGTTGGCGCAACGGGGAGCCGTGCTACCGTCCGCCGACAGGCAGCTTCGGCGACTCGGCTGCGTCCTGCATGTTGTTTCGGCCGCGCGCTCGCGCCGGGGTCGGTCTGCAGGCTCGGTCGTCGAGCTCTCGGCGCGATCAATCGCGGCGCGGAATTTGACGATCTCTCTGCGTTGCAATCAGGAGCGAGAGCAGGCGTGAGAGTTTCGATTTTCGGCCTTGGCTACGTGGGAATCGTGTCGGCCGCCTGCCTTGCGCGGCGCGGGCACGAGGTGGTCGGTGTCGATCCCATCCAGTTGAAGGTCGACCTCGTGAATTCCGGCGTGCCGCCGGTCGCCGAGGCGGGCCTGGCGGAGATCCTGGCCGCGGTCGTGCCGGCGCGGGGCTTGCGCGCGACCTCAGATGCGAGCGCGGCCGTGCGCGACACGGACCTGTCCCTGATCTGTGTCGGAACGCCGAGCCAGCCCAACGGTGATCTCGAGACCGGCTACCTCGAGCGCGTCTGCGAACAGATCGGACGGGCACTGCAGGACAAGGCCGCCTTCCACGTCGTCGTCGTCCGCAGCACGGTCCTGCCGGGCACGACGAGAAGTCTCGTCATCCCCACGCTCGAGGCGGCCTCGCGCAAGGTTCACGGCCGCGACTTCGGCGTCTGCGTGAATCCCGAGTTCCTCCGCGAGGGGACCGCCGTCGACGATTTCGAGAAGCCGCCCAAGACGGTGATCGGCGAGAGTGATCCGGCCAGCGGCGATCGCGTGGCGAGCCTGTACACCGGCATCACGGCGCCGCTCGTGCGAATCGACGTCGCGACGGCGGAGATGGTCAAGTACACGGACAATGCCTGGCACGCGCTGAAGGTCGGGTTTGCGAACGAGGTCGGGAACATCTGCAAGGCGCTGGCGCTCGATAGCCATCGCGTGATGGAGATCTTCTGCCGCGACTCGAAGCTGAATCTCTCGCCCGCATACCTGCGGCCCGGCAGCGCGTTCGGCGGCTCGTGCCTGCCCAAGGATCTCCGCGCGCTGACCTACAAGGCGCGTTCCCTCGACATCGAGGTGCCGATCCTCTCGTCGATCCTGCCGAGCAACCACCTGCAGATCCAGCGCGCCCTGCAGATGGTTCTCTCGCGCGCAAACAAGCGCGTCGCGATCCTCGGCTTCAGCTTCAAGGCGGGAACCGACGACCTGCGTGAGAGCCCGATCGTCGAGATCATCGAGCGGCTGCTCGGCAAGGGCTATGACCTGCGCATCTACGACCGCTCCGTGAGTCTGTCGCGGCTGGTCGGCGCGAACCGCGAGTTCTTGATGAATCACATCCCGCACATCTCACAGCTCATGGTCGGGTCGATCGACGAAGCGGTCGCGCATGGCGACACGCTCGTGATCGCGAACGGCGATCCCGAGTTCGGCCAGGTGCTCGGTCGGCTCCGGGAAGGGCAGGTCGTCGTCGACCTGGTGCGGCCCGTCGACAAGGTGGATCGCCCTGGTGGCTACGACGGCATCTGCTGGTAGGCCTCGCCGCGTCCTGATCATCGTCGAGAACCTGCCGGTGCCGTTCGACCGACGCGTCTGGCAGGAGGCGACGACGCTTGCGCGCGCCGGCTACGAGGTGAGCGTGATCTGCCCCAAGGCGCGTGGCTACGAGCGCTCCTTCGAGGTGATCGAGGGCGTCCACGTCTTCCGGCATCCACTGCCGGTCGAGGCGACGGGAGCGCTCGGCTATCTGCTCGAGTATCTGATCGCGCTGACCTGCGAGTTCGTGCTGGCGCTGCGGGTGTTCGTGAAGCGCGGCTTCGACGTGATCCACGCCTGCAATCCGCCCGATCTGATTTTCCTTGTCGCGCTCCCGTTCGTCTGGCTCGGCGGGTGCAAGTTCGTCTTCGATCACCACGATCTGAACCCCGAGCTGTACGAGGCGAAGTTCCGGCGCCGCGGATGGGGCTACGCGCTGATGGCGTGGCTCGAACGCGCGACCTTCGCGCTCGCGGACGTCTCGATCGCGACCAACGAGTCGTATCGCCGCGTCGCGATCGAGCGCGGCGGGATGGCGCCCGAGCGCGTCTTCGTGGTGCGCAGCGGTCCGTCGCTCGAGCGCATGGTGCGGCAGCCGCCGACGCCGAAGTGGCGCAACGGCCGCGCCCACCTGGTGGGCTACGTCGGCACGATGGGCGCTCAGGAAGGGATCGATCTCCTGCTCGAGGCCGTGCGGATCGTCGTCCACGAGCGAGGCCGGAAGGACATCCAGTTCGTGCTGGTCGGGGGCGGGGGCCTCGCGTCCGAGATGGAGGCGCTCTCGCGCCGGCTCGGCGTCGCTGACTACGTGACGTTCACGGGCCGGGTTCCGGACGCCGAGCTGCTCGAGGTGCTGAACACCGCGGACGTCTGCGTGAATCCCGATCCCTACACCGAGATGAACGACAAATCGACCATGAACAAGATCATGGAGTACATGAGCCTCGCCAAGCCGATCGTGCAGTTCGATCTCGCCGAGGGTCGCTTCTCCGCGGCCGAGGCGTCGCTCTATGCGCGCCGCGACGATCCGGGCGATCTCGCCGACAAGCTCATCGAGCTGATCGACGATCCGGCCAGGTGCGCCGCGATGGGCGAGTTCGGCCGTGCGCGCGTCGAGCGCGAGCTCGCCTGGCCGCACGAGGCGTCCAAGCTCGCGGCGGCCTACGCTTGCCTCTTCGAGGCGCGCGCGCCGGCGCTAGGCGGAACGCCGTGAGGAGTCGTCGCGCGCCCAGGCCTTGTGTCGACCGACGAGCCGCCGGTACGTGTACAGCGCGAGGGTCGCGACCTTCACGTACAAGTAGACCGCAAGCGCCGGCCACAGCGCTGGCTCCGCCGCGAGCCGCAGCAGCGCGCTGCCGTGGTGCGAGCGCGACCGTTCCAGCTGCTCGGCCGGCACCACGCGCGCGAGCTCGCGATCGCCGGCGAAGCGGCGCAGGTTGATGTCCACGAGCGACGACAGCTTCTGCGGCGGCGTCATGACGAACCAGGCGTCTTGGACCGTTGCGCGCTCTTCGGGGGAGAACTGGACGCGGACGAAGTCATCGTCGGCGATGATGCTCGGGAACGCGCCGAAACGCGCGCGCCCCGCGCGCGACACCGCGTAGACACCGCAACCGAGCATGCCATGATTGACATACGGCAGGCGCATCCAGACCGCGTAGTAGGCGCGAATCGACCAGCGTCGATCGCTGAGCTCGACGCGCATCTTCGGGGCCGCGCCGAGCACGCGTTCGGATTCGAGCGCCCGCGCGACGAGCCGGACGGACGCGAGCGGCAGGACGATGTCCGCGTCGACGAAGAAGCGCGGGAAGCCCGTCGCGGCGCGATCGCCGAGATTCAGCGCGTGGCTCTTCGACCCGACCTCCGTCTCGATCACACGGACGCCTCGGCCGAACGCGCGCGCCAGGCTCGCCGTTCGATCGCTGCAGCCATTGCAGACGACGATGACCTCGAGCTCGCCGGGCGACGCGTCCGAGAGCAGCGCGAGCAGGCCGCGCTCGAGCACGGCCTCTTCGTTGTGCGCGGGAATGATGACCGAGATCACTTCGTCTCCCCAGAGGGAGTATCGCGTCCGGCGCCCCGCGCCATGAGCCGCGCGCCGGCGCCGCGGCCCGGGAGGCGCTGATGTGCGGCATCGCGGGGCTCCGGCGCTTCGATGGGCAACCCGTCCACGAGCACACCCTGCGCGCGATGGCCGACGCGCAGAGCCACCGCGGCCCCGACGACTCCGGCTTCTGGCTGGCGGGCGACGTCGGCTTCGGTCACCGCCGTCTCTCGATCATCGACGTCGCGGGGTCGCCGCAGCCCATGCGCGTCGGGTCGACGCACGTCTGCTTCAACGGCGAGATCTTCAACTACCGCTCGCTTCGCGACGAGCTCGGCCGCGCGGGCCACAGCTTTCGAACCGCCGGTGACACGGAAGTCCTGCTCGCGCTCTTCCGGTCGCGCGGCGCCAAGGGCGTCGAGGCGCTCGACGGTCAGTTCGCCTACGCGATCTACGACGAAACGAGCCGCGAGCTCTGGCTCTTCCGCGATCGCGTCGGAATCCTGCCGCTGCACTACTACTGGGACGGAAAGGTCTTCGCGTTCGCGTCCGAGCTGAAGGCGATCCTCGCCGCGCTTCCCGCCGCGCTAGAGCTCGATCCGAAGAGCCTGAAGGAGTATCTGGCGTATCGCTCGGTCCCGGCGCCGCATACCCTGTTTCGCGGCATCCAGAAGCTTCCGCCCGGGAACTGGCTGTGCCTTCGGCCCGATGGCTCGATTCGCGTCGAGGCGTGGTGGAGTCTCCCGCGCGTCGGAGAGCCGGAGCGAGTCAGTCCCGCCGAAGCGGTGGAGCGCGTGGACCGAGGCATCCGCCAGGCGGTCGAGAGCCGCATGATCGCGGACGTGCCGATCGGCGCGCTGCTCAGCGGCGGTGTCGACAGCAGTCTGATCGTCGCGCTCATGTCGCAGCTGACCCAGGGCGGCGCACGCGTCGAGACATTCTCGGCCGGCTTCGACGATGAGCGCGTCGACGAGATCCGCTACGCGCGCCAGGTGAGCGAGATGTTCAGCACCCGGCACCACGAGGTGATCGTGAAGCCGACGGACTTCGAGACGCTCTGGCCGAAGCTGACCTGGCACCGCGATGCGCCTGTCTCCGAGCCCGCGGATCTGGCCGTCTTCCGCCTGGCCAGCGAGGCGCGCGGGCACGTGAAGGTCCTGCTCTCGGGAGAAGGCTCGGACGAGCTCTTCGGCGGCTACCCGAAGTACCGCTTCCGACACTGGGCGGCGTTGGCGGGCCTGGTGCCGCCACCGCTCCGCGCGCCGCTCTTCGAAGCCCTCGAGCGCGCGCTGCCGCAGCGGCTGGCGCGGATTCGCGTGATGCTGCGCGCGATGTCCGGCCGCGACGAGGCCGAGCGCTTCCAGACCTGGTTCGCGCCGTTCACGCGCTACGAACGCGATCGGCTCCTGCCCGGCCCCGCCTGGAATCTCCACGAGGCGATCGCGAGCCGCGCACTCGGCGACCGACTCCAGCGCATGCTCTACTTCGACTGTCACACCTGGCTCGTCGATAACCTGCTCGAGCGCGGTGACCGCATGGCGATGGCCGCGTCGATCGAGCTCCGCCCGCCGTTCCTCGCGCACGAGCTCGTCGAGCTCGCCTTCAGCCTGCCTTCGGACGTGAAGGTGCGCGGTGGCACCACCAAGTGGGTGGTCAAGGAAGTCGCGCGCCGGTATCTGCCCGAGACCATCGTCGATCGCCGCAAGGTCGGCTTCCGCGTTCCGCTCGACGCCTGGTTCCGCAGCGGGCTCGCCGCCTACATGCGCGACGTCCTGCTGTCGCGAAACTCCTTCGTCGGCAGCCTCTTCGACCGGCGCGAGATCGAGCGCCTCGTGGCGAGTCATCTGACTGGCAGGCGCGACGAGGAGCTGCGAATCTGGACGCTGCTCTGTCTCGAGACCTGGCACGACGTGTTCTTCAATCAGCGCGCGACGACCGCGGCGTAGTACGGACTTCAGGCGATGCCCGACGCGACGGGATGCTGGCGCTCGAGAACGATCCGCCCGCTGATCTCACGCGGCCGGCGCAACCCTCGCGCGCGAAGCATGGTTCGTTGCCCTTGGATCGCGGGCGTGAAGCCGGGAATGCCCGTTTTCGATCTCTGGGCTGGAGCACGTCGGCGACGAGGTGCTCCAGCACCAGTTCGCCGGCGCGCTCTCGGCGAGGCGCGGCGCTGCACGTGTCGCGCCGTGCACCACCGGCGCTCGCGGATCCTGGCCAGAGGATTCGGCACGCGCTGGCTGTCCACC
>Ga0184615_10001060_pt1 | contig 14960 bp, 12 predicted proteins | sample PLM4_65_coex_FD_133134 | JGI IMG/M metagenome (GOLD analysis project Ga0184615, IMG submission 133134) | Groundwater sediment microbial communities from an aquifer in East River, Colorado, USA - PLM4_65_coex | ecosystem: Environmental > Terrestrial > Soil > Riparian zone | place: USA: East... | reverse complement strand
TCAAGTCCAACAAAACAACTAAAAATAAAAATGAACTGCTGATTTTCGTTACGCCGAAGATAGTCAGTTAAGGGGGATGTGCATGTTTCAAAATAAGCTGGTAAAGCCTCTTGTTGGAATATTATCGCTGCTGATTTTATCGTCCTGTGGCGCGGAAGGCCTCGGTGGCGGTGTCGCTGAATTTAAGACCGTTCTCGTTTCGGCTTCAGCTACTACCACATCTCTTGAATCCGACGTCCTGACAGGGAATACCTGCACCGCTTCCGGTTCAACTGGCGGTACAGTTGAAACAGACAGCGTTGATGTGACGATAACTTCGGATATTTATCCAGGACTGGCCGCATCAGCCGGCTTACCGGTTGCCATAGACGGTTATACGGTACAGTATATTCCAGATAATACGCATTCTACAGAGCCTCCGCCTGCGCTTGCCGGTCTGAGTGGTTCATTCATTGGGCAAACAGTACAGCCTGGCGGCTCGCTCACCATTCCGGTAGAAGTCACTTCTCAAGCAATGAAATCAAAACTCATCATAGATAACATTATTCCGGCATGTTCAGGCAAAATCCACGCCTACTTTGCAATCATCACCTTTAATGCTGTTGAGCTTAACGGCGCCGGCAGCACCAGAAAAAACATTGGCCCGATAAGCCTCAACGTTGCTTTTGCGGATCGTATTCAATAAACAAAACTGCTTCAGATAAGCTTTTGACTTTTTGTAAACGATTTTGCTTTAATGAAAATGCAGCGGCTTCATTAGGCGTATTAATCCTGTCTGGATATTAGACTCGAACAAATGTTTAACACACATGATTGGTGGGCAAGACCCGGGGAGATTGTATGAGCACGTATAAGCTACTAAGAAAATTATTGGTCGTATTGGCACTGGGAGTGACTTTTGGCTGCTCCGGGAGTTCCTCGCAGAATGCCGTCAATACTGGCACGGTCAATGGCAAGAAAACTGCCAAGGTTCTGTCTGTTGATCAGCAGATCACTACCGACCCCAATGATCAGGCGAGCCCGGCTGTTGCGTACGATACTGTGAACAACCGGTATATGACGGTCTGGACTGATTACCGCAACAGCAATCTGGATATAGGCAATACGGACATATTTGCATCCGTGTGCACAGGTTCCGGTACAGCTACCGGCACGACCATGACCTGTACGGCGGAATTACCCATCACAGTTGCTGCCGGGGCACAATCAGAGCCAAAGGTCGCATTTTTCCCCAATGCAGCAGTTCCTGCAAACAGCAAGTATCTTGTGATCTGGACGGATTCAGGTAACGGGTACGGGCAGATATCTGGCCAGTTTGTCAAACCGGACGGGACTCTTCTCATGCGCGACGGGGTAACCGCTGGCGCCGATGTATTTACAATTTCAACCCATGAGACAGTAACTCAGCCCACAGCTGTGAACCAGAATTCACCCGACATCATATATAATCCCGTCATCAAAAAATTCGTGGTTGCATGGGTTGATGACAGCACGGCCGATACCGACGCTAACCCTTCAAACAAAATCGATTTGCAGGGGACCGGTTGCAGCAACCTCACTACCAGAACATACATCCCCTTGCCTATAGTAGACAAGAACATGATAGCAACGGTCGAAGTCAGCCCGGTAGATGGCAGCTTGACCAATCCACGGAATTTTTCCGGTTTGGTCAGCCTGGGCGGGGCGGTTGACTCAGGCAGCACCCTCACCACATCCTGGTCGGCAAATTCCGGCGAAACCACTCCCAAGCTTTCCTACAGCGCCATTACTGGCGAAAACTTTGTCTCCTGGAGCGGGACAAACCAGACGGTAACGCTCAAGGTTGATTACAGCAAGGATGCAGCTCCTCCTGCCCCGGCTCCTGACCCCAAAACATGCACATACAAGGCGTCAGTATTTACCGGTGTGGCTAACGACAGTACACCAAAGATCAAGATCAGGCGTATAAGCGGCCAGCTGGTGACGGACCTGTCGTACGGCACCGGTGCTTCGTCGCATCCTTCCCTTGCAACCGATCCAAATACAAAAAGAACCCTGATTGCCTGGGAGGAGGATCAGCAAATAAAAGGAACCCTCGTTGACCAGTCTTCGTTCTCGCCATATACCTTGGTGAATGGATCGACGATTGTTGACATCTCCTCCGGGATTGGGGCACGAACCTCCCCTGTTACGGCCTTTGACAACGTCAACCAGCGCTTCCTCGTGACTTGGGAGGATGCGCGTAACCAGAGCGCGAATATTTCCAATATCGATATCTATGCACAGTTCGTCGATCCACAGGGACAACTGAGCGGTGGGAATACGATAGTAACAGTGTCAGAAGGAAACCAACTGGCCCCTGCCGTTGCTTTCGGCGATTTTGATTTCAGGCAGTTTTTTGTTGTTTTCAGCGATGGCCGCGCACCTGGAAACAAGGATATCTATGGTCAATTGCTTGAGTTTTCCACCTTGCCGCAACTTGTGATAACTGATGCAGCTGGATTGCCCATTCTGGGCGGTTCTATTGAATTTGGCAGTGTGGATATTTCCAAAACACCACCATTTAAAGATTTCCAGTTTAAGATCCGCAATGACGGCAATACTCAGCTTACAATCAACAGCATCAGCGAACCTGATGCTCCGTTCGCCTATACGACCCCGAAACCGGTCACCATAAGTCCCGGTTCCAGTGCCGACATGACGGTACGGTTCTCCCCGACTGCTTCCGGTTCTTACTCAGGAAACACCACCAATAATTACAAAATGGTCTTCAACTCCAATGGCGGCAATGCTGTCATTTTCCTGAGCGGCGCCGGGGTGGGGAACCTCCCCCTTTCAATTGGCTCAACAATTCTACCTGACGGCGGAGCTGGTTCCGCTTATTCCGCTGCCCTAACGGCCAACGGAGGGGTATTTCCCTATAAGAACTGGACCATCACTTCCGGTACCCTGCCGCCCGGTTTGTTGCTTAACCAATCAACGGGTGCCATCAGTGGGATTATCAATTCCGCTGTAAGTGGCGCCTTTCCCTTCACTGTCTCTGTCACCGACAGCACGTCACCGACACCGGTTACTGCCACTAAGAATCTATCCATATTTGTCACTTCCATTAGCATTGCCAACGCATCCCTTAAATCATGGACCCAGGGTCAACCGGGATACGTTGAGCAATTAGTTGCTGGGGGCGGCGCCACAGCGCCTTTGAACTGGACCGTCACCGGGACGCTCCCGGCTGGTCTTGTCCTTGATCCTTTGACTGGTGTAATTTCAGGGACTCCTACGGCCAGCGGTACTTTTTCATTCGCCATCCGTCTCAATGACTCGTCACCAAGGGTCGCCAACAAGGATTTCACCATTTCGATCAACCCAACTCTAATCATAACGACGACGAGCCTTCCGGGGAGCGTCGTAAATACTACCTATACCCAGTCACTGGCCATGAGCGGCGGCACTCCTTCCTTCACCTGGTCAAAAGCGGGAGGCTCCTGGCCGCCGGGTATTGACTTAAACGCCAGCACGGGTGTTATCAGCGGCCTTTCCCAGAACGCGCCAGGCAAATACGATTTTACCGTGAAGGTTACCGATGGTATAGGCGCCGTTGCAACGAAAGATCTATCCATTACCCTTAATCCTACGTTGGACATCACCACTCCAGCGGGCTCCTTGACTACGGAGGCGACCAGCGGCGCCCCTTATACCTTCAGTTTAACGGCCGGCGGTGGCAGTGGCATCTATACCTGGTCCGTGGTGTCCGGTGGAGGGGGGCTTCCCAGTGGTCTTAACCTGAATCCGTTTACAGGTAAGGTGACAGGAACACCCACAGTACCGGGAATCTTTCCTTTCACTGTCCAGGTGCAGGATACCAACGGCAATACGGTGATAAAATCCTTCGACATAACTGTCTCCGATCCGTTGCTCATAAATACCACTTCACTGCCTTCCTGGACCAAGGACGCGGCAAACTATTCCTCCCCCACCGGGTTTGCCATCCAGTTCCAGGGGGGGAAAGCCCCTTACGCATGGACTATTTCTTCAGGAAGTCTGCCGGCCGGACTCACCCTTGGTCCCACTACTGGAATAATCAGCGGCACGCCGACCGTGGCAACCACCTCCAGCTTTATCGTCAAGGTGACCGATGCCAACGGCGCGACTAAGACCCAGAGTTTGACGCTCCTGACCAACCCGGTCCTTTCCATCACCACAACTTCGTCAAACCTTGCCACAGCCACTCCGGACGCGCTTTATAATCAGAACCTCTCCTTTACGGGGGGGACCTCCCCCTTCGTCTGGTCTGTGACCTCCGGCACTATTCCCCCCGGCCTCAATGTTGACGCCCTGGGAGTTATCAGCGGCATAGTCGACCCTGCTGCTGCGTCGGGACCCTTCACCTTTACCGTTCAGGTCGCCGATGTGACAGGCGCCAGCACCACCAGGCTGTTAACCATCAATGTCGTATCACCACTTGCCATTTCTTCCTTCACGCTTCCCCAAGGGACCAAGGGTACAACGTATAATCAGACGTTAACCGCCACCGGGGGCAGAACCACTTATTTCTGGTCGCTGGTAGCGCCCACTGTCTTGCCGCCGGGCCTCACACTTTCTTCCAACGGCCTGATCAGCGGTACCCCGACGACCGGTGGAACATATAATTTTGATGTGCTCCTGACAGATAGAGATGGCCGCGTGGCAACCAAATCGCTTGCCATAACGATTGCTGACCCGGCAGTGGCAGCGAGCACGGTTTTTTATACCGACCAGGCCGGCAATCAGATATCTTCTCAGGACTTTGGCAATGTCTTTGTTTCCAACAGCAAGACCATTACGGTAAATGTCAACAACAACTCCGGCAACCCCATCACCATTGTTTCGGTTGAGAGCTCCAAGGCGGCTTTCTTCCCTGCGCCGGTACTGCTCTCCGGTTTCACACTGGCGCCGAACACTCCCAAGCCGCTCGACATAACCTTCAACCCGGCAGCGATTGCGCAGTACAGCGGCGACCTGACCCTCACCGACTCCTTGGGGAACAAGTACAAGCTTTCTTTGACAGGGATAGGGACTCCGGTTAAGGTGGTACAAACAGCGGGCACCGCCACCCTTTCCCAGATGACGCCCTTGCAGCCGGCTCAGCTCCCCGTTGCCACCAAACCGGCCTCGTTTACACCATCCAGCGCTGCCTCATTTGTCCTTACCGGGGTCACTTCCCCCACCGTAACGGTGGACGTGACCTTTGACGGGAGCGTAATGCCGACTACGCCTATCTTCTACATGATAGACCGCGCCGGAACATGGGTGCCTCTTACCGCAGGTGTGGATTATGCCCTTTCCGGCAATACTGTTACCTACACGATCGTTGATAATGATGTTACAAAAGACCTCGCATCTACTGCCGGTACCATCAACAACCTCATCATAGTGGGTAGCACGACAGGAACGGGGGGCACGGGAACAACTCCCGTCACGAGCGGGACAGCGAGTCCGCCTTCATCCGGCGGCAAGAGCGGCTGCTTCATCGCCACCGCGGCTTTCGGCAGTTATCTTGACCCCCACGTTGTGGTCCTGCGTAACTTCAGGGATAACTTCCTGCTGAAGAGTGCCCTGGGGACCGCTTTTGTCAGGTTCTACTATGCGACAAGCCCGCCGATAGCCGATTTTATCCGGGAACATGTGGTATTGCGGACGGTGACTCGCTGGATGCTTACACCGCTCATCTATGCTGTTGAATATTCTCTTGCAGCTTGCACGGGAACAGCTTCACTGGTATTGTGCAGTTTTGTATTATATCGGCGCAACAGGAAGCATGCCTAAACGTTAAATAATAATTTATGCACTTTTATCGGGGCACGGCACGCTGTGCCCCTTTTTTGATTATGGTAAAGGAGCGATTTCAATGATGTATCGTTTTATCGTCAGAACATTGCCTATCCTGCTTTTAGTGTCAGTCCTTCCGGCATGTACCGGCTCTTCGCCTTCAAAAGAGGTTGTAACTACGGCGCTAAAGAAGGTCATTCCCGTGGCTTTTACCATTGAGGAGATCAAAGCCCTCAAGGAAATACCAGGGGTGTGCGAGGTAGTTATCACTGCGAACAATCAGCCGTTGGTTTTTTATATGAATAACAAGGGAACGCACATCATTTCCGGCAGCGTAATTGAGGTGGCCACGAAGAAAAACCTTACGCTGGATGTCATGAAAAAGTATCAGCAGCAACCAAAAAAATAATATATTGAACCATGCTTGAGGAGAGCTTATGTTTCGCTATCTTACTGCCGGCGAATCCCATGGGCCGCAATTAACGGCAATAATCGAGGGGGTCCCTGCCGGACTTTCATTGTCAGAAGAGCAGATTAACGTCGATCTTGCCCGACGCCAGTGTGGTTATGGCCGTGGTGGCAGAATGCTCATCGAGAAGGATCAGGTCGAGATTCTGTCCGGGGTACGCTGGGGGAAGACCATCGGCTCTCCCGTAACCCTCTGCGTCAGGAACAGGGACTGGGAAAACTGGCTGGAAAAGATGTCCCCCCATGAACGGTATCGCGATGAGATGATTCGTGTAACCCGTTCCCGTCCCGGACATGCCGATCTACCCGGCGCAATTAAATACAACCACCATGATGTGAGAAATATCCTGGAGCGTTCCAGCGCCCGTGAAACTGCAGTCCGCGTTGCCGTGGGAGCGGTTGCCAAAGCCCTCCTCAGTCAGTTCAGTATTGAGGTGTGCGGTTTTGTGGTAGAACTGGGAGGGGTCAAGGCCCATCGTCCCGAGCTTTCCCTTGCAGCGCTCAAAGATCTGGCGGCCAAATCGGAGCTCTTCACCTATGACAGCGCGGTTGAAGAGGAAATGAAAAGGCTTATCGATACCGTGCGTGACGCCGGGGATACGGTTGGCGGGATAATCGAAGTAACAGTGGACGGTGTTCCCCCCGGCCTCGGAAGCCATGTCCATTGGGACAGAAAGCTTGATGCACGTCTGGCGATGGCAGTAATGAGCATTCAGGCCTTTAAAGGGGTGGAAATCGGCATGGGCTTCAAGTCGGCAGCTAGCACCGGTTCCAAGGTCCATGACGAAATCTACTATGATTCCGCCCGCATTAACCATGGGGAACAGAGCGGCTTTTACCGCAAATCCAACAATGCCGGCGGTATCGAGGGGGGGATCAGCAACGGCGAGGAGATCATCGTCAGGGCAGCCATGAAGCCGATCCCGACGCTCTACAAGCCGTTACGGTCAGTGGACATAGTCTCCAAGGAACCCTATGAGGCTACTGTTGAAAGGTCAGATGTCTGCGCCGTGCCGGCCGCCTCTGTGGTGGCCGAGGCGGTGGTGGCCATTGAAGTTGCCGATGCCTTTATGATAAAGTTTGGCGGAGATTCCATTGAAGAAATGGGGCGCAATTACCAGAGCTTTCTGGACTACCTGAAGGCATTTTAGTTCTGCACAGCTGCAATAATATTAAACTGAAGACGCCACATCGGCGGGTCTCTATGATGGATAAGCATGAATAACGTGTTTCTGACCGGTTTTATGGGGACAGGCAAGAGCTGTGTTGGAAGAGCCCTCGCGGAAAGGCTTGGAACCGGCAAGAGTGTGGACGGAATTGTTCTACAAATTTTAGCCTGGTTAAAAAAGGAAGCATGATTTGGAAGCTATTACCGTTGGCCTCAATGATCGGAGTTACCCCATAGTATTCGGGGTCAATACGCTTTCCCTGCTCGGTTCTCAATGTGCTGACCTTAAACTGGGGCAACGGGTGGCGGTGGTGACAAATCCCACCGTCGGATCATGGTATTTCGATCCGGTAAGGGAGTCCCTGGTCTCTGCCGGCTTTTCGGTATTCAAAATCGAGATTCCCGATGGTGAAGAGTATAAGAACAGTAAGACGCTGAACAGCATTTATGACCATCTCATTGATTTTGGTTTGGATCGGGGGTCATTCCTCGTAGCACTCGGTGGCGGTGTCATAGGTGATATGGCCGGTTATGCGGCGGCAACCTATTTGCGCGGAATCCCTTTTGTCCAGGTGCCGACCACGTTGCTGGCACAGGTGGACAGCAGCGTTGGCGGCAAGACCGGCATCAATCATGACAAGGGAAAGAACCTCATCGGTGCTTTTTATCAGCCTAAGCTGGTCATGATCGATGTGGCCGTCCTGGATACGTTGGCAGAGCGCGAGTACCTCAGTGGCCTGGCTGAGATTGTTAAATATGGTGTTGTTCTGGACGCAGAGTTCTTCCAGTATTTGTTTGACAATGTGGACAAACTGCTTGCCAGAGACAAGCAATGTCTGCTGTCCGCGGTGAGGCGCTCCTGTGCCTTGAAGGCATCAGTCGTTGAGCGGGATGAGAGGGAAGGTGGTTTGCGTGCGGTGCTCAACTACGGCCACACAATCGGCCATGCTGTCGAGACACTGACCGGCTATCGCCAGTACCTGCACGGTGAGGCTGTTGCTATCGGCATGGCGCAGGCAGCAAAGATTTCCGAATCCATGGGATTCTCCGACCGGAGTGTTACCGAAAAAATATGTGCCTTGCTGGATAAATTGAAACTTCCTTTGGAACTTCCCCGCTTTAATTTATCGGCCTACGTGGATGCCATCTCCCACGATAAAAAGATACGTGACGGCGGGTTGGCTTTTGTGTTCAATAAGGAATTGGGAAGTTATACCATTGTCGGTGTGGCTGATGTTTCTCAACTCTTGAGGATCTGCGGAATCGGAGAGTGACAATGGAACAGGAATCTACCTCCTTCTGGGGCGATATTAAGAAGTATGAGGACATGCTTGCCAAGGACCCGCATTCTTACTGTTTTGCGCCGCTTGCAGAGATCTACCGCAAACTGGGGTTGCTCGACGACGCCATAACCGTGGCCGGCAAGGGATGCGAGATCCATCCCGATTATGTCGGTGGATTTATGGCCCTTGGCCGCGCATATTATGAAAAAGGTTTGAAGGAAGAGAGTAAGGCTGCCCTGGAGAGGGTGGTCAGGGGGACTCCTGACAATTTCCTGGCGCAAAAACTTCTCTGCCACATCTATATGGAGAAGGGCGATTCGGTTTCAGCCAGGAAATCTCTACAGGACATCCTTTCCTTGAATCCCGACGACCTCGAAAGTCAGGTCCTGCTCAAGTCCCTGGAACTGGATGGTGGAGACGCCCTGCCATCAGGTTACGAAATTTCCGACGAGCCGGACTCTTCTCTTGCGCCAGGGTGCGACGACCTCTTAGCGGAAGCCGTGTCAGAGGATGACTGGATTCTGGACGAAGCGGAAGTTATTGATGAACTTGACGATGTGATCGAGGAGGACGGGGACGAATATTTTGCGGCCGCGGACCATGCTGATGAGATAACCATCAGAAGTGTATTTGATGGGGGGGCAAAGAGGGATCCGCTGAGAACCGCCACGTTGGCTGAGCTCTATGTGTCTCAAGGGTTGCTCGGGTCCGCTCTCGACATTTACCGCGAGTTGCTGGAGGCAGAACCGGATAATCCGGAATACGGGAAGCGTTCTGCTGAACTCAGGGCTACGATGGCAGAAGCTGCTGACGCTGCTGAAAATGTGCTGCAAGAGGATGCATTTGCAGTGACGGAAATAGTGGCTATCCCTCCCACCAATGTGTCTGCTGAAAGCGAGCTTGCATCGACTGGCACCGATGCGGTTGTTGTTACATTGGAAAGGTGGCTGGAGAATATCAAGAGGAGGCGCTAATGTCATTCAGGGAGACTCTGCAGGATATCGTAGAAAATGTCGGGGGAGGACTTGGCGCAGTCATCATGGGCTATGATGGAATACCCATCGATGAATACGTCCAGGAGTCCGATGCACTCGATGTCCAACTGCTCACGGCTGAGTATGCTGCCGTTTTGAAGGAGATCAAGAGGACCGTTGAAGTACTGAAATCCGGTGTTCTCGAGGAAGTTGCCATCAATACCGAACTTTCCACTGCCATTTTCAGGGTGATAAATGAGGATTTCTTTATTGTCCTCGTTATGACAAGTGACGGGAACTTTGGAAAAGGACGTTTCCTTCTCAGACGCGAAGCTCCCCGGTTGTGCGAATATCTGCAGTAAAAGGCCGTGAAGAGTGAAGAGTGAAGAGTGAAGAGTGCAACACCTTAATGATTCGACATAGAACATAGAACATAGAACATAGAACCTGTTTTTCATATGGGGGTGTTATGAAAATCCTTGTATTGCACGGCCCGAACCTGAATCTCCTCGGCACGCGCGAACCCGGCGTCTATGGGACGCTGACCCTGAATGAAATCAATGCCGTTCTCCTGCAACTGGCTAAGGAGCTCGGGGTTGAACTGACCATCTTTCAGACCAATTCGGAAGGGATTCTAGTCGATAAGATCCAAGCCGCTATCGCTTCCTTTGACGGTATTCTCATTAATCCTGCCGCGTACACCCACACCAGCGTCGCGATCCGTGACGCCATTGCCGCAACAGCCCTGCCAACAGTAGAGGTTCATCTTTCCAATATACACAGCCGCGAAGAGTTCAGGGCCAAGAGTTTTGTGGCCCCCATAGCCCTCGGCCAGATCAGTGGATTCGGTGCTGACAGCTATCTGCTGGGGCTTCGCGCACTTTTTAACCACAGTAAAAAATAGATTGTATTACAGGATTGATTATGCTAAAAGACAGAATCTCGTCCGCCCGGGGGGTTTTGGAGAGGTATGACGTTGATTTTCTTATCTTTGTCAACCTCTGTAATATCCGATACCTGACCGGGTTCACCGGCAGTGCCGGTCTCTTGGTCCTGGGGAGAGAAGAGGGGTGGTTTTTCACCGATTCCCGCTATACTACTCAGGCAGCTGCTGAAGTCAATGGCTGCAGCGTTATTGAGTGCCGCAGCAACCGGGAGGGTGTGACATCCTTGTTGCAAGGGATGCCGTTCGGAAAAGCAGGCTTTGAGGCCGGGCACATGACGGTTGCGCTCTATAATGAGCTTTCAGCGGCTTTGCGAGGGGTGGAACTGAAACCTATCGGTACAGAGCTTGATAGCCTACGGGCGGTCAAGGACGCTGACGAAATTCAACTCCTTGCCAAGAGTGCCGAAATCGCCTCATCAGCTTTTTTGCATATTTTGGACATGATCAAACCGGGAGCAGTTGAACGGGACGTGGCACTTGCCCTTGAAGCAGCCATGAAAAGCTCGGGTGCCGATGAGAAGGCTTTTGACTTTATCGTTGCTTCCGGTTCAAGAGGGGCGCTTCCTCACGGCAAGGCAAGCACCAAGGTCATTGCCAGTGGTGAGATGGTAACGGTAGATTTCGGTACTGTCTGCCAGGGTTACTTTTCTGATGAGACGGTAACCGTTGCGGTAGGGGAGCCGGACAACCGTCAGCAAAAAATCTACTCGATTGTAAAGAATGCCCACGACCTTGCTCTGGCAGCGGTCAGGCCTGGAATAACCTTTAAAGAGCTCGATGCAGTGGCACGGGACTTCATAGCAGCAAATGGGTTCGGAAACTATTTCGGTCACGGCCTCGGTCACGGGGTCGGCCTTGAAATTCATGAGTATCCTGCTGTTTCATCCCGCAGTGACGATCTGGTCGTGGAAGGGATGGTATTTACCATAGAACCCGGGATATACATTCCTGATTGGGGTGGCGTCAGGATCGAAGATACCGTAGTGGTGACAGCCAACGGCTGTACCATACTGACAAAGGTTCCCAAGGAATTGCAGATTGTCTGCTGAGTTTAATTCAAAGATGAGAGCTAATTCCAATTTCAAATCAAGGATGAAATCAAGGCGGCGAGGATTGAGGCGACAAAGGCATACAACTACGTACGTTGAGGAGCCGAAGACGAGCCAACGAAGATAGCCTTGATTTGGAATTGGTCACAGGAAGTTTAACGTAAAAGGAGAACAGGATGGATATAAAGGATATAAAATCATTGATAAAGATGGTCACTGAAACCGACATTACCGAGTTTGAACTGGAAAATACCGATGAAAAGATCACCATTAAACGGGGGGTGACTCCTGATGTGATCCATTATCAGCCGCACCAGATGGCGCCTGTTCAGTATGCCGCTCCTCATCAGGTAGCTGCAACTGTGGCTGACGTTGCTCCGGTTCCTGCTGCCGCCGAAAAAGGGCAGGCCGTAACCTCGCCCATCGTTGGTACCTTCTACCGTGCGCCTTCTCCCGATTCAGCTCCCTATGTGGAAGTCGGGCAGGTTGTAGAAAAGGGGCAGGTGCTTTGCATTGTCGAGGCTATGAAGCTGATGAACGAGATAGAGGCTGAATACCGTTGCAAGATTCTCAAGATAAGCAAGGAAAATGCGCAGCCGGTCGAGTTCGGTGAAACCCTGTTTGTCGTGGAAGCGCTTTAATATCACTTGAAGAGCCATGGGGCAAGGCGTATGGTGTTGCTCTCATGCGCCGGCAAACATTAGAAAAACAGTGGAGAGCCTAACAGATGTTTCATAAAGTGCTCATAGCCAACAGGGGTGAAATCGCCCTCCGTATAATCAGGGCCTGCAAGGAGTTGGGGATCAAGACCGTTGCAGTCTATTCCACCGCAGACCGTGAGTCTCTGCACGTGAAACTGGCCGATGAAAGCATTTGTATCGGCCCAGCACCCAGTCTGCAGAGTTATCTAAATATAAATGCAATTATCAGCGCTGCGGAGTTGACCGACGCAGAGGCCATTCACCCCGGGTACGGATTTCTTTCTGAAAACGCGGCGTTTGCGGAGATTTGCGAAAACTGCGGCATCACCTTTATCGGGCCCTCCTCGGAGAGCATGCGCTTGATGGGTGACAAGATCAGCGCCCGTCAGGCAGTGATCAAGGAAGGGGTTCCCATTCTTCCAGGCACCAAGGAAGGTGTAAACGATGTTAATGAGGCGGTCAAAGTCGCCAAGAAGATCGGTTTCCCGGTGATAATCAAGGCTACGGCCGGCGGCGGCGGCAGGGGGATGAAAATTGTCCACTCGCCGGCAACCCTTCCGAACGCCTTTGCCACTGCCAGAGCGGAAGCGCAGTCCGGCTTCGGCAATCCGGAAGTATACATAGAAAAATATTGCGAAGAGCCGCGTCATGTAGAGATCCAGATCCTTGCCGATAAACATGGTAATGTGATCCATTTGGGTGAACGTGATTGCTCGATTCAGAGGCGTCACCAGAAGATCATCGAAGAGGCTCCTTCGACCGTCACCACCCCCGAACTGCGCAAGGCCATGGGCGATGCTGCCGTCCGTGCCGCAAAGGCCGTGAACTACAACAGCGTTGGTACCATGGAATTCCTTGTGGACAAGAACAATGATTTCTATTTCATGGAGATGAACACCCGTGTCCAGGTGGAGCACCCGGTTACCGAGATGGTTACCGGCGTTGATATTGTCCGCGAGCAGATCCGTTCAGCGGCCGGGCTTAAGCTTCGCTACAAACAGAGTGACATCAAGATCAATGGCCATTCCATTGAATGTCGGATAAACGCTGAAGATCCCGCAAAATTCACCCCCTGTCCGGGAAAGATAACGGCTTATCATACTCCTGGCGGTTTGGGAGTTCGTGTTGATTCTTTCGCCTATGCCCAATACACGGTGCTGCCCCACTATGATTCGCTGATCGCTAAGTTGATAGTTCATGCCGAAACCAGGGAAGACGCCATCAAGCGCATGGCCAGAGCCTTGGATGAATATATCATCGAAGGGATCAAGACAACAATACCGTTTCACAAAAGAATCATGGCCAACAAAGACTTTATTGAAGGGAATATCGACACCAGTTTCCTGGAAAAAATGGTTTTGGAGTAGTTATGGATTTTCCTGAGGAACTAAAATACAGTAAAGAGCATCTCTGGGTAAGGGTTGAAGGGAACCGGGGTATAATTGGTATAACTGATTTTGCCCAGCAAGAGCTTGGCGCTATCTCTGCGGTTGAACTCCCCGAAGCGGGAGATGAGTTGGAACAGGACGACTCATTTGGTTCCGTGGAGGCGAGAAAGACCGTGGCTGAGCTCTATGCTCCCATCAGCGGGCCGGTGGTCGAGTCTAATGGCGAACTGAGCGACGCTCCGGAAATCATCAACGACGACCCCTATGATGGCGGTTGGCTGCTGGTGGTGGAGATAGCCGATGCCGAAGAGCTCAACCTGTTAATGTCGGCGGATCTTTACGAGGATTATGTTTCGCAAAATGAGTAAAGATTCTAGGTGTCAGGTTCGCCGGTAATGAGGCCATTTCCCTGTACGAGAGGAACCGGTAAACTCAGGATAGGCCAGATAGAATATGCCAACTGCACACCTATCTTTACTGCGTTAAAGGCTAACTTTGATTGTTCGGCCTATCGTTTCGTCAGCGGAGTCCCCTCCACACTCAATTCCATGCTTGCTGCCGGAGATATTGACCTCTGCCCCTCATCCTCCATAGAATACGGCAAGTCATTTGAAAAATACTCCCTTCTGCCGAATCTTTCCATCAGTTCCATCGGAGCTGTAAAAAGCGTTCTCCTCTTTTCCCGCGTTCCCATTGCTGATCTGGCCAACCTACCTGTCGGGCTTACCACCGAGTCCGATACTTCGATAAATCTGCTCAAAATAATCCTGGCGAAGAAATACGGCTTTCACAATCTCTTCCAGCGTACTTCTCTCCCCTTGTCAGAGGCCATCCAACAGTTCAGTGCCCTGCTGCTCATAGGGGATACAGCACTGAAGGCGTCACTGGCAAATAACGGCCTTTATGTCTATGATCTTGGTGAGTTGTGGCATGATTTCTCCGGGCTCCCGTTTGTCTTTGCCCTCTGGATTGTCAGGCGGGACGCTGCTGCGGCAAAGCATGCCGAGATCAAAGCTCTATGTGATGAACTTCAGCAAGCCAAGGAGCTCGCCTACGATTCATACGAGTCAATCGCCTCAAACAGTAAAGAAAAAGCCTGGATTAACTCTGAAGCCCTTGTCGGCTACTGGCGGACCATCTCCTACGACCTGACCCCTGCCCATGTCGCCGGCCTGCAGAGCTTTTTTCGCTATGCC
>Ga0184615_10001059_pt1 | contig 14966 bp, 9 predicted proteins | sample PLM4_65_coex_FD_133134 | JGI IMG/M metagenome (GOLD analysis project Ga0184615, IMG submission 133134) | Groundwater sediment microbial communities from an aquifer in East River, Colorado, USA - PLM4_65_coex | ecosystem: Environmental > Terrestrial > Soil > Riparian zone | place: USA: East... | reverse complement strand
TCTGGGTTGGTTTCAGGTAACTATATTCCAGGGACTGCTTCAGGCGGCTGGGTACCTACTACTGCATCGGGAGCGTTCTTTCCTGCTAACCAATCGGGTATTTGGTCTTCTTTTAGTTTGACTTCGGGAGCAGTTCAATCAGGACATATCGGAAACAATGCCGTCAATAGTGGCAATATTGCTTCCGGACAGGTTGGTGTAAATCATCTTGCCTCAGGGCTGGTTTCGGGCAACTATATTCCAGGAACAGCTAGCGGTGGATGGATTCCTACAACGGCATCGGGAGCGTTCTTTCCTGCTAATCAAAGTGGTAACTGGGTTGACAAAGCTCTAAGCGGTACTTGGATTGATAAAACTTCATCGGGGGTATTCTTTCCTGCTAATCAAAGTGGTAACTGGGTCGATAAAGCCATAAGTGGAACTTGGATTGATAAAACTTCATCGGGGGTATTCTTTCCTGCTAATGCTTCTGGTAGTTGGTACCCAGTAAAAAGTGGAGCAATTGGTTCTGGAGCGGTGCTTGGACAAGCCGGTGGTGGTGCATTTAATATAGCTAGCGGGACAATTGGAGTATTCGACATTGGTAGTGGAGCAATTGTTAGTGGGACTATCGCATCTGGACAAGTAGGTCAATTTCACATTGCATCTGGTGCAATTACATCTGGCAGACTTGGCGTAACAGGAACGCCCGATGGAACTAAAATATTAAGAGATGACTTTACTTGGGTTGCCCCAAGTGCCCCAACAATCAATTCAGGAGATATTAGCTCAGGCAAAATTGCTTCTGGAGCAGTCCAAGGCTTCTATGGAAGCACCAGACATATTGCTTCGGGCACAGTAGGCAGTTTTGACTTCGCAAGCGGGGCTATATCGAGTGGAGCTATCGCTTCTGGGCAAGTTGGCTTTGGTCATTTAGCTAACAATTCAGTACAAAGCGGCACTATAGCAAGCGGAACTATATCTACATTTCATATTGCATCGGGTGGAGTATTGTCAGGAAATATTGCTTCCGGACAAATTGGTATTAATCACTTAGCGTCGGGTTTAGCTTCGGGCAACTATATTCCGGGAACTGCATCGGGTGGTTGGATTCCTACTACTGCGTCGGGTGTATTCTTTCCTGCTAATTTGTCCGGAAACTGGGTTAATAGTACACTTTCTGGTACTTGGATTGATAAGTCTAGCTCAGGTCTTTTTTATCCTGCTAATGCTTCAGGAATTTGGATTCCAGTAGTTTCAGGAAATGTAGGTTCGGGAGCAATTGTAGGTCAAGCTGGTGGCGGTAGATTTAATATTGCATCGGGAACACTTGGGGTGTTCGACCACGGTAGCGGTTCTATAGTAAGCGGAACGATTGCTTCAGGCCAAATTGGTATAAACCATTTAGCGTCGGGTTTAGCAAGTGGTAACTACATTCCAGGAACGGCGTCTGGTTTATTCTTCCCTGCCAACTTATCTGGACAATGGGTTAATAGTACACTTTCTGGTACTTGGATCGATAAAAGTTCCTCTGGGTTATTCTTTCCCGCCAATGCAAGCGGAATTTGGTATCCCGTAACAAGCGGAGCAATAGGTAGCGGAGCCATCATTGGTCAAGCCGGTGGTGGAAGATTTAATATAGCTAGTGGAACAATTAGCACATTTGATATAGGTTCTGGAGCAATAGTTAGTGGTACTATTGCAAGTGGCCAAATTGGCATTAACCATTTAGCGAGCGGTTTAGTATCCGGAGCATATATTCCCGCAAGTGCCTCTGGTTTGTTTGGTGGCGGTAGCGTTACCTCTGGCTCTTTAACTACATATAGTTTTGCTAGTGGTGCTGCAATAACAACAGCACAATTTGTCGCTCCCTTCATAAGTGGTACTGCTTGGACAGCTCTAACAGAAGAAACAATTTCAGGAGCGAGAGCCGTAGCTATTAGTCAATCTGGTAATATTAGAATTGCAATGGCAGGAACTTTGGCGAGAATGCCAGCTGTTGGTATTGTTGTAGGAAATGTTGCAAGCGGTATTCAAGCAAATGTTCATACTGTAGGAAACTTTCAATTAACTTCTGGTATGGGTGATTATAGTGGCTATATTGGCAAGCCGCTAATAGTAGGTCGTTCGGGACAAATTGTTACAACTTCAGGCGGTTTCGGTTCCGGTGGATTATTATCCGGCGATGTATATCAAAGCCTTGGTGTGGCGTTTAACTCTGGTAACGCCTTTATTAATATTGCATCGACGCCACAATTTGTGCCTGCCCAAATTCTTTCTGGCAACATTGGCTCTGGGCAAATAAGCAGTTTTCATATTGCTTCAGGCTCTATTACAAGCGGTTTAATCGGTAATGCTGCCATTCATAGCGGAGATATAGCTAGCGGAGCTATCGTTGGTCAAGCCGGTGGAGGTAGTTTTAATATTGCCTCTGGTACAATTGGCGCATTTGATATTGGTTCGGGTGCAATTGTTAGCGGAACAATTGCGAGCGGGGTGGTAGGCAAATTTCATATATCAAGTGGTGCAATTACCTCTGGAAGGCTTGGCGTAACAGGTACTCCAAATAACACTCTATTCTTAAGAGATGATTTTAGTTGGCAGGCAGCAGGCGGAGGCTTAACATCTGGTGCTGTCCAATCAGGGCATATCGCTTCAGGAGCAATCCAAGGTTTCTATGGAGCTACGAGACATATTGCCAGTGGGACAGTAGGTAATTCCGATTTTGGAAGCGGAGCCATTAATTCGGGACACCTAGCCAGCGGACTTATGGTCCAGAACTTAGTAAGTTATTTTACGACTGCGGAAATCGTTTCGGGCGGACGAGCAGTGGCACTTAATGACACTGGTATGGCCGTACTTGCCATGTCCGCCACTAGCGGTAGGATGCCAGCAATTGGGTTCCAAGTTACAGGTGCGTTGTCTGGTGCTACACTAGAAGTAATTACGCATGGTATTGCTATACCAGCTAGCGGACTAAACAATACAAGACCTGGCAAACCGGTTTGGGTCAATGCTTCGGGTTATGTAGGAAATGTGTCTGGTGGCTTTTTATCAGGCGGATGTAGTATCTTTAATACTCTTTTGTCTGGGACATTGTTCCAAGTATTGGGAGTGGCCACTCACTCTGGCGCAATTTTAGTTCAACCGAATTTTGTTATGGGTAGCGGCATTACTATGTCATTACATGGGTTGCAAGGATTTTAATATTGCAGTTTTAACAAATGACACGGCATCGTTTTCGGGTCAAATGGCAGGCCAGTTTATGTTTCCTCCAGTGGATTCCAAATAACGGCGACAAAACCAACTGCTTCTGGCGTGCAAACCTTAGGTGTTGCATTATCTGGTGGCATTATGGTTCGACTTGGTGCTGTCTACGCAAATAGTTCCGGCCAAATAATTTAAATGTTTAATTGGAATGTTAGGGGAGCATTGCTTACGATGGTTCCTGTGGTGGGAGTGCGGGGATATCCAAACCAATCAAAATCCAGTCCCAATAGCTGATTTTGGGTTGGAAAGCCACCGTCTTGTGCTACACTAAAATCATCTACATATCCGAAGAATGTACTACCACCATATACCTGTATTTCTGGTTCTACAGAACCCGCTTCTGTTGGTGTAAATGCAATTGTTAATTCTTCCCACGTATCAGCAATAGCAGAAATAGTAGATGTGACATCAGAAGAGATTCCAGTTAATTGATTTTTTCTTTGTGCTAATACTACAGTTAATCCCGTATTGGTTCGTCTAACCCATGCTTTAACAGTTACTAATGCATTAGCATTAACAGATATTGGACCTAATGGTAATCTTAAAGGCCATGCTGAATCTCTATTTGTAGATGTTGGTGCTAGTCTATAGGCTACACCACTTGCGGTGTGACGCACTGATGTTTCGCTGCGAATTTCTCCGCCGCCAGTAAATGTTCTATGGTCATCAACCACGCCGCCCCAACGATGGACTCGGAACCTAGTATTGTTCAAAGCACCTAATCCGTTATTGCTTGTGTCCGCTGCGGTCCAGCGATTGATTAAAACTTCACCAGTGATAATTGTACCAGCACCATCAAAGAATGTTAAAGCATTGCCAGATGAATTTCCTTCGTATATACGAACATTGTTAGGTGTTGCCGCACCAGCTAAAATTATTGCTGATTGATTATCATTAGCCTCAGTTAGTTTGTGGATAATTACATCTTGACACGAACTAAAACGTATGCCGCTGCCATTAGAACCAGCCCCTGTTCCATGTTGTGCATTGCATTTCTGAATTTCATTGATTTCCACATTGTAGCAGCCACTAGAAAACATAATACCAGCATCACAGTTTCCGCAGCATTCCCCAATGACATCTAATAGACTGCTCTGGCAGTTCAGTAAGATACCTGCGCCAGAACCAGAGAATAATGAACCACCATTGCAATTGAATTTCTTAAGAGCCGTACCGAATACATGACCGGAACTCTGAACAGTTCCGCCTAATGTAAGACCGCTAGAGTTGTTGGCGCAACCAAAACAAGAACCGGCAAATGTTAAACGCAGTATACTTTGACTGTTTAAAGCAAATCCATCTGCATTACCATTTGCATGACAATCTTCTAATGTCCAGTCATTAGAACCACCAGCATTACCATTATAAAATCCTCGTAAAGAACGAACACAACCCAATTTAAGGAATCTCCCGAATGTTCTGGAAGATGTGCCTAATTCCCAACCATTTCCCAAACCGTTCCCTATGTCTACCCAAGTATGACGAGCCTGAGTTGTCATTGCAACCCTATCCCATCCACCAGAGAATGTAATTAGATTACCTGCTGTTCCACTATCTTGACAAACTAATCCGGTGCTACCAGATGAAACCATTGCCAAACGTATAGGGTCTAACTTATAAGTTGTTACTGTTTCTTCTGTTCCCCAATAACCCATATGGAAATTATCACCACAATCCCACGTAACTCCACCATCCAATAGAATACATGTTCCCTCAATACTTGCAATAGGATAGAACGTATCAGAGGCAGAATCCTTACCAATTAATGATGTGTGTGCTAATGAATCTGCGGAAGCGGTTGATTTGACTGCAACTATACTATCTAAGTTTATTGTAACCGCACCAACATCTGTCACCGCATAAAGTGCAACAGATTGAATTGTTGCTCCAAGACTAGAACCTTTATTTACTGTAAAAGGAATGAATCTTACTGTTGTACCTGGAATAGCAGGAACATCAAATGTGTCTACAGCAGTCACGCCAGCAGCATCAGAGCATAATTTAATCTGAAAGCCGCCAGCAGCTAATGCAACATTACTATTAATCCAAAATGTAATCTGTTGATAACCAGAAAAATCTGTACTTGCTGGCAATGCACGATATGCTACTAATCCTGTTGTAAATGCGGTAGCGATTGCTAAGTTTGATGCTCCATCGCCTTGTTTGTTTGTTGTACTAAGTGTTGCTGTTACATTAGCAGATGCGGTCCAAGCAACCTCGCACATATCAATTGCCAATGTACAGGCAGAAGCTAATTTAATTGCTCTGGTATTATATAAACGAGATGTACCAGTTGCAGTACCGCCAGCACCAGTAGCTAAGCTTGTATTGAGCGTGAATTTTGTCGTACTGGTGACTATGATTTCCCATACACCATTTATATAACGATTGCCAGTTTGACCAGTAATTTGTACAATATCGCCAGTTGAATATCCATGAATAGCTGTTGTAACTTCAATTGGAGTAGTATTACTTACAGCACTAATTGCTTTTGTAGCAGGCATGGAACCATTACGAATAGTTTTAGTCCAAGTTGCATTACCCAATGATGTTGGGTCCGGCTGCGACATAATCTTGATTATATCGCCAGGAGCAATACGAGCAGCAGTAGCACCACTTGTCAATGTTAGCCAACGATTAGCAAATGTAGTTCCATCGTTGGAGTCGTTTCCGCCTTCAAGGTCTAAAAAGAATGTTGTCATTTATCCTAACTCAATGCATTAATAATTGCTTGTTTTACTTGAAGTTTTGATTTGCCGGTTAATTTCATCGCATCATGAACCAAATCACGAAGATCATCTTTTAAATCATCATAAGGGTCAGTATCTACCGCAGCATTCATGTTTGTGATGAATTTGGCAATAATTGCGTTTCGTTGAGCATTAGTAGGAGCAGTATCATAAGCATATAAAGTATGGCAAGACTCATAATTGGGGTCTGAGTCATCTTTTATTTTTATAGTAGCAAAAAACACTTTCCTGCCTGAGGCTTGGTTTGTGTCTCTTCCGCTATCTACTATTTCTACAAAATAGAACATTTGATCGAATACCCTCATGTTTATCTATAGAACGAATTTAAATATCATAAAACTTATGAAATTTTCCACATACTTTCACAAGTCGATTATCAACTTTAACATATTTCGGTAGCGTTCCGACAACCAATACCTTATATGTACAACAGAGTACGGAAGTAGTCGTAGTAACACTATTAAATGTAGCCGCTACAGCAGCCGAACTACTAACTATTTTATATTCTGTGGCGAGCAAAGCGTTCGGAACGGCAGGAACGGTAGTTCCTGATGAGAATCCGGCCCCTATAGTAAAACTATCATCAGTATCCCCTCCAATTGTTCCTATCACAAGTTCATTCTCTTGTGAAAGAACAGCAGTATTGGTACTGGTGCTTTGGCCAGCTCCTGTTGCTGTGGCCTTTTTATCAAATGGGTCAGTTGCTATAACACCATTATATTCCTCGATAACAATTTGTTCTGCGTCCATATCGGTCACGGTAAAAGATGCACTGCCAACTACGTTATACGCATACCATTGGGAAGTATTCACAGAATTAGTTGCCGTGAATCCAAGATTAGCTGCTATATTGTAAGTATTAGTGCCGTCAGTCGGTGTGGAAGGTTGATTGGCACTTGTAGTAGTTGTTCGAATATGTACAACAACAAGATTACCCGATATAACGGGAGAATCAAAAGTAGCCGAGATACTCGCAGCAGATTTAGATTGGACTAAGCCCATTAATTTATATATTTATTCTAATTTATTTCAATGAAATCATATTTTACAGCAATTGGATCTTGGGGTGATGTTCTTGCCTGTTTAGGAAATATTTACTTTACCAACCCAGAAACAATTAATATAATCTACTTCGGTTTTGATCCTAATATTAAGAACTTTCTTGAAATTCAACCCAAAGTACGAGAAGTAGTTCATATCATTCCTAAAAATGATACTCATTTTCTGAGGCTTACTACATTAGCAAGTATGAAAGCGGATCTAAATCAATTATTTAAAATAGAGGGAAAGATTATCGCTACTCATGTCGATCATGATGCTCTGCCTAATAGAAATTTTCAATGTAATATAAGTAAAACTTACGAGAAGAACAATAAAATATTATTTCAACCATATTCACTGCAAAGTAATAGGCTAGATGAGCATTGGCCATTTTGGATGGATGCCTTAAATTGGCTGTTAGAAGAAAACGATATTATATTAACCGGCAATAGCAAGAGTCATCAATTATTCAAGAATGAACCTTTGCCGGAATTTCCTACCCATCCCAGATTAACTAATTTAATCGATCAAACAGATTCGATGGAAGATGTATTTGCTTTGGCAGAAGCCTGTAAATTTGTGATTACAACTAACAATTGTTTGGCGTCTTGGACAGCAATGAAGGAGATTCCAGCATTAATAATGCACACGAAAAGAGTTAATCCTTATTTTTATCGATGGATTAATTGCGGACAGAATATTATATTGCCAAATGAAACTACGTTAGAAGAATTTAAGGCTAAATTCTTAATATACTACATTTAATACTTTATCAGAACCAGCAATTGAGACTCCATCTAATGTAGCTGAGCCAGTTCCATCGTAAACCGATCCACCGTTAATTATTATTCTAAATGGAGCGGGAGGAGGAGGAGGGGTAGCTCCACTAAATCCATAATAAGTTCTTTCTCCCATAGCTAAATGCCCCGTACCAGGATGGTGATACCACCATTGAGAAGGGCCAGTTTGAAGAACTGGTAGATTATCTGTATCTACTCTAAAATTACCCGGTTCTGCGCCTAACGCCCATTGTTCAGCACGACGTGCTTCTGTTGCACCTCTTAAATTTTCTTGTGTATTGATGCCGCCAGTTGCCTGTGGCAGAATAATATTGTCTAACAACATGTGGTTACCAAGTCTATAAACACCAATTTTAAGACTTGAAGAAGTTCTATCTCTTACAGAAGCGAAGAAACTTCGAGTTTTGTCGGTAAATGTTGGCGGAGTTGGATTTAAATATGAATATACACTCGAACAGCCATTTTCACCTTGATGCCAAAAGAAACCAGCCCATTCAAAAGTCTTACCGGCAGCATTTAACCTAGCTATAGATTGGTCTACCATTAATTTCCAAACCGAGTCCATACCACCACCAGGAAGCCAATCAGTTATAGATGATCCCCCCAGCACACATTTAACAACAGCTATCTCATCACTTGGGTTAGCCGCTCTGTATTTAGCTAAAAATGATAGTTCAGGACCATAGCCGCTTGACTCAGCGAGGCGGGGGCTTGGATGGTACGGGTCTGCCGCATACCAACTATTGCCATCATAGTTACCCCAAGCATCATAAACATATTGAAGTATCCCGCCATTGTTTTCTGTGTACAAAGATGGACTATTAGCTAAAGTCGGATGAGCGTACTGAATTCCACTATCAAAACTTACTGTAGGTGCCCCGGTCCATCCATTAGATGCAGTTTGTGCCCAAACAGGAACAGGATATAATTGAGTTCTATTACCATGCCCCTGCATGTTGCTCTGACCCATGAACAAAAATACTTTAACTGCCATAATAATTTATCTCTTTTAATTAAATTTACTGTTTTTCAATATAATCATTGAAAGAAGCTCTAATTTTCTTCTCTGGCTTCTTAATTGATTCTATTTTTATACTTTCAGCCGCCATCGGTTTTGTAACTTTTGGCACAAAAGGATTTGGATTTTCTACTATCTCTTGCAAAGGTTCAATGTTCTTTTTGGTCTTTTGGTCCATACTTACTTCTTTCAACTTAACTCGTGGACCATTAACTGTTTCTGTTACGCTTGATTCAGCACTACGTCTCCCGGCTATTGGAGTTAACGCTTCTGGAGCCTTAAGCGGGACATCTTGTAGAGTAATTATGATGGGCAAATTAGTGACAGACGATAACGCTGCATTTTCGGGACAAGCTGGCAAAACATTATATGTTAGTTCCTCTGGTTTTAAGATTACATCCACCAAACCAACTATATCAGGCATTCAGAGATTAGGTGTGGCTCTTTCTGGCGGTATACTTGTTCGACCGGATACTATTTGGTATACATTATCCGGTCAGCTCGGCGTCGGCAACTAACTTAATTAAACTAAATTAAGATATGAATCAGTTAAAAGCCTGCAGACACGGCTTGTTTCTTTGTAATAATGATATAGCAATTAGTAAATCTTTGCTCGAATATGGCGAATATTGTGACGAAGAGGTAGAATTATTCAATAGAATTTTAACAAAAGATGATATAGTAATTGATGTAGGGGCCAATATAGGAGCAATCTCTGTTCCGCTCGCCAAGACAGCCAAACAAGTGTTCGCTTTCGAGCCGCAACGATTATGTTATTATAATTTATGTGCTAATATATCTTTAAATAGTTTAGACAATGTAGCCTGCTTTCAACATGTGGTAGGAGATACAAGCGGTTTCATTAACATTCCAGAACTTGATTATTTCTCACCGGGCAATCAAGGCAATATAAATCTAAGTAAAAATTACGACTCCGCTTCAACTTGCCGAGTTAAAACAACAAAAATAGATGATTTAAATCTCAACCCAAAATTAATTAAAATTAATACTCAAGGGATGGACACGGATGTTTTACGGGGCGCTCAAAATACAATAAAAACTTATAAACCCTTCATTTATGTGAGTCTGCTTGTGGAACGAGCAGCATTTATAATTCATTTCTTACAAAATCTCAATTACAAACTCTATATTCACGCTTGTCCTTTATTTAATCCTAATAATTATTGTAAGAACAAAACAAATATATTCAATAATAGCACCAATATTAACATATTTGCATCGCCAATTGAAATGGAGTTCCCCGATCTTAATGTCACCGAATTAAATAGTAATCAGGGACTAATAACACTCCCTCAGATCAAGAAAGAAGATACATTAAACGCTCTTAAGTCGCAAGCAATCTCTTCGCTTGCCACACTAGCAGATGGCCTATCTGAATTATCCTACGACCCAGACGAAGCAATGAAGCATTTAGATGCTGCAATCGAGATTGCTCCTAATAATTGGCAATTATATAATAAAGCGATTCCAATTTTAACACGATTTACACGATATGAAGAATCTCTTAAATATATCGATAAAGCATTAGAATTAGGTGGAAACGATGAAGTAATCTATAATAAAGCAGTTGTATTAAGTTCATTGGGTAAGCACGAAGAATCATCTGAATTATATAAAAGTTTGATCGAAAAGCAGCCTGATAACCCCAGACTACATTATAATTTGGCGATGGATTTACTTACTTTAGAGCAATATCCAGAAGGTTGGAATGAATTTGAATGGCGTTTCAAGGTCGATAGCGAGCCGCTAAAGAACTTTTTATATAGTTTGCCCAAAGATAAGCCCTTTTGGGACGGAAGCCCCTTAAATGGCAAAAGAATTTTAATATTCTCAGAACAAGGTGCTGGTGATATACTTCAATTTGTTAGATATATCAGATTCGTGCAAGCATTGGGTGGATACACAATGCTGGCCTGCTTCGAAGACATGAACTTATTGTTAAAATCTTGCGAGGGCATCGATGAATTAGTGAATTATGAGGATTTTCAGTTGCCTCAAGTCGGCTACGATGTTATGGTGAGCCTTTATAGTTTGCCAAGGCTAATTAAATTAAATTATATTCCAAGTTATGACAGATATCTTAGTGCGAAACAGAATTGGAAGCCTATTGTCACCAGCAAAGATGAACCGAAAGTGGGAGTTGCCTGGATGGGTAGCACAATACATAAAAATGATTTCATCAGATCGTGTCCATTAAAACATTTTAACTGTTTAAGGGGGTTAGCTCAGTTTTATAGTTTGCAAAAAGGCAAACCCAACAGAATTTGGCCAAACGGTCCAGTCGATTTATCTGTTGATGGCAAACTTGGAATGATCGATTTGACAAATAATTTCACGGACTTTAATAAAACGGCAGAATTAATAGAAAAATTAGATCTTGTGATTTGTGTTGATACCTCGATTGCTCACTTAAGCGGTGCTTTAGGCAAAGAAGTATGGCTATTACTCGGCAAAAGTCCTGATTGGCGTTGGGGAACGAAGAACGAAACCTACTGGTATCCAACTATGAAAATATTTAGGGGAAACGATTGGGAGCAGTTGCTTTTAGAAGTAAAGAGTGAATTGATTAAAAGAATCGCTTAATACATCCGATAAAGGAATACCGGAGCGGAAGGGCTGGGTGCGGAATGTACTGGTGTGGATCGCAACGGAGTGGAATGGTAAAATAGTCACTAAAAAGTGACTATTTTTATTTTAAATTCAATTTAAGATTTAGAGCCAAATGACGGATAACAATAATATTGGAGTGGATGGTAGGGCAAAGGAAGGTAAAGAATGGTAGAGAATGGGAACGGAACGGAGTGAACAAAACGGCCGTCTAAACAACGGCTGTTTTTATTTCAAAATGATTTAAAGCTTATCAAATCTCACTTCCGATAAGATGAATATGCTTTACGAGCAATACATATCAAGCAATTCTTGGGCTACGAAACGCCAACAAAGGCGAGAAATTGATAAAAACGAGTGTCGATTATGTGGCTCAAAAGAACAACTCGAAGTGCATCATAAACCAGATAGTTACAAAAAAATTCCAAACGAATCAGTTGAAGATGATTTAACAACTATTTGCGTTTTTTGTCATGACTTAATAACGAATCGTATTCGTGAAATGAGATATACTAACAGAAGCATAATTCCAAATACTTATACTGAAAACATTAGAAAGGTAGATAACAATGGCAGGATGGACGACGTCAAAATACAAGCTCACCGGGGTTTGCCCAATTATATTCCACAACGGACAACTATCGAACCCAATGAACGAATTCTCGAAAGAGATTAAAAAAATAAGCGGCAAGAGAAAGAAAACAGATGCCGATTATGAGACAATGGCAAAGTATGAATTTATGGGGTCGCTGTATTGTGATGACAAAGCATCCCCAATAGTTCCTTCTGAGGGCATCGATGCTATAATTGTTTCTGGGGCTAAGAAATCTAAGGAGGGGCAAATAGCGAAATCAGGAGTATTTTGTGCTAAACATTCTAAGCTTAAATACAATGGACCAGAAAAAGCAGAAGACCTCTGGAATGATAGAAAATTCGTAAATCAGGCATCCGTCAAAGTTAATAATTCAAGAGTTATTCGCACAAGACCAATATTCCCAGAATGGTCTTGTGAAGTTGAAATAAATTATAATGATGAAATTTGTAACGAGGCACAAGTATTTGGTTGGCTTAAGGTGGCAGGAGAGCAATGTGGAGCATTTGATTGGCGTCCTAGATATGGAAGGTTTGGAGTAGAGAGAATAAAAGAACAATAGGCTAAAGGAGGGGCAAGGCGAGGACAGGATTGTTGAGGTGTGGACCGGAACGGATTGGGAAAATAGATACCATTTGGTATCTATTTTTATTTTAAAGTTGATGTAGATAAATAGAAGTACGGTGAAATTTAAATTTTGGTTATGTCAAAATCTGCTGCAGGAAATGGCCACTTTTAATTTTGGTGGAGCCAAAGGATTTAAAGGTCAAGAACATCAGAATGTCTCAACGCATTATTTAAAATGGATGCAGGACCAAATAGATCAAGGCCAAGGCGATTTTAATATATCTCAAGGCGGCAGAAGATTATCGCCACAAGAAATAGCCAATTTAGTTAACGGAGAATTGGCGAAGAGAGGGGCGGGAGGCAATACTCCGCAGCAACAAGCACAAATTACACAAAAAACGACGCAGGCACAGCCACGCCAAAGCGGGACACAGGAAATAGCCGCCGGATATAAAAACAATATTGTAGGAAATTGGATTTGGGCAAAATCAACTGCAGTCAGACCAGAATATCAAATGCCAGCAGCTAATCTTAATTTAGCGATGAAGAAACACGATGAAAACAATTGGATGTTCGTCATACTCGACCCAGAAGAAGGCAGATTGGTTTCAAGAGGTTTAATTCCTACTAATGATATTAAAAATGTAGTTCAAAGCCAAAAAGATGCCAGTGGCCAGCTTGTTACAGGCAGAAAGCCAAGCGAAGTCTTGCAAGCGATTACGCCTAAAAAAGAAGGTGGAGGCGGAAACACAATCCCAGACAAACATATCACAGAAGAGCAGAAAGCAATTGAAGAAAAATTCGTCAATATGCTTAATAGTGGAACTCAAGACCATATGGTCATTTCCGCTCTTGCCGGGTCTGGTAAGACCACCATGCTAAAACATCTTGCCTGGAAATATAGTAAGGGCCAAAAATGGTTGTATTTGGTATTTAATTCAAAAAATAAAGAAGAAGCAAAAGGGGAGTTTCCCTCGAATGTACAAGTAGAAACAACGAACGGATGGGCCGGAAGAGAAGTATTAGGCAAAAACCATATTAAACCTACTGATCGTATTCAAGAATTTAGTTATTCTGAGAAGGCTAAGATGATTGCCGACTCACAAGGTTTTCAGCAATTTACTAAATCTCTTGGCATACCAAACCAGTCAGAATTATATGGAAATGATCCCAAGAGATTAGGTGGCACCGAGAGAAATCTTTGGTATATCATCCGTAGTATCAATAGCGAGTTTAAAACAGAGGCCGTTAAGATATTGGGATTACTTAAATCATTTGCTATTGATCCACGAAATGAAGGTGAGATGGATCAAGCCCTTCAAGCGGTAATGGACAAATATGATTTAAATACTGAACTTGAAAATGTTAAAGAGAATTTAGAAAAGAACTCTCCGTGGGCAGCTGAGTATATTAATCGCTTGATGGGAACAAACTTCCTCCAGAAAGATTTCTCTGGTGAGTTAAAAAAGGCTGCGATTTGGCTATCCAAAGAAGCCATGCCACATGCATCCCAAGAGAAGTTTACTGCTGATGCCGGTAAGCAAAAAGGAACAGAACAGTTACTTGGCACCAAACGAGATTTTGATGATGATCTATGGTACACGGCTATTCACGCTAATGAATTAAAGTTTCCAAAATATGATGTTGTATTAGCTGATGAAACACAAGACTTTAATAAGGCTCAAGCCATTATTATTCAAAAATTGGCTGAAAATGGGGCCAAAATTGTCTCTGTTGGAGATGTGAACCAATCCATCTATAAATTTAGGGGGTCTGATAGTGGCTCATTTGATAATCTGACCGATATGCTCACTTCGTCTTCTACTAATAAAGATGTCAAAAAAGAGCTAACAAGAAATTTCCGCTCACGACAAGCGATCATTGACTTGGCAAACGAAGAGGGTAAAGATTCTGGCCATGTAAGCAATTTAATAAAGGGAAGGCCATTTAAGGAAGAGCCTGGACGACTTGGCAAGGGAGTGGCCACAAAATATGAAACTAGCTATGATGATGCCTTTGATACATTGAAAAAAGAAATGCAAGAAATGGGTGAGGTAAGGCAAACTGCTTTCCTTTCCAGAACTAACGAGCCATTAGTGCATGCTAGCTTAAGGCTATTAAAGCAAGGCACGCCTTTCGTTATATTAGGTAAAGATATTGCCAACGACCTTAATAAACACATTGACAAAATTGTTAATTTGTTTAAATTACGAAACGATTCTACGGTAGCAGAATTACAAGATAGAATTGGTGAGTATCAGCAAGAAAGTCAAGAAAAGCACGCTGGCAAGGCCGCAAAGGCTGCCAAATTAAAAGAATTA
>Ga0184615_10001057_pt1 | contig 14983 bp, 12 predicted proteins | sample PLM4_65_coex_FD_133134 | JGI IMG/M metagenome (GOLD analysis project Ga0184615, IMG submission 133134) | Groundwater sediment microbial communities from an aquifer in East River, Colorado, USA - PLM4_65_coex | ecosystem: Environmental > Terrestrial > Soil > Riparian zone | place: USA: East... | reverse complement strand
GAACGTATGCGGCCGGTCGGTCATCAACCGGCGGATCGACCGAAAGTCGCCGGAGGCCGCCAGCCGGCCGGCGTAGATCACCAGCACCGAGTCGGCCAGGCGTTCCACCTCCTCGAGAATGTGCGACGAGAAGAGGATCGTCCGCCCGGCTTCGGCCATCGACCGAAGCAGGTCCATCATGTGCAGCCGCTGACGGGGGTCCATCCCGTTGAACGGCTCGTCGAGGAGCAGGATCCCCGGCTCGTGGACCAGGGCGCCGGCCAGCTTGATCCGTTGGCGCATCCCCTTGGAGTAGGTGCCGATCGGGCGGTCCGCGACAGCCGCCAGGTCGACCGTGGCGATCGCCCGGTCGATCGCGGCTTCCGCGTCCGGCAGGGCCTGCAGCCTGGCATTGAGGAGGACGAACTCGCGTCCGGTCAGGTAGTCGTGGATCGCCTCCCGTTCCGGAACGAGGCCCAGCCGGCGATAGACCGCCGGGTTGCGCCAGGCCGGTTCACCGGCGATTCGGACGGCACCGGCCGACGGCTGGAGCAGTCCCGCCAGCAGGTGGAGGAGGGTCGACTTCCCCGCGCCGTTCGGGCCGAGCAGGCCGGTCAGCCCCGGCCCGAGCTCGAACGAGATGTCGTTGACGGCCACCACGTTGCCGAACCAGCGGGCGACATGATCGACAGCGAGGACGGGTACGGGCGCCGTGGCCGGGGCGGCCGAGCGCTCCACGGCCGGGCCCTGCTCGCTCGTCATGCCGAGATCCGGAGGTAGCGCCGGATCGTCACGCCCACGGCAAGGGCGATCCCGACGAGCGCCGTGACGACATAGACGAGGCCGTCGAGGTCGGCCGACCGTACCGACTCGCTGTCGGCGCTGGCGTGGAACAGCGCGGCGTTCGATCCGTCGAGGACGTCGACCGGACTCAACACGACCACCCAGTCGGCGACACTGCCGCTCAGCGTCCCGATCACCAGGGCGACGACGATCGTCGGGATCAGGAACGCGGCGATGATCCCGACCGTGGCGTAGGCCCGGCGCGGGGTGAACGCGGCGATGGCCATCGAGATCGATCCGAGCAGACCGCTCGTCAGCAGCGCCTGGGCAGCCAACGGGGGCAGGTTCGGCAGCTCATTTGTCAGGCCCTCGACCAGGTCCGACGCGACGAGCACGCGTCCGAGGAACAGGATCGCGTACGGCACGATGACCATCGCCAGCAGCGACGTCACCAGGCCGAGCACCTTGGCGATCGCGTAGTCGAGCCGGGCCAGTGCCCGCGAGAAATAGATCGGCAGGACCCCGAACCGCTGATCGCGCCCCAGGAGCTCCGGCGCCTGGACCGCGCAGAACAGCAACACGAAGGTCGAGATCAGCCCGTGGTACGTGGCATAACGAATCGGGGAGCTCCCCTCCAGGACGTCGCCGATCTCGCCGGACTGCTTGGCCAGCGCCGAGATCCCGACCCCGACGATCGCCGGCAGTACCGCCAGCGCCGCCAGCGTGAACGGGGCGATCTTGGCCCGGCCGCCGCGCCCGATCCCGTAGCACGACCGGATCGTGTGCCAGTACAGCGCGCGGATCGCCGCCTGGCGACCGAGTCGTGGACCCTCGTAGCCCTGATAGCCGAGGTCGTAGATGCTCCCGCCGGGCCCGGATGCGCGGACCTGCGGCGTGGCACCGGGCGCACGCTCGACGGCGCCGTTCGGGGACAGGCTCATGCCGCCGGAACCTCGTCACGAAACAGGTCCTCGAGGGAGTGGCGCCGCTGCTCCAGCCGCACCAGCGACAAGCCGAGCTCGGCCGCGGCATCCCGGATCAGGTCGTAGGTCCGCTCCCCGGAAAACCCGACGAGGACCCAGCGGCCGTCGACGACGACCTCGAGGTCGTGGCCGCCGAGGACAGCAGCGAGCGCGTCCGAGCCAGTCTCGACCTCGACCGCGAGGACGCCGGTGCGCTCGGTGAACGTGCCGAGCGGTGCGGCACGCAGGAGGCGGCCGGCGTCGATCGCGACCAGAAAGTCGCACACCCGCTCGATCTCGCCGAGCAGGTGGCTGGCCAGGATGACCGCGATACCGAACTCGGAGCCGGTGCGCTGGACCAGCTCGAGCATCTCGTCGCGGCCGGCCGGGTCGAGGCCGTTGGTCGGCTCGTCGAGCAGCAGCAGGCGCGGGTCGTGGACCAGGGCCTGTGCGAGCTTGACTCGTTGCTTCATGCCGGTCGAGTAGCCACCGATCGCCCGATAGCGCTCCTCGTAGAGCCCGACGTGGCGAAGGACCTCGGCGGTCCGCTCGCGGGCGGCCGACCGCGGCAGGCCGGACATCCGCGCCATGTGCCCGACGAAATCGGTCGCCGATGCGTCAGGCGGCAGGCAATCGTGCTCGGGCATGTACCCGACCGACTGGCGGACGGCGGGACCGTTGTGCCGGACGTCGAGATCCATGACCCGGGCCGTCCCGGAGGTCGGTTCGATCAGGCCCAGGAGCAGCTTGAGCAGGGTGCTCTTGCCGGCGCCGTTCGCGCCGACCAGACCGACGATCCCGGGCTCGATGTCGAGGGTCAGGCCGTCGAGGGCCGTGACGCCGCCGCGGTAGCGCTTGGTCAGGCCTTCGAGTGCGATGAGGGGCATCCGACACAGCGTACCCGCAGCGCCCGACGCGGTCCCGTGCCGTTGGTCGTGCGATCCCGTGTCGCGCGGATCACGTGTCCGAAGCGGCCAGCCGGTCGAGCGTCGTCTGGAGGTCCTTCGCCAGGCGCCGCTCGCCGATCGCGGCGAGGATGAGCGTCAGGAGGCGTGCCTGGATGCTGGTCGGGATTGGCTCGAAGGCGATGAACCGCTCGGGCTGGATCGCGCCGTCGGCCTGGTGGTGGATCGTCGCGATCGCTCGCTCAGGGGATCAGCGGTCCTGACGGGCGATCGGTACGCTCCAGCCGATCAGGTCGCAGCCGAGGTAGTGCGGCGCACTCTCGCCTGGAGTGCAGGCCAAACAACCCCAGTGAGTCAGGCCGCCTTCATCGGGAACGAAGGCAAGATCGCACGCGTTCTCTGAGGGGTCACAGTGGCGTCCGTGGCAGGCGCAGACGCAATGCACCCAGTGCTCACAGGTGCAGCTTGCCGACGGCGATGCCGGTCGGATCACGCTGGATGGGAAGTGGTTCGATGCGATCACCTGGCTCCTCGCCGCGACGGCGCTACGCGGGCTAGCGCGCATGGCTGTATCGATTCCATTGTGCTCCCACGGCCAACCGCGGCGCTGATCGCGAAGTAGGCCAAGCACGGCCTGTTATGGTGGGCTCGTGGCCAAACGGCACCAGCGGTTCGCACTGCTCGGAGTGACCTTCGAGGGCACGACCATGCCCTCGGCAACCGTCGACTGCTGGGAGGACGCGACCGGGCACGCCCAATGGAGCGCCCGGGTGGTGACGCGGACCGGCCCCGACCTCGACGAGGGTGAACTGGCCGGGCACACCGCGGACGGTCGCACGATCAGTGGCCACGCCCTCGTAGCGGGTCGCCAGGTCGGGGCCGGCGGTCGGCGCGAGACCCTGGTCGAGTTCCACGGATCGGGCGATCTCCACGGCCTCGACGGCGCCCCGGACTGACCCGGGCGCGTCGGATCCGGCGACCCAGGGCGCGAACGGCGCCGACGACCTGTGCGGCGCCCGTTCCGTACCGTCGCGCGGCGACCCTGGCGGCCACGTCCCGCGTCGCGCCACGTCCCGCGTCGCGCCACGTCCCGCGTCGCGCCACGTCCCGCGTCGCGCCACGTCCTGTCAAATGTCGGTGTGACGACCATTGGGCGCGGTCCGCGCGTCTGGGCGCTCCGCGTCGCCGACATGGGCGCCCGGTGGGAGCGATTCCGCGCACGCCGATCGGGGTCGTCCCGACCAAGCCAGCCCGGAACCGGCTCGGTAATCGGTCGAGTGGTCATCACGGCGACATCTGGCAGGAAACCTGGCCCGCGGCACCCGGCCTCTGCGCGGCGCCCGGCCTCGCGCCCCGGACGGCCTCTGCGCCCCGGACTGACTGCGGCCCTGGACTGACCGCGGCCCCGGCGGGCGACGATCGGATGTTTCTCCCCCATCCACCGCATGCGACGGGAGGATCGCGATGACGCGACGTTTCGACCCCATTTCGCGCGCCCGAGGCTTCGAATCGCGGGCTCGCTCACACCGCTGCGGCGCCGACCGTACTGGACCGCACCGAACGTTCGCCCGATAACGCAGACGATCGGTCACACGGATGCTGGAACTGGCGACGTCCCGCCACCCGCAGCGGAGCTCCTGGATGCCTCGCCTCACCAGCAGAGAGTGTTCACCGATCTCGCGATCTGGATGATCGGGTTCGGCCTCGGCATTGGGCACGTGTTTCCCCCGTTCTTCCTGCTTCTCGGTCTGCCCGCTGAACGGGTGATGACGCCGCTCTTCTACGCCTCGACGATGGTCGCCGGGCTGGTGGTCGGGGCCGTCAACTTCGAGCTATCCCGCCTCGTCGTCGTGCGCCGGCTCCGGCTGCTCGCCGAGCACATGGGGACCGTCGAGCATCAGCTCGCCGAGGCGGTCTTCACCCACGACTGGAGCGGCTGCGATCCTGAGTCGTGCGCGCTCCCGGTGGTCTCGAATGACGAGGTCGGCGCCAGCGCCGGGGCCTTCAATCGGCTGATCCGGGACGCTGGCCCGGAGCCATGCGGTCGAGAGCGCGATGCGTGACTTCAGCGCGGTCCTGTCTACCGAGTTCGAGCTCGAAGGACTCGGGAGCGCCGCGCTCGAAGGGCTGCTGCGCCACACCCGAGCCGACGCCGGAGCGATCCTCATCGCCCGCGAGGACCAGATGGAGCCTCTGGCCAGCTACGGCCTCCGGGAGACAGGCGCACTTGCCGGAAGCGATCACGTTCGACGGGTCCTCCGCACGGATCGCATGGTGCAGCTGCTGATCGACGAGCCCGACATGATCGTCGACTCGCTCCTGGTCGGCCAGGCCGCCCGCGAAATCGTCGTGGCGGCAGTTACGTTCAAGAGCGTGCCGCTCGGCGCCATCATCCTTGCGACGACCGGGCAGTTCGATCGCGATTCGTTGCGCCTCCTTGAACAGCTGCGAGCTGAGTTGGGCTGGCCTTCAACAATGCCCTCGCGCACGATCGGCTGGAGCGTCTTGCCGCCGTGGATCCACTGACTGACGCGTACAACCGGCGATTCGGGCTGGGTCGTCTCCGCGAGGAGTTCTCGCGCGCCGTCCGAGCCGAAAGCCCGCTCGGCGCCCTGATGCTGGATCTGGACCATTTCAAGGCGATCAATGACACGTATGGGCACCTCGTCGGCGATCGGGTCCTGCGTGCCGTCGCCGGAGCCTGTCGGCGCGTCCTGCGAGAAGGGGACGTCCTCGTCCGGTACGGTGGCGAAGAGTTCCTGGTGCTGCTGCCCGGTGCCGGGCCGGAGGACGTGCGGCAGGTCGGGGAGCGGGTCAGGCGTGCGATCGAAGAGACATCGGTCACCGACGGCGAGCTCCGCACCGCGGTGACGGTCAGCCTCGGCGGCGCGACCTTCCGCGACGCAACCGATTCACCGGAGTCGCTCATCGCCCGCGCCGACAAGGCGCTCTACGAGGCCAAGGAGGGTGGACGCAACCGGATCGCCGTGGCGTAGCCGGCCCGATGCGTGGCCTCGCGACCGGCCGAGTGCGGCTTCGCGCCGGTGTCATTGACGCCTCGCTCGTTAATCCCGATAATCTGACTCGGAATTAACCAAGCTTGGAGTGGTCGCGCTCGGCGCCCGTCGCGCGCCGGCACGAACCGCGCCGTTAGACCACCGACCGGAGACCCGATGACCGCCACCCGCGAGATCGTCACCGACAAGCGCGACCAGTTCGCGTTCCACGACGACATCGCCTACCTGCGCGAGACCAAGCGCGGGCTGACGCGTGCCACGGTCGAGGAGATCAGCGCGTTCAAGGAAGAGCCGGACTGGATGCTCCAGTACCGCCTGCGCGCCTACGAGCACTTCCTCAAGCGGCCGATCCCGACCTGGACTGACGGTCTCGACAAGATCAACTTCGACAACATCGTCTACTACCGCAAGCCGTCCGAGCGCGAAGAGAAGTCCTGGGACGACGTCCCCGACCAGATCAAGGCGACCTTCGAGAAGCTCGGCATCCCGGAGGCGGAGCGCAAGTTCCTGGCCGGCGTCGGTGCCCAGTACGACTCCGAGGTCGTCTACCACTCGGTCAAGGAAGAGCTGTCCAAGCTCGGCGTCGTGTTCATGGGCACGGACCAGGCGCTCAAGGAGTACCCGGACATCTTCCGCAAGTACTTCGGCACGGTCGTCCCGGCGGAGGACAACAAGTTCAGCGCGCTCAACGCGGCAGTCTGGTCAGGCGGCTCGTTCGTCTACGTTCCGAAGGGCATCGAGGTCCCGCTCCCGCTCCAGGCCTACTTCCGGATCAACGGCGAGAACACCGGCCAGTTCGAGCGGACCCTGATCGTGGTCGACGAGGGCGCCAAGGTCCACTACATCGAGGGCTGCACCGCGCCGATCTACGCTACCGAATCACTCCACGTCGCTGTCGTCGAGGTGGTCGCGCTGCCGCGCTCCAAGGTCCGCTACACGACCATCCAGAACTGGTCGAACGATGTCTACAACCTGGTCACCAAGCGAGCCCACGCCTACGAGAACTCGACCGTCGAGTGGATCGACGCCAATACCGGTTCGCGCAAGACGGTCAAGTTCCCGGCCATCTACCTGCGCGGCGAGGGCGCCACGGCCGACATCATCAGCGTCGCGGTCGCCGGCAAGGGCCAGCACCAGGACACCGGCGCCAAGGCCGTCCACCTCGCGCCCAACACCCGTTCCCGGATCGTCTCCAAGTCCGTCTCGAAGGATGGCGGCCGGGCCAGCTATCGCGGCCACCTGAAGGTCTCGCCGGGCGCCACCAACGTCGTCGCCAGCGTCCGTTGCGACGCACTGATGCTCGACGACATCAGTCGCAGCGACACCTATCCATACATCGACATCCAGGAAGACGACACCTCGATGACCCACGAGGCCACCGTCGGCAAGGTGAGCGCGGAGCAGGTCTTCTACCTGATGAGCCGCGGGCTCACGGAGAACGAGGCGACCAACCTGATCGTCCAGGGCTTCCTGGAGGTCTTCACCAAGGAACTGCCGATGGAGTACGCCATCGAGTTCAACCGCCTGGTGAAGCTCGAAATGGAGGGGTCGCTGGGATGACGGTCGAGCCTTCAACGGCGCCCGTCGCACGACCCCGCCCGGCTCGCCGGGCACCCACCGATCTGCCATTCCGTTTCGCCGACCGGGGCCTGGCTGAGGCCCTCGCGACCGAGCGCGCCGAGCCCGACTGGCTGCGCGCCGAGCGGATCGCCGCGTTCGAGGCGTTCGAGCGGCTCCCAATCGAGCCGAACCAGCTGTACACGACCTATCTCGACCTCCGCAACGCGGAGCTGGCGACCGCCCGGCCGTACGTTCGGACCGCCACGGCGCCCAACGCGATCGCCTCCACCAAGCTGCCCGAAGGGGTCGCCGGCCTGATCGACCTGCGCGAGGACGGCGTGGCGGGCCTCGTCCTCGAACCGGCGGCCGTCGCCGCGGGCGTGATCCTCGAGACGTTCGGGGCCGCCCTCGCCCGTGACCCGGACGGGCTCCGCACCGAGCTCGAGGGTGGCGCCGGCCTCCCCGACGACGACAAGCTGGCGGCGCTGGCCCGTGGCTTCTGGAGCCAGGGTGTCCGCCTCCACATCCCGGCTGGCGTGCGGCTGGAGCGACCGATCGTGATGCGCTGGTCGGTCGGTGTGGCGGATCGCGCGTTGATCGGCCGAACGAGAATCAGTGTCGGGGACGGGGCCGAGGTGTCCATCGTCGAAGAGCTCGGGCCGTCGGGCGTCATCCCGGCCGATGCCGGCCAGGCTCTGCTGGCCAGCACGCTCGAGGTGACCATCGGGCGTGACGCGCGCCTGGAGATCGCCAGCCTCCAGGAGCTGCCGCCCAACGCCATCGCGCTCCAGTACCGGCATGCCGAGATCGGGGAGGGCGCTACGCTCCGCTGGGCGCTCGCCCAGCTCGGTTCCCGACTGGTCAGAAGCCGCGTCGACAATCGGCTCGCGGGTGACCGAAGCTCGGTCGAGCAGGTGGAGATCGTGTTCGGCGGGGAGGACCAGCTGTTCGACCTGACCTCGTACACCCGGCACGTCGGGCGCGACACGACGGGTAATCTGCTGTCCAAGGGCGCCCTGATGGACAAGGCCCGCTCGTTCATGAAGGGCATGATCGTGATCGAGCGGAGCGCGATCGGGACGGACAGCTTCCTCGGCGAGTTCGGGATGAACCTCTCGAAGCACACGCGCTCGGTGGCGATCCCCTCGCTCGAGATCGACCAGCCCGACTGCCGACGTGCGGCCCACTCGAGCTCGGTCGGCCCGATCGACGAGGCCCAGCTGTTCTACCTGGAGAGCCGCGGAATCCCGCCCGACGAGGCACGCAAGTTCATCGTCCTCGGCTTCCTCGAACCCGTCGTCGCGCGGGTGCCCCTGGCCGACGCGCGCGACCGGCTCCGTCAGCGACTCGAGGAGAAGTGGGATGCCGGCACCGGTGCTGGAGTCACCGCCGCCGCGTGAGACGCATCGACCTCCTGGGGGTCGATGAGGTCCCCGACGGCACCCTGAAGATGGTCTGGGTTGACGCGACGGACCAGGTCCTCGTCGTCAATACCGGCGGCGAGATCTCGGCCGTCCAGGGCGTCTGCAGCCACGAGTACTTTGAGCTCGACAAGGGCTTCCTGACCGCCGGCACCCTGACCTGCGCGCTCCACCTGTCGCGCTTCGACCTGTCGAGCGGCGAGCCGCTCGACCCGCCGGCCGAGGAGGCGCTGGCCGTCTATCCGGTAGTGGTCGAGGACGGTCGGATCCTGATCGAGGTCCCGGACGGTCCGCTCGAGGTCCACGACTAGCGTGCGCTCGCTCATGCGGCCCATCCTCGCGTGGTCGCCTACCAGTCGGGCCAGCCGACGACCATCCCGTCGCCCCCGGTCCGCATGCCCGGCTTCGGCGCACGGACGTGCCCGAGCCCGAACCGCTCCTCCCCGGCCCCCGGCGACGCGCCGGCGAGGCGCCCGACCACGTGCCGGCCGATCACCGGCCCGTGCTTGAAGCCATGGCCGGACCCGCCACCGACCAGCCAGACGTTCTCGTAGTCCGGGTGCCGGTCGATCACGAAGTGCGTGTCGGGCGTCGTCTCGTACTGGCAGACACGCGTCTCCACGACGGGCGCCTCGGTCAGATCCGGGAAGCGCCTGGCGAGATATCGGCGCGCCAGCCGGACCGATTCCGGATCGACGATCCGCTCGCCGTGTGACGGGTCGAACACCGGCCCGTAGCGATCGGGCGCGAGCTTCATGCCTCGACCGTCGACCGCCGGTAGGCCGTAGAAGGCGGCCGAGTAGTCGACCCAGCAGGGCAGTCGGTCGGCGCCGAATCGCGGGTCACCAGCCGCCGGCCCGATGAACATCACGTCCTGCTTGGTCACCCGGATCAGCTCGCCGGCCACCTCCGGGAAGAGCCGGGGCAGCCACGGGCCGGCTGCGAAGACGAACTGATCGGCTTCGGTGCGCGAGCCGTCCGACCGCGCGACGTCGAGCAGCCGTCCGCCGCGCATCCGGCCCGGCGCCGCCCACGCGAGCTCGAACCGCCCGCCCTCGGCCTCGAACTGGCGGGCCACGGCGGCGACGCCCCGGCGAGCCATCAGCAGGCCGGCCTCCGGCTCGAACACCGCGAAGGCGAGGTCCTCGCTCCGCAGTTGTGGCCAGCGCGTCGCGAGCTCCGCCGGCTCGAGATGCTCGACCGGGATGCCGAGCTCGCGCAGCGTCGCTTCCGAATCGGCTTCGAAGCCCTCCCGCGCATGGGCAAACCAGAGCGCACCGGCCTGGACGAACAGGCGCTCGCCGACCGTGTCGCCCAGCGCGATCCAGGCCTCGAGCGCCTCCCTGGACCAGCGGCTGTAGAACGGGTCCGCGCCGTGCGAGCTGCGGATGATCCGCGTCTCGTCGCCCGAGGTCGCCCTCGAGTGGCCGGCCCCGAACGCGTCGATCAGGCTGACCTGCCAGCCCTGGCGGCGTGCCTGCAGCGCTGTCCAGGCGCCCATCACCCCGGCCCCGATGACCGCGACGTCCGGGCGGGCAGGCACGTGGCCGATCATGGCGTCAGGGTGAGGGTCGACACGGCGACCCGCTTGATCGCCTCGGGCGTGAAGGGCAGGGCCACCGTTCCGCCGCTCCGCCACAGGTCGATCTGGTCGTTGTAGTGCCGGTCGAACGGGTTCCCGGCCTGGCCGGTCGTGATCACGATCCGGGCGCCGTCCAGGTCGCCCATGTCGATGGTCAGGCGGTAGCTCGGCAGGTTGGTCACGTCGAAGACATGGGCGATTCCGACCGGCTTGTACGCCGGATCGTCCGGGTCGGGATAGGCGCGCGAGAAGCGGAAGTAGGTGTTGTCGATCGCGCCGGCCATTCCCGGGACCGGGTGCGGGCCATCGTTGAAGTACCACTCGAGCGGCCCGATGCCGCTCTGGCCCAGGGTCGCCTCGCGGAACGTCGCCGTGTGCAGCCGGCCCCACGACCAGCGATCCGGGCTGCCGATCGCCGCCCGGAGCTCGGCTCCCGCTTCGTCCATGGCCCGGGCCACGATGTCCGGGCCTTGCTCGACGAGGTCGGGCGTGCGAACGTCGTCCCACCATCGGGCGAACGGGTCGTCGAGCAGACGGCCCAGGACGACCCACGAGAACGGGCTGCCGACGTAGTCGCGCGCCAGGGAGCCGAGGTCGTCGTCGAAGATGTCGCGAAGGACCCGGTACTCCCAGGCGTTCCAGGCGGCACAGCCGATGCTGTCGACCTCGCAGGCGCCGTCCCAGGCGTCGATCCGGGCGGCGATCGTGGCCCCGTCCTCGGTCGCCGGAGCCGCGCCGGCCAGCAGCGGCATCGCGTCGCGCGCGCGGAGCGGGGCACTGTCGACCTGGATCCGGCGCAGCTCGTCGGTGGTCAGGCCGTCGTCGCCAAAGGCGTTGAGCAGGTCGATGATCCGCTCGGCGCGGTAGCCCGGGTCCCATTCCTGACCGATGAACGGCTCATATGCCGCGTCCACCGCGGCGTTGTTGGCGCTGACGATCCAGCCCGGTTCGGGATCGAGCTGCCAGGGCAGGTCCTCGAACGGGATCCGGCCCGTCCACTCGCCGCTGCCGTCGTCGCCACGGACCGGGCGATCGCCACGGTCGTCGGGGTCCGAGCGAACCGGGATGTAGCCCGGCAGCTGATAACCGATGTGGCCGTCGACGTCGGCATACACGAAGTTCTGGGTCGGTGCGCCGTAGCGCGACAGGCTCTCGCGGAACTCGTCGAAGTCGGCCGCCGTGTTCAACCCCAGGATCGCTTCGAGGGTGTGGTCCGGCTCGATCGTGGCCGCCCACCGGATCGCCATCAGCGGCGCGTTCGCGAGCCGGTCGTCGACGTCGTTGAGGATCGGCCCGTGCACCGTCGTCCGGACCTCGAGGGTCGCGGTTTCGCCTCCCTTGACCCGGATCTCCTCGCGGCGGATCTCGAACGGAAGGGACTCGCCCTCGGACAGGTAGCGGCCCGGGTCGGCCGGGTCGACGGTCTCGAGCACGAGGTCCTGGACGTCGGCGCCGACGTTGGTTGCGCCCCAGGCGATCCGGGCGTTGTGGCCCAGCACGACGCCGGGGACGCCCGGGAAGGAGACGCCGGCCACGTCCCACGGACAACCCTCGCTGACGTTTCGGCAATGGAGCCCGTTCATGAACCAGACCGACGGCATCGAGATCCCCAGGTGCGGGTCGTTGGCCAGCAGCGCGCCGCCGGTCAGCGACCGGGCAGGGGAGACAACCCAGTTGTTCGAGCCGATCCCACGGTCGGACGCGAGGCCGTCGGCCCGGTCGAGGCCGGCGAGCGCGAGCGCCCCCTCCCCGAGAGCCGCCACCGACCGCCAGGCCATAGCCTCCGCGTCGTCGAGCGCTTCGGCCCCGATCCCGACCGGCGCGGCCACGGTCGCCGCCACGCTGGACGTTGCCGCCTCATCGGCGGTCGCCCCTGCGCCGGCACCCCCGGATCCCGGCAGCCCCGACGGCGTGATCACCGGGGCATCCTCGCGGTAGGCGGGGAAGAGCTCGTCGGTCCGCGCCGGGTCACCGAGCGCGGCGTCGGCCAGGTAGCGGAACACCTCGGCGTCGAAGTTGCCGCCGAGGTTCCAGGCCTGGACCTTGCCCCAGGTCATGGTGTCGAGATCGGTCCACGCTTCCGGACGATCGCCGCTGGCCAGGAACGCCAGGCCGAGCGTGTCGCGGTGGCCGTCGAGCCAGGCGTTGATGCCCTCGGTGTAGGCATCGAGGGCGGCCCGCGTCGTCTCGTCGACGGCATCGAGGTCGCGCTGGGCCGCCACCCGCCAGCCCAGCGTCCGGATGAACTGGTCCGTGTCGAGCTGGCTGTCGCCGAACAGCTCGGACAGGCGACCGGCGCCGATATGCCGCCAGACCTCCATCTGCCATATCCGCTCGCTGGCATGGACGTAGCCCTGTGCGAAGAACAGGTCGTGGCTCGACTCGGCGCTGATGTGGGCGATCCCGGCGTCGTCGCGGGCGACCGTCGCGGTTGCGACCAGACCCGGCACCCGCACGCTGCCGTTCGCCTGTGGCAGGGCCCGGGCCGTCAGCACCGCCAGCAGCCCGACGACCGCGACCACCGTCACCAGCAGGAGCGCGAGGACGACCATCAGGACTCGCTTGACGCGGCGCATCCGACCTCCGCTGGACCGCTTGGGGACCGACCGCTCGATAGTGTGGCTGCCCGACTCCCGGCGCGCTGGGCGGGCGCGCTCGAGGACGCCAGGTCAGCGCGGGAGCTCGACGCCCAGGCCGAGCTCCTGCGCCCGGCGAACGATGGCGTCGCCAAAGACGAGATCGGCCAGGCCAACGCCAAGGTGCGTCGCGACCACCCGACCCGAGGCGGGCCGCGGCGTCCGGGCCAGGAGCGCCTCGCCGATCGTGGCCGACGGCTCGGGATAGCCCTCGAACAGGCCCGCGTCCCGGTTGGCCAGGAACTGCTCGCGGTGGTCCACCAGGAAGAGGGCCGCCTCGCGGGCGACCTCGGCGGCGAGATAGGTGGCGTAGTCGACCGGGACGACCAGCGCGTCGGGCTCGAGCCAGTCGGCGGTCATCACCTGGCGGATGGGCCCGAACGAGGCCGCCGTCACGATCACGTCGGCGCCGTGGACCGCCGCCCGCGCGTCGACCGCGACGGCCGCGGAAGCGATTCCCTCGGTCTCGCCAGCCTCGACCGCGAGCGCCTCGGCGCGGCCGAGGTTCTGGTCGAACAGGACGAGCTCCACCCCGGGCAGCACGCCTCCGAGGACGACAAGATGGCTCCGGCCCTGGACGCCCGCGCCGATGAGAGCCGCCCGCGGCCGCTGGGCGAGGACCGGGGCGAATCGCCGGATCGCCACGCCGGATACGGCGGCGGTGCGGGCCGCGGTGATCGGTCCGCCGTCGAGGATCGCCACCGGAAGCCCGGTGCCGGGGTCGTTGAGCACCACCAGCGCGTTGATCGCCGGGAGCCCGAGCGCGTTGTTGGTCGCATACCCGGCGACCCACTTCATGCCCACCAGGTCCATGCCGCCGTCGGCGTCCGGCCCGCGCAGGTACGCCGGCATGGCGTGGGCAAACGAACCGTCGGGCCGCGGGTGAACGCCGATCTTGGGCGGCAACTCCGCGTCCGCGACCAGGGCCACGAGGGTCCGCTCCGCGAGCGCAAGCCGGGTGCCGAGGTCGGGCATGGCCCGGGCGACGTCGGACGCGGAGAAGTAGCGCAGCGGGGGCGTGGCAAGGCCGTGCATCGCGCCCGAGTCTACGCGTGGTGCAATGGCCTACGATGCCGTCATGGCCCCGATCGACGTCGAGCAGAGCCTCGACAACCTCAGGCTCGAGCGCGATGCGATCGTCCTCTACGATGCGCTCGCGGCCATCGAGAAGGACACCCGGCGGGCCGAGGCCCTCCGTCGGATCGCCGCCGACGAGCGCCGGCACGCTGAGATCTGGGCGGCCAAGCTCCGCGAGCTCGGCGGGACGCTCCCGGCCGAGGAGCGCCCGCGCCTGCGGATCCGGCTGGTCATTCTGATCGCCCGCGTCCTGGGGACATCGGCCGTCGCCGACCTGGTCAAGGCGATCGAGGGAGACGACATCGCCCTGTACGAGTCGCCGGGCGCGTCGGCCGACATGGCTGCCATGGCCGCCGACGAGCGCGAACACGCCGAGATCTGGGAGCGTCTCAAGGGCGGGGGTCGCCCAGCCGGCCCGGCCGCCTCTGAACGCGACGGCGTCGCGATCGCGGGCCGGGCCGGCAGCGCGGCGGAGATCGGTGCCGGCGAGCGCTGGCATCGGAGCGGTCGCTCTGGGACGCTCCGGGCGGTGATCTTCGGGGTCAGCGATGGCCTGGTCAGCAATCTCTCGCTGGTCATGGGCGTGACCGGCGCCTCGTCGGGCAACCCGAGCTTCATCCTGCTCGCCGGCGTCGCCGGTCTCCTCGCCGGGGCGTTCAGCATGGCCGCCGGCGAGTACATCTCGATGCAGAGCCAGCGCGAGCTGTTCGAGCATCAGATCGCCCTCGAGCGCGCCGAGATGGAGGCGATGCCCGAAGAGGAGGAGGCCGAGCTTGCCGCCTCGTACCGGGCCAAGGGCTTCAGTCCGGATGAGGCGGCGCGGATCGCGCACCGGATCTTCCAGGACCCCGAGGCCGCCCTCGACCTGCTCGTGCGGGAGGAGCTCGGTCTCGATCCCGACGAGCTGGGGTCGGCCTGGGGGGCGGCCGGTGGTTCGTTCGTCGCCTTCGCCCTCGGCGCGGTGGTCCCGGTCATCCCGTACCTGATCGGCAGCGGGACCGCCGCGCTGGTCGCGAGTCTCGGGTTGAGCCTCGTGGCCCTCTTCGCGGTCGGCGCCGCAG
>Ga0184615_10001056_pt1 | contig 14985 bp, 7 predicted proteins | sample PLM4_65_coex_FD_133134 | JGI IMG/M metagenome (GOLD analysis project Ga0184615, IMG submission 133134) | Groundwater sediment microbial communities from an aquifer in East River, Colorado, USA - PLM4_65_coex | ecosystem: Environmental > Terrestrial > Soil > Riparian zone | place: USA: East... | reverse complement strand
CGATGGACTCGACAGCGGGCCGTATGCCAATGCTCCCGATGGATTTTTCGTTGTTGTCCAAACCGTCCACCATCACGTTGTTCAAGGTGTCGGACTGAGCAAAGACCGAAACCGACGCCCACTGGCGGCGATCATCCGGGCGCGTGCCGCTGGCCAGCGGCGCCGCTGGCCCTTCATTGGCTCCGGCCGCCAGATCTGCCAACTGGAAAAAGTTGCGGCCGTTCAGGGGCAGGTTTTGCACTTGGTGTTCGGCTACTAGCCCGCTCAGCGTCGCAGTGTCGGTCACCAGGGCCGAACTCTCGCTCGTGACTTGCACAGTCTGAGTATTCTCGCCGAGGGTCATATTGAGGTCCTGACGAAGACGGCTGCCGGCGTCGAGCTTAACTTTGACAACGGCGGTCTTGAAACCAGGAGCGGTAACCGTGATTGAATAGTAGCCGCTGGGCAGGTTGGTCAAGATGTAGTTACCCGAGGTGCCCGAGGTCAACTCGTGCGTCTGTTGGGTACCGGTGTTGGTGATAACGATCTTGGCGCTGGGCATGACGGCTCCACTCGGATCCGTGATGGTGCCGAGAATGTCGCCGGTGACGACCTGGGCTGTCGTGACAGGACCAAAAAGCAATACTGCAAAGAAAGCTAGGAGAATGATGCGAGCAGTCATGAGTTCTATACTCCTTCCCGCGTTCCCTTGACGAGAACGCGGAGATTATGTCATTATGAGGATAGGATGTCAATAGCTTATAAAGACAGGATGACGACCATCTCGCACCTAGACAAGGAACTGGCCATTCCCCTCTACCACCAGCTAAAATGCACCCTGATCGAGGCGATTGATTCTGGACAATGGCAATCAGATCAACAACTTCCGAATGAAACCAAGCTGGCCGAGAACTTCGGGGTCAGCAAGATCACGGTTCGTCAAGCGCTCCAGGAGCTGGCCGACCTCGGTTATGTTCGCCGCGAGCAGGGTCGCGGGACCTTCGTTTCCAAGCCCAAGCTCGACCATGGCCCGCGCGAACTCGCGAGCTTCACCGAGGAGATGCGTCGCCACCGCCGGGTCGCCAGTTCGCGCGTTATCGAGAGCTTTGAGACCGAGGCCAATGACCGTGTAGCGGAGGCCCTGCGACTCCGCTTGAACGAGCCAGTGTTCACGCTGAAGCGCCTTCGGATGGCAGATGGCGAGCCCTTGGGCATTCAGACCGCCTACATCCCGCTTGCGCTGGCACCTGATCTGGCTGGTGACGACCTAGGGAATGTGTCGCTTTACGAACACCTGAGGACCAAGTACGGTCTGCAGCCGTCCAGGGCGCGCGAAACCTATTTTTCCGTCCCGGCAGAGCCGGCAGCGGCCGAACTGCTGGGCATTCCCTCGGGCGCGCCGGTTTTCGCTGTTGAGCGCGTCACCTTCCTGCCGCGCGGGAAACCATTTGAATTCGTCGAGAGCATTATGCGCGGCGACCGCTACAGCATCATCCTGGAGCTTATGGCCAAACCCGTGCGCGGGACAGGCCATGACCTTCATCGGTGAGGGGATGAGGGCGGCTTCAGATACTTGCCGAACCAATCGAGGTTGTCTTGCATGATGTGCCGCACGATTTTGGATTCGCGGGGCGTGTGGCCAGAGCGCGGATACACCACCATACGCACCGGAACGCCTTGCGCCTGGAGCGCGTTGTAATACTCTTCGCCTTGGCCGAGCGGTACCACCGTGTCGTCCCTCCCCTGCTGGATCAGCGAGGGAGTGCTGACTCCCTTGGCGTTGTAGACCGGCGAGTGCCGGATGTAGACCTCCGGTTTTTCCCACGACTCGGCACGCATGTAGTCGGGCACGAACGTCCACATGTCTGCGGTGCCGTTCATGCTGGTGAGGTCGGTGACCGGTGCTCCGATGGAGGCCGCCCCGAATCGATGGGTTTGCGTGATGGCCCATGAAGTCATGTAGCCCCCGTAACTCCAGCCCGCGATGCCCAAGCGGTCGGGATCGGCGACGCCCATCTCGATCACCTTGTCCACCCCGGCCATCATGTCCCGGAAATCTCCACCTCCCCAGTCGCCATAGTTCGCATAGCGGAACTGCTTCCCATAGCCGGTGCTGCCCCTGACGTTGGACCGCAGCACCGCGTAGCCGCGCAAGGCAAACGCCGCAATCGGGTAATGCCCCGGCGATGCGATGAAAGTCTGAGAGAAATAACTAGGCGGACCACCGTGGCTGATCACGATCAGCGGATAATGTCGCCCCTCCTGGTAATCCACAGGGTAGGTGAGAAGGCCTTCGATCTCGAGATTGCCCGGCCCCTTCCAGCGGATCACACGAGTCTTCCCCAACGGCAGTTTCGGCAAGCCAGCGTTGGTGTGACTGACCTGCGTCGGCGTGTCTGCACCCAATTTCAGAACGTAGGCCTCCGGCGGGATGGTGCTGCCTTGCGCGGCAAACCCGATCGCATTGCGCGGCTGGTTCAACGAAGACCCGGAAAAGGTTCCTTCGGCGGAGGCGTAGAGTGCAACGGGTGGGCCTTCGAGCGGCAAGCGGTAGAGCACCTGAGTAGTGCCGCGGGCTTCCTGTATGATCAATGCGCGGCTGTCGTTTGTCCACCCGACCAGGGCGGGTTCGCGGTTAAACGTGTCCGCCAGCGCGTGGGGCTTGCCGCCCGCGGCAGGCATGACGTACATCTGGAAGTCAATAGCCCAACCCGGCGGGATGTCGCTCACCCGGTAGGCAATCCACCTTCCATCCGGCGAATACTTCGGCGTATCTTCCGAGGCCGGCGTCTCGGCGATGGGGCGGATGTCGCCGCTTTCCACGTCTACTTCCGCGATGTCCAGCTTGCGCCAATCGTCAAAGCGCGGCCGGGGCATATGCGCGAATATGATCTTGCGATCGTCCGGGGACCAATCCAGGAAACCGCCGCCGAACGCGCCGCCCAAATGGTAATCCTGCTTGGTCAGCAAGCGCGCGGGTTGCGGCCCTTCGCTCTTCTTCACCACTGGAATCACCCACAACCGGTGAAAAGCATAACCAGTGCCCACTACGTGCCAGTCCTCCTTGGCCTTGCGACGCTGTTCCTCCTCGGCCGTGGGGTCCGCTGGGGCTGTGAAGGCAATGAACTGGCCGTTGTGTGACCAGCGGAACGTACCAACCGCGCCGCGGGAATTGCTGAGTTGCTCGGCTTCCCCGCCCTCTAGCGCGATCACCCAAACGTTGCTGGCGCCCGAACGCGCGCTCAGAAACGCAATTCGTTTTCCATCGGGCGACCAGCGCGGGCTACTCGACGAACGTGTCCCGTTCGTCAACTGAAACGATCCGGTGCCGTCGGCTCGTGCCACCCAGATCTGGCTGACCGGCTCGCTGATCTCCAGATTGTGTTGCGAGATGGTGAAAGCAGCCCAACGCCCATCCGGCGACACCTGCACATCACTCACATTCTTCACTTTCAGCATGTCGTCGGGGGTCCAGGCTAGGATGGAGGAGGCACTGACGAGAAAGAGCAGAAATATTCTCAGCCTCATGGCTCCGACTGTAGCACACCGTTCAAATCAAGGCTCACGGCTGAGAGTATCGACGCTCCTCGGAATCCCCGAGGAGCGACCGGCCATTCGGAATGTCTTCGCGTCAGCAACGGGTTGATTCCTAGCGGATTCGAAAACTCCTGCCAGCCCTAAGCCTTTTGGGTGGGCAGGAGCAGCAAGAGGGGCTGGGCGGGTCCAAGTCTGCCGTAGTGCCCAGGCGGTCCGAGGAACGCCCAACTCGTTGCGCCAGCGGATCACAAGTTGCCGAACTGTGTGTACATTCAGCCACTTGCGGAGACATTCAGACAGTATTGAGACTCTTGATTCTTTCAGTTGTAGCTCTCGGGGAGCCAATTCCTCTTCCCTTCTCCTAGCGTTCAGAATTGCGGTTAACATTCCGCGAAAGTCGCGAGACGAATGACCTGAATCAGGTCTCACAAGACCAGATCTCTACAAACACCTCACTGCCCAGGTTTATCCCGGAGGCTACGTGATCGCATTCCGGGCTGGAGATTCTATTGACTGGCGACGCCCGCCAGCACTTCACGCACGGCGTTCGTCTTGAGAAATGATGCCCGGACGGAGGGATCGAGGATGGATTCCCCGAGCCGCTGCACCAACGCCTCCGCCCGGCCGAAGGCTTCGCGGGAGGCAGCCGGGCGGTTGCGGGCCGCGAGCAATCGTCCCAGGGCGACGTGGTTCCGCCATTCGATCAGCGGCATGGGGTGTGTCGCGAACGGTTCGAGCGACTGCGCCAGCGTTTCTTCGGCCGTGTTGAGATCCCCACGCGCGGCGGAGATCTCTCCGAGCAAGCGGCGCCCGATGGCCGTGTACTTGGGAATTCCATGGTTCCGGGCGTTTTCGAGCAGCGTGCGCGCATGCTCCTCGGCTTGATCCAACTTGCCCAGGCTCAGCCAGTACTCCGCTTCGGCAGCCCGGTGCCGTATGCCATAGAAGCGCCAGCGATTCCAACGCTCGCGCTCGTACAAAGGTTGCACGCCCTCCAATGCCGCGGCGGCCTTCTGGGATTCTCCGGCCTGAATGTAATCGTGGACCAGATTGATCAAACCGTTGGCTTCTGCCTCTGCGGCGCGGGTCCGCCGCGAGGTCTCGACGCACTCCTGATCGAATTCGAGAGCTTTGGCAAGATCGCCGATCTCGCGCCAAACCCAGCCGATGCCGTTGGGCACGCGAGAAAGCGCCAGACCGTTATTGTTGCGTTTGGCCATATCGAACGCCTCCTGCATGGAGGCCATGGCCTCTGAAATCCGGCCGCGATTCGCGCGCGTCAGCCCCAGATAGAGCAGGGAGAGGGGTAGGTAAAACCCGTCGCGGACCTCGGCCGCCAATTGCGAAGCTTCCACCTGCGTTTGCTCGGCCGATTCGTACTCGCTTTTCCAAAAGTGCAGAATGCCGCGGTACAGGAGCCCGGCCGGTAAGGCCGCGCGGTGTCCGACAGACCGCGCTAAGGGAATACAACGATTGAAGTGATTCAGTGCCTCGGAAAGCCGCCCCGTCACACCCAGGTAAATGCCCCAATTGGTGATGGCTTCGGCGGCCAGCCCATGGTTGCCGATTCGCGCGGCCAGATCCATCGCCGCTTGCCCGTAGAGCTCGATGTCGGCCATTTCGCGCAGGTTGTGAGCTACGGTGGTGAGCCCGATGAGAGCCCGGCACTCCTCTTCCAGGTTCCCGGCAGCCTGGCAAGCCGCGCGCATGGCGGCATAGTCGGTGAAGGAGTCCTTGAGTTGACCGAGAGCCAGGCGGGACCCGGCGCGTTTGCGCAAAAGGATGATTTGTTGCGCCGCTTTGCTCTCTTCCGGCAGTTTTTCCGTCAGATCGAAGCCGCGGATGTAATAGTTCAGGGCCTCCGCGTTGGCGTAGCGCGCGACCGCGTTGTCGCCGGCCTGTATCAGATACGTGACGGCCTTGGAAAAATCGCGCCCGCGTTCGAAGTGCGTCGCCAAGGATGCCGTCACCCGCGCGTGCTGGCCGGGGTAGGCGCGCTCCAGTATTTCGCCGGCGCGGCGATGCAACAGCACCCGCCGCTTGCTCAGGATCTGATCGTAAAGAAAGTGCTGATACAAGGCGTGCGTGAAGCGATACACCGTAGCCACGGAGCCGTCGGGTAGGTCTTCCTCGCGTTCTGCCCGGATCAGGCGATGCACTTTGCCCAGCGTATCGAGGCGTTCTTCCAGTTCCAGTTCATCCGCCTCCAGGAGGCCGGCCAAAGTCGTCGAGGTGAACTCCTCGCCTTCGATGCTCGCGTAGCTTAACGTTTGGCGTTGCTGCTCGCTGAGCAACCCCACTTTCTTCTCGATCATGCTGCGGACGCTGACGGGAGCATCCAGCTCGATCTCAGCAAGCGGCTGCGTCAGCTTCCATGCGCCGTTCTCGCGGACGATGTCGCCACGCTCCGCCAGGAGCTGTATGGCGCCGGTGGCGAAGAGTGCGTGCCCCTCGCTCTTGCTATGAATTACCCTCGCCAGCTCCAGCGGGAACTCATTGGGAGAGTAGTGCGCATCCAGATACGCCGCGATATCGGGTTCTTTCAGCGCATCCAGCGCTATCTCCTCGCAAACGCCCCGAGCGTGCATCTCCGTGTAGCATTTCTTGAGCGTTGGATTGCCGAGTTCCACATCCTCCGGACGGTGGGTCACCAGCAACAGCAGGCGTTGAGCTTGCGCGCGCTCCGCGAGGTACCGCATCATGTCGACGCTCGCGGAGTCCACCCAATGCACGTCCTCAAGCATCAGCAGCAGGGGATTTTCGGTGGTCAGCGCCGCTACGGCGTCTCCCAGTTCCCGCAGCATGCGGTCCTTGGTGGCCCCGGTGGCCTCGCGTTTCAGTTGCTCCACCGCAGCCGTCGAAAACACGGCGGGAAACTGCAAACACCACGTGGGAGCATAGCGGCGCAGAATCGCCATCACTCGTTCCCGCCCGGGCCCTTGCAGCAGACCGCCCAGGGCATCCAAAAAGACCAGGAAGGCCTCGCCGGCTCCATACTGCTCCACACATGCGCCGCGCGCCAGCAGCAGATCCGGATTCCGCCTGTGGGCCACATGGGCGAACGCCGCGGTTAGCGCCGTTTTGCCGATGCCGGGCTCGCCGGTCACCATCACCACCCGTCCGGTCCCCTCCACGGCGCTTTGGAGGAGTTCTCCCAGCTTGGCCATCTCCCGGTCACGCCCAAACACCGGATCAGGCTCGCGTTCTTCGAGCCGCGGCCGGACTTGCTCCACGCCGCCCCGGAGCAGCTCCAGCGCCTGAAACAGGTCCGCGGCGGACTGAAATCGCCGGCTGCGATCCTTGGCCAGCGCATGTTGCAACAGGCCGTCCCATCCGGCCGGCAATTCCGGACGAAGCGTAGTGGCCGATGCGGGGTGCGCCGTGGCCACTTCCCGCATGACACCCTGCGCCGAACCGCCGCGAAACGGGCGCACGCCCGTCGCGGCCTCGTAAAGCACGCACCCCAGCGAAAACACGTCGGACCGCGGGTCAAGTTCTTCTCCGCGGGTCTGCTCCGGCGACATGTACGACGGCGTGCCGAGGATTTCATGCGCCGCCGTTGCATCGCGCGAACCGCCCGGTTCTGGTTCGGCGAATTTGGCCAGTCCGAAATCCAGCACCTTGACACCCGCGGCGGTCAGCACCAGATTGGCGGGCTTCAGATCCCGGTGGATGATCCCTCGCTCATGAGCCGCTGCCAGAGCTTGGGCGATCTCGGTCGCGCAGCGAAAGAGCTGATCGAATGGCAGCGGTCCTTCCCGCAGTCGCGACGACAGGGTTTGTCCCTCGACGTACTCCATCACCAGATAGGGCGCGCCGCTCTGTTCGCCGACATCGTAAAGCGCGCAGATGTGCGGATGGTTGAGCGCGGCCGTGGCCCTCGCCTCACGCTGGAATCGGACACGAAAATCGTCATGAGAGGCGCGTTCGGCGCGAATCACCTTGATGGCGACCAGCCGCCCGAGCCGTGTGTCGCGGGCCCGATATACCTGACCCATGCCACCTTCTCCGAGCAGGGCTTCCAGTTGATACGGACCAAGTTTCGCTCCCGGACGAATCCGCAGCGGCTCACTCGACCCCTGCAACCTGGTCTCCGTCGAACCCAGCGTTTCACCCGCGAGCAACGCATCGACCTCGTGGCGCAGATCGGCGTCCCCGGCGCATGCGTCCGTGAGGAACGCTCTCTGCGCGTCGGGCGAAAGCTTCGTTGCCGCCTGATATAACGCCTCGATCTGTCGCCAGCGCTCGGCCGTCATCCGTGTACCCGTCTCTGCGGGGTTCAATCTTACTCTAGGTCCACGACATGAAGATACCGTGTGCCGTTGCGAGAAGCCAGGATCCTGGTCGTTCTGGCTGCGTCCCGCGGTCTGCGCAGAACTCGGATCTTATGCTCAGGCAAAAGGACGGGTTCAAGCAAGGCTGGTTCAATGCTGCGAGAGTTCTAATGCATCCGGGGTGGGAGCCAATGTCTCGCTCGGCTGCCCAAGCAGTACATCGAAATGGAGATCATCAGTCCACGCCGATGATGACATACCCGCGATTGCCGCACCGCGGACAATGCTTGTTAGCCATGGGCGCGCTCCATCACGCAAGGTGTTGGCGGTTCAGCAATTAGCAGCGCAAACAGCGCCGGATTGGCTGTAAGGAGAGTTCTAAACGTGTCCAGTGTGAGGAGCCAATTCCCTGTTTCGGCTCGAACGCGTACTCTATGGTAATGTGTCACCGACAATTCTCTGCTTGAAACCGTGAGTCGGAGAGGGGGCCTGTCGCTATGCAAACCAAAATGCTTGGCCACTTTGTGCTCGGTGTGCTACTTTCTGCAGCGGCCGCGCCTAGCGTGGCCCAGGTAGCCCGGCCTGCTACGTCAGCCCGGCAGTCCCGTCCGAATGTCGTGTTGATCTTCCCTGACAACCTCGGCTGGGGCGAGGTCGGCGTGTACGGCAGCGTGCGCCAGGCGCCGACGCCGCGCATCGACAAGCTGGCGGCCGAAGGCATCAGGCTCAACAATTTCAACGTGGAGTACTCCTGCACGGTCTCGCGCGCCGCGCTCATGACCGGCCGCTACGCCATTCGCACCGGCGCAACCCAGCGTGGCGGTATCACCCTTTGGGAGGTCACGATCGCGGAAGCGCTCAAGTCCATCGGCTATGCCACCGGCCTGTTCGGCAAATGGCATCTCGGCGGCGATGCGCCTGAGGGCAAGCGAGAACCGTCGCATCAGGGTTTCGACGAATTCTACGGGATCCCCCGCACAAGCAATGAAGCACAGACCACCGTGGCCAATGGATCGACGACGCCCGGAAGTTCGTACATTTGGGAGGGGAAAGCCGGCGCGCCGATGCGTCACGTGAAGGTATTCGACATGGAGTCTCGACGTTTCGTCGACCGCGAGGCTGCCGAACGGGGCATCGCCTTCATGGAGCGCAGCGTCCGCGAGCGGAAGCCGTTCTTCATGTATTACCCGATGACACAGATTCACTTCCCGACGCTCACGCATCCCGACTTCGTCGGCAAGACAGAAGCAGGAGACATCGGCGACGCCATGGTTGAGGTGGACCACAACGTCGGCATGGTGCTCGACGCCATCGACCGGTTGGGCATCTCGCGCAACACCATTGTGTTCTGGTGTTCCGACAACGGCGCGGAGGCGCGGCGGCCGTGGCGCGGTTCGCCTGGTCCGTGGAGCGGCTTTTACAACACGACCATGGAAGGCGGCATTCGGACGCCGTGCCTGGTGCGCTGGCCGGGCCGGATTCCCGCGGGTCGCGTCTCGAACGAGATCGTCCACGAGATCGATTTCTTCCCGACGCTGGCGGCAGCCGCCGGCGCCGACATCGTGCCCAAGGACCGTGCGATTGACGGCGTCAACCAGTTGCCGTTCCTCGAGGGGAAGCAGACCAAGTCCAATCGTGAGAGTGTGATCTACTTCACCGGCGCCAACGTCATGGAGCCTCGCGCCGTCAAATGGCAGCACTGGAAGTTCTACTACGCATTTCAGGCTGAGCCCGGCGCCGCCGGACCGCCATCAGTCAGACTGTTCCACCTGCTGTCGGATCCGAGAGAGGATTCGGATATTAAGGATGCCAACCCATGGGTCGAGAGCGTGATGGCCAAGATCGTTGCGGACTTCGAAGCGACGGCCGGGAGATACCCGCACGTGCCCCCGAACACGCCGGATCCCTACGTACCACTCAAACGGGATTAGGCATTCAACTTCTGGTCAGGGTTTCCTGTAAATCGTACGCGACGTCGACGACGGGCCGCCGAGGACACCAACCCTAATCGTCTCGACCACCAGCGAGGTCGGCGATTCGAGCAACAGCGTCCGTTTCACTTCTTCCTTCATGGTCTTGCCCGTCGTGGGGTTTGGAAAGGCATGCAGCGTGGTAATGACGAGATTGTCGCCGTCCCAGGCGGTTTTAGACAACTGTTCTTGCACACCTCGGCCCATCATCACGGAGTTCTTGGCCTCCGATCCGTCCAGTGCGTAGGCGAACTTGAGCGGCGGCTGCATGTCGCCGCGCCCGAAGAATACGTACTCAACGGTGAGCCGGTTGGCGTCCTGCGAGATGGTAATGTCCGGACCCCAACCGCTACCCATGTCCCCGCGGCGGCTTGGCGCCGCTGGGCGCGCTGCTCCGGCGCCCGCGCTGGACGGCGTCGGTTCGATCGTCCATCGGCCGGAGAAGTTGGGCTTGACCTGGGCGCCAGCGTGGACCACGGACAAGCAGACGATCAATCCGGCGAGCGCCAGCCGGCCAACACGACTTGTGCGCGTGCACTCAGAGCCCGAGTGTTCGATCACGAGCTTTCCCTCCTTCCGGCCTAGTCCCGAGTCTATTGTCAACAGGGTGCAAACGTGAAGACCACAACTCCAATCACGAACCACAGCGCGGCGAACACCAATCCGTAACCAAAAAAGACCCGGAAATCGACACGGACGATTCCCGCTACCACCACGTACCAGAACGGCGATATGAGATTGCCCATGTGGTCGCCGACGCCCATCGCCAGCAGCCCGCGCTCCGCGGAAACACCGACCGCCAGGGCCGACTTCACTGTAAAAAACCCTTGGATCGCCCACTGTCCGCCCGACGAAGGAATGAAGAATGCAAAGACGGTGGCCACCGCCGCTGTCAGCCCGGGGAAGGTGTACGGATTCGATACGGCCGCAGCCAACCCTGCCAGTTTCTCGCCCAGGCTGGTGAACTGGATCAACCCGGCCAAGCCTGCATAGAGGTGATAGAGGACGATCACCGCCCACGCGGAAACCACCGCCTTCTCCACGGCCCGCGAAAAACTCTTGAAGTTGCGATGAAGAAGAAAGCTGGCCAGGAGCAGCGTGGTGTTGAGCGCGTTGATGTCCAGGCTCATCCGTTGCCGGACGAAGTGATGCCACAACCAGCCTAGTAGGGCCAAGCAAAGCACCCACGTCAAGTAGGGCTTCCTCTCCCACCGTTCCGAAAAGCTGGCGGGCGCCGGCTCTTCGATGGCGGCGGGTTCGGCCAATTGGTTGGCGTCCGGAAAGTGGGAGACGGGTCTAGTCGAGGCCGGCATCATTCGACAGCCGACCAGGATCACCGCGGACGTGAACAAACCGACATGAAGAATGGCCGCGGGGGACCAGATGGTCCGGGCGAGCGGGACCACACCGATTGTCCCTTCCAAAAAGTGCCCTCTGGTCGCGACCAGCAGTGGCGCGGTGGCGGAGAATCCGAATTGCCAGACGGCGTTAGCGGCCCAGACGACCGCAAGAAGATAGGGAAAGTCGATGGGGATGCCCTTGCGTTCGGCGGCTCGCGCGAAATACACAGCGATGATCGGGCTCAATGCCAGCCCCAGTCCCCAATAGCAGTAGGCCGACCCGGCGGCGAGCAAAACCGCCAGGCCCACCATCTGGCCGCTGGTGTTGGGAACGTCGGCCAGTCTCGCCACTACGCGACGGAACAACGGCGTGGACGCCAGCGCCGAACTCAGCACCACGATCAGCGTCATCTGCATGGTGAAGGGCAGCAGCATCCACAGGCCCCGGTAGTAGGCGTCCAGCACTTGCCCGCCGGAATGACCGAGGGCGAAAGCCACGCAGACGAGGACGATCAGCAGGATGACGCTGGCGGTGATGGCGTCGGGCACATATTGCACGATGGTTGTGGCAAACCGGTCCAGCCATCGGCGCACACCATTCACTGTTTGTGTTTGAACAGCCAACGATTCCCCACCTTTCGGGCAAAAGGTCGATCATACAGCGGATTGCGTCGACACCTCGGGCTGTCTCCGTGATCTCCCTCGCCTGATTCGCGCTACAATCCAGGTGAGGAATGAGCAAATGCACATCAAAGCGTTAGCGTTGAGTGTTGTTCTCGTCATGAGCGTGGCAGCTCAACAGCGCCCCGCCAAGAAAGCCCCTGCCAAGCCAGCCGCAAAGGCGTCGAAGACTGCCCCCGCGTCCGAGTTCAAAGCTATCTGGGAACCGGTACCGTTTAACAAGGACGTTAACCTGAATGCCATTGCGTGCACGGGACCGGAGACCTGTTGGGTTGTCGGGGACAAGTCCACGATCCTCTTCACGTCGGATGGCGGGAAGACGTGGCAGGTGCAACTCGGCGGCGATCCCGAGTCGACCGATGCCGACCTGAACAAGGTTTTCTTTCTGGACTCCAAGAACGGCTGGGCCATGACGGAAAGCGGCAAGATTTTGGGTACCAAAGATGGAAGCACTTGGGCGGAGCTGTCCACGGTAAGCGGCACGAGCAAGGGCGTGTGGTTTCAGAGTCCGCAAACCGGGCTGGAGATCGAGAACCGGGACTCGACGACTGAATCGACGCTGCAGCGCAGCGACGACGGAGGCAAGACCTGGAAACGCGTGAGCCGGTGCAGCGTAGAAGCCACGATTGGAGGACTGCCGCGCAAACTCGGCTGCATAATGCGGACAATGCAATTCCTGTCGCCGACCGTAGGCTTCGCGGGCGGGGCCGCAGCGACCGGCATGGGAACGGCCGTGGCCGCTTTCGGCAAGACCAGCGACGGTGGACAGACCTGGACCACATCGGTGCTCCCGGAGACTAAATGGGGTATTACAGGAGTGCATTTCTGGACCGAGAATGACGGGATTGTGGTGCTGGCCAACGGCGAGGCAATCTACTGGACCGCTGATGGCGGGGGCACCTGGACGGGGTCGGTCAAGCAACGCCTCTGGCCTAGCCGGCACGGCGTGGGTGATGGCAAGATCATTGTGAGCGTCGGAGAGGACGGCGGGATCGGCTATTCCTTTAACGGAGGGCGCACCTTCACTTCCCGACCCTTCAAGCTGCCGGCGCGAGTGCATGGAGTGACGTTTCCCGACGCCAGCCACGGCTATGTAGCGGGTCAGCACGCCATGGTCTACCGCTACCGGATCGTCCCCAGCGATTACACCAGCCCGGGTATGATCGCGGCGCTGGCGCCATAGGCGCCAGCATCATCACGGCGCGATGACAACGACATCACCACGAGTTGTGTCGAAACTCAAGAGCGAGCCCTTGAGTTGCTGCCAGTGTTGTCCGTTCCGATAAAGAGTGACCGGGGCCGTGCCCCAGGGGTTGCGGATCCGCGCCGGCGCGCCGGCCAGCGATTGCAGTTCGACGAGCGTGATCCGCCCGCCGCGGATCGCCGACTTGACTAGAAACCCGCCTCGCGCGCGCAGCGTGAACTGCGCTTCCCAGTTCTCCGGCCAGGCAGGAAACAGCCGGATCACCGGGTCGGCGGCAGGCGCGCCGGGCGCGCTCTGCAGCAACGCAAGCTGCAATGCTTCGGCGGCGCGCCCTAGCCGCTGCGCGTCCAGCGCTTGCGGACCTTCCCGTAACGCCATCCGATTGGCAAGCACCTGTCCGCCGCGGTACGCCGTCCGCCGTTCGGCGGTGAGGGAGCGAATCTGGTTCGGAACCAGAAAGCGTGTCGCGTCCACGCGCCCCAGCGTCGTGCCGGCAATCGCCATCTTCGAGAGCACGCCGACCGGGGTATCGGCATTGATGCCGTTGGAATATGCGCGATCGAAGGTCGCATTGGCGGCCGCGAGTATGTCCTTATCCGAAGATTCCAGATTGACCAGATCGAAGAACCACATGGGCAGGCTATTCCCGTCAGGCGTGAAGCCACGGCCATTCACCACCGGCTTCAGCCCGCGCACAAAGACGCGCGGTCCGTTGTAGTTGTCCGGTCGCAGAGCATCGGGATGATCGCTCATCGGCAGGGGCGCCAGATTGTCGAGCATTTCGCGCCACTGCGCGCGCAACTCCAGATCGACATTGAGAATCGTGCTGGCGCGAATGGCCGCGGCGAAGATGCCGCGCATCGCCGAAAGATCCTCGTCGGTGTCGCGCGCTCCCATCACGCTCTCGTTGCTGTTCACATTGCGAATATGGTACTTGCCGTCGTCTCCCTTCCCTACATTCGGAAAGTTTCGGTAGAACTCCGCGGCACCCTTCACCATCGGATAAGCGCGGTCGCGAAGCCAGGCCTCGTCCAAGGTGTATTCGTAGCGCCGCCAGTACAGATATGCGACTTTGGCGGTCGTTCCCAGGATGTGGGTAACCGGTCCAAACGGGCCGAAGCCACGCTCGGTGGGAACCCAATTCCCGTTGACCCAGCTTCCGCCGCTGAACCAGTTCCAACGACTGGAGTGCGGCAGCTTGGTGCGTGCGAACTGCATAAAACGCGCGCTGCGCTGGTCCCAGGGCTTGCGCAGCAGGTAGAGATCGCGCATTTCCGCGGCGATATCGTCAGGCAGCGTCGCCAGCCCGTCGAACCAGACGGTCTCGGGAATGAAGATGCCATGGCTGCCCCATTGCTGGCGCGCAGCCGTGGCTGCGGCGTCGAACATTCCGGAATACATCGAGAATACCGGATCAAGGAGATCGAGACGGTTGGCCGCGAACAACGCCTCGTAGTAGCAGCTCAGGTTTGCGAACCAATGCTGCGCGCCCCACGTGCGCAGATCGCCGGCGGTGTTCCACAGCATGCCGTTGAATTTGGGCGGGAACTTGCCACGCGACGTCGCAGCCATCAGGTAGAGGTAGTAATGATAATTCTGCGCGACGAAATCGGCGACGCCGTCGGCGCTGTGCATCGCCACGGCGCCTTGTTCCCAAAACGCCTTCCACCATGCCGCGTTGTCTGCTGCGAGTGCGGAGAAGTCCTGCCGGGTTGCCGCATCGAGTTGGCGCAGCGCAGCCGCAACGACATCCTCATTCGCGTCGAGCGTAGCCGCGCTGGCGATCAGCACGACCGCGCGCCCTCGGGCAGCCGGAGCGACCAGCCGGACCTCCGACTCGTTGGCGAAGCGCGTCTCGGCGCGGCGCCCGACCAAGGCGATGGCCACCGCCGATTTCGCGACGTGCTTGCCTTCCCGGAACTCCTGCGCCAGCACAATCCGCCCGTCGCGAACCATAAGCTGGGAGACCGCGGTGTGGTTTGCGGTTCGTACTGTGAGGG
>Ga0184615_10001054_pt1 | contig 15001 bp, 13 predicted proteins | sample PLM4_65_coex_FD_133134 | JGI IMG/M metagenome (GOLD analysis project Ga0184615, IMG submission 133134) | Groundwater sediment microbial communities from an aquifer in East River, Colorado, USA - PLM4_65_coex | ecosystem: Environmental > Terrestrial > Soil > Riparian zone | place: USA: East... | reverse complement strand
GGAGTACCCGAAGCCCGGCAAGTCCGGGGCGAGCACGCGGTTGTGCCGCCGGAGCTCGCGAATCACACGCACGAAGCCGAGCGAGGTGATCGGCGCGCCGTGAAGGAGCACGATCGGTGCGCCCTCGCCCTCGTCGACGTAGGAGATCTGACCGCTGGCGAGATGGATCGATCGCAGCGTCAACCCCAACACGGAGCGCGGTGCGGTGTCCGTCTCCGAGAGGTTCGGGGTCGGCGTGACGACCCGGCTAGTCGACGTCATACCAGAGAGACCGGGCAGCGACGGGTTTCGTGACAGCCCGCGGCTGCAGAAGCCCGAGCCGCCGCTCAACGTCGAACGCCACCGAGGTCGAGCGCCACGAAACGCTGCGCGAAATCGCGCAGGCACATGCCGTCGCCGAACCAGACGCGATTGCGCTGGCCGTACTCCCAGAGTGTGATGCTGTCCGCGAGCGCGTAGAAGGCCAGTCGGTCCGCCGAGCCCGGCCGAAGCGGGCGCCGGCTCTGGTACGCGTCGAGGAAGCGGTGTGCCGCGACGCGATCGACGCGCGCGTAGTGCGCGAGCAGGCGCACGAGGTCCGCTTCCGGATCGCCGAAGTAGCCGGTCATCAGATCGAGCACGCCGCTGACGCGCCAACCGGATCCGGTGCGCTCGACGAGCGCGTTCCCTTCGGTGTAGTCGACGTGCACGAACGTCGGAGCGAACTCGCCGCGCAGCGCTACCCGCGAGCGAGCCACGATCGACTCGACCCAAGCGACGTCGTCTTCCGTCGTCGCGCTCGACGCCCGCCTGCACTCCGCGAGCCGCGCGCGCAGCCGAGCAATCACCCACTCCTCGTAGTCGAGCTCGATCCGAGCAATGTCGTCGCTCGCCAGGTCGTACTCCCCGAGGTAAGGCCACACCGCCGCGTGTAGCTCCGCGAGCCCCGCGCCGAGCGCGCCCGCCACGTCCGCGAGCTCTCCAGGTGCCAGGCTCTTGCGCACCTCCGGCAAGCCGACGCAGAGCCCGGGCAGCCTCGGCACGATCGCGAAGCCCCAGCCGAAGATCTCCGGCGACGGCTCGAGCCGGTACGGCCACGGCACCGGCACGCACGCCCGCTCGTGGAGGAGGCGCGCGAAGAAGCGTTCCTTGGGAAGCTGATCCTCGCCGTGCGGACATCCGCGCAGCACGAACTCGCCGCGCGAGCTGGTGAGGAAGACGTTCTGGCCGAAGAGCCCTCCCGGCGCGGGCTCCGCGGCGAAGAGCTCGCCCAGATCGAAGCGCGCGAGCGCCGACTGGAGCTGTGCGTGCGAGAGCGTTCCCAGACGCTTGGAGTATTCGCGGGGCTCGAGCTGCATCGGAATCCCGGCTGGCGATTCGCGCGCGGGCGGTGGACAATCGCGCGCACGACGGAGGATTCTCGCATGATCCGCTGCAATGGCGTTCACCACCTGGCCGTCTCCACGGCCGACATCAAGGCGCAGATCGCGTTCTTCAACGACGTGCTCGGCATGGAGCTCGTGGCGCTCTACTGGATGCACGGCGTCGAGGGCGCGTGGCACGGATTCGTGAAGCTGAATGACCACTCGTCGATCGCGTTCGTACAGACGCCGGAGATCGCGAAGATCGAGCGACAGCTCGGCGTGTCGCACTCGGGCAGCCCGGGCGCGGCGTCGGCGGGCGGCACGATGCAGCACCTCGCGTTCAACGTCGACACGTTCGACGAGCTGCTCGCGATGCGCGACCGCATCCGCTCGCGCGGCGTGAACGTGGTCGGGCCGATCCACCACGGGCTCTGCGACTCGATCTACTTCGCGGGCCCGGAGGACTTGTCGCTCGAGGTCGCGACGTCGAAGAGCGCGATCGACGCACGCGCGTGGATCGACCCCGAGGTCGTCGCGCTGGCGGGCATATCCGCCGCGGAGCTCGAGCGCTTCCGCAGCCCCGCGGCTTTCGCGTCGCAGGGCGGCGCGCTGAAGCAGCCACCGGTCGATGCGAGCAAGCCGCAGATGCGCGGCTGGCCCAAGGGCGTCTACGAGCACTTCCTCGCGATGCCGGACGAGGAGTTCACCGAGCGGATGAGTGTCACCGAGCCGCCGGTGCACGTGCAGGAGTGATGGAACACCGTTCGATCGGCTCGCTCTCCGTCTCGATCGTCGGCTTGGGCTGCAACAACTTCGGCGGGCGGATCGACGCCGAGGCCAGCGCTCGGGTGGTGCACGCGGCGCTCGACGCCGGCATCGACTTCTTCGACACCGCCGACGTCTATGGCGGCGGGCTCTCCGAGGAGTTCCTCGGCAAGGCGCTGCGCGGCCGGCGCGACCGGGCGATCGTCGCCACGAAGTTCGGCGCGCCGGGCAGCGCGCCCGCGAACACCAAGCGCGGCAGCGCGGACTGGATCCGAAACGCCGTGGAGCGCAGTCTGCAGCGGCTCGGCACGGATCGCATCGACCTCTACCAGATGCACTTCCCCGACGCGGACGTGCCGCTCGACGAGACGCTCGGCGCGCTGCACGAGCTCGTGCGCGCGGGGAAGGTGCGCGAGCTCGGCTGCTCGAACTTCGGCTCGACCTTGATCCAGGAAGCGGCGCGCATCGCGGCGTCGAAACGAATCACGCCGTTTCGCACCGTGCAGAATCGCTACAGCGTGCTGACGCGCGATCCGGAGGCGAAGGTGCTGCCCGCGTGTCGCGAGCACGGGCTCGGCTTCATCCCGTACTTCCCGCTCGAGTCGGGGCTGCTCACCGGGAAGTACCGCGACGGCGAGGCGCTGCCCGAGGGCGCGCGACTCGCGCTCTTCCCCGCGGAGCAGCGCGCGCGGTTCCTGGCCGACGGCGTGCTCGCGCGCGTCGAACGGCTGCGCGGCTACGCCGATGCGCGCGGCCGCACGCTGCTCGAGCTCGCCATCTCCTGGCTGGCGACGAACCCGCAGGTGACGTCGGTGATCTCGGGCGCGACGCGCGCGGAACAGGTCGGGGCGAACGCGGCTGCCGCGTCCTGGAACATGAGCGCCGAGGAGCGAGCCGCGATCGACGCCTTGCTCCGATAGAATCCTTCCAGAGAAGACAGGGGACGACCATGGCCTGGGACTTCGAGACCGATCCCGACTTCCAGCGCGACCTCGACTGGATGGATGCGTTCGTGCGCGACGAGCTCGAGCCGCTCGACTTCGTGGTGCGCAATCCATACGACCTGGCGGACCCGATCCGCAAGGAGCTGATTCCGCCGCTGCAGAAGAAGGTGCAGCAGCGCGGGCTCTGGGCGTGCCATCTCGGCCCCGACCTCGGCGGTCCCGGCTACGGCCAGGTGAAGCTGGGCTTGATGAACGAGATCCTCGGCCGCGCGCGCTGCGCGCCGATGACGTTCGGCTGCCAGGCGCCCGACTCGGGCAACTCGGAGATCCTCGCGCACTACGGCAACGCCGCGCAGAAGAAGCGCTTCCTCGAGCCGCTCCTGCGCAACGAGATCGTCTCGTGCTTCTCCATGACCGAGCCGCAGGGCGGGGCGGACCCGAAGGTGTTCACCTGCCGCGCCGAGCTCGACGGCGGCGAGTGGGTGATCAACGGCGAGAAGTGGTTCTCGTCGAACGCCCGCTGGGCGTCATTCCTGATCGTGATGGTCGTGACGGACCCGCAGGCGCCGCCGTACCGGCGCATGTCGATGGTCCTCGTGCCGGCCGACACGCCGGGCATCAACATCGTTCGCAACGTCGCGCTCGGCTACGAGGAGAGCGACCGCGGCGCGCACGCCTACATCCGCTACGAGAACGTGCGCGTGCCGAAGGAGAACCTGCTCGGCGAACGCGGCGCGGCGTTCGTCGTCGCGCAGACGCGCCTGGGGGGCGGGCGCATCCACCACGCCATGCGCACGATCGGGCACGTGCAGAAGGCGCTCGACCTGATGTGCGAGCGCGCGCTCTCGCGCACCACGCAAGGGGAAGTGCTCGCCTCCAAGCAACTGGTGCAGGAGAAGATCGCCGACACCTGGATGGACCTGCAGCAGTTCAAGCTCTTCGTGCTGCAGACGGCCTGGAAGATCGACAAGTACCGCGACTACAAGCTCGTGCGGAAGGACATCTCCGCGATCAAGGCGCTGATGCCGCGCGTCTTCCACGACGCCGCCGCGCGCGCGCTGCAGGTGCACGGGTCGCTGGGCGTGTCGAACGAGATGCCGTTCTCCGAAATGGTGATCGAGTCGTTCCACATGGGCCTGGCGGACGGGCCCACGGAGGTGCACAAGGTCGCGGTCGCGCGCGGCGTGCTCGAGCAGTACAAGGCGACCGACGGCCTCTTTCCCACCGGCCACATCCCCTCGCTCCGCGAGCGCGCACGCGCGCGCTACGCGGAGGTCATCGAGCGTCACGTGGGGAATCTCTAGGCCGGTCCGGGTCAGGCGCGCACCCGCGACGAGCGCATTCGTTTGCTTGTGCTAACCACCCCATCACGCGGCCCTGGCCCGTCTCGGAAAAGACGACCCCCGGCCGCGGTGCTTCTCGCGACGCAGAAGCGCCGAACGCAAAGCAGGCCACGGGGCCGACGTTCGAGAATGCGCGTCGCGATCGAAACCGCTCTTCGCGCCGAAGTCTGCGCGCAGGCGACGATCCAATCTCTCAGGAGTTTCATGAGTTCTCTGTCTTCCGTTCAGTCCACTTCTCCGTCTTCTTCCTGCCTCGATTTCGAGTCCCTCGGCTTGATCGCTCCGCTCGTGCGCGCCGTGCGCGGCGAGGGTTACACCGAGCCGACGCCGATCCAGTCCCAGGCGATCCCGCTTCTGCTCGAGGGCCGCGACCTGCTCGGTTGCGCCCGCACCGGCACCGGCAAGACCGCCGCGTTCGCGCTGCCGATCCTGCAGCACCTGGCCGAGGCGGGAAAGCCCGCGGCCGCCCACACCGTCCGGTGTCTTGTGCTCGTGCCCACGCGTGAGCTGGCGCAGCAGGTGAGCGAGAGCTTCCGGCGCTACGGCCAGGGCGTGAAGCTCTCGGTCGCGACCGTGCACGGCGGCGTCGGCCAGACCCCGCAGGTGCGCGCGCTCGCGCGCGGCGTGGACGTGCTCGTGGCGACGCCGGGCCGGCTGCTCGATCTGCTCGAGCAGCGCCACGGGCGCCTCGATCGGGTGGAGGTCCTCGTGCTCGACGAGGCCGACCACATGCTCGATCTGGGCTTCATCCCGGACGTGCGGCGCCTGGTCGCGATGCTGCCGCGCAAGCGCCAGACGCTGCTCTTCTCGGCCACGATGCCCGCGCCGATCGCGGAGCTGGCCAACGGCCTCTTGCGCGACCCCGCGCGGGTCTTCGTCACGCCTACGGCGACGCCGGTGGAGGCGGTCGAGCAGTCGGTCCACTTCGTCGAGAAGGCGCACAAGCCGGAGCTTCTGACGCGGCTGCTCAGCGCACCCGACTTCGAGCGCACGCTCGTCTTCATGCGCACCAAGCGCGGCGCAGACCGCATTGCCGAGCGGCTCACGCGCTCGGGCATCGGCGCGGAGGCGATCCACGGCAACAAGTCGCAGAACGCGCGCGACCGGGCGCTCGCGGGCTTCAAGGCCGGCCGCACCCGCGTGCTGGTGGCGACCGATCTCGCGGCGCGCGGGATCGATGTCGACGGCATCACGCACGTGATCAACTACGAGCTGCCCGAGGTTCCCGAGACCTACGTGCACCGCATCGGCCGCACGGCGCGGGCGGGCGCGGCGGGAATCGCGATCTCGCTCTGCGACAGCGAAGAGCGTGGCTCGCTGCGCGGGATCGAGAAGCTGATCAAGCGCTCGCTGCCGGTGGCGAGCGGCCGCGCCGACGCGCCGCGCTCCGAGCCTGCGCGCGCGGAGCGGCGCTTCGGGTCGCAGGAACGGGGCCGGTCGCGCTCCCGCCGGGGGCAGCGCCGACACGCCTGAGCCGGCGACGTCCCGGGCGCTCGATCGCGTATCCTGGCTCCAAACCAGCCGGAGCCGACGCGATGCTCGAAGTCCACCACCTGAACAACTCCCGCTCGCAGCGGATCCTCTGGCTGCTCGAGGAGCTCGAGCTCCCGTACACGATCGTGAAGTACCAGCGGGATCCGGTGACGAACCTCGCCCCCGACGCGCTGAAGGCGATCCACCCGCTGGGGAAGTCGCCGGTCGTTCGGGACGACGGGCAGGTCGTGATCGAGTCGGGCGCGATCCTCGAGCACGTCGTGCGCAAGTACGGCAAGGGCCGGCTCGCGCCCAGGGACGCGACGCCCGAGGCGCTGCAGTACCTGCAGCTCATGCACTACGCCGAGGGCTCGGCGATGCTGCCGATCATGCTGCGGCTCTACCTGTCGCGGCTGGGCGATGCCGGGAAGCCGCTCGAGGCGCGCGTCACGGGCGAGATCGAGAACCACCTCGGCTATCTCGATCGGGAGCTCGGCAAGAGCGACTGGTTCGTGGGCAACGCGTTCTCCGCCGCCGACATCCAGCTCTCGTTCGCGATCCAGGCCGGCCGGCTGCTCTACGGACTCGAGAAGTTCCCGAACCTGGCGCGTTTCCTGGATCGCATCCACGCGCGGCCCGCGTACAAGCGCGCGATCGAGAAGGGCGGGGTGTACGCTTTCGGGAGCTGACTGAACGAAGGGAACGAAGATGCACGTCGGAATCCAGCTTGTTCTGCAGAACTACCTCGAGGCCACGCGCGACGACGCGGTCTTCGAGCGCGAGTACCGGCTCGCCGAGCTCGCGGAGCCGCTCGGCTTCGACTCGATCTGGTGCGTCGAGCACCACTTCGACTGGTACTCGATGGGGCCGGACACGCCGCAGATCCTCGCTTACCTGGCGGGGCGCACGAAGCGCATCCAGCTCGCCACGGGCGCGGTGATCCTGCCCTGGAACGATCCGCTGCGCGTGGTCGAGAAGATGATCCTGCTCGATCATCAGGCGCAGGGCCGCGCGATCTTCGGCATGGGCCACGGGCTTGCGCGCATGGAGTACGACGGCTTCCAGATCGACATGAACGAAGCGCGTGACCGCTTTGCCGAGTCGGCGCGCATGATCCTGGACGGGCTCGAGACGGGCATCGTGAAGGGTGACGGTCCGTACTATCCGCAGAAGCCCGTGCACGTGCGCCCGCGGCCGCGCGGCCCGTCGTGGAAGGACCGCACGCACATGGTCGCGATGTCGCCGCACTCGACCCCGCTCTGCGCGGAGCTCGGCGCGAAGCCGATGGTCTTCGTGCAGAAGCCCTGGGAGGAGACGCGCGACCACGTCGAGCTCTTCCGCACCTGCTGGGAGAAGCACCACCGCACGCCGCCACCCGCGCCGACGTTCGCGGAGTTCATGATCTGCGCGGAGACGGCGACCGAGGCGGCGGATCTCGCGCACGAGCACATCGCGAACTACTACCACTCGGTGGTGACGCACTACGAGTTCACCAAGGTCGAGAACTTCCAGAAGAAGGGCTACGCGTCGTACGCGGAGCAGGCCGCGGCGCTCAGCGCGTACGGCGTCGACAACGCCGCGAAGGGCTTCGTCGAGATCAACGCCTACGGCACACCCGCACAGGTCATCGAGAAGCTGCGCGCGCGCCGCGAGCTGATCGGCGCGTTCAACCTGTCGATCGTGCCGACCTTCGGCGGCCTTCCCGACGCCGCGGCGGAGAAGAGCTTGCGGCTGATCGCGGAGCGGGTGCTGCCGGTGGTGCGCGCCTTCTAGCCGCGCTCGGCGGTCGTCGCGCTCGCATACAGTTCGGCGTGGGAGTCGCCGAATGGGCGGCATGGCCCTGCAGAAGCTGTCCGTCGGACGGATGCTCCTTCTGATCGGCGTGTCATTCCTGCTCCCGATTGCGCTCTCGACGTCACTGCTGACGCGATCTCTCTCGGCGAAGCTCCGGCTGGCCGACCTGGAGCGCGCCGGCGTCGCCTATCAGACGTCGCTCGTCGATCTCCTCGTCGATCTGACCATGTACGCCCACTGCGCGCGGAAAGGCGAGCCACTCGAGACAGCCAGCGCGGACATCGCGGCCAGCTTCGCCGCTCTTGCCACAGAGCAGGCGAGCTCCGGTGAGCGGCTCGGAACGACGAGCGAGGCGCTCGCGGCGGTGGAGCTTGGCGCGATCGAGCCCGCGCAGATCGAGGCGCGCTTTCGCAGCCTCGAGCAGGAGCTCTCTCAGCTTGCCGTCTTCGAGCGCGACACGCGCCTGCGCGAGCTGCTCGTCGACGTGCGCGCGCTCGTCCAACACATCGGCGACACCTCCAGGCTGGTCCTCGATCCCGATCTCGACTCGCGCTACTTGATGGATCTCACTACGGTCACACTCCCGCAGAGCGTCTTGCACATCGACGCGCTCCTTTCGGTCGCCGCGCGCACCGCGCCGGGCGCGCCCCTCTCCGACATCCAGCGAGAGGAGGTGTTCAGCCTCACGTCCCTGATTGGCGAGGGTGATCTCGATCAGGTGAGCGCGAACGGGACGAAGGCCCTGCAGGCGGATGCGGGCACGTACGGCAGCAGCGAGTCACTTCAGCGCGACCTGCCACCCGCGCTGGATCGCCACGGCCTGGCACTTCTCGCCGTAAACAGCGGCTCACACCAGATCACCATGACGAGTGACGCCGGAGCATTCGCGGCGGAGTTCGCGCAGGCCTCGGTCGACGCGCTCGACGCGAGCCACGCGCTCTGGCGCACCGCCGCGGTCGGCCTCGACGAGCTGATCGAGCGCCGCGCCCGAAGCCTCGCGCGCGAGCGCGCTTTCGCGCTCTTCGTCGTCGCGGCGGCGCTCGCGATCGCTGCGCTCCTGGCCTGGCGGATCGCGCTCAACATCACGCGTCCGCTCGCCGAGGCGGTCACGGTCGCCGCGTCTCTCGTCGGCAAGGACGCGGTCTCGCGCAGCGCCTCCGAAGGCCAGGCGGGCGGCAGCGAAATCCTGCGCGCGACGCACGCGCTCGGCCGCCTCGCCGGATCGCTACGCGGCTTGGTGGGTCGCGTGTCTGGCACCGTCGAGAATCTCGGTCGGGCGGTCGAGGCGCTCTCGCCGGTCGCAGAGAAGCTCGAGCGAAGCTCGGCGCGCCTGGGCGAGAGCTCCCGCGAGATGGACCACGCCAGCGAAGTGGCGGCGCACAGTCTTGCGACCGCGGCGTCGGCCGCGAGCCAGGCCAGCCGAGGCGTCGACGAGCTCGCGCAGGGCGCGAGCCGCGTGAGCGGCGACATGGAGGCGGCGCGCGGAGACGTGGAGTCGGTGAACGACGCGATTCGCTCCGTCTCTTCCGCCGTCGAGGAGCTCTCGTCGTCGCTCGCGGACGTCGCGAAGAGCTCGAGCCACTCCGCCGGCATCGCCGAGAGCGCTGCGCGCAACGCGCGCGAAACGACGGTGGCCTTCGACGGGCTGCGCGTCGCGGCCGAGCAGATCGGGAACGTCGTCGGCGTGATCAGCGACATCGCCGATCAGACGAATCTGCTCGCGCTGAACGCGACGATCGAGGCGGCGAGCGCGGGCGATGCGGGCCGCGGGTTCGCGGTCGTGGCGAACGAGGTGAAGGAGCTCGCGCGCCAGACGGCGCTCGCGACCCAAGAGATCGAAGAGCGCATCTCGTCGATCCAGTCGAGCACACGCGCCGCGGTCGAAGCGACCGAGTCGATCCTGAAGATGATCGACGAGATGCACGAGAACACGCGCTCGATCGTCACCGCGGTGGAGGAGCAGACCAGCACGAGCTCGGAGATCTCGGCGAACCTCTCGGAGGCCGTGGGTCGGACCGAGGCGATCTCGCGCGCGATCGCGAGCGCCGCGCAGGCCAGCGCGCAGTCCGCGGTCGGCGCCGCCGAGCTCTCGAGCGTTGCGGCGCAGATGTCCGCCTCGGTCGAAACCGCGTCGAGGAGCGCGGCAGCCGCGCGCGCGGTCGGTGGGAACGTCGACCGGTCCGCGCAGGAGAACCGCGAAGTCTCCGGGATCGCGCTCGGCGCCGCACAGCGCGTTGCGTCGGAGCTCGAGCACCTGCGCGAGCTCCTGCGCGAGTTTTCCTAGCCCGGCGCGACCTCGCTCAGCGCAATCGCGGCGCGACCTCGCGCGCGAACAAGTCCATCGACGCGTGCGAGAGCGCCGGGTCCATGCCGGGCAGGTGCATCGCCAGGCAGAGATGCGTCGTGCGCACCTGGGCCATCGAGCGCGCGAGCGCCGCCGCGACCTCGTCGGGCGTGCCGAAGATCGGCGGGAAAAGCAGCGGCTTCGCGGTCGTGCGCAGCTCGTGCGCGGCCGGCGGCGTGGCGACGAGCGCGTCGGACTCGAAGTCCCCCGCCGCGCCGACCCAGCGCCCGTAGGTCTCGAGCACGTGATGGAAGTGCGGGCCCGCGTTCGCCCAGGCCCGGTCGGCCGAGCGCGCGACGTGCACCCAGTGCAGCTGCACCGCGTGCTTCGTCTTCGGGTCGTGGCCGTGCTCGACCAGCGCCGCGTCGTACAGCGCCTGCATCTCCGGGCTCGACAGCCCGAGCAGATGCGCGCCGAGCCGGCCGGCGCGCGCGATGCCCTTCGCACCGCGCGCGCCGATCCAGAGCGGCGGGTGCGGTGACTGGACCGGCCGCGGCATCAGCCGCGCGTCGTCGATCTGGTAGTGCTTGCCGCGATAGGAGAACGACGCTTGAGTCCACAGCCCGCGCAGCACGTCGATGCCCTCGACGAAGCGCGCGTAGCGCTCCTTGCGCGAGATCCCGTATGCGGCGTACTCGTGCACCGCGTAGCCTTGGCCCACACCCAGGTCGATGCGCCCGTTCGAGATCACGTCGAGCGTCGCAACGTCTTCGGCCAGCCGGATCGCGTTGTTCAGCGGCAGCAGCACGAGGAAGGTGCCGATCCGCACACGCTCGGTCTGCGCCGCGATCGCGCCCGCGATCGGCAGCACCGACGGCGAGTAGCCGTCCTCGGCGAAGTGGTGCTCGGTGAGCCAGATCGTGTCGTAGCCGAGCACCTCGGCCTCGCGGATCGCGCGCAGCTCGTTGCGGTAGACCTCGGGGAAGGGCCGCCGCCACTGCACGGGATTCCGGAAGCCGAACATGAGTCCGAGATTGATCGCCACGGGCCCTCCTGAATTCCTTGCTCTAGATTCGAATCACGATTAGATTATCCCCCGACATGAACACTGAACGCCAGCGCGAATTGCTCCGCAGACTCACCGACCCGGCCGCCGTCTTCCCGGGGCCGCTCGGCGAGCGCAGCGTGCGAAACCCCGCGACCGCCTACACCTCGCCCGAGCGTTTCCAGCGCGAGCTCGAGCGCTTGTTCCGCGGACTGCCCACGCTGGTGGGGCTTTCGACGGAGTGTCGACAGGCGGGAGCCTATCTGACGGCGGACCTCGGCGGGGTGCCGGTCTTCGTCGTGCGTCAGGACGACGGCACGCTGCGCGGCTTCGCGAACGTGTGTCGCCACCGCGCCGCGCGGCTGGTCGAGGGCTGCGGACGGGTCGGACGCGCGATCGTCTGTCCGTACCACGCTTGGACCTACGCTCTCGACGGGCGATTGCGCGGGATGCCCGGCGCCGAGTCGGGCTTCGACGACATCGCGAAAAAGGACGTCGGCCTCGTGCCGGTGCGCGTGGCCGAGGACCACGGACTGATCTTCGCGCGCGCGGGCGAGGGCGAAGCGTTCAGCGTCGACGACGCGCTGCAGGGCGCGCAAGCGGAGCTCGCGGACTACGGGCTCGAGCGCGCGGAGCTGATCGACACGCGCGTGAGCGAGCTGCCGATCAACTGGAAGCTCGTCGTCGACACGTTCACCGAGACGTACCACATCCCGGCGCTCCACAAGAAGACGATCGAACCGCACTACCACGCGGATCGCTGGATTCTCGACTCGTACGGGGCGCACACGCGCCTGATCGGCGTGCGGCGCACGATCGACGCCGAGTTCGCCAAGGGCGACGAGCGCGAACGCAGGCTGCTGCCGCACGGGACGACCCAGTACCTGCTCATGCCCAACGCCGTGTTCGTGCACCAGATCGACCACTTCGAGCTCTGGCGACTCGAGCCGCTCGCCGTCGACCGCACGCGCGTTTCGACCTCGATCTTCGCGCCGTCAGCGGTCTCCTCCGACAAGGCGCGCGCCTACTTCGTGAAGAACCTCGACATCCTGCTCGGCGTGACGAATTCCGAGGACTTCCCGGTGATGGCGCAGATCCAGCGCAACCTGGCCTCGGGCGTGCTGCGCGACGTGGTCTACGGGAAGCAGGAGCCCGCGCTCGTACACTTCCATGCGTCGGTCGACGCGCTGCTGGCGGCGGGCTGAGTGTCGACGCGCACCCGGCCCAAGCCGCGGCCCAAGCTCGAAGCCGTCGCGGAGAGCCCGGAACGCAAGTGCGAGGTCACGCGCCGGCGGATCCTCGACGCCGCGGCCAAGGTGTTCCGCGACCAGGGCTACTCCGCCGCGCGGCTCTCCGACATCGCCGACGCGATCGGCATGAAGGCCGGCAGCCTCTACTACCACTTCGACTCGCGCGAGAGCCTGGTCGAGGCGGTGATGGAGCTCGGCCTCGAGCGGTCGCGCGCGGCGGTGAAGGCGAAGCTCGAAAGCCTGCCCGCGGGCGCGGACGCGCTCGACCGGCTGCGCGCCGCGATCGAAACCCACCTGGTGATGGCGGTCGAGCAAGAGCACTACACGTCCGCCACGATCAAGCTGATCTGGCAGGTACCGCCGGCGATCCGCGAGCGCCAGCTCGCGGGCCAGCGAGCGTATGGCGACGACTGGCGCAAACTGCTCGACGACGCGCGCCGCGCGCGGAAGATCCGCAGCGATCTCGATCCGTCGGTGGTGCGCATGGCGATCCTCGGCTCGCTCAACTGGGCGGCCGACTGGTTCGTGCCCGGCAAGAAGACACCCGCGCGTGTCGCGCACGACATCGCGGCGATGCTCCTCGAGGGCCTCGCCGTGGAGCCAGGCTGAGGAGCTTTGCCGTGAATCTCGGACTCGCGAACGCGGCGGTGATCGTGACGGGCGGCGCGTCGAACATCGGCCGCGGGATCGTTCACGTGCTCGCGGGCGAGGGGGCGCGGTTGGCGATCATCGATCGCGATCTCGTGCGCGCCGAGGCGACCGCGGCCGAAGCGCGCGAGCGGGGCGCGGCGCAGGCGCTCGTCTGCCCCGCCGACACGCCGCCCGAGAGCTGGCGCGCCATCCTCGACCTGAACCTGACGAGCTGCATGAACGCCGCGCGCGCCGTCCTGCCGCGCATGCGCGAGCAACGCCGCGGCTCGATCATCGCCACCGCGAGCACCGCCGCGTTCGGCGAGCCGCGGCAGAGCGTGTACGCCGGCGCGAAGGCGGGCGTGATCGCCTTCATCAAGACGCTCGCGCAGGAATACGGCCGCTTCGGCATTCGCGCGAATGCGGTCGCGCCCGGGCTCGTGGTTCCGGATCCGAGCGCGATCGGGTCGGGCTCGCTTTGGCAGGACGCCAAACGGATCATGAACGACGAGCAGATCGAGTACGTGCGTCGCGGCACGCCGCTGCGACGGCTCTCGAACGCCGAGGACATCGCGAACGCCGTTGCATTCCTCGCCTCGGAGCGCGCCAGCCGCCAGCTGACCGGTCAGGTCATCACGGTTGCCGGCGGCTTCGCCATGCACTGAATCGAAGGAGCCCTGCATGCATACCGGACTCTCGCTGATCTTCCAGAACCTGGACGGCAAACAGACCGACGCCGAGGTCTACCGCCACGAGCTCGACCTCGCGGCGCGCGCCGAGGAATCGGGCTTCGATTCGGTCTGGACGCCCGAGCATCACTTCACCGACTACCAGCTCACGCCGAACGTGCCGCAGTTCCTGGCCTGGGTCGCCGGGCGCACGCGCCGCGTGAAGCTCGGCACGATGGTCACGGTCCTGCCCTGGCACGATCCCGTGCGCGTGGTCGAGAACTTCTGCCTGCTCGATCACCTCTCGGAAGGGCGCGCGATCCTCGGCATCGGTCGCGGGCTCGGGCGCGTCGAGTTCGACGGCTTCCGAGTCGCCATGAACGAGTCACGGCGCCGCTTCACCGAGTACACCGAGGCGATCCTGAACGGGCTCGAGCGCGGCTACGTCGAGCATGACGGCGAGCTCTACAAGCAGCCGCGCATAGGGATCCGTCCCGCGCCGTACGCGTCGTTCAAGCGGCGCGCGTTCGCGTCCGCGATCTCGCCGCAGTCGATGGAGCTGATGGCGCGGCTCGGCGTCGGGCTGATGGTGATCGCGCAGAAGCCGTGGGATACGGTCGAGGCCGAGATGAACACCTACCGCGATCGCTACCTCGCGCTGAACGCGACGCCCGCGCCGAAGCCGATCCTGTGCGTCTTCGTCGGCGTGAGCGATGACGCCGGTGTGGCGCGGCAGATGCGCGAGGTCTACCTGCAGCGCTACGCGCGCTCGACGGTCGAGCACTACCAGTTCGCGAACGTCGGCTTCGAGAACATCGAGGGCTACGAGTACTACGGCGCGCTCGCGCGCAACATCGAGAAGCACGGACTGGAGAAGTTCAACGGCTTCCTCGCGGACCTCCAGGTCTGGGGTACACCGCGCGAGGTCACCGAGAAGCTCTTGCATTGCGTTCGCCGGCTCGACGCGGGCGCGCTGCTCGTCACGCTCGGCTTCGGCGGAATGCCGCCGGAGGTCGCGCGCGAGAACTACCGCCTCTTCGCGACAGAGGTCCTGCCGACGCTCAGAGCGCACGACGCGGGCGGAGAGATCGGCGTCAGCTACGGCGCGTGAGGCGCGCGAGCGAACGGCTCGGCGCTACGCGGCCTTGCCGCTCGCGACATCCGCCGCCAGCGCCAGCGCATCGGCCAGGCTGATGCAGTCGAACGTCGACATCCCCCCATTGCTCGCGCTCTTCGACCAGCGCTTGGCGCCCATCGCGGCCACGGCGCTGGTGCCGTGGATGTTGATCACCGCGATGATCCCGTGACGCTTGCACAGGCCCACGCAGTGCGACTCGATCCAGCCGAGGTCGGCCTGCGACGGAACGCCGGGGTTCTGCGTCAGGTCGACGATCCAGCTCGTCGCGCCGAGGCGGCCGCATTCGGCAAGGCCGCGCTCGAGACCGTCGCGGAAGTGCGGCGT
>Ga0184615_10001052_pt1 | contig 15017 bp, 10 predicted proteins | sample PLM4_65_coex_FD_133134 | JGI IMG/M metagenome (GOLD analysis project Ga0184615, IMG submission 133134) | Groundwater sediment microbial communities from an aquifer in East River, Colorado, USA - PLM4_65_coex | ecosystem: Environmental > Terrestrial > Soil > Riparian zone | place: USA: East... | reverse complement strand
TGATGCGGATACTCTCCGCCGGCGAGCCCTTGCCCCTCGACAAGATGGGCTTTTCCAAGCGCAACCTGCAGCTGTGCAAGCGGGAGGTCGACAAGCCGTATGGCCTGTTCTTCGTGTGCGGGCCGACCGGCTCGGGCAAGACCACCACGCTGCATTCAGTCCTCGGCTATCTCAACACGCCGGAAATGAAGATCTGGACCGCCGAGGACCCCGTCGAAATCACGCAGAAGGGCCTGCGTCAGGTGCAGATGAACCCCAAGGCGGGCCTCACCTTCGCGATCGCCATGAGGGCGTTCCTGCGGGCCGACCCGGACGTGATCATGGTGGGGGAGATGCGCGACAAGGAGACGGTCTCGACCGGCATCGAGGCCTCGCTCACGGGGCACCTGGTGTTCGCCACCCTGCATACCAATAGCGCGCCCGAATCCATCGTGCGCCTGCTCGACATGGGGATGGATCCCTTCAACTTCGCCGACGCGTTGCTCGGCGTTCTCGCTCAGCGCCTCGCGCGGCGGCTGTGCAAATGCAAGGAGCCGCACGTCGCGACGGCGGACGAGATCCACTCGCTGATGGAGGAGTACTCGCTCGAGCTGCGCAACACGGCGCTCTGGAAGAAGGATCTCAAGGCGGCGCGCGAGAAGCTGTACGAGGACTGGGTGAAGGAATTCGGTAACGACAAGGGCGAGATCGTTCTCCACGCCGCCAAGGGGTGTGACGTGTGCGGCAACACCGGCTACAAGGGGCGGCTCGCCCTGCACGAGCTGCTGATCGGCACCGACCGCATCAAGAAGAACATCCAGGAGCACGCGCGGGTGGCCGATATGTTCGCCACCGCCCTGGAGGACGGCATGAGGACGCTCAAGCAGGACGGTATCGAGAAGGTATTGCAGGGGATCACGGACATCCAGCAGGTGCGCGCGGTTTGCATCAAGTAGCGCATGTCATGAACCATGACCTGGGCCCCGCCCGGGGCGCGGACGATCTGCTCAAGCGCCTCGAGCAGCTCAACCACATCGGGATCGCCCTCTCGCAGGAGAGGGACATCAACCGGTTGCTCGAGAGGATCCTCGTCGCGGCCAAGGACATCACGCACGCCGACGGCGGCACGCTCTACCGGATGACCGAGGAAAAGAGCCTCAAGTTCGAGATCATCCGCAACGACACGCTCGGCATCGCGATGGGGGGCACCACCGGCGTCGAGATTCCGTTTTACCCGATCTACCTCTTCGACAAGGACGGCAAGGCGGTCAATTCCATGGTGGCCGCCTACGCGGTGCACCACGACCAGTCGGTCAACATCGCCGACGCCTACACCGAGGAGGGCTTCGACTTCACCGGCACCAAGAATTTCGACAAGAAGACCGGCTATCGCTCCCGGTCGTTCCTCACCATGCCGATGAAGAATCATGAAGGGCTGATCATCGGCGTGCTGCAGCTGATCAATGCCAAGGACCCGCGGAGCGGCGAGGTGGTCGCGTTCTCCGACACCGACCAGCACCTGGCCGAATCGCTCGCATCTCAGGCGGCGATCGCGCTCACCAACCGCCTGCTGATCAACCACCTGGAGAATCTGTTCGAATCCTTCATCAGCCTGATGAACGCCGCGATCGACGACAAGTCGCCCTACACCGGCGGACATTGCCAGCGCGTGCCGATGCTCACCATGATGCTGGCCGAGGCGGTCGACAACTGCAGGGTCGGCCCGCTCCGCGATTTCGTCATGACCGAGCGCGACCGCTACGAGCTCAAGATCGCGGGATTGCTGCACGACTGCGGCAAGGTCACGACCCCCGTGCACGTCGTGGACAAGGCGACCAAGCTGCAGACCATCTTCGACCGCGTCGCCCTCATCGACACGCGCTTCGAGGTGGTCAAGCGCGATGCGGAGATCGCGCTGCTCAAGGCACGCATGGAGAAACTCGGGCCGCGGCATACGGACGTGGTGGGCGATGCGCAATTGGTCGCAGGCATCCGTGAAATCGAAAGCGACCGCGATTTCCTGCGGCGCGCCAACATCGGCAGCGAGGCGATGAGGGACGAGGATATCGCGCGGGTCCAGGCGATCGCCAGGCGCTACCGCTGGCGCAACGGCGACGGGGAGCGGAGCGATTTCCTGAGCGAGGACGAGATCCGGAACCTCACGATCCGCTCCGGCACACTCACGTCGGAAGAGCGGCAGATCATCAACCATCACATCGAGGTCACCATCCAGATGCTGGAGTCGCTGCCATGGCCGAGGCATTTGAAGAACGTGCCCGAATACGCCGGGGGACACCACGAACGCATGGACGGCAAGGGTTACCCGCGGGGGCTCAAGCGCGAGCAGATGTCGGTCCAGGCCCGCTGCATGGGAATTGCCGACATCTTCGAAGCGCTGACCGCCAAGGACCGGCCGTACAAGAAAGGCAAGACGCTCACCGAGTCGCTTACCATCCTCGGCAAATTCAAGCTGAACGGGCACATCGATCCCGATCTCTTCGACATTTTCATGTGGGATAAGGTGTACGAGAAATACGCGCGGCAATTCCTCGACCCGGACCAGATCGACGAAGTGGACGTGGCCGAGATCCCCGGCTACGTTCCGCCCCCGGCGCAGTAGGCGGCGCTCCTTTGATCCAGCTTCATGCTGACTGGCCGGGTTGGTTGAGCGTCTAATGCAGAGCGAGATTCACCGACGATACCCGGGGCTCGTCCCGGCGTCGCCAGCATGTCGAATTCGATAACTGTCACCGTCGATCATGTTGAAACACTATTCGCCAATGGGCGAGCTGATGACGCCATCGCCGTTCTCGAATCGGAAACCAGTCTGCATCCGGACAGCTTCGAGATCTGGCACAGTCTTGGACGGGGGTACGGCCTGATCGGCCGCCATGTCGAGGCCGAACGCGCTTTTCGCAATGCGGTTCGACTGCGCCCGGACCTGCACGAAGCACATTACAACCTCGCGCTGTCCCTGGCGTATCAGGACAAACTGCGCGATTCGATCGAACATTTTCTGAGCGCGAGGAGAATCAATCCGCGTAACCCTGATTTTCAACAGACGCTGTTTCCGATACTTGTCACCATTCTGCAGGATGGCGGCGGGTCGGAACCCCCTCTCATACGGAATCTTCCGCCACTAAACGAGCGCCCGCTGGTAAGCGTTATCATGCCGACACAGAACCGTCCACGGCTGCTTCAAGACGCCTTGAATTCCGTGCGCCGGCAGCGCTATCAAGACTGGGAAGTCATCGTTGTCAACGACGGCGGCGGGGATGTTTCCCCGGTGGTGACGTCGATGCCCGGCGACATGCGGGCAAAGTTCGTTCAGATCGATTTGCCGACGATGCATGGGCCGGCCGCGGCACGTAACGTGGCAATCAAAGCCGCGAAAGGCGATGTCCTCGCCTTCTTGGACGATGATGATCTTTATTCGCCCGGCCACTTGCAGACGTTGGTCTCAGGCTTGCGTGCGTCGAATGCTGGTATTGCCTATTCGGCGGCTGAACTCGTGGAAGAAATGATCCTCGACGGGACACGCGTGGAAGTGAGACGAGAGCCTTTCTTTCCCGGCCTCCGATATTCCCGCCCGCTTCTTCTCGTTCGGAATTTCATTCCCATAAACACATGGGGCGTACGCCGGGAGTGTTTTGACGCGGTCGGAGTATTCGACGAGGCCCTTCATTATCTGGAGGATTGGGACTTTTTGTTGCGTTTGTCCCCCCACGTCGACTTTCATCAAATGAAAGACGTGACCGCGGAATATCGCGTGACAAAGCTTGCCAACGACAGCGTGACGAAACGCCATCCGCATATGCAGGCGGTCAAATCCCTTTATCGGCGGCATGAGGCGCACGGGCTCGAATTGGTACGGCTCGCGAGGGAGCTCTATCTCGAAACCTTGGCATGATGGGGACCGACCCATGGGAATATTTCGATGGTTTGATACTCGGGAGATTGACGAGTTCGCCCAATTGATTGCTGCGGAGCTCGTCAAGCGCGTGCCGCCCGCCACGCTGGATTCCCATACGAAAAAGGCGGCCGAGCGATTGCGCAATACGCACGAGGCCATATTCGCCCGCGCCGGAAAATTCGCCCGCACGCACAAGCTCAACGTCTACAAGAAGGCACGACTCGGCAACCAGTTCCGGTGGGCGCTCAAGGAGGCGGGTTTCCCGCGCGAATTCGTCGACGCCTGGACCTACGAGCTCGTTACCTTGGTCGCGCTCAATACGACTACCTTCAAAGAACCGGGCCGCTGATTGCCGATGGCTTTGCGGTCGTCATTTCCCCGGGCGGTTCGCGGATTGACGTCCCGGAAATCGGCATGCTACGAGAACTGCTAAACCGACTGGCCCGCTTCAGCCGCATGCCTGCGTTACGACCCCGCCCGGCGGCCTCGGCGATTGCGGCGGCCGAGCGCTTGATCGACGAAGGTATCCGGGCCGAGCAGGAAGGCAGGCTGAGCGACGCGTGCGAGCTGTATCGAAAAGCCGTGGCTGTGGCGCCCGGCTATGCGCAGGCGCACCTCAATCTGGGAATGGGGCTTGAAGCCACCGGCGATATCGATGCCGCCATCGGGTGCCATGAGAGGGCTCTGGCGAACGATCCCGTGAACCCCTACGCCAACTACAACCTGGGCAGGCTCCTCTATACGCGCGGGGCACTGCCGCGGGCCGAACAGCTGCTGCGCACCGCACTTGAGTGCAAGCCCGACTTTCCCGAGGCGCACGTCGTGCTCTCCAATGTCTGCGATTCGCAGGGAAACATTGCTGCTGCCGCGTCCGCCCTGGAAGATGCGCTGCGCCAGCGGCCTGACTACGCAGGAGCATTGCGCAACTACGGTATGGTGCTCGGCAGGCTGGCCCGGTGGGCGGAGGCCGAAGCGGCGTGGCGGCGCGTGGTCGTGGCGGACACGACCGATGCGGATGCATTCTATTATCTCGGGAACGCGCTCGCGCGCCAGGACAAGCTCGACGACGCGTTGGGCTGCTACCGCAGGGCTATCGAGTTGCGATCCGAATTCGCCGAAGCTTGGTGCAATCTGGGAAATGTTCTCACGGACCGGGGGCTGTGGGACGACGCGCTGCGTTGCCTGACGAAAGCGCTCGAGATCCGGCCTGACTTCCCCGACGCGCTCGTCGGGCTCGGAAACGTGCATAGCGGCCGCAATCGGCTGGAAGATGCGGCGGATTGCTACAGGAAGGCCCTCGCCCTCGACCCTGGCATTCCCGATGCGCACGTCAATCTGGGTCACGTGCTCAAGGATCAGGGAAGAGCACAGGACGCGTTCGAATGCTACCGCGCGGCGCTCGCGCTCAAGGCCGATTTTGCGCAGGCGCGCTGGTCGCTCGCGATGTGCCGCATCCCGGCGGTGCGGGAGGCTAACGACGACCTGAACCGGAACCGGTCCGAGGTCGCAGCAGAACTGGACAGTCTGGACCTGTGGTTTGACGCGAACCGCGCCGCGGAAGGGTTCAGGGCGGTGGGGGTGCAGCAGCCATTCTGGCTTGCCTATCAGGAGGAAGACAATCGAGACTTGCTGCAGCGCTACGGGCGGCTTTGCGCAAGGCTGATGGCGCGCTGGCAGGATCAGCAGGGCATTCGGCCTGTGGAACGGCGCGCCCCGGGCGCGATCCGTGTCGGGATTGTGTCCCAGTATTTTCGCGACCATTCCGTGTGGAACGCGATCGTGAAAGGCTGGCTCCAGCAGCTCGATCGCGAGCGCTTTTCCCTGGCCGCGTTCTGCCTCGGCCCCGATCAGGACGCGGAAACGCTTTACGCCAGGTCCCGCGTGGCGCGCTTCGAGCTGGGAACGCGGGGATTGCGGCAGTGGGTCGAGGCGATCCTCGATGCGCGACCCGACGTGCTGATCTACCCGGAAATCGGCATGGACCCGATGACCGTGAAGCTGGCGAGCTTGCGCCTGGCGCCGGTGCAGGTGGCGGCCTGGGGACACCCGGAGACGACCGGGCTGCCGACAATCGACTACTACCTGTCCGGGGAGGTCCTGGAGCCGACGGATGCGCAGGCCCATTACTCCGAGCGGCTCGTCGCCTTGCCACACCTCGGCTGTTTCGTTCAGCCCGCCAAGGTCGAGACCGTGGCTCCCGATTTCGGCGAGTGGGGTATCGAGGCGCGCACCCCGCTCCTGCTGTGTCCCGGGACCCCCTTCAAGTACGCGCCGCAGCACGATTGGGTCTTCCCGGAGATCGCCCGCCGGCTGGGCCGCTGCCGGTTCGTCTTCTTCACGCATTGGACCCGCGGGCTGTCCGAGAAACTGCGTCTGCGGCTTGCCGGTGCATTCAGCCGCGGCGGGCTGGACTTCGATCAATATGCCGCCTTCATCCCCTAGCAGCAGAAGCCCGCTTTCTACCAACTGCTGAAGCGCGCCGACGTTTTTCTGGACACCATCGGTTTCTCCGGTTTCAACACCGCGCTGCAGGCGGTGGAATGCGGCCTGCCAATCGTGACACGGGAAGGCCGCTTCATGCGCGGCAGGCTGGCGAGCGGTATCCTCAAGCGTATGGGGCTGCCGGAGTTGGTTGCGCGGTCGGAAGAAGACTATGTCGCGCTTGCCGTCAAGCTGGCACGGGACACCGAATATCGCAAGCATGTCCGAGAACGTATCGAAGCATCCCGCCACGTGCTTTTTGCAGACCTTGCACCGATACGGGCGATGGAAGATTTTCTGGTCAAGGCCATAGATGGAAACTGAGCTTCACCGCGCAAGTGGATACGCGTAACGCCGCTCATGAGCGAGTTCCGGTTCATACGCGCCACGGGGGCCATGCCGGCGTACGCAGGTGACGTTTTTCGTCACATAGTGACGGGGGCGGGGAACGATCGTTTGACGTCCATTGCGCGACTGCGGTGAGAATACCGGTGTCACAGGCCCTCTCGGGCATTCTGTCACGGTCATGCGGATCATCCGGAATTGGCACATTACTTGCATGCCCTACGGTCGCGAGCGATGAAAATTGCTTGTCTATTAGAGGGTTAACCAGGAAAGGAGCAACCAAATGCGTTATCTACAGAAGGGCTTCACGCTGATCGAACTGATGATCGTGGTCGCGATCATCGGCATATTGGCGGCGGTGGCGCTGCCGGCGTACCAGGACTACACCGTTCGGGCGAAGATGTCCGAGGTGATCCTGGCGATGAGCGCATGTCGCACGACCATCACCGAGGTGTATCAGACCGGTGGCACGCCGCCCGCGCCGAATGCCTGGGGCTGCGGCGAGCTGGGCGGCGGCGGCACTCCCATTGTCACGAAGTACGTGGCGGGCCTGACCACCGATGCGAACGGCGTGATAATGGCGACGATCCAGAACATCAACACCGACGTCAACACCAAGACCGTGACGCTGATCCCGATGGCGACTGGGTCTGTCACGGCGTTTACGGCTGCCCCTCCCGCTCCCAGCAACATGGGCAGCGGTTTGTTCGGCTGGGTATGCGGCAGCAACGGCACCACCATCGACAAGAAGTATCTGCCGGGCTCCTGCCGCGGCATCTAATCAGAAGCAACTGGCTGCAGAAAGAGGTACCCTTCGGGGTACCTCTTTTTTTTCCTGTCTTTCATGAACGCGGTTGCGAGCGCCTTGAGCCGGTTTCCGGTGGTGGTCGGCATCGGCCTTATCGCCGGTCTCGCGAGCGCCCTGTACCTCCCGTTCATCGCCAACCCGCCGGTATTCGATGACCTCGGCTTTTTCTCGGGACGGCTGCACTCGTACTACGCGACGCACCCGTTCGGCCTCGAGCTAAGGGTGCCTCCCTACTTCTCCCTCGCCATCGTTCAGGTCATTTGGGGAACGATGGAGGCCCACCGCATTCTGGGACTCGTGTTTCATACCGCCTGCGCGCTGGCGCTCTACAAGCTGATTTTCGATCTCCAGCAGCACGCGGCCCGGCGTGCCGGCGCGCCACCGGGGACGGGCCTGGAAGCGCACGCGCCGGCGTTCATCGCCGCAGCCGTGTTCGCCATTCATCCCGTTGCGGTGTACGGCGCCGGCTACCTGATCCAGCGCATGTCGGTGTTTGCGACGTTGTTTTCCCTGATCTCGATCGTCGTGTATGTGCGCGGGCTCGCGCGCCGCAGCCACGCCGACGCGGTGTCCGCCGCGCTGATCTACTCGGTTGCGGTGCTGTCCAGGGAAAGCGCCGTGCTGCTGCCTGCTGCGGCGGTGGCAGCCGGGCTGATCGTGGCGGTGGAGCGGCGTTTCGCGCTCCGCCATGCGGCCCTCTATCTTGCTTGCTGCGCGCCGGCCGCCGTGCTCGTGACACTGCTGGTCAAGGGGAAGATCGGCGCGGCCTACGAGCCGGATTTCGGGGTGGTGTCGGCGCAGATCGCCCACGCCGGCGCGCCCGTGGTGCTGGAGTCGCCCTGGCTGGAAAGCGCCCTAACGCAGGCGGGGCTGTTCTTCCGCTATCTCGCGCTGTGGATTTTCCCCGATACCGGCGCCATGTCCATCGACCTTCGAACCGATTTCGCCGGCGCCTGGTCGCCCGTGGTGGCGCTGCTTGCCGTGGCGGGACTTGTCGGTTACGGAGCGCTCGGCCTGTATCTCATGCGCAGGGAAGGAATGACCCGCGTGGCTGGATTCGGGCTGCTTTTTCCGTGGCTCCTGTTCCTCACCGAGTTCGCGACGATCCGCTTTCAGGAGCCGTTCGTCCTCTACCGCAGCTACTTGTGGGCGCCGGGCCTGATGGTGTTAACCGCGTTCGGACTCACCCGCGTGCCCGGCCGAGTCGCCATCGCGCTCGCGCTTCTGGTGCTGCCACTCCTCTTCTACCAGGCCCATGGCCGGCTGCGCACGTTTTCCAGCAGCCTCGCGCTGTGGGAGGATGCCGTCGCGAAGCTGCCGCGGCAGGCCGTCCCCGGGGGCTCGCGAACGCTCTACAACCTGGGCCGGGAGTATCTTTACGGGGATCGCGCCGACGAGGCGATTGCGGTCGCCGAGCGGTGCCTCGCCGAGTACCCCGAAACCTACGACTGCCATATGGCGCGCGCCTCGATCCATCTTCAACTCGAGGAATACCGGCAGGCTATACCGCATCTCGCTCGCGCCATCGTTCTGCGCCCGGAATCCGGCACCGCGCGCCATCATCTCGGAGCCGCGTTGGAGAACCTGGGCTGCCTGGACGAGGCGAGAGAGCAGTACCGGCTCGCCTCCAAGCTGCGGTTTCGGGGCGCTGACCACCGCCTGAGCCGCCTCGACTCTCCGGGCAGCGGACTCTTGCCGCCGGTCAAGCTCAAACCGCGCACGGACGCGTGCGGCAAGCCATTGCCCGGAGGCCCGGCGCCGCCGCGGCGTTAAGCCGCGCCTACCCGAAGCGTGCCGGGGAAGTCACTTCAGGTTGGCGACGTAAGCCACGTGTGGGGGAATCGCGCCCCCGGAATAGAGCGTGCTTCCATAAGCGCGCCAGAGCCGCTGCGCTTCTTCGTGTTCGCCGGCGACCTGCGCGCCGAGCATCGCGGTGAGTAGCAGGTAGCGTCCCCAGTCGTCTCCGCCTTCAGCCGCTCCACCCTGCTCGAGTATCGTGCGCGCGCGCGCAAGCATGGCGCGCGCGTCGCGCGCAGCAATCGCGGCGTAGAGCTCCAGCCGCTGGCGCACCCGGGGCCCGAGCTTGCCGGGCGCGCAATCGATCCAGCGCCGCTCGACCCACAACGCACGCCGCAACTCCGGCGCCAGTTTGGCGAGCGTCAGCTCGGCGGCGCGGTGCAGCTGCTCGATGGCCGTCTTCGATACTCCGGCGCCGCACAGCGCGCCGGGCCGCTTCAGCGCGAGCAACGTGGTGAGCACCGCTGGCTCCCCGGTGTTGAGGGGCTCTGCCGAGCGTTGAAGGAGTCCACGCGCGAGCGCCAGCGCCGCGGATTGGGTCCTCAAGTTGAGGGACGGAACGTACGCGGGCACCGGCTCGCGCAAGTAGGTCACGGCCCTCCCGTTGGCCATCTCGAGGATTGGCAGCGGCGACACCACAAGACCGGGAACGGCAGTGGCGATGTTGCCGTGAAAGCGCGCACGGGGCGCCTCGAGCTGCACGAACGGGCGGTAGTCCGAGTTGACCGGTGCGGCAAGCGGCGCAAATAACGGGGCAATTTCGCGCTTGGTGCCGACGCTCAACGCCGCGATTTCTTCCGCGCGCGTGATGCCAAGACGCTTCAACTGGTCCATGAATGCCGCTTCCTTGTCCGGCAGCGGCCCGGGGCGCGGAACGCGGCCTTCGGCGACGGCGACCACGATGAGATCGACGCCGTTCATCTCGTAAATCTCGTAATCCGCGAAGTTCTCGCCCAGCGCCGCCAGTATGGAACCGAGCAGCCGGTCGTTGAACTCGTAGGTCTGCAGCCACTGCACGACCAGGCCACCCGGCGCGAGGTAGCGCTTTACGTTGCGGTACCACTCGGTCGTGAACAGGTTGGCCACGCCGTTGACCCATGGGTTCGACGGCTCCGATATGATCACGTCGTAGAGCTTGCCGTGGCGCGCAAAAAAGCTCTTGGCATCCTCGATGACGATGTTGCTGCGCGGGTCGCGATAGGGCCGGATGACGCGCGGAACGAAGGAACGCGCGCCGGACACCATCGCCGGCTCGATTTCGACCGTGACCACCTCCCGCGGGCCGCTGTGCGAGAGCAGCGCCTCGGCCGTCAGGCCGGAGCCGAAGCCGATGTTGGCGTAGCGCGTCGCGTCAGGCTTCATCAGCAATGGGAGCGCGGCGGCAATGACCATCGTGTACTCGTCACCGGTGGGCGGTCGGTCGGGATCCATCTGAATCGCCGCGTCCGGCTTGCCGTTGGTGATGATCCCGACCGAGTTGTTGGTATGGCGTCGCACGGCGACCGATGCCGTTTTGCCGTCGCGATAGAAGAAGACCTCGCTGTCTGTTTGCACCGCGCGGCCATAGCGGAACACGCCGGATGAAAGGCGCTCGTGCTCGAGGACGCCGGCGCGGGCGGTGGCGGTTGCGGCGAGCATGCCGGCGATGAGCGCCGCGAACGCGTGGGCGCGCCGGAATGCCGCCTGCGAGTGGCGCAGCAGCCACGCGCCGAGCAGGATGTCCGCCGCAGCGCCGAGCACCAGGGTGAGCTTGACGCCGGATTCAGGCACCAGCAGGTGCACGGCCACCAGCACGCCCGCGATCGCACCGAGCGTGTTGGCGGAGTAGATCTGGCCGATCGCGCGCTCGCCGTGCCCGCCGCGCAACAGAACGTGCGTGAACAGCGGCAGCGTCATGCCGGCGAGGAAGGTCGCCGGCAGCATGACGGCAAACGCAATGGCGTGGCTGAAGAGGTTGAACAGCGGATAGGCCTCCTCGCTGCGCTGGAGCACGTGCAGCACCCACGCCATCCAGTCGAAAGTCTGGTGGTAGACGAAGATGGTGGCGAGCGCCGCCAGCCCCATTGCGAGCTGCACCATGCCCGCAAAGCGCACCGGGTCGGCGATGCGGTCGATGCGGCGGCGGATCCACAATCCGCCGAGCGCGAGCCCGGTGATGAACGCCGACAGCATCAGCTCGAAGGCCTGGAACGAGGAGCCGAGCACGAGCGAGAGCATCCTGATCCACGCGATCTCGTAGATGAATGAGGCCAGCCCGGTGACGAACGCCGCGGCCAGGAACAACCGTACCAAGTAGGTGCCGGCGGGGATTGCGCCGGCAACGGGCACGGCGGCGGGCGGCTGCGGCTCGCCCGCCCGCGCCAGCGTCAGCACGGCGGCGGCAAGAACGAGGTTCAACACACCGGCTGCGCGCATGGTGCCCGGCATGCCGATCCACCCGAGCAGCAGGAACGCCGCCGCCAGCGCGCCGGCCGCGGCACCGATCGAATTGGTGAAATAGAGCATCGCCAGATGATGGCCGCTCGCCTCCGGGCTGCGCCGGATCACCGCGCCGCTCATCAGCGGGAAGGTCATGCCGAGCAGCACCGTCTGCGGGACGATGAGCAGGCCGCACAGCGTGTACTTGTAGATTTCCACGGTGAGCGGTGAGCCGAGCGCCGGGATGACGTGATCGAGCGACGCCTCGGTCAGCCACACGAACACCTCGTGGAACACCAGGGCTGCAAGGCCGATCCCCGCCTCGATCCAGCCGTAGAGGGCAAGCAGGTTCACGATTCGCTTGGTTGCGCGGCTCGCGACCCAGGCGCCGAGCGCCATGCCGCCCATGAACGCGGCCAGCACGAAGGACTGGGCGAACGCAGCGGCGCCGAGAAAGAGCTTCAGGTAGTGCGACCAGATGGATTCGTAGATGAGCCCGGTGAAGCCGGACAATATGAAAAGGGCGAAGAGCAGCTGGACGTTTCGGTTAGGCATGTCCCGTCTTATCGTTGAAAGAATGCAGTCTAGCGTAGCGCAGCAAGTCCGGCTACGGATTTCTTCGGGGCGTGCAGGGGCGTGTGATATCCTTCACAAGAAGCGATTCGCACGACATGATCAACGTCTTCATCGGCTACGACCCGGACGAAGCGGTCGCCTACAGCGTTCTCGCGTACAGCATCCAGGCCCGCGCGTCGCAGCCGGTTTCGATCACGCCGCTGATGCTGCCGCAGCTGAAATCCGTGTTCACGCGTGAACGCGATCCTCTCCAGAGCACGGCGTTTTCTTTTTCCCGCTTCCTCACGCCCCACCTTTCGGGTTACGAGGGGTGGTCGGTGTTCATGGACTGCGACATGCTGATGCTCGACGACATCGCCAGACTGTGGAAGCTGCGGGATGACCGCTACGCGGTGATGGTGGTCAAGCACAACCACGTCCCGAGGGAAACGGTCAAATTCCTGGGCCGGGCGCAGAGCCAGTACGACAAGAAGAACTGGTCGAGCGTGATGCTGTTCAACAACGCCCGGTGCCGGGCGCTGAGCCCTGAATACGTGAACCGTGCTTCGGGCCTCGAACTGCACCAGTTCAAGTGGCTGGGAAACGACGGTCTCATCGGAGCGCTGCCCGAGCGCTGGAACCATCTCGTGGGCTACAACCCGCCGCGCAAAGACGCCGCGCTCGTGCACTACACCATTGGCGGACCGTACTTCGACGCATTCCGCGAGTGCGAGTATTCGCGGGAATGGTTCGCCGAGCGCGACGCGATGCTGCGCGTGACGAGCCGCGCGGTCGCCTAGGAAATGCCGGGGTTCCCCCGTACACCGATCAAGTCGGGGCGGTTGGGCGTGACGGGGCGGACGATCCGCTTCGCGCGCAGGTAGCGCGCGACGACCTCCCATGCCGGCTCGCCGCTCGCGCCTTCCGCGACCGGCGCCCAGCTCGCCACCTTGTAGTGCTTTCCGGCCTCGATCGACTTGCCGTTCAGCGTCATGCCGCTGATGCGTGCCCCTATATTCTGCGTCGGATCGCAGCGGTAATGCATCCCGCCCACGCGCACCATGTCGCCGCCTTGCTGGTAATAGGGATCCGGATTGAACAGGTTGTCACACACGTCCTCGAGGATATTCTTGATCGTCTCCCCGGACATGTCGGTGACGGTGGTGTAGGGGTAGGTTACGGCAGTCTGGTCCATGACATGCTCCAGCGTGATGGTTTCGCCGGGAAGTATCGTCGTGCCCCAGCGGAATCCCGGTGAGAAGGCGATTTCGGTTCCCTTCACCTCCATCAGCGCGTCGAGGATCAATTGGTCGATCGTGCCCGTGAAGTTGCCGCGCCGGTAGAGCAGTCCCTCGGTGACGGCGATTCTCTCGGACAGACGCTCGGCGTAGGGCGCCCGCACGCGGCGGATCAGCGCCGCCATCTCCGGGTCCGGCTTGATCAGATTGGCGAACACCGGCAGCAGCCGGTAGCGGCAGTCCCGCAGCTTGCCGCCGCGCACTTCCAGATCGGCCACGGCGAGGAACTTGCCGTTCGATCCGGCGTTCGTGACGAGCGTTGCGCCGTTGCGGTTTGCGACGGATACCGGCTCCGGCACGGCGTCGTGCGTATGGCCCCCGAGTATGAGATCGATGCCGGTGACACGCGAGGCGAGCTTCACGTCCACGTCCATGCCGTTGTGCGACAGCAGCACCACCGCCTGCGCGCCGTTCGCTCGCGATTCGTCGACCACGTTCTGCAGGCTCTCCTCCTGGATGCCGAAGGTCCATTCCGGCACGAAGTGGCGCGGATTGGCGATCGGGGTGTAGGGAAACGCCTGTCCGATGATCGCGACCGACACGCCGTTCACTTCGCGGATCACGTGCGACCTGAACACCGGGTCCCCGAAGTCCGTGGTCCTGACGTTCTGCGCGATGAACTCGATCCTGCCGGCAAAGTCCTTCTTGATCACCTCCTGCACCCGCGCGGCGCCGTAGGTGAATTCCCAGTGGCCGGTCATGATGTCGACCCCGAGCAGCTTGGCTGCGTCGATCATGTCCTGCGCGCGGGTCCATAGCGCGGTGGCTGAGCCCTGCCAGGAATCGCCGCCGTCGAGCAGCAGCGCGCCCGGGCGCTGCGCGCGCACCTGCTTCACCAGGGTAGCGAGGTGGGCGAAGCCGCCGACTCTCCCGAAGTTGCGCGCGGCGCTCTCGAAATCGAGATACGTGAATGCGTGTGCAAGCCGCGTTTTCGGCGCGATCCTGAAATGCCTGAGCAGCGCCTCGCCTACGAGATGCGGCGGCCTGCCGAGAGCGTCGGCGATACCGATGTTGACGTCGGGTTCCCGGAAGTGGGCCGGCAGCAACTGGGCATGGCAGTCGGTAAAGTGGAGCAGGGTGACATCGCCGCGCGGCCCCGGCAGGTCGTAGAGGGCGTCGCCGCGCTGCGTCTCCGCCGCGCGCCCCGCGAGCGGCATGCCGTGCGCTGCCGCGACCGCCAGCATTTGCAGGAATTCACGCCGCGAAATTGACATGAAGTTGAGCGGCTACCGGGCGCGTGCGTTGATCGGCGTTGCGCTCGTCCGTTCGAACGCGCGCGGATAAGACCGCGCTCTCGCGTCGGTCTTATCTCTTGTTGATAGGGGAAGCGGGGTCGAGCAGATACGCCACCATATGGGTGATTTGCTCCGGCGTCAGGTGGCGAGTGGCACCGAGGCGCGGCATGTTGGAGCAGGGGGAGTAC
>Ga0184615_10001051_pt1 | contig 15023 bp, 31 predicted proteins | sample PLM4_65_coex_FD_133134 | JGI IMG/M metagenome (GOLD analysis project Ga0184615, IMG submission 133134) | Groundwater sediment microbial communities from an aquifer in East River, Colorado, USA - PLM4_65_coex | ecosystem: Environmental > Terrestrial > Soil > Riparian zone | place: USA: East... | reverse complement strand
CGGTTTCGTCTGCGGCTCGAGCGAATCGAGAAGCCAGGGCAGGTGCGGCTCTTCGCGCGCGGTAATGAACGCTAGCGTCAAATGCAAGCGTCACCTGCGGTAAACGAGCCATCCGGCGAGATCGAAGGCCTCTTGCCTCCACGACGTCAGGGATTCGTGCTTGGCGATCGCGTCTCCCTGCTCGCGCTTGATCTCTCGCCACGGCCAATACTCTGTGCCGCAATCGTGCGCGGCGATCAGGTCGCCCGGCTTCAGGTGCTTTGCGAAGACGGCGAGCTCCCTGGGTTTGTCGCCGCCGTCGCACAGCACGTAGGTCGTGCCCGACTCGCGAATGAGCGCGGCGATCTCGGCCTCGCGCTCCCACACATCGGCGATTCGGAACTCGATCCCCAGGAACGCGGCCAGCGCGTCTTGCCGCCGGATCTCGTCGGCAGAGCCCTCATGAATGCTGGCGCGGTCGTAGCTCACGACGCGACATCCGATCATGTACGCGTGCACGCCGAGCGCGACGGTAAGGCCTCCCGAATACGTGCCGATTTCAACGATGCGCGCGGGCGGGCAGATCTCCATCGAGTAGGACCACACCGGCACCGCGAGCCGGTTCTGGCACATCACCATGCCGAGCGGTCGCGATGCGAACCCGGTCTTTTCGAAGAGCGGAAACGGGAATTTCACGCGCGGATCATAGGCCGTCGTATCCGTACGCGCGAGCGAGCCCGGCGAATTCGTCCCGGTCCGGTCCCGCGGGGAGAGATCCCCACGCCAGCGGCACGTGGCCCGATTCTCCCGGATGATGATTGCGATCGAGATCGGTCGCGGCGAGCGCATCGGCGATCCTATCGGGGCCGAGTGTCACGCCGGCCAGCTCGCCGAGCTGGTGCGTGATCCCGGAGCCGAACTCGTGATCGACCGCCTCGATGCGGAACGTCCGCAGCGAGCTGCTCTCACATCGCCGGTTCATGCGGACCCACAGTCGCATCGCGGTCCTCACGGGATCCCGCGCACGCTCGGCGCCGATGCCCGGGTACATGATCTCGAGGAATCGCCACGCCGCGTCCGCCGTCGTCGTGCGAACCCACGAATTCAGCCAGGCGATCGGATCGCGCGTCTGGTGCACTACCACCGTCTCCGATGGGATGGCGTTCAAACCCAGGTAGTGCGTTGCGACCCAGGATGATTCGGCGATCCGCGTCGCCGGCTTGACACCGTCGAGCGCGAACACCTGCTCGTGACCGCAAGGCAAGCCCGCGCGCGTGAGCATCTGCGCGATGAACCGCGTGCCTGAATGTGGGCAGCCGACGATCAGGAGCCTCAGCATCGGCGCCGTCTCACGCGCCGCGTTTCGCGTACAGCGCAAGGAGGTCGCAGCATAGCCGGTTGAACGAGACCTGCTGCTCCGTCGCGAGGGCCACGAGATTCCGGTGGAGCTCGGGCGAGACGCGAACCACCATCGCCACGCGGGACATCCTGAGACTCGGCCGGAGCGGCTCCGGGATCGTCTCACCGATCCGGCGCATGTCCTCGATCGTGTCGAAGATGAGCCTGGTGATGCCGGCGAGCGCCTCAGCCGGAGTGCTCTCGAGGTGGCTCAACGAAGGAAACTCCGTGCACAGTCCAACGTGGCTCTGATCTTCCTCGGACCAGATCACGTTGTAGCTGTATTTGGACGCATCGTGTTGTGGGTCGCTGGTCGTCATGTGCCTCGGAGATGCCGGCCGCGGCGAAGGCAGTAATACTCGATGATCTGCTCCTTGGTCAGGCGCGTCTCGCCAGCCCCGGCGCGGTTGTTCGCGATCGTGGCATCGACGGACGCATCAGAATAGCTGTCGGTTCCTTTGGCATCGACGTCGCGCAACCGAGCCTCCAGGCGATCGTTGCGATCCGCGGCCCCATATTCCTTGCGCCAATATTTCGTGAACGCGTCGAGCGGCATCCCGTATGTGACCGGCGCATCGACCACCGTCGACCATTCCAGGTAACGGGGTCCGTCCTTGGTATCGAGCTTGATAATGTAGTGCGGCATCAGATCACGTTGAGCAGGTGGCCGCTCGGCCCGTGAATCGCCTCGGTGCCAAGTCCCGGCCCGGAACCGATCGCGATGTACCGACGGCACGCCTCGATGTCGGTCGTGTACCTCCGCACGGCGACCGGTTTGTTCGCGATCTCTCTCATCGCGTCACAGTCGCAGTCGGGCACGAAGATGCCAGTCATTGGCGGTCGTCCCGCGCGAGCCGCGGTCGCCGAACGGGCGGCCCGGCGTCAAGCTGGATCTTGAGACGACGCAAGAGCGCCGCGGTGTCAACGCGACCGCTCGCCCACCGGCTTTCGCGCGGTCCGGCGACCATGATCCGGAGATCCTCGCGCGCCTGACGCACGCGGAGCATGTGGATCCACGTTCCAAGCACCCTCATGTCTTCGTCGGGATCGATGACGAGTCTGGGGAGATTGATCTCGCGCGCCTCGACGAGCGTGAGGCGAGTGCCCGGCGTGGCGTACGGATCGTGCTTGTCGGGCACGACGACGAGCAGCGCGTGCGCCATGCGGAGATTCGCCGAGGTCCGCGCTGGATAGCCGGACGTGACGCACGGCTCGAGGTGTGCCGCGACATCCGCCGGGATCGCGCCGAGCTCGTCGCATCGGTTCTTCGACATATATCCACCGACCTGCCACCCGTTGTCGCAGGCGCCTTCGTGCGCGCCGCGATCAACACCGGTTTGAGCTCCGTGAATTATCGTGAGAGTCATGGCTGCTTCTCCCGACACGTCGCGCGCGTGCGCTCGCGGCGCTGCATCACGCATCCTGTTCCGATTTCGTAGAGCTCGACGAATCCCATCGAGACAGCCAGCTCTCGCGCGGCCGAGACATGACCGCCGGCCCAGTGAAGGTCATCGAGGATGAGGAACCCGCCCACTGTCACGTTCGGTGCGAACCGCTCGACGTCACGGATTGCTTGAGGGCCGTGGTTCCCATCCAAGTGGACAAGCTGGCATTCACCCTCCGGCGGATCGCATAGATCGGAACGACGGCGCACGACCGTGCAGATATCCATGCACCCGTGCTTCTCGAGTCTCGAAAGAAATCGGCGGTAGACGTCGTCGTGATCGATGGTCTTCCACCATGCCGCATTCACCTCGTCCTGGTCGATGACGCTGGCGTCCCTGGCCCATGGATCGATCGCGATCGCGCGCCCCACTTTGACGTGCTTCATCGCCAGAAGCATGGGGATGAGGCTGCCGCCGAGGAACACGCCGACCTCGACCATGACACGAGGACGGAGCCCGACGACGAGCGCGGCGAGCGTCTGGGCCTTCTGGAGATCGCACCAGTCGCCGCCCTCGGGTAGGACACTCTCAATCTCCGCAAACAGCTCCTTCATCGCGGCTGATCAGTTCTCCGGCTCCGGGGCCCGGCGCGCTCGAGAATCGTCGAGTTTCTGGAAAAACTGCGCAATGAACGGCTGGATCGCGGCGATGATCGCCTCCAGCGGAACGTTCTGGCGCTGCGGTGGCGCGGGTGGAAGATGGCTGGAGTCGACGCTCGAAGTGCTCTCGATCTCGAGCGGATTATTGATCCGGATCGCGTGCACCGTTGAATGCTCTCCCGGGACCGCGTGTAACATCCTCGTCGAGGTGATCTCGATCTCGAGCGGATTACTGATCCGGAACGTGTGTACGGTCGTGTGGTAATACGGCGACTGCTCCTGCTCGTCGTCGTCGTCCGGTTCGACAGCGGCGCCGTTCGTGCTGAACCGGAACACGGCGCTGCCGCCATGGCGATGGCGCGTGCGAACCACGTACTGGCAGCGGCCATCGCGACCGGCAGAGTCGACGTCCGCGGTATTGATGATCGACCCAACGATCTCCGGCAGAGATTCCTGATCGGCGATGCCCGGATTCGTCAGGTCCCACCGGCGGAGCACGTCATCCTGGAAGCCGGGCGTGTGCGCCGCGATCTCGATATTGCTGCACTGCTGATCCCCCTCTTGACCGAGCAGCGATGACAGGAAGGTGTTGATCTGTTCATGAAGCGTGATAACGGCGGGTTCGATGTCGGCCATGACCGGTAACGTGCACGAGCGCCCCTCATCAAGCAAGAGCGCGCGGACGGCCTGGGCGCCGTCAGATCGAGGGGATCGGCTACGCGGGCGGCGACGGAGCGGGTACCATCGCGGCCCCGCCATGACCTTCAAGGCCTTCAAGGTGATCCTCACGTACTTCCGTCCGACCGGGAAGTACCTCGCGAACGCCGAGACCGTGATCGCTCACGACGCGCTCGTGACGATCTGGGAAGAGGTCCACGAGATGCGGCGGCTCGGACGCTTGCCCGGCCTTCGTCCGAACGCCGGCCGTGATCTGTTCGTCTTGGTCGACGTACCCGATCATCCGCAGTGCACGCCGCACTTGGTGATGCCGCCGTTCTTCGACGAGGACGACATCACGCCGCCGCGGGCCCCGACGGGGGAGATGGCGCCGCTTGTGCGCGTCCCCCTCGAAGAGCTCGCTCGGACAACCACGCGCGACATCGTCAAGATTAGCGCCGACGACGAGGTCACGCCTGTCGATGCTCCGGTTCCTGTTCCAACGCCACCCGACGAGACGTGATGACGCGAATCTGGCTCTGTCTAAGATGCGGATGGAGAGACGTCACACAGGAAGCTCATCTGAAATCGTCGTGCGACTACACCTTGGTGATTCGCTACATCGACGACAACGGCAAGATCACGGGTGGCGGACGCCAGTACGATCTGATTGATGGGTTCGTCGGGCGTGCGCGCCGCTGACCGTCACGTCTGCCCGCCGTCGCCAGGCTGCAGGTACGCGTGCGCACGAACGAGAAAGTACGCATCGCCGTGATTTCGATCCCACTGCTCGACGAACGCCATCGCCAGAAGCGCATTGCAGATGTCACGAGGCGTCTGCTGTCTCCACGCGTCCGGACCGAGGAACTTGTAGGCGAGCTGCTCCAACTTTGCGAAGAGATCCATTACGTGATCCCCATCGCGTTCGGCAGCGCCAGCCAGTGATAGCACTGCGCGAGGAACACTGACTCGGGCGCGTACATGCTCCACTCTTCGATGTACGCCTTCGCCAACAGCGCGTAGCACGTCTGCCGCGGCGTGTGCGCCGACCACCACTCCTTGCCGAGGTACTTGTCGGCGAGCGGTCGCAGGCCGTCGGTGAGAGCCATCTCGAGCTGATGGTATCCGCGAGTCAGGTCACGCGCCAGTTCTGGGGTCGGGCGTTCAGCCGTCCTCCCAGTCGCCGCCGACCTGACTGAGGTTGTCGTTCCGACCGCAGTCCGGGCACGGCTTCCGCGACAGCATGCCGACGTTCGCCACGAACTTCGCGTGACTACGAAACGTCGGGATCTCGTCGCCGTCCTTGAGTCGCGCGAACACGCAGCGGCACGTGCAGTTCATCTCCGGCGTTCGGTCCCTGTCACATTTGCTCCAGTCGATGCTCATCTCTCGCCCGATCTTCAGATTCGAATGAACAGCGCCGCGTTGCAGTGCCCCGGATAGTACCAACTCCAGTCGAGCAGCTCGACGGCGAGCCCGAGTTTGCGAGCGACGGCGACGAACTCTTCTGGGCCAGCGTTGTAGCTGTGTGTGAGCAGCGCGACCGGCCGATATGGTCGCGCTCGCTGCCGGAAACACTCTGCGTGATCGACCACGCCGTGGCTCAAGTGCACCTGAACGTCGCGGTCGGAACGGCGGCCGGTCGCGAGATTCGACAAGCTAAACGGGGTGCGTCCGATAATCCATCCGCGCTCGATGGCGAGGTCTCTTCGTAGCCGCTCGGTGAGGTCGCGCAGCTCGGCTCGAAGCGCCTCCGTCTGACGTCGCAACGCGTAGCGTTCGATGGAACCGGCCTTCGCCGCGTAACAACGGCTTCCGATCTCTCCCTGCAACCTGACGATCTCTCCAATGCGCGGATAGGGCGCGGGCGCGCCAATTGCTGAATCCGGGTTCGGAACGACGCTGCTTGCGATCGCGTCCATCGTCACACTGCCGAGTCCATCTTAACGCCGACGATCGTTTCCGCGTCGAGCATCTCGTCGACCAGGTGGTCCTTGTTCGTGCCCTCGAGCAGCGCGACGAATCGGACCGCGGCTCGACTCAAGACACGGAGCGCGTCGCGGGCGAAGCCGACGTGACCGTCCGCGCCGTAGCGGCTCTCCGCGTACGCGATCCCCGCGAGTCGGAGGCGCGACCGACCGGCGGCGATCCGGTGGTGATCCAGCTCCACGCCAGTTGGATCGTAGGTCCGCACGTTCGGGATCGCACCCGCGTCGAGCTGCGCCGCGAGCACGAGCAGTCCCTCGTCGGTCGGCCGGTTTTCGAGCGCGCAGACGTACCGGACCGCCATCGCGCACAGCCACACGGTTGCTTGCCAGCTCTCGATCGGCGGGCTGTTCTTGCGGCGCCGGGCGACGTAGTAGCGGATCGAGCCGTCGAGCAGCCGGATCCGCTCGAGACTGACCCGCTGGTAGTCGATCGCGGGACCGTCGGACGGCCGGGGACGGTTCCGCACGGTCAAGGTGTATCAACGCCGGCGCGGCAACGGCAACGGAATGGGATGGCCAGCTCGCCGGGCCTTCGAAATCTGGATGGCGCGCTCTTGCCGGACCGCGTCGCTACGATTCCGGTGGATGCCGAGGATCTTGCCCTTGCGTGATAGCAACGCGAACTGGCGGGGCCCGATCTGCTCGATCACCACATCACCAGATTGTTGACGTCGGGGACCGAGGTCGCGATCATCCGTCAAGTCTACATGAAGCCGCCACGCCTGCGTTTCCTGGGGCACGTCACGGGCCTCGCGGTCTATATCGTCGACGGCGAGCACGTGCGCAACGAGCTAGATCTCGACTTCACGTGCGGCGGGAACGAGGCGATCTACCCGAACTATGTCCCGAAGGGCGAGATCTGGATCGACAACGCGCTGTCGGCGCTCGATCGAACCGCGACGGTACTCCACGAGATCGTCGAGCGGAACCTGATGCTCGGCAAGGGGTGGAGTTACGACCGGGCACACGACGCGGCGAGCGCGGCCGAGCGGCCGTTCCGAAGGGACCTCCAGCGCAAGCCGCCGCGCGGCACCGACCTCGGCCGCGTCACGCTCGCGCTGCCCGTGACCGACCCCAAGAAAGCGCTGGCCAAGGGACCGCACGAGCGCGAGCAGCCCAAGGCGCGTGCGGTCGGTCGCCGGCGAACGGAAGCGCAGCTCGAGCGCGAGTGCCAAGCGTTCCTGAACCGGAAGCGACCTCGCGTCTGATGGGTCAGCGATTCCGGCGCGCGCTGGCGAGTGACTCCTCGATCTCGGCGTCAAGCTGCGCCTTGGACTTCTTTCCGGCGACGAGCTCTGGCGCGTCCGCCATGTCGCGCGAGTGAGGCACCTTGCCGACGAGCTGAAGATTCCCCTTGTTGATGTGGCGCCACAAGAGCCCATGCTTCGCGCGATCGGACTTGGGGATGTCGGCGTACGTCGTGCGAAGCTCTTCCTCTGGAGTCGGTTCGTCAACCGCGACGAACTCTCCCCGGGAGCAGAGACCGCACTCGCATGGCACGACCTTCCACTTCTTGGAGCCTTCGCCTCCGCGTTGCTGCCCCGTCGCTTTCAGAAAGTAGCCCGTCAGCTGCACGCGCGTTCCGGGTGGGGGAACCTCTTTCAATCCACGTGACGCCATCTGGATTCTCCTCGAAACGGTATCTAGTAGCCGGCGGTGTAGCCGTCGACGAAGTCGCCGAGCTCCAGCCGATAGCGGCCGACGGTGTGCGCCGCATGCTGCGCCTCGCTCTTCTTACCGACGAACCCGATCGTGACGCCGAGGACGATCACAGCCCACTTCTTGCCGTCCTTGCGGATCTCGATCGGCTTCATTCGGCGACGAAGGTAGGTGTTAGCCAGTTCGCGCTGTTCCTTCGGTGTTCCGGGGACAAGCGATAGATCGAGCTTGGCTACCGCCTTCACCAACCGTCGAACCTCGGACTTGATCTCTGCGTCGGTCGCCATGCCCGTCAGCTTACATCATGGCGATCAGCGATGCGCGTTCTTGGCGCGGGCCGAGCCCAGTCAGGCTACTCGGGCGGCTCTCCGACGATGCCGCTCCAATCGCTCTCCGGGTCAACTGGCATTCGCCTTCTGCTCGCTGGTGGCTCCACGTCCTTGCCGAGCCACACGGCGCGCCAGGGGAGCGCTTCCTTGGTTGGGTTGACCACGATGATGACGAGCTCCATCGCGGTCAGGCAGATTTCGCAGTCGATCGGCACGATCGCGCGCGAGAGCACGTCGGCGCGCATCACCACCTCGATCTTTCGGGCCTCCTCGACGGTGCTCTCGGCGAACACCGCTTCCAGTTCAGCCGGGATGGGCGTGAGCACGTCGGCCGGAATGTCGCCCGATTGCACGAACTGACTTCGGTTGCCCACACGCAGGTCGCTGATCAGGAATCGTCGCGACTGCTCCGACACGAGCAACGCGAGCGCGCGAAAGGCGTACGTCTGCGGACGAGCCGCGATCATCGCCGATTGTCCCGGGGCGATAGATCCGCCGGCCGACGTCGGCAGAAAACGAAAGCTGCCCTCGTGAATATCGCCCCATCTCACGAGGTCACGCATCAGCGTCACGGCCTCGCGGTCATGACCTTCGAGGAATGCGTCACGAATCACCTTGATCCGATCGGAATCCTCGATCTTGATCTCCAGCTCACGAACTGCGGCATCGCCAAGGTGCTCCTTTACGAGCGCAAGCGCAGCCGCAATAGCCGAGTCGCTCATCGAGGCAATCGACGAGGCAATCGACCGCCGCCGGCAACCGACGCGGGGACGCTCCGGGCGAACTCGGCGTCGTCGCCGGGGTGCTCGTACGTGCCGGCGTTGAGACGGCGGATCTTCCGGCGCTGCTGGCGAATCTTGCGACCGGCCTTGCGGCGATCGGCGTAGGCCTCCTTGAGTAGTTGCTCGGCCACGAGATGGACAACCTGGATGTCGTTGATGACCCAGTCACGTTCGTCGCCGTCGCCGGGCTTGATGAAGACGCGCACGGGCTTGAACGCGACGTTCTGCGGGCGCCCGATCACCATCGCATCGTTGTCATCGCCGGATGCCATGCCTACAGCGCCGCCGCGTTCCCGATCGGCGAGCGTAGCCACTTCTCGTCGGCGAACAGGTAGCAGGCGGCCTTGGTGCCAGGCGGAAGGATCTCGAACGTCTTCGGTGATCCGTCCTCGTGGTAGTCGAGGATCTTGAACGGGACGGAGGTCAGCCGGATTCCTCCGGGGAGCTGCACGACGCTCGGTGTCGCCTTCAAAACCTGTTTCTTCATGGGGCCTCGTTGGGGACGTGGAAACCGACCCACTGGCAGTTGCGGAGACCTCGATAGATTGGAGACTGATCTTGCTTGGCCTCCGCGCGCGCGGCGTCGTAGCGCGCGAGCGGTTCGATCTTCTCGTACGTCGCGCGGAACTCGCTCCAACTCGCCGGCGCGCGACCGAGGTGCTTCGTCACCTGACCGAGTCCGATCGCGAGGATCGGCGGCCACGCGTGCGGGCACTTCACGGCAGCCCAGTAGTCCGGGCTCGTCGCCGGCCACGTCACACCGTTTTTCTGCAAGTAGCGATCGGCGTCCGCGCGCTTGAGCTTGATGAGCCCGGCGCCGATCTCGATCTGCCTGGCCGACTGCTCGTCGGTCAGCGGCGCCGCGAGCTGCTGGCGGTTCCGCTCGGTGCCATCCAGGAACCCGCCATCGGCCTCTGGTCGCTTCTTCGGACCGACGGCAGGACGAACGCAGAACGAGCACAGCTCTTCCGCGGTCACGCCGAGCGCCTTCAGGTCGTCGGGGTTGTAGGCCTGGAACAGCGAGACCTCGCGTGGGTATCCGTCCGGTCCCGTGGCGGTTCTGCCGCCGGTCGCGCACGCGTTGCCGCCGGATTCGACGCCAAGCCACGCGAGCCCGTAGATCGGCGGGATGCCATGCGCCGGCAGCACCTGGTGGCAGAGCGCGGCCCACTTCGCGATCTCCGGCAACGCGAGGCTGATGTTGATCTCGGGCCCGCGCGGGAACGGCATCACGATGCTGGTGTCGACCTTCGGTAGCTCGGCCGGCGGCGACGTCTGCGACTCGGTGTAGTCGACCCAGTCCGGATCTCCTGGCATGACGGGGCCGGTCAGCTGGGGCGGTGCCGGCTTGGGCGTGGCTGCTTCAGCTCGGCTCGCTCGGTAGGCGAGCGCCGAGGCGATCCCAACGCCGAGCAGGATCCAGAACAGCACGACGCCTTAGCCGCTCGGCTGGTCGGGGTCCACGTCGACGGGGTCACCGACATCGATCGCGTGTGCGGTGTCGAGCACCTCGAGCACCTCGGGAGCCGGCGCCGCGACGACACCGACCGGAATGCCGATCGAGCTCGCGGCGCGCACGACGCGGCGGGGAGCGATGCCGCTGGGGCCGCGTTGCGGCGGGATGTCGATCGGCTCGCCCGTGACGGGGTCGTAGTCGAGATCCTCGGGCTGCTGCGTGGCCTGCGCGGCTCGAGGCGCCTGCACGGCTCGAGGCGCCGGCGGTGGCGCGATCGCTGCCGCGTGTCCGAGCATCTTGTCGATCGTATCGAGCGTCAGGGCGGCGAGCTTGAGGTTGTCGTCGCCGAGGTCGTCGACGCCGCGCTTGAGGTAGCCGTGCACGAGCAGCCGGCATAGCGTGAGCTGCGGGGCAGACATCTGCATCGCGGCGAGCTGTGGCTGCGCGTACTGCTGTTGCTGAGATTGACGGCCGCCGTTCATCTGCGGGACTGGCCGACCCTGCTGGCCGTTACCCGGGCGACCCTGGGGACGGCCTCCGCGTTGCCCGAGGATCTTGACGTTGCTTGGGGTCGACGGGCCGTCCTCGCGCTGGGGCTTGCCGTCTCCACCCATCTTGATAAAAACGGTAGGCGGTGAGAACTTGGGGCGCTGACCGGTCGGATTGCTCATCTAGATGCCGAAGATTCCTCATTCGGCAGGCGGTGTCAACGGTTGGAGATCGCCTGGGCGAAGATGACCTCGGTGGCGTCGACGAGGAGATCGCTGTCCTTGTCCTCACTCAGGCATCGGGCTGGACGAATCTCGAGCACGCGATACGCGGCACCGAGCTTCGCCTGCGCTTCCTCCGGCGTGAGCACGCCGCGGTAGCAGATGCGTAGCTGATTCGGGAGAGCGTGCGGCGGGATGATCTCCAGGCCGTGTGTATCGTGGTTCATGACAGCGCTCTCGGCGCTGCGGTCGCCTTCGCGATCGCGCGGCGGATCAGGGCCGCTCGCCAGCGGAACACCTGCGGGGTCTGGCAGCCGTCGACACCGGGCCGGATGATCACCGGGCCGTTCGCGCATGCGCGGATCGCTCTCCAGCCTCCGGCGTAGCCAAGGAGCCCGCAGGTCTCGTGGCCGCGGCACGCGTCGATCCATTCGCGAAGGTGCCGCGCGCCGACGAGGTATCCGGCAAGCGGTGATGCGGTCGCCTCCGCGCACGCTTTGCGATCGTACGTCGGGATCGGCGTGAGCACGCCGCACGAGACCTTGCCGTGCGCCTCCATCGAGATCGCTGCGTGCTGGTATCTCGATTCGTGGTGACCTAGCGCGAGCAGGAGATCCCGATCGACGTCGTGCGCGATGGCGGCAACGCTCGCCGCGAACAGATGCTCTTGCGCGGATTCGAGGGTCAGGTACTGCGGCGCGGTGGAGCGGAGCCCGTCAGCGGGGCCCGTCGAGAACAGGGAGAGGAACAGATGAAGAATCGTGGTGGTCGCTAGCATGCGGCGCATCCTACTCGCGGATCCGCCGGTGGCCAGCTTCTTGACCGAAGGGGGATCTAACACCGCGGACAGGTGCAGTACGCGCCGTGCGAGGCCCGCCGAGTGATCGGCTTCTGCTTGAAGAGATCAAGCAGCCACGCCGGCAATGCAATCCAGGGTGTCGGATCGTTGTCGTCGTAGTAGTGATCCTCGTCGATGATCATCAGCGCGACGTTCATGACGTTCGTTGGAACGTTCGTGCGCAGCGCTCTCGCGCTCCGCACCTCCGAGTCAGTCGTCATCGGCGCAGTGTTCCTGTTGGAACTTCAGATGGTCGATCTCTATTTCGCGAGCGTGCGTCGCGCAGTATGTGTCGCCGTATCCATCGCCGCCCGCAATCGGGGCGTCGCATTCTCCGCAGACACCGCGCTCCCTGCGTGCGCGTGCATCGTCGAAGACCGGCCGAGTGAAGGCGCGCACGAGGTCCATGCGATCCGCATCTGGCGCGGCGATGATCTCGTCGATCGTGGGGCGTGTCGGTTTCGGATCACTCACGGCTCTTTGGACCTGGGCCCGCGGCTCGCGCTCGCGGAGCGTAGAACACTTCGGTGTGCCCGAGATCGCGGGTGCGGTTTGGGCACGCGATCACGAAAGCTCCGCAGTGCTCGAATGTGCCCGAGCACTTGCCGCTCTCGCAATCGCCGACGTGGTCGTAGTTCTTCTGGACCGGTTGTCGGCACAGCTTGCAGGAGTACATCGCTACCGCAGCCCGAGCTTGTGCCTGAAGTTGTCAATCGCCGCCTTGCACGCCGGGCAGGTCGGGATTCCGTCGGGGTACTGCGTGACCCCATGGTCGGAGGCATCGACCTTGATCTCGCACCACGTGATGATACTGACAGTCACCCATCCGTCCTTGCCAGTCCACCTCACGACGCACGGGACAACGCCGTCATCGACAGCAACGGTGGCGATCATTGGGCGAAGTCTACGCGAGAATCGAGCGCCGCGGCTTGGTGTCGCGATTGCGGCCGATCCCCATCGTCCTCGCGAGGGCGTGACGCAGTCCCTCGAGCGCCGCTTTCTCGAGCTGGCGGATACGCTCCCTCGAAACACCGAACGCGACGCCCACATCGGCGAGGATCTCGGGCTCGCAGCCGATGCCAAACCGACGCCGAACGATCTCTGCGTCGCGCTCGTCGAGCTGCGCGAGAGCGTTGGTCACGAGCTCGATGTTCTCGGCCGAGATCATCTGATGCACCGGTGTGACCTCGCTCGCCGGATCCGCGAAGTGATCGGCGAGCGTCGAGCCGTCCTCGGAGACCTCGTAGTCGAACGACTTCGGCGCTCCGGTGAGCCACCACCCGGGGCCGCCGGTTTTGCGCAGCGCCGCGAGCGTCATGCCGGCCGCGGCGGCGATCTCGGCCTCGGTCGGCTCGCGGCGCAGTTCCTTCTTGAGCCTCTTGGTCGCGCTGAAGATCTTCGAGCGCATTCCGTTGATATGAACGGGGATCCGGACCTCCGCGCTATTCTCCCAGCTGCGCAACATGAAGTGTTTGATCCACCAGGTGGCGTACGTCGAGAATCGCAACGCGCGTCGGTGATCGTAGATACCGACCGCGTGCATCAGGCCGAACATGCCTTCCTGCATCAGGTCATCGTGATCGAGCTTCGTCCAGAAGAACTTCTGCGAGATCTTGCCGACCAGCCGGATGTTGCACGATACGAAGTGATGCCGGATCGCGTGTGCATCCGCCGCTTGCGTCACCAGTTCGTCGCGGATCTCATTCGCGATCGTCGGGGTAGTCGGATTGCTGCGCACGATCGCCACGATCGTGTCCAGCGTCTTGCGATTCGGATCCGCGCGGCGCAGCGTCTGGGCGTTGATGATCGCAACCGCCGGAACGCCCGTTCGCTGCTCGGTCAGGCGACGGACCTCGTCCGCGATCTCGAGGTTACCGGCGATCTCGGGTGTTCCGAGCACGCGCTCCCACGCGCCGATTTCCAGCTCCTCGAGCTGGCGGGCGAGGTCGAGCTCCTCGGCGCTTCCGAGCAGCCGGTGCGGTCCTGGACCGCCGTGGAGCGGCCTTGGGTTGGGCCTTGCGACGCGCTGGGGGCGCGGTTCCCCGGCTTGAGATCGCGATGGGCGAGGGAGCGGAATCGGGACGGGATGAGAATCCTCCGGATCGGCCGAGCCCGGCTTCGCGGGTGGCCTGCGCGAGGTGCGCGCCGACGTGTTACGTCCGGCCGCGCGCAGCATCTTGTTGACTGTCGGGTAGGACATGTTCACCAGCTTGCAGATCTCGCCCTGTGAGTGCCCCTGGTCGAACAGCGCGGCGACGCGTGCCGCGGCCTCGGGCCCGTAACGCGATCGTCGGTTGTCCGGCGCTGGTGCAGACGCGCTCGGCGTCGCGATCGCGGGGCCCAGCTGCACGCTCGGTTCCGGCTCGATCACCGGAGCCGGCGGCAACGCGGGCTGCTTGCCGGCAGCACCGAGCGAGAGCACGGCGCCGGCCGCGCCCGAGGCGACCACGATCTCGTCCTCGACGGTGACGAGAAACTGGAGCTGCTCTTCGAACGGCAGCTCGCGGAACGCCGACACCGCGGTGTCGATGCGGTCCCTGCGCTTACGGGCGTCGTCGAGCAGTGAGCTGAAGGTGATCGGTTCCGACATCTGAGCGAGCCCAGCCTACTGGGTTCGAGGGGTGTTCGGCAAATACGAGATCGCGCTGGCTCGCGCGGCACTTCGCGCAGTGCTTCCAGGGCGCGCCGTGCACGCAGCGCGGGATCGGCATCTCCGGCTCGGGATCGTCTTCGTCGTCATCAGTGGTCACGGCGCGGATCACTTGTCCTCGCTGGTGGTCAGAATCGGGCGCAGCAGCCGCTCGATCAGCCGCGAGACCGGCTCACCGCTCGACCGCGAGTACGCCTCGAGCTTCGCGTACAGCCGCGCGGAAACCGAGAGCGTCGCCCGACGCCGGCTCTTCCGCCTTTGCCGGGCGTCGTAGCGGATCATGTCGGTCATCACGCGACCATCGCCGGCAGCTCGATGCGCTTCCACCGCCGCATGTAGGGCTCGGGGTTGATGCGCCACTCGTCGCCGGGGACGCCCGTGCGAGGGAACCAGATCTCGAAGTGCAGATGGCGAAGGCCTTCGGGATCGCCGGGCGCGTAGCCCATGTCACCAAGGACCTCGCCGGCCTCGACGTGGTCGCCCTTCTGCCAGTCCTTCGCGAGCTTGCCGAGGTGCTGATAGAACGTGACCAT
>Ga0184615_10001050_pt1 | contig 15025 bp, 13 predicted proteins | sample PLM4_65_coex_FD_133134 | JGI IMG/M metagenome (GOLD analysis project Ga0184615, IMG submission 133134) | Groundwater sediment microbial communities from an aquifer in East River, Colorado, USA - PLM4_65_coex | ecosystem: Environmental > Terrestrial > Soil > Riparian zone | place: USA: East... | reverse complement strand
GAGCGGCGCCAGGCTCCTCAACTATCTGCTCCTCGACATTGTCCGGAAAAAGCTCACTTCCCTCTCTTTACAGCCGCTGGGGGACACCATCATGGTTATCGGCAGAAGCGGGGGGATAGCACGGGAGATGGGGAGGCTCGCGGCCGGCAGTTATCCCGAGTTGCTCCTCCGCATCCGCAAGCTCTCCCGGATCAACGGTTCAGGCGAGCCGTCGGCGCGGGGGATGCTGGCATTTCTCCTCAAGGGGAAAAAGATCCCCTACCAGGTTGCGCTGCTCCGCGGCCGGGGTGGGGACTACGTGACCCTCAAACTCCATATCGTCACCCCTTTCCCTGCGGCCATCACGGATGTGGACCTCTCCGAGGAAGCGCAGCGACAATTTAGCGAGCTGGCTGCCGTCCCGCAGGGGATGGTGATCTTTTCCCTGCGGGACGCCGAGGAGCGCTGCCGCTCCATCGACCTTTACCTTGACGAGCGGGCGACCGCGGGCAAAACCGTCCTGATCCTTGGCAGCCGTGCCGGGAGGGGGAGGAAAACGTTTCCCCGGATTCCGGTCCAGGGCACACACCAGGGGGAGTTGAGCTCGCTGATAATGGCGAGTCTCGATCACGACCCGGACATCATTGTCATCGAAGACGCCAGCGACAGCCAGGCCTTTATCGCCGCCGGCAAAGCTGCCATGCGCGGCAAGCTCGTGGTGGCCGGCGTTTCCTTCGGCGATCTTGGCGCAACCTTCAAGAATCTCCTCGTTTTTTGGCACAGAAACTACTATATCCCCACCTGTGTCAAAGGGTTGATCTCCTTCAAAGGGGTTCTCACCCTCTGTCCCCACTGCAAGGAGAGCTATACTCCGACCCGCGAAGAGAGTGCCGCCCTGCGCATCCCGGTTGATGCCCACGCAAGTTTTCGCGCCAAGGGCTGCCCTGTCTGCGATTATACGGGCTATGCGGGCCGCAGATACCTGATGGGGCTGATCCCCTTTGATCGCGCCATGCTGGACGCCTTTGAGACGGCCAGGGACAGCACGGAAATCATCGGTTACCTGAGCGGCAAGGGGTATCGCGGCATCCGGGAGCAAGGCCTGGAGCTGCTGGAGGCAGGCGAAATATCGCCGGAAGAGTTTGCCGCATCAATCATCTATTAACGGAGCAGCGAGACATATGGCACGCATTGACGCACTTTTCAGAATGATGAAGGAACAGGGAGCATCCGACCTCCACCTTTCCGCCGGCAATCCGCCGATATTCCGCCAGCACGGCGAGATCGTGCGGCTCAACTACAAGACACTCTCCCACGAGGAGGTCAAATCGATTCTCTTCGAGATTCTGACGGAAAAGCAGCAGGCCCTGTTCGAGGAGAAGAAGGACCTGGATTTCGCCTACGCCATCCCCGATTTCGCCCGCTTCCGCGGCAACTACCTGATGCAGCACCGGGGGATCGCCGCCGTCTTCCGCATCATCCCGAGCAAGATCCTTTCGGCCGACGACCTCAAACTCCCCGAAGGGGTGCGGAGGATGACCCAGTTCAAGAAAGGCCTCGTGCTCGTCACCGGGCCGACCGGTTCGGGAAAGTCCACGACCCTGGCGGCAATGATCGACCTGATCAACTCCACGCGGCGCGAACATATTCTCACCCTTGAGGACCCGCTGGAGTTCATTCACGAGAACAAATTGTCGCTCGTCAACCAACGGCAGATCGGTGAACATACGGATGGCTTTGCCTCGGCCCTCAAGGCCGCTCTGCGGGAAGACCCGGACGTAATACTGGTCGGCGAGCTGCGGGACCTGGAAACGATCAGCCTGGCAATTTCAGCGGCGGAAACGGGGCATCTGGTCATGGGGACCCTTCACACCAACACAGCAGCCAAGACAATCGACCGGATCATTGACGTCTTTCCCACCGACCAGCAGCAGCAGATTCGGGCCATGCTCTCCGAATCCGTCAAGGGGGTCGTCTGCCAGCAGCTCCTGAGAACGTGCGACGGCAAGGGCCGGGTTGCGGCCCTGGAGATCATGCTCGGCACCCCGGCCATCGGCAACATGATCCGCGAGGCAAAGACCTTCCAGATTCCCTCCATCATCCAGACGGCAAAGAAGGACGGCATGCAGCTCCTCGACCAGCATCTTCTCGACCTGCTCAAGACCAAGCAGGTCAACCCAGAAGAGGCCTATCGCTGTGCCATCGACAAGAAGCAGTTCGAGCCGTACCTGACCGACAAGTCGGGCTCCTGAGGGGCGAACTTATAAAATATTGACTAATACGACATATTGCGATACATATTGTATTAGGTTATGCAATACATGGAGGCCAATTATGCCCGCGCTAAGCCTGCGACTGCCGGAAGATCTGGATCACCGCTTGGAAGACGAGGCCCGCCTTGAACAGCTTCCGCGCTCCGAGGTGGTACGGATCGCAATTACCGACTATCTCGCCCGCCGCGAACGGGAGCGTTTCATGGCCGAGCTGGTGGCCGAAGCACACACCGCCTATGCTGACGAGTCCATCCGCCGTACGGCTCTTGAAATGGCCGAAGAAGGCATGGTCATCAGCAACGAAGCGCTGGATATCACCGAGGGTCGCAAACCGGGCGGCTCCCGCTCCACCCAACCAGCCGAAAAGTGGTGGAAATGATGCGCCGCGGCGAGATTTGGGCAGCTAATCTCAATCCCGGCCGGGGGCGCGAAATAGGCAAGATCCGGCCGGTTCTGGTTATCCAGGACAACGCCCTCACAGCAAGCAGTGCGCCTATGGTTGTTATCCTTCCGCTTACCACACAGGTCTATCCCTCCTTCAAAAAATGGCGCATCATGATCGAGCCACGCGACCGGCTTCTCAAAGCGTGTCAAGTGGTCGTCGATCAACCTCGCGCCCTCGACAAAGCCCGCTTCGGAGACGGCCCCCTGACAAGCCTCACCTCGGAAGAGATGACAGCAGTGGAGCACAGCCTCAAAGGGGTGCTTGGGTTGTTGTGAACAGAACGAGCTGTTGCCGAAGCTGATGAGCGGGGAGATAAGAGTATGAGCGATAACACCCCCTACAAAAAAATCCGCCCGAGCGGCGGCTACCGCTCCCTGCGCTCTTTTCAGACAACCACCATCATCTACGATGCCACTGTGTCGTTCTGCGAGCGCTTCATTGACAAGCGTTCCCGCCTGATTGACCAGATGGTGCAGGCGGCGCGCAGCGGCAGGCAGAATATCGCCGAGGGGAGCCGGGCCTCGGCAACCTCCAGCCAGACCGAGCTGCGCCTGGTTAATGTTGCCCGCGCCAGTCTGGATGAGCTGCTGCTGGACTACGAGGATTTCTTGCGGCAGCGGGGCAAACGGAAGTGGACAAAAGACGACGCCGAGGCAAAGGAAGTAAGAGCAGTAGGGAAGAAGCTTCATCATCGGTCGGATCAGTCCGATCCGACTGGTCCGACCCATAATGTGGCATACGCCGCATGGTTAAACCACCAGGACCCCGCAGTGGTCGCCAATGCGCTCATCTGCCTGATCCACCAGGCCAATTATCTGCTGGATCAGCAGATTGCCGGGCTGGAGCGTTCTTTTGTCAACGAAGGCGGCTACAGCGAACAGTTGGCAGCTGCGCGGATTAAAAAGCGCGGTAGTTGTCATCAGTCGGATCCGTCTGATCGGACCGATCCGTCAGATCACAAAAGCCTCCCAGCCTGCCAGCTCTGCGGCAAGCCAATGGTGCTGCGCACGGCAAGGCAGGGCAAAAATACCGGTTCGCAGTTTCTGGGGTGTTCCGGTTACCCGGAATGTAAAAGCACCTGTCCAATTGATGAATCAGCTTGATTTGGTGGTGGCGGTAAGCTGAGTAGGCTTATAAAGTTGGCAATAGCCGGCTAATTTTGAGCTTGTCCTTTAGAATGGAGCCAATAACTATCAATCAATTATTAGAACTATCTGTATTTACTCGATTATTGCGTTTGATTGGCTTTGTCGAATGAGCCAAATGTGAGCCAATGGATTGAGCCAATAAGGATAGAATGGCTAATGTTACCTTGGAGGGCGGCATGATAACCGACATCAACAGCGAAGACCGACTGGTGCAGGAAGGGAAATGGGGTCAGAAGGGCAATGGGGTCACCCATTGCTTCCTCGGCGGCGGCTGGCGCGGGTTGAGATAAAGGAGATGGGGGATTGCGACAAATGCTGCGGCTTTGACGGCTCCTCCTCGATCAAGTAGCCGGGGATATCACATCTATAATTAAGATTGAAGTTAATCCACATGCAAAACGCCGTGAAGCCTTGTTATATCGGGATTCATGGCGTTTTTTAGTTCGTATCGGGGTCTGCCCCCTACAGGGTACCCCGGCGGATATTGGTAAACAAATATCGCTTGATAAGCACTGGACTTTCCCGTAAATTATCGTTGATTAATGGTTGATGTGTTTTGAGAGGTTCAAGTTATTGAATCGGGGAAGGTAAATAATATGCAATGTGATGTTATACCCAATAAAAGGAAAGATCATGATTACTGTTTCGCGATTGCCAGGTGGGAATATCCCCAGAGAAAAGCAAATTAAAACACTCGAACGCCTTGGCAAGTCTGAAGTTAAGTACCTGCTTGCAAACCAAGGCAGCCATCACCCCGGCTTTGAGCGAAATGTAGCCGAAGAATGGCTGCGACAAAAAGAAGATGAGCGCACAACCTTTTCATCTGCGCGCCGAGATGCACGCGAGGAAGAGACTCTTTCAATTGCTCGCAAGGCTTCGACTGACGCACGCTCTGCAAGAATCGCGGCAATAATTGCCGCCGCTATTGCAGCGATAGCGACAATCATAGCAGCATATATTGCAGCTCCTTTGACCAAGTGAGCAACAATCCAAACATCGGAGGCGGTCCAAACGGACGAAAAGTAATCAACACTCTACGCAGGGACATTTCCATTCGCCAAGAAACAGTTTAAAAAAACCGAGTGCTCCACGGTGGGCACTATTACCCAAAAGGAGAATCAATATGGCCGACCAAATGCAAAATTACCTGATCGGAAAAACTAACAAACATGATGAAGAAATTGCAGAACTCAAAAAACAAATTACTGACCTTACCGCCAGAATTAAAGAATTGGAAAAAGCTGCTTAATAGCTTGGATACATGGCATAGCGGCTATCCGAGGGTCAAAGCAATAAACACCATTTACCGAAGTCCGATGGGTATATAAGTAAACCGCAAAGGGGCAGCATATGAAGGAACAAAAAAACCCGGATGTCTGGTGGCTATTTAATTCAAGGTGGATATTCAATTCACTGATGATGTGCGGAGCCGCACTTGGTTGGTTTATTGGCCTTGCAGCCATGGATATTCAAGAAACGTGGAGACATCAAGGCCCTGGAATTATATGGGACGAAAGAGATGGGGGCGATCAAGTTCCTGAGAATCGATTTAAGCTTTACCGCTTCGGGACAACCGGGATTTTTCTCATAGTTGGATTGGGGATCTGGATCAGAATAGCCCAAAATGCCAAAAATGAAGAAGCCGAGAGATCCGCCAACAAAGACTACTTAGATGCCAGAACCGAAACCAACGCCGCTTATCACGCCGCTTTGGCCAAAGTCATGGGAGCCGATGCCTATCAGTCCGCTGCCGCCGAAGCCATGAAAGGCCCTGCCTACCAAGCGGCTAGAGCAACAGAAGAAGCCAAGAATAGAGCCTACTATGTGGCTTCCAAGGCCGTCAAGAGGGAATGAAGAGAGGGGTCAATGCTCCTTTCCCTTTTTTACAGAACTAACAAAGAGTCTACGCAATTGATAAACCAGAACCCTGCACATCCCCAGCCCCGTTCGACAGCAATAATGCACCACCAAAGGACATCCAATGACCAATAAAAATGCAAAACTGTGGTGGGTGGCACTAGTTGTGGTGCTTGTTGCCCTCTCTTCATTCTTTGCCGTCAAAAAATTTCACCTGTTCTCTTCCAAGCCATCCCCACAACACATTGAGACAACAGGCAAAGGCCCACCAAAGGAAAAGTTTCTTGACGTTGTCCCGATCACCTTCCACGTGGAGAAAGCCCTGGAAATCCCCTTGCCGGAAGGGGACGCTTACGATCCCAAGGTATCGCCGGACGGCAGCCGGATCGTCTTCATCAAAAAATCGGCTGAGAAAAGCAGCGTTGCCATCGCGGAGCTGCCGGGAGCCGGGATATCTTCCCTCGATGTCGGTCTGGACGCTGTGGCCAACCCCGCCTGGAGTGCAGACGGGACCAAGGTCGTTTTTGCCGGTACGAAGAAAGGGGTCTGGGAAATCTATCTCTACGACCTTAAAGGGAAAAAACTGCAGCAGGTGACGAACGACCCGAAGCGGAAGAAATCCTGGCCCCGCTTCTCTCCTTACAAGTTCGACGACAACTACCGGATTGCCTATGTGTCCGAGGAAAACGGCCGCAAAGACATCTGGTGGGTGCGTGAATCCGGACAGTACGATCAACCGATAACCTTTCCTGCAGCGAGGGAGAAGGAGTTCAGCAGTTCCAAGTACTGGAGCGAATTCGGTGCCGGTACCGGTGACGGAGCTCCTCCTCTCATTACCAGAGGCGGTGAGATGCCCGAATGGTCGCCGAGCGGCAATCTCCTCCTCTACCGGACGGCACAGGGCTACGCCCTCCTTTCGTACAGCTATGAGAGCTGGTGGAAAGAGGCAAAGGCTTCCTTCGCACCCTCCCCCGGAATCCTCTCCTGGGCTCCCAACCAAACCTCGTTCCTCGATTACAACAGCGGGAACGGGAAAGCAGCGGTCATCCCGCGGGATTCCCTCAAGCGGAAAATGGTTCTGGGTGGGAAACAGTTGACCTCTCCGCCTGGGTTCTTTCCTGACGGCAGGGGCTTCGCCTGCACCCTGCGAAAAGATGGGCGAAGCATCCTGGCCATCGAACCGTACGCCGACCCGATGGGGGATGTGGCAAATCTCTGGATGTACCCCTACAGCCAGGCCCAGCTTAATAAGATGACAAAAAACCAGCTGCTGTTCCTCAAGGCGGAGTATGACCAGATCTACAACCTCTATGATTCCGAGCGGTACGGCATCTGCGGTGACGTGGATATGGGGGCACATGCCCGTCCGTACCTGGTGACGAGCGATGCGGTCCTGGAAACCTTCTACGCCGCTTTTGCGGCGCTCTATGCCCAGGTGGAGCGGACCGAGCTTGCCGGTGCACTGGAGGAGTTTGCCCGCAAGGGGGCTGAAACTGCCCGTGAAAAGGGAGCGGGCAGGGATGTGGAGAACTTCTTCCTTACCGGCCTGGGGCTGCTGAATAAAGAGGCCATGCGCAAAGCGTCTGCGGAGGTGCGGGAAGAGGTGGCACGGGTGGAGAAGGGAGAAGGCAGCGGGACTTCTTTCTTCGGCAAGGAGCTGGACTACGGCGATTTCTATATCCGCGGCAAGTACGAACGTGACAAGGATCTGCAGGGGTATTTCCGGGCCATCAAGTGGTTCCAGTCCTTTACCTTCGATCTCGCGCAGGAGCCGCAGCGCAAGCCGGCTGCCGACATCCTTGCCGTTGCCGGAGCGGCCAAGGTTCGCCCCTCGCTTGAGCGGATTTATGCCATCTACCGGGAGATGATCGGCGAGTCCCGCTACTACAACCCACTCAACCTCAAGGAGATCCCGGCAACGGGTCCACTGCCGGAGTTCAAGAGCGGGCTCCCCTGGGTAGCAGGAGAGGGTTCATTCCGACTGCTCCCTTCCATCTATACCCTTGATGCCCATGTATTTGACGAACTGATCTGGCATATTAAAAGACCGGAATCGGTGGAGGGGCGTGATCTCCCCATGGGGTTGGATATCATGGCCGCCTTCGGCTCGCAGGAGGCGCGCAAAATCCTGCTTGACGAGCTGCAGCAGGGACATTACCCGAATTACGAGAAGCAGCTGGCCAGGGTAACGGACAAAATCGGCAGATTATCACGCAACGACTGGGAGGCAAACGTCTACCAGAACTGGCTCGATGCACTCGGCACTCTCGTGCGGGAGCCGGATGCCAAGAGTCCCGCCTTCACCCGGACCGCTGCCTGGAAGAGAAAGCAGCTGAACACCGCCCTTGGGAGCTGGGTGAATCTGCGCTACGAGACGATTGCCGTTGTCGAGCAGGTTGCCTCGGAGTGCGGCGAAGGGGGGTATGAGACCATAAACATCGGCAAACCCCGTGGCTATGTGGAGCCGAACCCGGAGTTCTTCCGCCGCCTCGATGCAGGCTTCGGCCGGGTGGCGACGCAGCTGGAGCGGGCTATCCGGAGTCCGGAGCTGAAAAAGGGGGTGGCAGAGAAGATTGCCGTTTTCCGGCAGCACTTGAAAGCCCTTGAAACCATTGCCCGCAAGGAACTGGACGGAACCCCGCTCAGCGACGAGGAGTACGGCGAAATTCTCAATATCGGCGGCACAGTCGAGCATTTCATCGTCCTCATGGGAAGTCTGGACAGCAGCAACGACCAGGCAGTGAGGAACCCGGAACCGATCCGCAAGATTGTCGATCTGCAGAAATCATCGGACGGGGATACCCGTCTCTATGCCGCCCTCGGTTTCGTCAATGAGGTCAATGTGGCCGTACCGTTCTATGGCAGACGGGCCATCGTCAAGGGGCCGGTCTACTCCTACCATGAGTTTAAGTCAAAGGAAGCGCTCAACAGCGAAAAATGGCGCAACTCGGGCGAACAGGCGCCACCGTCCTGGCTCAGGGACTATTTCGAGGGGAAAAGTACGTCTTCCCTGAAAACAATGCCAGATACGAAGTAGCCATGCCGCCAGTTGTCCTTGCCTTCTGCATGCTGCTGCTCATCTTCCCCTCCAACCTTCAGGCGCAGGGGCTCAGGTTCTACGGCGATCTCCTCCTTGCCCGCGGGGTCGAAAAGTTCGTTGCCGCTCAAGGGGGTGAGCCGGTGAGCAGATCCCTGGCCCCTTTTCTCCGGCGGGATGCCATCAATGTGGTCAACCTGGAAGGGGCGGTAGGCGGCGCTGCCGGATGTATCCCCGGCCATACGCCATGTTTCGCCACCAGGAAAGAACTGCTCGATCTCCTCAACGGTTTTGACATCGTCTCGCTGGAAAACAACCACTCCCTCGATCTGGGTGAAAAAGGTCTGAGGACAGCCGGTCGCGAGTTGAAAAAACGCAATATCGTCCCCCTTTACGGTAAAGGGTTCTCCACCATTGTTGCCAGCGACAACGGCAACATCGCCGTGGTAGCTGTAACCGATGTGGTCAACGCCGCTGCTGACCGCAATCATCTGGCAATGGCCGATTCAGCTGAGGTGCTGCAGGAGATCAGGCGGCTGAAAAAGCGGTCGACGGCGGTTGCCGTCTATGTCCACTGGGGACGTGAACTCCTGCCGGTGGCGACAGAGCGGATGCAGGAACTCGCCCGGAAATATGCGGCAGCCGGGGCCGACGTCGTTGTCGGCACCCATCCGCACGTGACGGGAGCGGCTGCCTGCGTGGAGGGGAAGCCGGTCGTCTGGTCGCTGGGGAACTTTCTCTTCGACCAGAAGTACGAGACAACCAAGAGAGGGGCGCTGCTCGACTGTACCATCGGGGATGACGATAAACTCAGATGCACGCTTGTCGGCCACGAAACCGCACTCACTTCTTATTTACCCCAGCCTTCGTCGGCTGACGCGTATCGGCTGGAGAACACGGTGCTTGCCGCGTGCACACCAACAGTAGCACGGACCTGGACCGGCAAATTCAGCAAAAAAGACAAACGGGAAAAGAAGTTGGTGTTGAAAAAATCGGGGAGAGCAAACTCCCTATCCTTCCTCGAACTCTACGATCTGGCATCGGGGCGGAGGGAGGCCAAGACACCGTCGATGCCGATCAGGAAAATGCAGCCGGTCGATCTGAACGGTGACGGCATCCGGGAGATTATGCTGCTTCAGGACATCTATTCACCTTTTGACCGGGAAACGGCAAAAAGGGTCTATCTCTACAGCCTGGATGGAGGCTTTCACGCCCTCTGGCGGGGAAGCGCACTAAGCCGACCACTGCTGGATGCGTCATTTGTGCAGGGGAACAAGGGAAAACCGATTCTCGTGGCGCTTCACTCCGCTGATTCGTTTCTGGCGAGAAATCCCAAGTGCGATGAGCGTACCGTTATGTCTTACCGCTGGAACGGGTTCGGTTTTACCGGGATCAAGGAGTTGCAGGGTGATAAGCGCAGTGACAGTGTGGCGTCTGTAAAGGGCAAACTGCGGTTTCTGCAAAAAGGGAGCATAACGAGTGAAATTCCTGTACAACTGTTCAGCGCCGGGGATAAATATTGATTGGAAACCAGGTAGTCGCCACGGTTTTTCAGTTAACAGAACCGGCCTCACCTGCCCATTGCGACAAAACGCTCGAGGGCAGCCCTGGACTCCTCGGTGATGGCGATGAATTCCACGCCGAACCCCGCGGGGATCTCCTGCTTGATCCGACCTTTCAGGCTGTTCAGCCAGGCGACCTTTCCCTTGGCCTGAATCACCGTGCCGCTCCCATCCGGCAGGGCAAAGGAAAGCTCCAGTACCGCCCCGTACACCACCTCGTAATCGGCGGCCACATAGATGCCGTTTGTGCTGACGTTGAGGACGTCGCCGGAGAGCGTGACACCGAAGGCGCGGAACTTGACTTTTGTCCAGCAGGGGACTCGTTTGTCCCGCCGGTCGATGGCCGGCAGATACCTGCGGGCGGTTTCCAGGAATAGTGCCCGGTCCAGGGGCTTGGTCAGGAAACCGTCACAGCCGGCTTTGCGGCAGATATCCCGTTCCTCCGTCTTCCCCTCCGAGGTGAGCATGACGATCGGCAGCGTCCTGAATTCGGGATCGGCCTTGAGCCTGGCGCAGCACTCATCCCCTCCCATGACGGGCATGTGCAGGTCCATGAAGACCAGCTCAGGCCGCTCCTGCCTCACCACCTCGATTGCCTCCTCGCCGTTCTTCGCGGTAAGCACATGGACCGATGTGAGCTTGAGGAACATCTTCTGCAGCTCGAGGAACATGGTGACGTCGTCAACCAGCAGTACTTTGGGAACCATTGCCACTCCGTAAAAACATGACTGATAGTCGCAATCAAACGATTACGTTGTTGGCTTCGTCAGGGGCTCCTCAACGTACTAATCAAGTACGCCTTCGTCGCCCCTTCCTCGCCGCCTAGTACTCATTTTGATTGCAACTCGGTTTGAAACACTCGTCTCTTCATTAAATACACCGACAAGGTGCATGGTGTCAATCTCCAAGAGTGGCGCACTGCGCCGCCTGCCGCTCTTGCATTGTATACGCCACTGTCTCCCGGGTAGCTGCACCAAAGAAAAAGCTTACAACGTCAGCCGCAATCCCTTGAATTGTCTGGCAGAGATATCTGGCGGTGCACCAGGTGCCCCCCTTCACAGTATAGTGCAACAGTACTTGAAGCGTCCCATCTTCCATGCTATAGTGCTTAGCTAAAATTAATATTAATGATCTAATTAAGCTGAGGTTGATAGCTATGCTCACAAGCCTACTGGTAATTGACGATTCTGAAAACACTCGCAAAGAAATAGTCCGCATCCTCAGAGAAGCCGACCTGTTCGACCATTACCGGGAAGCCGATGACGGCTTCGCGGGCTACAAGGCCATAATTGTGGCAAAACCGACCCTGATCATCTGCGACCTGGAAATGCCAGGGATGGATGGATTCAAGTTCCTTGCATTACTGAAGTCACGACCCGACCTCCAGGATATTCCCATAATCATTCTGACGGTCAAGGAAAGTCATGATGCCAAAATCAAGGGCTTCGAAGAAGGTGCTCATGACTATGTAACCAAACCGTTCAATGCAGCTGAGCTTGTCGCAAGAGTGAAAGTACATCTGAAATTAAACAGACTTCGGGCAGAGCTGCGCAGAACCAATGAACGTCTTCAGGAATCCTCCAATACCGACTACCTGACCGGCCTCCATAACAGGCGCAATCTGATGCAAACCCTCGATAAAGAACTCAAACGGGCAATGAGGTGCGACATGCACCTCTCCGTCATCATGCTGGACATCGATCATTTCAAGAAGGTAAATGATACCTTCGGACACCAGAATGGCGATGTCGTGCTGACATCAATCGCAAGGACAATACAGATGGAAATGCGCAGTTATGATATCGCGGCACGATATGGCGGCGAGGAGTTCGTCATTATCCTTCCCGACACTCCCTTGCCCGGTGCCATGATAGTGTCCGAGCGCTTAAGAGCAGACGTTCAGTCCATATCATTTGCTGCACCGATGCAAAATCTTACCATAACGGTGAGTCTCGGGATTGCAACGTATCCTTCGGACTTTACCGATTGTACCAACTCACTGCTCCAGCAAGCCGATGAGGCCCTCTACCGGGCAAAAAGAAATGGACGTAACAAGGTTGAGACTATGGAATTCTTTACCTATGCCGCTGCGGACTAGCGACAGGAAAAAATAAATATTAAATTATTATTGATTAAATAATTAGAATTAGTTACTGTGTACACGGTACTTTCTTCAGTACTCCTCTTTGAGCAGGAAAAAAGCGCTGGGGCGACTCAGCGTTTTTTCTTTTTTATGAGACATTGTCTCCCCATTTCCCTTCACGCCAGATTATATTCCCTTCCCAACAGGAACTCTCAACGCAATTTTCCCTATTCACACCACAGAGGGTACGATCAAGTACCCTGGCATGCGTGCCTTACAATTGCGTGAGTTGGGGGCTGACTGAACCGGAAAGGGACAGGAAAGACCGCGAAGTGACAAAGGAGTGACCAGCGGGCGTAACTGAGGAGGTGAGACTGTAGTGCGTTCGGGATGCACAGGAACAGTTCGGAGTGGAGAAAAAAAGAAGCGAGACGGAGTAAGGAAAGTTCGCTCGTAGACCGGAGGAGGACCGGTGACGGGCGCTTCGACAACGAAAAAGGGCTCCCTTAAGGGGCCCTCTTCTTGTAATAAATGGTCGGAATGAGAGGATTTGAACCTCCGGCCCCCTGCTCCCGAAGCAGGTGCGCTACCAGGCTGCGCTACATTCCGATATTTGGTTTTATAGCTGTTTGCCGCTCTTTTGTCAACAATTTAGGCGGGCAAAAGCCAAGAAAAACATTGTCATAATGGTTCTGAAGTGCTAAAAATTAACATTTACTACCCTAAACAGGATAAAGTGCGTTAACGAAGGTATTTTCTGCCGGAAAACTGCAGAAAATACCTTCTAACTTACTAAACAGTACCTGGCGAGATTTCATGGCCTACCGCTGTCTGCACGATTTTCTGGCAAGGCTGGAAGAGATGGGTGAGCTCCACCGGGTGAAGGTGGAAGTGGACTCCGACCTGGAAATAGCGGCTGTCACCGACCGCTGCTGCAAGTCTCCCCATGGTAACAAGGCACTTTTGTTTGAACGGGTCAGGGGGAGCGCCTTTCCGGTTGCGACCAACCTGTTCGGCTCATACCGCCGCATCTGCGCAGCACTTGAAATCAGCGAGCTCGACCAGCTCGGCCGGCGCATGGAGGAGTTGCTTGCCCATCTGCCGGCAAGCACGGCGGCGCAGCCGCCCGACCTGCGCCCACCGTCCCGTTTTGCGCCGCTCCTGGCAGAAAAGGGTGAATGCCAGGAAATCGTCGAGCATACCCCCGATCTCGGTGACTATCCGGTTCTCAGGAGCTGGCCCGGGGATAGCGGGCCTTTCATCACCCTGCCGCTCGTTTTCAGCCGCGATCCGGCAACAGGGGCGCAGAACTGCGGCATGTACCGGGTCAGGGTTTTCGATGCACGCAGCGCCGGTATCCACTGGAGCCAGGGAAGCGGCGGTGCGGGCCATTACGCCGAGTACCAGGCCCGTGGAGAGCGAATGCCGCTGGCGATAGCTCTGGGCAGCGACCCTGCCGTGATCTGGTCCGCCTCCCTGCCGCTGCCTGAAGCGCTTGACGAAATGGAGTTCGCCGGTTTTCTCCGCAATGAGCCGGTCAGGATGGTCCGCTGTCTGACCAGCGGGATCATGGTGCCGGCCAACGCGGAAATGGTGATCGAAGGCTACCTGGACCCCGGCGAAATGCGCGATGAGGGGGCATTCGGCAATCATACCGGGTATTACACGCGGGCGGGAGAGGTGCCGCTTCTCCATGTCACCTGCGTGACGCGGCGCGCTGAGCCGGTCTATCCGGCAACCGTCGTCGGCCAGCCCCCCATGGAGGACTGCTACCTGGCGAAGGCGGCCGAGCGTCTGCTGCTTCCGGTCAGCCGCCGGCAAATCCCGGCGATTGTCGACATCAACCTGCCGCTGGAGGGAATCTTTCACGGCTGCGCCATTGTTGCCATCCGCAAGGAGCGCGCCGGACAGGCCCGGCAGGTGATGGAGGAATTGTGGGGCAGCGGCTGGCTGCGCAAGGCAAGGCTGCTGCTGGTGGTGGATGCGGATGAAGCGCCGGCCGAGCTGTCCCGCATTGCATGGAAGGTTATCAACAACGCGGAATGGCCACGGGACCTGGTCTTCGCCGACGGCAAGATAGGCCTGGACGCCACCCGCAAGCTGCCCGAAGAAACGGGCGGGGCCCTCTCTGAGGAAATCCGCAAGGATGAACGCATTACCAGTCTGATTGACAGAAAGTGGCAGGAATATGGGTGTGCATGAAGTGGAGCAATGCGGGCGGCCAAGGATGAACCTGTTCGACAGAATAAGGGTATTTCTGGAGATGATCAAGTTCGGCCATACCATCTTCGCCCTCCCCTTTGCCTTTACCGGAGCGGTGCTGGCGGCACGCGGACTTCCCGGCTTCTCCCGGACGTTCTGGATTCTCATGGCCATGGTCGGCGCCCGTACCGCAGCCATGAGCCTCAACCGGCTAATTGATGCCGAGATCGACGGCCGCAACCCGCGCACCAGCGGCCGCGCTCTGCCGGCGGGCCTCCTCAGCAAGGGGATGGTGACGGTTTTCATCGTTCTTTCGCTCGCCCTGATGCTCTTTGCCGCCCGGATGCTCAACCCCCTCTGCCTCTACCTGTCGCCGCTGGCCCTCTTTTTTCTCGTGCTCTACTCCTATTGCAAACGCTTCACCGCCCTGGCCCACCTG
>Ga0184615_10001047_pt1 | contig 15031 bp, 14 predicted proteins | sample PLM4_65_coex_FD_133134 | JGI IMG/M metagenome (GOLD analysis project Ga0184615, IMG submission 133134) | Groundwater sediment microbial communities from an aquifer in East River, Colorado, USA - PLM4_65_coex | ecosystem: Environmental > Terrestrial > Soil > Riparian zone | place: USA: East... | reverse complement strand
TTTCCGAGATTCCGTTCTTCAATCCCGTGCAGGACATTGCTCCTTCCGCGGATTTCACCGTACAGGGACTCAAGGTTCCCCGTCAGCCCCATCGGTACAGCGGGCGAACTGCAATGCTGGCCAACGAGAATGTTCATGAACCGAAGCCGCCTGAGGATCATGATTCCCCCCTAGCATTCTCTATGGAAGGTTATGAAGGTCAGCCTCCGGCTCCTTTCATCTCACGATACTGGTGGCCGGGATGGAACTCGGTCCAGGCCCTAAACAAATTTCAACAGGAGGTCGGCGGCCCGCTCCGGGGAGGTGATCCAGGCAAACGATTGATCGAACCGGGAAGAACAGGCCATGCTTCTTTTTTCAATGATGTACCGGAAGCGTTCACACCGGGAGATAATGAATTGCTCCTGGCGCCTCTGTATCAAATATTCGGATCTGAAGAATTAAGCATCCTCTCACCCGGCATCGCTGAACGCATATCGTACTCTTATCTTGCGATGAATCCGGGTGATGCTTTGCGCATCAACGCGCGGAACAATGATCTTGTTGCTGTTCTGGTTCGCGATGCGAAATATGTGTTCAAGGTAAAAATGGATCCAACCGTACCCGCTGGTATAGGAGGTTTCTCTTCCGGGCTGGCACTCTTGCAGGGGTCTGAATCGGTGGTATTGAGCAGGATAATAAAGGCACCATAACATGCACGGCACGATTCGACAACTTATAATACTCATGAGCATTCTCATCGGAGTACTGACGGCAGGGGGAATGCTTATCTGGATTGAGCGGCGGCTGCTCGGGCTCTGGCAGGACCGTTATGGCCCCAACCGGGTAGGGCCCTGGGGGATATTCGTGGTTGTTGCTGACATGATCAAGGTTTTTACCAAGGAAGACTGGATACCGCCGTTCGCGGACAAGGCGGTTTTCATTATCGCGCCTGCCGTGATCGTCATGGTCGTGCTCATGTCCTTTACGATCATCCCGTTTGCACCGGGGATTGAAATTGTCGACTTGAATGTCGGATTGCTGTTCTTCCTGGCCATGTCGTCGCTCGGAGTATACAGTGTGGCGCTGGCAGGATGGGCGTCGGGGAGCAAGTACTCGCTTCTCGGCGGCCTGCGCGCCTCGGCGCAGATGTTGAGCTACGAAGTATTCATGGGTCTGTCGCTCATGGGTGCGGTGATGCTCGCGGGCTCTTTTAACCTGAGGGAGATCGTCGAAGCGCAACGTCATCTGTGGTTTGTGTTTCCCCAGTTCATCGGGTTTGTGGTCTTTTTCATCGCCGGGATAGCCGAAACACACCGCCTGCCTTTTGATCTGCCCGAGGCCGAGAGCGAACTCGTTGCGGGCTATCATTCAGAATATTCGGGAATGAAGTTCGGCATGTTCTTTGTCGGCGAATATCTTGGCATTACGCTCATTTCAGCGCTCACCGTAACGCTGTTCTTCGGCGGCTGGATGGGGCCCGTGCTTCCACCGCTTTTGTGGTTCACGATCAAGACCTTTGTTTTTATCTGTTTCTTTATTCTGCTCCGGGCTTCATTACCCCGGCCGCGGTATGATCAGCTCATGTCGTTTGGATGGAAAGTGATGCTGCCCCTGACGCTGGCGAATTTGATCGTCACCGGGGCGGTTATTTTATGGAGAAAACCTTAGACACGGTTCGACACTGAAAAAATAATACGATAAGAGCGGCTATATGGATTGACTTAAACCGTGTTAAATCTGAGATTCTGTCCGTACCTTCAGTGTCCAAACAAACTATGTTCAGTATTCTTAATACAATATGGAAAGTCTTCGTAACCATGTTCCGGAAGCGGGCGACGATCCAGTATCCCGAGGAGCGGCCGTACATTCCGCCCCGGTGGCGCGGGCGCATCATTCTTTCCCGAGACCCGGACGGACAGGAGCGCTGTGTGGCATGCTATCTCTGTGCTGTTGCGTGTCCGGTGGATTGTATTTCGCTTCAGGCAACAGAGGATCCCGAGGGGAGGCGATACCCTGAATTCTTCCGGATCAACTTCTCGCGCTGCATCTTTTGCGGATATTGCGAAGAGGCATGTCCCACGTATGCCATCCAGCTCACCACGGATTTCGAGATGGGCGAGTATGTACGGCAGAATCTCGTCTATGAAAAAGAGGACCTGCTCATCAGCGGGCCAGGCAAATATCGTGACTACAATTATTATCGCGTGGCGGGACTCTCCATTCAAGGAAAGGACAAAGGCGAAGCGGAGAACGAAGAAAAACCAGTGGACACAAAAAGTCTGCTGCCGTAATTGGAAGCGGAAGATGCGGATGAAAACCGGCATTGATCCTAACTATTCATAGGTTTTGATTGTGCTTCTTCCGTGTCAAGGGGTTTAAGACTATTATGAATATTTTATTTTACATATCGGCCTTCATTGCTGTCGCGGCTACGTTCCTGGTCATCACCAGAACGAACGCCGTCCATGCTCTCCTGTACCTGATCATATCGCTCCTGGCGGTTGCAATGATTTTTTTCGTTCTTGGAGCACCATTCGTTGCCGCGCTCGAGGTCATTATCTATGCCGGTGCGATCATGGTACTCTTCGTTTTTGTGATCATGATGCTGAACCTGGGAGGAGAGCATGCAAAGCAGGAGTCGCAACTCATGACTCCGGGGATCTGGACAGGGCCGTCGATCTTGTGCGCTATCCTTGCAGCGGAACTTATCATGCTTTTCGTCGCAGATAAGGATCGGATTGCCGCCATTTCCGAGGTTACACCCAAACAGGTCGGCATCGCATTATTCGGGCCTTATGTGCTGGGAGTTGAGCTGGCATCTATGCTTTTACTGGCAGGACTTGTCGGGGCGTATCATCTCGGAAGACCGCACAAGCATTAACATGAGGCCACGGAGACACGGAGGCACGGAGAATGTCAAATTCAAATCTAGATGGATTAAACTCTATTACCGATCGAATCATAAAGTGTGCCATTGAAGTACATAAAAATTTGGGACCTGGGTTATTGGAATCAATATATGAAAAGGCCATGTGTTATGAGTTGAGGAATGAAGGACTTCATGTAGCGCCTCAATTGACCATACCCATCATATACAAGGGTGTCAACTTGGGTGATCATAGAATTGATATGATGGTTGAAAACGAAGTAGTTGTGGAGTTCAAAGCTGTTGATAGATTGGATCCGGTTTTTAAAGCGCAGGTACTATCCTATTTAAAAATGACTGGTAAAAAGTTGGGGTTACTTATCAATTTCAACGTACCCACCGTTAAAGATGGAATTCAAAGAGTCATTCTCTGAGTCTCTGTGACTCTGTGGCAGACTTGATAGGAGTTTTATGATCCAGAACCTCCCCATGGAACATGGCCTCATCCTTGCGGCGATCCTGTTCGCCCTTGGTCTTGCAGGTGTGCTTGTGCGCAGGAACATCGTGTTCATGCTCATGTCCGTCGAGATCATGCTGAATGCCGTTGGGCTTGCATTTGTGGTCGCCGGCGCACGTTGGGGACAGGTCGACGGGCAGGTCATGTTTATCTTTATACTCACCATGGCTGCGGCGGAAGTATCTGTTGGTCTGGCCCTTGTTCTGCAGATGTATCACACGTTCAAGACGCTGGATGCCGATGCCGTATCCAAAATGAAAGGTTAGTTGGTTGAACGCTGAACTATGAACAATTTACTTTTCCTCATACCCGCAATCCCGTTGGCCGGATTCACTGTCCTGGCATTGCTGGGCCGACGTTTCTCGAAGAAGGTGATCGCCTTTATCGGAGTGGGCTCTGTGGGGATGTCCGCGCTTCTCGCTGTTATCATGGCGATCGAGTTCCTGAGCATGCAACCCCGGAGCATCGTCTTCACCCAGACACTCTGGACATGGATGCAGTTCTATGGATATGCACAAACAATCTCTCTCTCCTTCGACGCGCTCTCGCTTGTAATGACACTGGTAGTCACCATCGTGGGATTTTTTATACATCTCTATTCATCCGAGTTTATGTCCGAAGAGGAGGGCTATAGCCGTTTCTTTGCATATATGAACCTGTTTGTGGGCTCGATGCTCACCCTGGTCCTTGCTGACAATCTTCTGCTTCTCTACCTTGGGTGGGAGGGAGTTGGTCTTTGCAGCTATCTCTTGATCGGTTTCTGGTACAAGGATCCTGCAAATGGAAACGCAGCACGCAAGGCGTTCATTGTGACTCGTATCGGCGATACGGCAATGGCCCTTGGCCTTTTCCTCCTGTTCACGAATCTCGGCACGTTCAATATCCAGGATCTGATGCAGAACGCGTCGCACCAATGGGCCGTCGGCTCTGGAACCGCGACCCTTGCCGCAGCCCTCCTTCTTGGCGGAGCCCTTGGCAAGTCTGCCCAACTTCCTCTCCAGGTATGGTTGCCTGATGCTATGGCAGGCCCTACACCGGTCAGCGCCCTGATCCATGCCGCGACCATGGTGACCGCCGGAGTCTATCTTATAGCGCGGACACATATCCTCTTCGGACTTGCGCCACTCGTTCAGACAGCCGTTGCCGTCATCGGCGCGGCAACGCTTCTGCTCGCCGGATGCAGCGCTCTTGTGCAGCGGGACATCAAGCGCGTGCTCGCATATTCCACCATCAGCCAGATCGGGTACATGTTCCTGGCCCTCGGCGTGGGGGCATGGTCGGCAGCGATATTTCATCTCATGACCCACGCCTTCTTCAAGGCCCTCCTGTTCCTCGGCGCTGGCGTGGTGATCCTGGCGCAGCACCATGAGCATGACATGTTCAAAATGGGCGGGCTACGAAAGGAACTTCCGGTCACCTTCTGGACCTTTCTCATTGGATCAGCGTCGCTTTCTGCGTTGCCTCTCATTACCGCAGGCTTCTACAGCAAGGACCTCATCCTGTGGAAGGCCTGGTCATCGCCCTCAGGCGGTGCCGCCTTATGGATGGTCGGACTCATCGGTGCGTTCATCACGTCGATCTATACATTCCGCATGGTCTTTGTGACGTTCTTTGGCGTTTCGAAAATAGCTGTCAGTTACAGACCTCAGCTGCGCATAACGTTGCCGCTCGTGGTCCTTGCCATCCTCTCGCTCGGGGGAGGGTTCATTGAATTACCTGATACGCTCGGATCGCTGCATCTGTTCTCCGACCTTTTGAAGACAGTGTTCCCTGGGAGAGGAGTCGAGTATGTCATTTCCGAAAACGAAGGGCTATTCCAGATCGTCGCAGCGTTCGTTTCTCTGACAGGCATCTTCCTCGCGCTGCTGTTGTATCTGCTCCAGCCTGGTTACGTGCAGGAGATCATTGAGATCGGAATATTCGGTTCAGCCAAACGCTTCTGGTTTGCGGGATGGGATTTTGATGCACTCTATGAGCGGCTTTTTATATTTCCGTTTTTAAGGCTCGCAGCGGTCTTGAAAAATGATCTCATTGATTCAATATACAACGGTATTGGATCATTGATCCGCTCTGTGAACGGGATCCTCAGCAAGACCCAAAACGGCAATATTCGCTGGTATGCAACGGGCATGGCTTTAGGTGCAGTGGTGTTTCTCGGGATCATTCTGCTGCTCCAATAGCACGCAGTCCCTCCTCATGTTTAGCCCCTCTCCCCTTCGAGGGAGAGGGGCAGGGTGGAGGGGAAGGAGACCCGAAGGGTAGAGGAACCTAATCTTGCCAAAGTCGCAAATGCTCGAACATTGCGGAAGAAATCAACAGACGCAGAAGATCTTCTTTGGAAACATCTCCGAATGCGTCAATTGGGTGTATAAATTTCGGAGACAGCAGCCGATTGGGGTTTATATCGTCGATTTCGTCTGTCTTGGAAAAAGGTTGATCATTGAACTTGATGGTGGCCAGCACACTGAACAGACAGAATATGACGAAAAGAGAAGTGTGTGGTTGAGAGAACGCGGCTATCGCATTTTAGGTTACTGGAAACATGACGTGTTGAGAACTCCGGATATTGTCATGGTAAATATACTTGAAGAGATAGAGAAAGGAAAATGATTTTCCCCTCACCTCGGTCCTCTCCCTCGAAGGGGAGAGGAGGTAAATCATAATCATTGCCTAATGATCCTCATCTGGCTCATCATCATACCGTTGATCGGCGGGCTCATTGCATGGCTCCTGGGCAGGAAGAACAGCGCATGGCCGCGATGGATATCGATCGCGTCGATTGTCATTGATGCGATTCTGCTTATACTTCTGTGTTCCCGGGCGCACACGCAGGATCTTCTCGGCCTTGGTACATGGTTTGTCCAGGTGAACGAGCCGTGGATCCCGCAGTTCGGCAGCAGCATCCACCTTGCACTCGACGGGTTGAGCCTGGTGCTGGTCTCCCTGACGCTGTTCCTTGGCGTCATTTCCGTCATCTGCTCCTGGACCGAGATCCGCGAACGAGTCGGCTTTTTCCATATGAACCTCCTCTGGGTCCTTTCCGGCATCCTCGGGGTCTTTATGACGCTTGACCTGTTCCTGTTCTATTTCTTCTGGGAACTGATGCTCGTTCCCATGTACTTTCTCATCAATATCTGGGGCCATGAGAACCGCGTATACGCCTCGATCAAGTTCTTCATCTTCACCCAGGCGGGCGGCCTGCTCATGCTCCTTTCAATTCTCGGACTCTTTCTCGTCCATGGAAATGCGACAGGGAATTATACCTTCGATTATTCGCAGCTCCTCGGTACACCCATGACGTCCTCGACCGCGTTCTGGATCATGCTCGGTTTTCTCATCGCCTTTCTGGTGAAGGTGCCTGCTTTTCCCTTCCATCCGTGGCTTCCGGATGCACATACGGAAGCGCCCACCGCCGGGAGCGTTATCCTGGCGGGTCTTCTGCTCAAGACCGGCGCATACGGACTTCTGCGCTTCGTGGTCCCGCTTTTCCCCGAGGCTGCGGCATCGATCAGCACCGTGATGATGGTGCTTGCCGTCATCGGGATCATCTACGGTGCGGTCCTTGCCTTTGGCCAGATCGACCTCAAGCGGCTCGTCGCATATACCAGCGTAAGCCACATGGGTTTCGTTCTGCTCGGCATCTTCGCCGGAAACCTGGTCTCGCTCTCCGGAGCGGTCGTGCAGATGGTGGCTCACGGTGTCAGTACGGGCGCGCTCTTCATTATCGTCGGAATGATCCAGGAACGGGTGCATACCCGGGATATGGAATGCATGGGTGGGTACTGGTCGTTAATGCCGCGCCTGAGCAGTGTCGGGCTCGTCTTTGCTCTTGCATCGCTCGGCCTACCCGGCTTCGGGAATTTCGTGGCCGAGTTCATGGTCCTCCTGGGGACGTTTCGCGTGAGCGGCCTGATTACCGCTGTGGCTGCAGGGGGTCTTGTTCTCGCGGCGATCTATTCGCTCTGGATCGTTCAGCGGGTCTTCCATGGCGAAGCACGTCCGGGTCCGATGCTTCTCGATCTCACGCTGCGGGAGGCTGGCATGATGGCTTCTCTGATCGCCGTTATCTTCTGGCTGGGCCTCTACCCGGGGCCCGTGCTGCAGGCCGTTGAACCGGTGTTGAAGACATTAGTCCACAGCGCTCCGCAAGAGCAGATGACCGTTTTTCAGGAGGGCAGGGAATGAGCACAGCTGAACTGACTCTGCTCGTGCCTCACATCATCGTCGCGGCTACGGTCATCGTGGTCATGATGGGGATCGCTTTTTACCGGCACCATGCAATCACACTGAGCCTGACGCTCTGCGGCCTGGCCCTTGCTCTTGGCGCTACGTTCGTTGAGTATTCCTTCCCGTCCCTTCCCGTACAGATAACGCCGCTCCTTATCATGGACCGCTATTCGCTATTTTTCATGGGACTCCTCATTGCCGCAAGCATGGGTGTCGCATTGCTTGCATATTCCTATCTGAAAATTCACAAGAGTGACAGTGAGGAGTTCTATCTCCTTCTGCTCATTGCTACGCTCGGCTGCATGGTGCTTGCAGCAGCGACGCACTTTGCAACGATCTTTCTCGGCATCGAGATCCTGAGCGTCTCGCTCTATGCCCTTGCCGCCTACCTTCGCCACCGCGACCGCAGCGTTGAGGCAGGTGTCAAGTACCTGATCCTGGCGGCGGTATCGTCGGCATTTATTCTCTTCGGCATGGCGCTCGTGTATGCGGAAACCGGGAGCCTGGAATTGAATGGGATCGCATCGTACGCTCTGGTGGCCGGCGTTGGCGGGTTGCCGTTTCTGTCCGGCATCAGCATGATCCTGGTTGGACTTGGCTTCAAACTTGCGATAGTTCCTTTCCATCTATGGACGCCCGATGTGTACGAAGGCGCCCCTGCGCCGGTCACTGCTTTCATTGCTACGGTGTCCAAAGGCGCGGTCTTCGCGCTTGTGTTGCGATTTTTCAGCAAGATCGATATCCATGACCACCCCCCGCTGTTCATGATCATGGCGAGCGTCGCGATCGCATCCATGTTCATGGGCAATCTTCTCGCGCTGCTCCAGCAGAATGTCAAGCGCGTTCTGGCGTACTCTTCGATCTCCCATCTCGGTTATCTGCTTGTGACCCTGCTTGCGAGCGGAGGGATCGCGATCACAGCGGCAGAGTTGTATCTTACCGCCTACGTCATAACAACGCTTGGCGCTTTCGGCGTGATAACTGTCCTTTCGGGGAAGGACCGGGATGCCGACACCATGGATGATTATATTGGTCTTGCCTGGAAAAGGCCATGGCTTGCTGCAGTGTTCACTGCCATGCTGTTCTCGCTCGCCGGCATTCCCCTAACGGCGGGGTTTATGGCTAAATATTATATCGTGGCCGCAGGTGCGAGCTCAGGGCTCTGGGCTGTGATTATCATCCTTGTCATCAACAGTGTTATCGGACTGTTTTATTATCTTCGCATTATTGTTTCCCTCTTTGCCCGCCCCGGAGAAGCAGCGGTCTCCAGAAGCTCATACTCCGGAAGCATTGTGCTTGCCGTACTAACGATTCTCCTTATATGGATAGGGGTGTATCCTGTACCGGTTATCGTTTTCATTCAAAAGACGGTATCAAGTTTGATGTAAGAACATAGGACCAACGCAAGCACTAATTCTTTACGTCTTTTTCACTTGATGTATGCGACGCGCTCTCCTTCCTGAAGTCCGCAACAGAGATCTTTTTGAAATTGCAGAATACATGTAGTAATTGAAAGTGACGATATTCAGCATAACAGCATGCCGGAGTTCGGCTGATATCCACGGGATTCACTTTTCGGCTTTCATATCGATAATCAGTTTGGAAATAAAAACTTGGTCCAGATATTTCAGAGAGTTTTGGCGCGACGGAAGAAGATTCTATGACTAGCAGGCATGGATAAGATGCTGCATTTGGGTGCTAAAGCCTAAAAGAAAACATCGGAATCAGTAACTATGAAGCTTCCGACATTAAGAGAGGCAAAGGTTTCGGGCCCGCGAGTATGGCAGGGACGTATTGCCCATTTAGCCAAACCATGTTCACGGTCTAAGGCGCTTTGTATATACTCATTTCCCAAAAGCAAGTGCAATGCGGCTGGTTTACATCGCCGATCCGGCTTGCATTGCCATGGGAAGGGCCCGACTGTTTTCAACCGGCAGAAGTTTAAAGTAAGACGATACTATAAAGTGTAAGAGCTTTCGTCTCTCTACCGGAGACATGCCCAGATAGAGAGTGCTGTCGGTCAAAATATTGTTAATCTCTTTTTCCTGTTCCCTGGCAATTTTAATGAATTCTTGTTTGCTCATAGTACTCACCGAACGTTTATTCCTTCGACATGTTTAATATATTATTATGCATACTCTATGCCGCGGCTGTAAGCCACTGATTATGCTGCGGAAGGACCTCAAGGTGATATTTGCGTGGGGTCAATTTCCCACATTGATTGGTGTTATCACCTTCAGAATAAGTCCTTTAAATGAAAGGGTTGACCGAGAGGTTGGCCTCTTTTTTTGGATGAGGTATTGCATCGTATTCATATTCCGCCCATCCCCGGTAAAGAGCGGCGGCATATGACAGGGTGGTATCAGAAACTGATCAACTATCCAAAAAAAAAATGCGCAGATTGCATTATTATTGATAAGTATCACTGCCGGACAGTTTGTCAAGAAAATGACTGTAATATAAGCGCATGATACGTCGATTACTTACCGCTCGTAACGCGGCAGGGGTGCGAGATTGCTCCTGGCAAAATAACGCAGAAGTAACTTTATTCCTTTTCCAGAGTCTAAATATATATCAGTTAGTGTACTCATGGCACGACGTGAGATTAGTCATTTTTGTCAGGTTTTCGTGCCAGGGGTAACGCTAAAGTGAACAAGAAAGAAGGGAAAGGAAATGAAAAAATGGCTATCTATAATGATGACAGCCAGCTTACTCCTTTATCCTTTCACGGGCGTTGCACAAGACTACGGGCCGCAAACATCGCAAAAACAACAGGCCCCGCCTGTAGCCCAGACACTGGTCCGCGAAGGCGATTTCGCGATCAAGCTGGCGGTTGAACTCAACCTGGGCAATCCCGCAAACGAAGCAGCGGCCGAGGACATACTCGCCAGGTCAGGCATTTCGCCTCTGAACGGGTGGATCTCGGATTACCCCATTACTCCTGAGATCGTCGGACAGATCGGGGATTCCATAATCGCGGCAACCGACGAGGGTAAATTGCTGATGACCCCCGGAGAGGCAACGGAAGGGCTGTATTCCCTGGCCTCGCAGATGAACCTGCCCACGCCGGCAGGTCAGGGTTCCGGAACGGCGCCTGAAGGAAGTTCCAGCCCCACGGTTGTGAATAACTACTACTATGACGAGGGCCCTCCGATTATATCCTACTATCCGCCTCCGGCGGATTACGTGTACCTCTATGACTGGGTTCCTTATCCTGCCTTCTGGTTCGGCTTCTGGTTCCCGGGGTTTTTCATCTGCCATAACTTCACCCACACCGTGATCGTTACGAACGTTGGGTTTGTGACAAGGACAGCCATCGTGAGCAATCGGATCATCGATCCGGCTACGAGGACCGTTACGGCGATCGACCCTGTGGTCAGAACGAGCACGGGTACGGTGCGGCCGATGACCGCGCTTAGGACCGGAAGCGGCCAGATGTTCAGGACGACAGCCGACATGAGCCGCGGCGTCACTTTGAGCGGCGTAAGTCCTGTCCGGACGGGAACTGCAGTTAGTAGTAGCAGCGCAGCCGGCAGAGGAGGGTTCAGGACCCTTGAGGCAAGGAAGGGCGCCCAGGCCATCTACTCCCGGAGCGTTCAAGGCATGAGTGTTAGAAATGGAGGAACGATTGTCCGAAGCGGCGGGACACAAAATGCTGCGCCGGGCAAACCCGGGAGATCATACAGCGCGCCTTCGAGGGGCTCTGAAGGCTGGGGCGGGGCGCGCGGTTCGCCCTCAAGGTCGTATTACAACCGTCCCGTTGCAAGGGACAGCGGAGGATACAGCAGGAGTTATGCAGCTCCGAGTTCACCCTCACGAACGTACAACAACGGTGGCGGGTTTGGGAGGAATTACACAACTCCGAGCGCGCCCCAGAAATCGTTCAGCAGCTCAATGAACCGGGGTGGAGGAGTTACAAGGCCATCGACATTCCGGGGCATGGGCTGGCGCGGGAGGATGTAAGGCGAAGACTGCTCCAACCTGTTGAGTAAAGAGAGTCTTGGGAGTAATCCCCAGGTCTTCTCATGTTATTACGCAGATAAACAAAAAGCAGGGAACCGCCGGACGCAAAGAATACGAGAAAGAGGCAGCAAGGTAATTGCCTGATTCTTCGCATTCCTGTCGGCTTCGCGGTAACCCGCTTTTTATTTTAGCATTTAAGATCCCTAGTGCGGCATATGAATGACAATAGGCTAAAATGCCGCGATTATGAACAAGCCCGTTATCCCGAATATGCTTTTTATCTTTGTTTCAAGGCCAAAACGATGAGAATCCGGCAGTCCTGCCCTAATACCGGTAGGTCATCATAACGCCCATATCCTGCCTGTCTATCCACGGCACAAAACTCACATTACTCTTTTTGGAATGGGAGGCAACAACTGCTTTACCCGTAAAATAGCCAATTGCGGATCCTATGAAGGCATCAGATGCCCAATGTCCATTCTTATATACCCGTTCGAGGGCTATGAGGGTGGATATCCCATACACAAGGGGAGGGACAAAAATATTGTCGTACTCGGAAGCAACAACGGAGGATATAGCAAATGCTGTAGAAGCATCACCTGAAGGGAATGAATGGTAAGCGCCATTGCTCGTAAATCCGGACCAGGTGTCGTGCGGATCCCCGGTATCAGGCCGATGCCTTCCTGTTGAGTATTTCAGGACTTGAACAAAAACGCCGGTAATGACAAAACTCTCGGCGGACAAGAGAAATGTTGTCTTGGCTTTTTCATCGGGAGCCACATATCCGTAAACGCCGAGACCCACTATGGCAGGAAGAGATAAAGTGTATAGTTTTTTAGCAGCGTCAGACAGGTCATCTTTTGTAGTATTTTTGTGTCCTTGAACCGATGTCTTAATCTTGTCATCTTGCGTATACAAGCCAACAGCGACGCCCATAACGAGGGATGCCTTCAGCCAATCATATTTGTCCCAACGTGCCGGTGATGTCAGAATATCTCTGGTATCTGTTAAATAGCCCGTGAAATAGTCCTTATTGAGTTCAACCGGTTCTGTCCTTAATTCAGACGATTGGGTACTTGCCTCAGGAGCGGCCGAAATTTCTGCGGCAAAGGCCGATGACGATGTGGTAATAACCAGGAGTGCGATAATTCCTGCTGTTCTCAAACTATGAATGATTGACATTGGCAAGCCTCTATTGAACCAAACTAACATTATAACAACACATTATAGCGACTACACAGGGGCGTGTCCATTTTATTGTAGTTGGCGGCATCGGGATAATGAACGACTTACCGGACCGTACAACATCCTTGCATAATGTGAATCCTGCTACCGTTTTTTTATCTCTTCAAATCTAATCAGAAATTCCTTTCTATTGCTCTTTTCTTTTCCCCCTTTATCGATATCGATATTGTTTTAACAATGACTTATAGGCTTTTTAAAAAGATCTTCTTCTCAATGGCTCAATCGTTGGATCTATTGCTCGATACTTATCACTATAAACTGCAGCATTCTTTCTACTAGAGAAAAGAAGTTACATAAGACGAAAGCGTGATCCTGATCACGGATTTGTCTATTGACTTACGCTTTAATAAATTATGTTTGTTATCATGATTGGAAATAAATACAGATAATGTCGTTATTCCACAGCCCATGAGAAAGAAACGTCACAACTATATACCCGAGGGAAAAGTTGATATCCTCAAGCGTCGCCTCGTCGAAAGCGTTCTTGCGAATATATCTCCGAGGCCATCCAGGACCCGAGTCCGGACAGAAGGGTGGGCTGCATGACCACAATGATCGACAGGCCAACTAGAAACCATGACACGAAGCAGCGCCGGAAGGATGAAAACAACGTGTATCCGCCAGCCGTGAGAAACAGCGTACCTTCCCAGATATTGATCGTTGACGACGATATGGCTCTCCGCGATCGGTATGTCGAGAGTCTTTCCGACGTCTATCGAGTCGTCACAGTCCAGACCGGCCGGGTAGCGATCGAGAGGGTGAAACGACGCAGCGACATTGATCTCGCAGTCATTGAATACCGGCTGTCCGACATGTCCGGCATTGACGTGATGAAAGAGATCAAGGACATTGAGCCCTCCATTCTCGTTCTCATCGCCACGGCATACGGGGACGAGGAGGTGGCGGTCGAGGCATTCAGGAGCGGCGCCCGCGATTACCTCAAGAAGCCCTTCAGCATATCCGAGCTTTCCACGAAGATCGACTTCTATCTAGCACTCAGGCACGCGGATAAACAGCGGAGAAAGAACATCTTTCCCGGGTCCGGGACGCCGGCCCAGCCGGGAATGCCGCATTCCGCCGTCACCCTTAGCCAGTACCATAAGATCCAGCAGGCCGTTCGTTTTATCAATGACAACTACCGAACCGATATCAGCCACGACGCCGTTGCGTGGGAGGTCAGAATGTCCCCCTCTCACTTTTCCAGAATATTCAAGAAGGTGATGGGCTTGTCCTATCAGGATTACCTCAGCAGCCGAAGGATCACGAAGGCCAAGAACCTTCTCCGCACCAGCACCCATAACGTAACCGAAATCGCCGTCTCCCTCGGTTTTGCCGACCCGACCGGCTTCGGTAGAATTTTCAAGAAACTCACCAGCCATACGCCTTCCGCTTTCAGAAGCCTGCTCCAGAAGTGATTTTCGCCAAAAAAGCATAAAAAACTGAGTGCATGTCTTAAAAAGCTGAGACAGAAGCGATTTATACCTGCTAAGGCTATCCCGCAGCCGCAGCAGCAGTCCTGCCTGCGGATCACAGCCCATGGTAAAGGAGGAAAAGCTCCGGATGTGTTCGAACCAGAAGACCCGGCTGCCCGACATGTCCGGTATCGACGTCATGAAAGAGATCAAGGACATTGCGCCCTCCGTTCTCGTTATCATCGTCACGGCATATGGCGACGAAGAAGTGGCGGTCGATGCATTAAGAGCGACGCCCGCGATTATCTTAAGAAGCCATTCTGCAGAACCGATCCATGGCGCAGAAAGAACATCCTTCCCGAGCCCGATAAAGCCGGCTCAGCCGGGAACGCCACCTTCAACCGTCACCCTCAGTCAGTATCATAAGATCCAGCAGGCAGTTCGTTATATCAATGATAACTACCGGACCAATATCCGTCTCGACGCTGTTGCCGCGAAGGCCGGAATGTCCTCGTCCCACTTTTCGAGAATATTCAGAAAGGCGATGGGCCTGTCCTATCAAGAGTATCTCAACAGCCGAAGAATCACGAAGGCTAAGGACTTTCTCCGCACCAACTCCCGGAGCGTAACCGAAATCGCCGCCTCCCTTGGATTTTCCGATCCGCGACAGGGTCCGGGAGAATATTCAAAAAAGTAACCGGCAATACGCCTACCGAGTTCAGAAGCCATCCTTGCAAGTAATTTTTTTTACCTAAAAAAGCAAGAAACGCAGAGCGCACGTCATGAAAAGCCGAGACAGGCACGAGCACCCTCTGGTAA
>Ga0184615_10001045_pt1 | contig 15046 bp, 15 predicted proteins | sample PLM4_65_coex_FD_133134 | JGI IMG/M metagenome (GOLD analysis project Ga0184615, IMG submission 133134) | Groundwater sediment microbial communities from an aquifer in East River, Colorado, USA - PLM4_65_coex | ecosystem: Environmental > Terrestrial > Soil > Riparian zone | place: USA: East... | reverse complement strand
CGATATCGAGATCCTGCCCGCCCTGGCGTGCCACCGAAAACCAGTCGGCGTACTGCGCCGGCACCCCTTCGTGCAGTGCCGTCAGCATGGCGATCCAGGCCACAACCTCGCCCTCGGCGCGCCGCCTGATCCCGCGCGCGGTGGCGTCGATACGCTGCCGCGTCGCGCTGTCCAGCTCGTCGGTTTTCTCGTCCAGCAACGCGAAAAGCCGGGCGACGAGACTACGCATCGGCTGCGCCAGAGCTTCCAGCGCCTCGCCGAGTTCCGTCGCGGCGTCCAAGAGTCCTGGTAGTGCCGGCTGGGCCTCCGTTTCGAGGTCGTAGCCGCCCTCGGACGCCTTGGCGCGGGCGTAAACCTGTTGGCGCAGTATGGTGAGGAACCGCTCCGCCGGGCCGCGCGGCGCGCCGGAGGCGATGCGCGTATTCCAACCCGGCGCCGGTAGTGCTCGTGCGGATTCGATGGTGCCCTTCAGCTCGTCGGCGACTCGCTCATCCATGGCGGCGATGTCGCTGATGCGCTGGGCCAGCCCACGGGCCCGTCCGCGGCGGCCCTCCTCCGGCCCGACCAGCCAGCGGCGCAGATCGGCCGCCTCGCGCCCCGAAAGCTGGGCGGAAAAGGCGCCGTCGGCGGCATCGAACAGATGATGCCCCTCGTCGAACACCAGTCGCGTGGGCACGACCTTGTCGTCGATCCCGCCCAGCGCGACCTGGGCCATGACCAGCGCATGGTTGGCGATCACCAGATCGGCGCGGCGCGCCTTGCGCACCGTTCGCTCGACGAAGCACTTTCGGTAGTGCTCACACGCGGAATAGATGCATTCGCCCCGTCGGTCGGTCATGCCGACGGTTCGGGCCGCGCCGAGCAGCTCATTCAGCCAGGACGGAAAATCGCCGCCCACCATATCGCCATCGCGACTTGCCTGGGCCCAGCGGGCCACCAAACCGAGAGGAATCGCCTCGGTTGGAGCCAACGCGATGCGCCGCGTCGCCTCCTCCAGGTTCAGCAGGCAAAGATAGTTCTCGCGCCCCTTGCGGACGACGACGCGGCGCGACTTCTCGGCCGGGTCGGGATAAAGCCGGTCGCATTCGCCGTCGATCTGGCGCTGCAAATTGCGGGTGTAGGTCGAGAGCCATACCGCGCCCTTGTTGGCCTCCGCCCACAGGCTCGCCGGCGCGATGTAGCCCAGCGTCTTGCCGACCCCAGTGCCGGCCTCGGCCACCACCACGTGTGGCTCGCCTTCGGTTTCGCCCGGCGCAAAGGCGGCGGTGACCTGTTCCGCGTAGTGTCGTTGCTGCGGTCGGGCCTCGGCATCCTCGCCGGTCAGCGCGGTGAGACGCCGTAGTGCCGCCTCCGAAGAGATCGGCATATTGCCCGGCTGCCCCTCCAGCGCCGTCTCGCCCCATTCCGGCATGCCGCGCCACACGGCCAAGGCGCGCGCGTCGAATTGATCGGGCACGGCGGTCGCCCCCAGCGCTTGCAGAACTACCGGCCCCCAGCGCCAGCCGCCCCGCGCCATGGCCGTCGCGATGGGTAGTGCCGAAAGGCGCTCCTCCCGGTCCAGATCGATAAGCTCGTCGAGAAGCATCTGCGCCGCGTCTTCCAGCGCGACGGCCTGGGCGGCGAGGTTGTCCGGCTTCGCCAATCCAAGTGCCTTGGCGAGCCCGGACGGGGTCGGCACGCAGAATCGCGCCGGGCGCACGAAGGCGTAGAGCTCGAGCAGATCGAGGCAGGCGAGGGTCCCGACACGGAGGCGCCGCGCCACCGAAGGCGCGTGGCACACCAACGGCGCACCGAGGGACGTCAAGCGCCGCGCCGCCTCGGCGAGCGGCATTTCCAGCGCCGCGCCACTGGGCGCCGCGATCACCGCCGTCGCCGCGCCGACCACCAGCGCGGGCGCATCGAGGCCGATCGCGACGTGGCTGGCATCGGGCGTCATGGGCGCACTATATTTGCGCCATGGATGAGAACAAAGCAGAACCGAAGGTGACGCCGATTCCGGCGGTCACGAACGACGAGCCCGCCGACTCAAACGAGACGCCGAAGGAGATCGGCGGCCGCAAGGGCCCCGACCCGACACGCTACGGCGACTGGGAAAAAGACGGACGCTGCGTCGATTTCTGATGGCGCCTATGCGCCGCTGCAGACCAGCTTCACGCTGGTCGGGTTGGGTTGCACGTCGTAGGCCGCGCCGGTCCAGAAATCCGGGACGATCGCGAAATAGAACGCCGAGTCGTAAGCCGGGTAGAGCCGGAGGTCGACCGGGTAGCAGCCCTGCTTCGTGAAGGTCGCCTGATAGGTGACGTCGCGCGCCAGCACCAGCGAGCATGGCGTGGCGCAGCTTCCCGCCGGCGTCTCGAGCTTTCCGCGTCTCATCTGCGCGACGGTGACGTCGGCGCCCGCCGGGTTGGAGGCGAACTGCACGCGCTCGTCGAACCCGTTGAGCGCGGTGGCGCAGCCGGAAAGCCCCAGCGCGGCGATGACGACGACGACGGCGTGTTTCATCTTTTCTGTCCCCGCTTCTTGCGCACGATCTTCGGCTTCTTCTTTTTCGCCGCCGGCTCCTTCTTCTCCGGCTCTGCCCACATGTAACCCCGCGCGACGTCCTTCTCGTCGGCGTAGCACACCGGCGACGCGGATGGTCGGCGTTTGTCGCTCACCGCTTTTCCGAGCCCTTGTTCATGCGGTTGTCGACCAGCTCATCGACAACCGCCGGATCGGCCAGCGTCGTCGTGTCGCCCAAATTCGACGCATCGTTCTCCGCGATCTTGCGCAGGATGCGGCGCATGATCTTGCCCGACCGCGTCTTGGGAAGGCTCGGCGCCCACTGGATCAAATCGGGGGTCGCGATTGGTCCGATCTGCTTCCGCACCCACTGCGTCAATTCCTTCCGCAGCTCCTCCGTCGGAGCCGAGTCCAAGTTGAGCGTCACATAGGCGTAGATGCCCTGACCCTTGATGTCGTGCGGATAACCGACCACGGCGGCCTCGGCGACGCGCGGATGGGCAACCAGCGCGCTTTCCACCTCCGCGGTGCCGAGCCGGTGCCCGGCCACGTTGATCACGTCGTCGACGCGGCCGGTGATCCAGTAATAGCCGTCCTCGTCGCGGCGGCAACCGTCGCCCGTGAAGTACTTGCCGGCGAAGTGGGTGAAATAGGTCTGCACGAAGCGCTGGTGATCGCCGAACACGGTGCGCATCTGGCCGGGCCAGGAATCGGTGATGCACAGGTTCCCGGTCGCGGCGCCGGTCAGCTCCTTGCCGTCATTGTCGACCAGCAGCGGCTTGATGCCGAACAGCGGCTTGGTGGCGGAGCCGGGCTTGAGCGGCGTCGCGCCCGGCAGGGGCGAAATCAGAATCCCGCCGGTCTCGGTCTGCCACCACGTGTCGACGATCGGGCAGCGCTTCTCGCCGACCACGTTGTAGTACCAGAGCCACGCCTCGGGATTGATCGGCTCGCCCACAGTGCCGAGCAGGCGGATCGATTTGCGGCTCGCCTTTTTCACCGGCGCGTCGCCTTCGCGCATCAAGGCGCGGATCGCCGTCGGCGCGGTGTAGAAGATGTTCACCTTGTGCTTGTCGCACACCTGCCAGAAACGCGAGGAGTCGGGCCAGTTCGGCACGCCCTCGAACATCACCGTGGTCGCGCCGTTGGCGAGCGGGCCGTAGACGATGTAGCTGTGCCCGGTCACCCAGCCGACATCGGCGGTGCACCAGAAGATGTCGCCATCGTGATAGTCGAACACGTATTGGTGGGTGAGCGCGGTGTAGACCAGATACCCGCCGGTGGTGTGCAGCACGCCCTTGGGCTTTCCGGTGGAGCCCGAGGTGTAGAGGATGAACAGCGGATCTTCCGCGCCCATCTCGGTCGGCGGGCAATCGGTCGAGGCTCCCGCCATCAGCTCGTGATACCACTGGTCGCGCCCCTGCACCCAGCCGACCGGGTCGCCGGTGCGCTTCACCACGATCACGGTCTTGACGTTGGGGCAGCCCTTCAGCGCCTCGTCCGTATTGGCCTTGAGCGGTACCTTGCGGCTGCCGCGCAGGCCCTCGTCCGCCGTCAGCACGATGTCGGATTGGCAGTCGAGGATGCGGTCTTTGAGCGATTCGGGCGAGAAGCCGCCGAACACCACCGAATGGATCGCGCCGATGCGCGCGCAGGCGAGCATGGCGAAGGCTGTCTCCGGGATCATCGGCATATAGATCGTGACCCGGTCACCCTTCTTGACGCCCTTCGCCTTCAGCACGTTGGCGAGCTTGCACACCTCGCGGTGCAGCTCGGCGTAGGTCACCTTGCGGTCTTCCTTGGGGTCGTCGCCTTCCCACAGGATCGCGGTCTGGTTGGCGCGGGTCGAAAGATGCCGGTCGATGCAGTTGGCCGAGGCGTTCAGCGTGCCGTCGTAGTACCAGCGGATATGCACGTTACCGGAATAGGACGTGTCCTTCACCTTGGTGAAGGGCTTGATCCAATGGACGCGCTTGCCCTGCTCGCCCCAGAACCCCTCGGGATCCTCGATCGAACGCTTGTACATCGCGTCGTACTTGGCCTGGTCGAGCCAAGCCTTCTTGGCCCATTCCTGCGGCACCGGGATCAACGCGTTATCGGACATGTCTCGCTCCCTCGGTCTTCTTGCCGCGGATTATGTGGGGAAACGCCGCAACTGTCATCCCGGCCGCGAAGTTAGGCGAAAACGTGCCGCACCTCATGGTTCGAGACGGCGCCCTTCGACAAACTCAGGGCGCCTCCTCACCATGAGGGTGATAGCTGATCGAATAAACGGTCCTCATGGTGAGGAGCGGTGCGAAGCACCGCGTCTCGAACCATGTGGCGCCCCGCGGCGCCTTGCCTGGGACGACAGTGGTTACGCCGACACCGGCTTCGGCGGCTCGGTCATCTCCTTGGTGCCGTCATAGACGACGCGGTCGCCGTCCTCGATGCGGATGGCGACCGGGATCAAATTGTCGCCCTCGCACGGGCCGAGGAAGCACGCGCCGGTCTCGATGGCGAACTCGGCGCCGTGCAGCGCGCACAGGATCGCCGTCTTGTCGTGGGTCAGGAAGGTGTCGATCTTCCAGTCCATGGTGGCGCCGTAGTGCGGGCACCAGTTCATATAGGCGTAGACCTTGCCCTCCTTGCGGACCAGGAACATGAATCGCGGCCCGCGCCAGGTGGCGATGCGGAACTCGCGGCTTCCCGGATCGTCGAGCTCTGCGATCCGGCACAGTGTTTCGCCCGGCTGCATCACCGGGCGCGGCATTGCAGAGGTCACCCGCGCGTTCCACCCATCTTGCACAACATTTTCCAGTGCTCGGCCGAGACCGGCTGCACCGAAAGCCGCGAGAATTTCACCAGCGTCATGTCCTTGAATCTCGGATCGGCTTTGATCTCGGCCAGCGTGACCGGGGTCTTGAAGGGTTCCTTGTAGATCACGTCGACCATGCCGAACCGGCCGGTCTCGTCGGTCGGGTCGGGGTGGTACTCGCGCGCCACCTCGACGATGCCCACGATCCGGCGCTCATCGCCCGAATGATAGAAGAAGCCGAGCTCGCCCTTTTTCATCGCCTTCATGTTGTTGGCGGCCTGGTGGTTGCGCACGCCGTTCCACGACTCGGCGCCGTTCTTCTTCATTTGCTGGTCCCATGACCAGGCTTCCGGCTCGGTCTTGAACAGCCAATACGCCATCACGACGTCCCTTCGCTCACCTCTGCCCGGAACGGGCGCGACAACAGCGCCTCGATCGCATCATCGATCGAGGCGCCGCGGTGCAGGATAGCATCGACGGCGCGCGAAATCGGCATCTCGACGCCGAGCCGGGCCGCCCGCGCCAGTACGGCCGGGGCGGTCGCCACCCCCTCGGCGACGGAGCGGCGCCCGGCCAGGATGCTTTCCAGCGTCTGGCCTTTTCCGAGCGCCACCCCCAGCGAATAGTTGCGCGAGCGCGCCCCGGTGCAGGTCAGCGCCAAATCGCCCAGCCCGGCGAGCCCCATCATGGTTTCGGCCCGCCCGCCATTGGCGACAGCGAGCCGGGTCATCTCGGCGAGGCCGCGCGTGATCAGCGCGGCGCGCGCGTTCTCGCCCATGCCGCGCCCCTCGACCACGCCGCAGGCGATGGCGAGCACATTCTTCACCGCGCCGCCCAGCTCGGCGCCGACCGGATCGTCGCCCAGATAGGGGCGGAAGGTCTTGGAGCCGAGCGCTTCCACCAGCGCGCGGCCGAGCGCGGCGTCGTTCGTGGCCAGCGTCACCGCCGTCGGCAGGCCGCGCGCCACCTCGTGGGCGAAGGTCGGACCGGACAGCACGGCCGGCTTCGCGCCGGGCATCTCCTGGGCGCAGATTTCCGTCATCAGCGCGCCGCTCGCCTGCTCGATGCCCTTGGCGCAGATGACGACCGGGGCCGAAGTTCTGATCTTGCGCGCCACGTCGCGCAGGAACTGCGCCGGCACGGCGAGCAGGATCACATCGGCGCGCGCCGCTTCCGTCAGATCGGCGGTGGCGCGCACGCTCGCGTCCAGCGTGACGCCGGGTAGATAGGTCGGGTTCTCGTGGCGCTCGATGATGTCGCGCGCGACTTCGTCCTCGTAGGACCAGATCGTCGCCTCGCGTCCGGCGCGGCGCGCGACGAGGCTGAGCGCCGTGCCCCAGGCGCCGGCGCCGACGATGAAGACGCGCTGCATCAAACGTGGGCCAGCAGGAAATCGCGCACGGCCGCGTTGTACGTCGCGGGATCGGCGATGTCGACGAAGTGCCCGCCACGCTCCAGCTTTACGAACTTGGCGTTCGGGATCTTGCCGGCGATCTCCTCCGACAGATGGATGGGCGTCACCATGTCGTCCTTGGCGACGATCACCAAGGTCGGCGTCTTGATGCGGCCGAGCGATTCGCGGCGGTCGAAGCGCACGATGGCATCCATGCGCGCCACCGCGATATCGAGATCGGGCGGGTTGGCGATGATCGCCGCTTCCTGGGCGCGGATCTCCGCGTCATGGCCGGCGAGCCACCATGGTGCGTAGAGGAACGCGTTCGACACCCGCTGGTAGGATTCCCAGCCGAGCTTGGTCAGCGTCTCGCGCCGTATCGCGAAGCAGCGGCGGAAGAACGAGTCCGGGCCCGCCCAGGTGGCGCTCAGCACCAGGCTGATCAGGCGCTCGGGATGGTCGAGCGCGATGATCTGGCCGATGGCGCCGCCGGTCGAATGTCCGATGAAGTGCGCGCGCTCGAGCCCGAGCCCGTCCATCAGCCGCAGCGTGTCGTCGGCCATGCGCTCGACGGAGTACTCGCCCTTGGTGCGCGTCGATTGCCCGCATCCGCGATGGTCGTGGGTGATGCAGCGGAAATGGGATTTCAGCTCCGCCACCTGCGGCGCCCAGATCGCGCCGACGCCGCCGAGCCCGGGCACCATCATCAGCGGCGGGCCGGCGCCGGCTTCGGCGTAGTAGATGTCCGCGTCGCCGATCGAAACTTTCGGCATTACGCTTTGGTGTCCTGCATGCCCATGGCGCGCTCGATGGCGACCACGTCGGTGGGGCGCGCGAAGGGCTCGGGCGCCGCGTCGCCCGGCTTCCGCTCTCGGCCGATCGCGGCGAAGAAATCCTCCAGCCCGGGCGGCGAGATCACCCACAGCATGACCAGATCTTCCGCGCCATCGTTGATGATCTCGTGAATGGAGCTCTTGCCCAGGAACGCCATGGTGCCGGGTACCAGCGGGTGGCTCTCGTCGTCTATGACGATGCGGCCATTGCCGCGGAAGCACACCTGCATCTCGACCTGGGCGTCGTGCGAATGCGGGCGGATGCGCCCGCCCGGCGATACGGTCTGGAACCCGGCCGAGTAGCCGTCATGTCCGGTCGTGTCCGGGGTGAGCTTGACCTCGGCGTGGCCGTTGGCGGGCTTGGGCTGCCAGAACGAGGGACCCTCGCCCGGCTGCATGACGACACTGCGCTTTTCCATGACGGTAATTTAAGGCCGCGCGGGGCGGGGGTCGAGCGGCCAGCGCGGCGTCGGCGCGAAATCGAGCCCGTCGCTGAGGCCGAGCCGCAGCCGTTCCAGCCCCGCCCAGGCGATCATGGCGCCGTTATCGGTGCAGAGCCGCTGCGGCGGCGCGATGAAACGCAGCCCGTGCTCGGTGGCGAGCACGGCGAGGGCCGTGCGCAGCGTCAGGTTGGCGGCGACTCCGCCGGCCACGACCAGCGTCTCGCCCTGCGGATGCAGGGCCCGGAATTGCCGGATCGCATTCCGGGTACGGTCGACCATGACCTCGGTGATCGCCGCCTGCAGCGCGGCGCAGGCGTCGGCCACGTCGCCCTCGCCGAGCCGTCCCGGCGGCAACGCTTCGATGGCGTGGCGCAACGCCGTCTTGAGACCGGAGAAGGAGAAATCGCATCCCGCCCGTCCTTTCAGCGGCCGCGGCAGGTCGAAGCGCTTCGCATTGCCCGATTTCGCGCGGCGCTCCACCTCCGGCCCGCCGGGGTAGGGCAGGCCGAGCATCTTGGCGCCCTTGTCGAAGGCCTCGCCGACCGCGTCGTCCATCGTGGTGCCGAGGCGGCGATAGCGCCCGACCCCTTCGGCGATCAGCAACTGGCAATGCCCGCCGGTTGCGAGCAGCACGAGGTAGGGAAATTCGATGCCGTCGGTCAGCCGCGCGGTCAGCGCGTGGCCTTCCAGGTGATTGACGGCAACGAACTTGATGCCGCGTGCGGCGGCGATCGCCTTCGCCGTCATGACGCCGACGATGACGCCGCCGATCAGACCGGGCCCGCCGGTCGCCGCCACGGCGTCGAGCGCATCGAACCCCAGCCCCGCCTCGGCAAGCGCGCGGGCGATGATGGAATCGAGCGCGTCGAGATGCGCGCGCGCCGCGATCTCGGGCACGATACCGCCGAAGGGGCGGTGGTCGTCCAGCTGGCTCAGTACCACGTCGGACCGGATGGTCCTCGTGTCGTCCACCACGGCGGCGGCCGTCTCGTCGCAGCTCGTCTCGATGCCCAGCACGATCATGGTCGCCAATCTATCCTAACTGCGCTACTTCTGGACCATGGCCGCCTCGATCCGCATCGGCACGCGCGGGAGCAAGCTGGCGCTCGCCCAGGCGGACGAGCTGCGCAGCCGCCTCCTCGCCGTCGACCCGTCGCTCGTCATCGAAATCGAGCCCGTCCGCACCTCGGGCGACCGCGAGACGCGGCCGCTGCGGGAAGCGGGCGGCAAGGGTCTCTTCGTGAAGGAGCTGGATGAGGCGGTGCTGTCGCGCCGCGTCGACCTCGCCGTGCACTCGATGAAGGACGTGCCGAGCGAGCGTCCGCCCGGCCTTACGCTCGCGTGTCTCCTGCCGCGCGAGGACCCGCGCGACGCGGTGGTCGGCGATCTGAAGGAAGGCGCGGTGGTCGGCACCTCCTCGCCGCGGCGCAAGGCGCTGCTGCTGTGCCGGCGGCCCGATCTGCGCATCATCGACTTCCGCGGCAACATCGACACGCGGCTGAAGAAGATCGAAGCGGGCGAGGCGGACGCGACGCTGCTCGCCATCGCCGGGCTGAAGCGCATCGGCCGCGCCGACGCGGCGAGCCGCGTGCTCGACGCCGATGAGTTCCTGCCCGCTGCCTGCCAGGGCGCCATCGGCGTCGAATGCCGCGAGGACGACACGGCGCTGCGCGCGACCCTCGCCAAGATCAACCATGCGGAGACGGAGATCCGCATCCGGGCCGAGCGCGCGCTGCTCGCGATACTGGGCGGCTCGTGCGTGTCGCCGGTCGCGGCGCTGGCCGAGATCGACGGCGCGCGGCTCAGCCTGCGCGGCCAGATCGCCAACCCGGACGGCACCGGCTTCGTCGAGACGCGCAACGCCGGCGCGCTGGCCGACGCGGAGGAGCTCGGCCGGGTGGCCGGGGCCGCGCTGCGTCGCCGCGCCATGCCGGCGTTCTTCGGTTGATGCGCGCGCTCATCACGCGACCGGCGGACGATGCGGCGGCGCTCGCCGCGGCCATCTCCGCGCGCGGGATCGAGCCGGTGATCGAGCCCATGCTGTCGGTGACGCCGGAAACGAACGATCGCATCTCGCTCGACGGCATCCAGGCGATCCTGTTCAGCAGCGCCAATGGCGTGCGCGAATTCGCAAAGCGCGAAAAGCGCCGCGACTTGCCGGTCTACGCGGTGGGCGACGCCTCGGCGCGCGCCGCGACGGCCGCCGGTTTCACCAGGGTCGAAAGCGCCGGCCGCGATGCCGAGGCCCTGGCGCGGCTGGTCTCCACCAAGCTGCGCCCGGGCGATGGCGGGCTTCTCCATCCGCGCGGCCGCGATACCACGGGCCACCTTGAATCTGCGCTGCAGGATGCGGGGTTCGAGCTGCACTCGCCGGTCGTCTACCGCGCTGAGGCGGCGCGCGCGCTCGGCCCGGAGCTGCGCCAGATGCTGGCCGATGGCGCCATCGATCTCGCGCTGTTCTTCTCGCCGCGTACGGCGCGCACTTTTGCCACGCTGATATCGGAAGCGGACCTCGCCGCGCCCACACACAAGATCGCCGCGGTATGCCTCTCGCAGGCCGTCGCGGACGAGCTGAAACCACTGACGTTCAACAAGGTCGTCGTCGCGTCCGCACCCAACCAGGAAGCCTTGTTGGCCGCGCTGCCCAACGCCCCGCGCCCCAAACGAACGCGTCCCGCCTGGGCCTATGTGCTCGCCACACTCGTCGTCGTCTTCATCGGGCTCACCGTGTTCTATCTCATGCGGCCGCCCGATATGCGCACGCCGGTGGGGGCGCCCATCGTCGGGGCAGTCGCGCCGCCGGCGTCTGATCCGCGCGTCGCCGTGCTCGAACAGCAGCTCACCCAGCTCCGCACGGAGATGGAGTCGCTTTCCGGCGCGCAGGCCGCTTCTGCCGCGGCGCAGAGCCAGCGGATCGAAGCGATGGAGCGCGCGCTGGCGGCGCTGGACGAAAAGGTCACGCGTCTCGCCGACACTCAGTCCCGCTCGAACGGCATCGCCGGCGCGGAGCTACTTTTGGCGACCGCCCAGCTGCGCGAAACCATCGGCCGCGGTTCGCCCTATGCCGGCCTGCTCGACGCCGTCGGGGCGCTCGGCAAGGGCGATGCGGAGGCGCAGGACGCGGTGGCGCTCTTGCAAGACCGCGCGCGCATCGGCACCCCGACGGCGGCGCAGCTCGCCCAGCGCTTCGATCCGGTCGCCCGCGCGATCGTTCGTGCCGCGCTCGCGCCCGAGGGCTCCGACTGGACGGCGCGGGTGTGGGCACGCCTTTCGGCCTTGATCAGCTGGCGGCGCATCGGCGCGGACGTGGAGGGCGCGGCGCCCGACGCCATCGCCGCCCGCGCGGAGGCGAAGCTCGACTCGGGCGACCTCGCGGGCGCGGTGGCGGAGCTCGAGACGCTGCGCGGCGCGCCGGCCGAAGCGGCACGCGCCTGGCTCGCCGATGCCAAGGCACGGCTCGCGGCGGACCGGGCGCTTGACGCGCTGTCGGCGCACGCTTTGCGCCTGCTCGGCAAAGCCGAATGATCCGCACGCTCCTCTACCTCGCCGTGTTTGCGGCGCTCGCCGGCGGGGCGGCGTGGCTCGCCGATCGGCCAGGCGCGGTGACGCTCGAATGGCAGGGCTGGCGCGTCGACACATCGGTCGCGCTTCTCGCTCTGGCGCTTGCCGCCGCCGCGATTGCGCTCGCGCTGATTTTCGTCGCACTCGGCTGGCTGCGGCACGCGCCGCGCAACTGGCGCATGGCGCGGCGCGCGCGCCGGCGCGAACGCGGCTACCGCGCCTTGACCCAGGGCATGGTCGCGGTCGCCGCCGGCGATGCGGGCGAGGCGAACCGCCAGGCCCGCCGCGCGCAGTCGCTGCTGCACGATCCGCCGCTCACCATGCTGCTCTCGGCCCAGGCGGCGCAGCTCGACGGCGATGCGGCGGCGGCGCGGCGCTACTTTACCGCCATGCTGGAACAGCCGGAGACGGCGTTCCTCGGCGTGCGCGGACTGCTCATGCAGGCCGAGCGCGAAGGCGATCGCGAGGAGCAGCAACGGCTGATCGAGCGTGCCTTCGCCATGCGGCCGAACACCAAGTGGGTGCTCGACGCGCTGCTCGACGATCAGACGCGGGCGCGGCGCTGGCGCGATGCGCTCGCCACCGTCGAACGCGCGGCGAAGGCGCGCGCCATCGCGCCGGACGAGGCGCGCACCAAGCGCGCCGCGCTTTACCTCGCGCTGGCGGAAGAAACGCGCCAAGCCGGCGACGCCGGTGAAGCGGGGGCGCTCGCGCGCAAGGCGCACAAGATCGCCCCTGGCTTTTTGCCGGCTGCGATCGTGCGCGCCGGCATGCTGGCCGCGGAAGGAAGCCGTCGCGCGGCTCATCGCGTCATCGAATCCGCTTGGGGAATAACGCCGCATCCGGAGCTGGCGCGCATCCTCGCGCGGCTCAGCGACGGCGACGTGGTCGGTCGGGCGCGCCGCGTCGAACGCCTCGCCGCAACCCAGCCGGAGCACCGCGAAAGCCGCCTGGCGCTGGCTGAGGCCGCGCTCGATGCGCGGCTTTGGGGCGTGGCGCGCACTCAGCTCGGCGCGCTCTCGGCCGAGTCGCCCACCGCCCATGTCTGCCGCCTGATGGCGCGGCTCGAGGCGGAAGAAAAGAACGACACCGCCTGGGAACGCGCCTGGCTGCTGCGCGCCGCCAGCGCCGTGCCCGACCCGACCTGGGTGTGCGCGTCCTGCGGCGGGCATGCCAGCGCCTGGACGACGCTATGCCCGCACTGCGGCGCGTTCTCGACACTCGCCTGGCGCACGCCGGAGGTGAAGCCCGCAGAGGCGCTGCCGCGGGCCCGGGAATCCGCCCCTCCGATTGACGCTCCAGCGCGCGGGGCGTAACTTCCGGCCTCCGATTTGGCGCCGCCTTAGCTCAGCCGGTAGAGCATCGCATTCGTAATGCGAGGGTCGCGTGTTCGAGTCACGCAGGCGGCACCACCCTCCCCGGAAACCCCCATGGCCAAGCGCAAGATGAAGTTCTCGGTCCTCCACGCGAAGGACGGCGAGTTCGCGGGTGGCGGGCTGCGCCCGGTGTTCGAATACCGTGACCTCGGCATCCGCAATGCGACGGGCGGTCGCTACGGCGCGCACGTGATCCGAGCGCGGCGCCGGCTCGGCCATCCGATGGGGGTGCACCATCACACGCTCGACTTCCAGATGGTCTACATCCTGAAGGGCTGGGCCAAGTTTCACTACGAGGGCGAGGGTGAATTCGTGGTGCGCAAGGGCGACTGCATCCACCAGCCGCCCGGCATCCACCACGACCTGCTCGATTACTCGCGCGATCTCGAGATGCTGGAGATCACCACCCCGGCCGAGTTCGCGACCGCGGCGGTGAAGCCGAAACCGAAATCCAAGAAGAAGGGAAAGACGTGATGGCGGACAAGCTGCCGAAACCGTTCCAGAAGATCGTCGAGGATTACTACGTCAGCCTGTTCGATCATCTGCCGGGCAACCCGGGGGAGCGCTTGAAGCTCGGCATCGAGATCAACCCCGAGTTCACCAAGGCGCTGGAGGAGTTCCGCGCCGCCGCCGTGTTCGGCGGGGCGCTCGACGACAAGACCAAGCAGCTCATCAGCGTCGCGTTCCTCGCGTCGCGTGCCTCGGCCGGCACCTATTTCCACGCCAAGGCGGCGCGCAAGTTCGGCGCCACCTGGGCGGAGCTGCACAAGGTGGTGGAGCTCGCGGCCTTCTACACCGGCTTCTCCGCCATCAACGAAGGCGGCCAGGCGCTGGTGCGGCTCTACAAGGAGGAGCAGGAGGCGAAGGCGGCTAAGGGGAAGAAGAAGGCGAACGGGAAGAAGAGAGCTGCCGCTTGAGCATCTCCGCCGCCTTGGCGTAGCCGCCGGCGGCGCCGTCCACGAAATGCATGTGGTCGTGGGCGAAGGGCGAGGGCACGAAGCAGGTCATCAGCGCCGCGTCCTGGCGGTGCAGCCCGTGATCGGCGATGCCTTCCGCGCCGGCGCGCTCCAGCACCTCCTCGAGCCGCACGATCACATCCGGCGCGCAATCCACCGTCAGCATCAGCCCGTCGCCGAACTTTCGGAAATCGGTGTTCATCGTCACTTCGCGCCGATACGCCTTCGGATCGAACCGAGGCAGCTTGGCGCCGACGGCGTGCAGCGCGTTGAGGAACAGATGCTGCAAGAGGATGAAAGCGGCCCGTCCGGCCCGCCCGCCGTGACCGCTCATCGCCCTGGTTTCTAGACCCAGATTGCGCGGCGGCCAGACGAAGCGCGGCCCGTCTTCCGGCATTGGGCTACCGCCGCGCTCGCTCGCCTGGGCGATGATGTCGAGTACCTGGCGGACGAGCGTTTTGAACGCCTCGCGCGAGGCGCCGGGGCGTGGCCGCGCCAGCAGCGACAGGACCTCGCCGCGCCGCGCTCCGATCGGCATGAAGCGGCAGGACAGGCCGGTGAGGTCCGGCTTGGTGCCCGGCGGCGCCGGCGCAACCTCGTAGCGACCCGCCTTCATCTCCGCCTCGGCCCAGGCGATGCCGCCGCCCGCGAACATGGCGTAGCTGAGATCGGGCGACACCTTGAACCGCGCGACGGACACAGTCTGCCCGGCGCGCTCGATGTCGACGACCGGCACCAGTGCCGCGCGCAGCGACAGCCCGACTTCCTCCCCGGCCCAGCGGCGTGCTGCGGCGAGGGCCCGCTCGGCCTTTTCCCGCGCGCTCGCGGGGATGGCGAAGGCGGCGCCGTCGCCGCCGAACACGAAGGGGAAGGACGCGCCGTCCAGCGCGTTGAACACGGCGGCGATGGTCGACGCGCCGACGACGTTGACCGCCTTGTAGCGCCCGTCGGCGATCGCGCCGGTCGAGTTCACCACATCGGACACGCCGATCAGCCAGTCTTCGGGCGCCGCGCGGTAGCGCGCCTCGTCGACCACGTCGTCGAAGCGGTCGAACGGCGGGATGGCGGCGTAAAAATCTGCTGCGCTATCCGACATAGCGCCACCAAGCACGGACGTTGAAAGAATAGTGAGCCGTCGAGGGCAGGGTTCCTTCCCCCCTTGTGGGGGAAGGACAGGAAGGGGGG
>Ga0184615_10001044_pt1 | contig 15079 bp, 12 predicted proteins | sample PLM4_65_coex_FD_133134 | JGI IMG/M metagenome (GOLD analysis project Ga0184615, IMG submission 133134) | Groundwater sediment microbial communities from an aquifer in East River, Colorado, USA - PLM4_65_coex | ecosystem: Environmental > Terrestrial > Soil > Riparian zone | place: USA: East... | reverse complement strand
CGTCTGGAGATCCCTTATTGTTATCAGGTTGTGGGAGAAGGGGATGTGGATTTTGTCAAGGATGGCGTCAGGGTCATGGCTGTTGACAGGTTTCTTGGAGCGTTGGTGTGAGAAGGGTGGCATAGACATGTCGCCGCATCTGGAGCGGGAAGAGCTGGCAAAAGAGATGCTGATCGAGCTGGTGGATGAGGGAGAGGTGCCGGAATGAGTACACTGCAACATTTTAAAGAACTGGTTCCCTACGGCTGGCGGAAAGGGCTGCTGGACCTGGTGCGGCCGGATCGGCCCGGTATTGGGCCGGTGCTGCGGCGGATGGAGCGGGATAAGTCGGTCATATTCGACATCGGCGCCAATGTGGGAGATGTTTCCAGCTACCTGCTCCACTATTTCCCCAGCGCCACCGTCTTTGCCTTTGAGCCGTGTTCGGCGACCTACGAGCAACTTTTGGCTAACGTGCAAAAAACCGGCTATGGCGACCGCTTCAGGCCGTTCAGGCTCGGTTTCTTTGACGAGGAAACCGAAGGGATGCTCCACGTGACGTCTGCCCATGGGGCAAATTCCCTGGTGACACCGGGTGAGGAGTACCGGAGCCTGAACCCCCACATCAAGACAGTCGCCACAGAACAGATACCGTTGATGCGACTCGACGACTTCGTTGCCCGGGAACGGATCGACAAAATCGATCTGGTAAAGATCGACGTGGAGGGGGTTGAGCAGCAGGTTCTGCGGGGCGGGGCTGACACCTTTGCCAACCGGGTCGCCACCGTGGTCATGGAGGTCTCTTTCGTCCGTCGGCCACGGGGAGACGGCGAATACATTCGTCTCTTCCAGCTCCTTCATGATTACGGCTTCGCCCCTGCGGAAATCTACGATCTCTCCCATGCGGAGGGGGCCGGCGCTTGGAAGCTTGCCCAGTTCGACTGCGTGTTTCGCAAGTATTGACCATGTCCGTAGCCACCATCGCCTTTCACAACCTTTACGCGGAACTGAACCGCGACAACCGGCTTTTCGAACAGCGCGATGCCCCCATCGGCGATGACTTGCTTCTTCCCTTCAGTGAACTCCGGAGCATTGCAGCGAAACGAGGGGTAACGGTGGCGACCACGGCGGTATTGTCGGCTGAGGCCATCGACGCTTATGTATTCATAGATATGCCCGCAACGGACAATCCTGTTTTTAGTAAAGCTATGGCCAGCGGGCGTCCGCTTTACCTGATCGTCATGGAGAGCCGCCTGGTGCGGCCGCAGAACTATGAACCGACCAGTCATTGCCATTTTAGGAAAATCTTCACCTACGATGATTCTTTGGTGGATGGCGAGCGGTTCATCAAGCTCAACTATGCCTTCCGCTTACCTGATAGTATTCCTCTAGACCTTGCTTCCAAGGAGAAGCTCTGCGTCATGATTGCTGGATACAAGTTTTCACGGCATCCCCAGGAGCTCTATGGAGAGCGGCTTGCCGCCATCCGCTGGTTTGAGCGGCATCATCCGGCGGACTTTGACCTCTACGGGGTCGGCTGGGACAAGGGACGGCTGGGGCGCCGGCTGCCGCAGTGGCTTACCCGGCGCTGGGGGTGGCTTGGGCGGCTGGGGGCGCCGGACGTTCCTTCCTTCCGGGGACGGGTGGAACGCAAACGGGACGTCATGGGGCGCTATCGCTTTGCTCTCTGCTACGAAAATATCAAAGACGTGCCGGGCTATATCACGGAGAAGCTGTTCGACGCTTTCTTTGCCGGCACCGTGCCGGTCTACCGGGGAGCGGACAACGTGACCGACCACATTCCGGCGGACTGTTTCGTAGACCTGCGCCTGTTTCCCGACTATGCCGCGCTTTACGAGGAACTATCCGGCATGACCGGCAAACGTTACCTGGAGTATCTGGCGAATATCGAGGGGTTTCTCACCAGCGAGCAGGCCAAGCCCTTTTCCTGCGATTATTTCGCCGAAACAGTACTGACGGAGATTGCTCGTGGCTGACGGAATGCTGCTCACCATTGCCATCCCAACATACAACGGGGCGCGCACCATCGCCCGGTCGCTGGCGACCATCCTGCCGCAACTCACGCCGGTAGTGGAGGTGCTGGTCTCCGACAACGCCTCTACCGACGGGACGGCTGCCGTGGTGCGGGAGATCGCTGCGGCTAATCCGCAGATCCGCTATTTTTGTAACGAATCAAATGAGGGCTTTGACCGCAATGTTGACCTCTGCTTCCAGCGGGCAAAGGGCGATTTTGTCTGGCTCATTTCCGACGACGACATCATTTGCCGGGAGGGGGGGGTGGCCTGGGTCCTTGAGGTGATTCGCTCCTACCCTGACCTGGCAGTTATCTTTGCCGATTCCCGCCATCCCATCAGATTGAATCCTGCGGATACAGGTCTTTGCCGTGACGGCGCAGATTTTTTACGCAGGAGCCGCTTCAAGAGCGGCCTGATCTCCTCCAATATCTTCCGGAAGAGCGCCTGGGAGGAGGTAGAGGTGAGTCGCTATTTCGGCAGCGGCTGGGTCCACATGGGGTTCCTGGTGGAGGCATTGCCCCGCTTTCCGTCTTACGTCATCTGTGAGGAACTGGTTGCCCAACTGGTACTGGAGGAAGGGCATGGAATAACTCGCTGGGGGGGGACTGGCTCCTTTCTCCGAACCGGTCTGAACCTGGTGCGCATCTATCGGACCATGCCAGGGCTCGGTTATGGCCCGGCAACGGTCAAGTCTGCCTACCTGACTATCAAGGGTGGCTACCCGAAGAACATCCCGCTGGCCAAGGCCAAGGGGTTGCGGGTGGACGGCTCGCTCCTCTGGGAATGCATCGAGCTGTACCGGCATTTCCCCACGTTCTGGCTGGTTGACCTGCCGCTTCTGCTCCTGCCGGGGTGGCTCTTCAGGGGACTGCGGGCGCTCTTCCATGTTTTGCATCGTGAGGAGCGGGCCCATGGCCACTGAACGACGGAAGACGGTCCTCCTCGGGACATCGTCGGGCTATGCCGGCATCCTGGCAACCAATCTTATAGCGATAGTAACCGTCCCGATGACTCTCAGTTACTTCGGGGCCGACCGCTACGGCGCCCTTGCCCTGGTGATGACCCTGGTCAACTACCTGTCGGTTACCAATTTCGGCATCCCGACGGCCTGCGCGGTGCTGGCGGCGAAATCGGTGGACCGCCGGGAGCAGCTGGCCATCATTTTTCGCTCCTTCCTGCTTCTGGCTGGGATCAGCCTTGCCGTGCTGGCGCTGTTTCTGGCGGTGGCAGAGACCCCTGGGTGGGTGAATCTGCTCGGCCGGATACCGGCGGAAATCAGCGGCGAGGTCCGTCAGGCAGCTTTCTGGACCGCTGTGCTCTTTCTGTTGAATCTTCTCTTTGCGCCACTTCTGGCGGGGTTCATTGCGATTCAGAAGGTCCATGTTGAGCGTTTCTACTCCGCATTGACCACTAACAGCTATGTCCTGGCCCTGGCAGCCACCATCATCTTCAAGGGGAGCCTGGCTGATTATGCCGTTGCCAGAGGGGTGCTGGTGCTGCTCTGCAGCCTGGCAGGCGCACTTCATTTCCTCTTCGGCTACCGTGAGAACCGGCGGATACTCGCTGCCGGAGCCTTGCGCCTGCTGCGGGAAACGTCAGCCCCGGAATTTGCGAGCCGTGCCATCCTCGCCTCCGGCAGCCGCATGTTCCTCGCCGGCCTGGCGGCCCTCGTGGTCTGGCAGACCGACAACCTGGTCATCAGCCATTTTTTGGGCGTGGGGGCGGTTACCCCCTATCAGGTGACCTTCAAACTGATCACCATGCTCTTCATCGTCTTCACGGCGGTCAACCCGGCAATTTCGCCCCATTACGGGCGGGCGTGGGCGACCGGAGACGCTGCCTGGATTGATGGGACCTACAACCAAATCGCCCGGGTCAGCTCGATTCTAGGCGGGCTGGTCTGGATCGGTTCGCTGGCTTTTGCCGAGATTATCGTCAACCTCTGGACCGGCCCTGTTGCCTATGGCGGGGATCTGGTGGTTTTTTCCATGGGAGGATACGGCTATCTCCTATCCCTGGTCAGCGTGCATGCAGCGCTCTTGTCCAGCCTGAACATGGTCCGCAACCTGCCACTCATCTCCTGGCTGGAGGCGGGGGCCAATCTGGTGTTGTCGCTGCTCCTGGTCAGGTCTCTTGGAATGGGGGGGGTGGCGCTCGGGACTTTCCTGGCCTCGTTGCTTACGGTCTTCTGGCTGATTCCACGGGAGATCGGCCGCAGGACTGAAGGCAAGGTTTTCCTTGCTTGGCGGCCCCTGGTCGAGCAAGGCCTAACCATCCTCCTGCCGGCGGTGCTGGCGGTGCTGCTGGTGAATCGCTTTATATCCGGAGACCTGCTTCGGTTGCTGGTTAACCTTGGGGTGGTGACGCTGTACCTTGTGGTTTCGTACTTGCGTCTCCCTTGTGAAATCCGGGCGCTGCTGCTTGAGTTGGCAATAAAGCCCATGGCTGGTCTTATGCGCAAGGGGGAGCCTTGATGGACAGCTGCCGGCCGCTCGTCTCCATCTGCATCCCGACCTGCAACAGTGCCCGCTATCTGCGCGAGACGCTGGAAAGCATCGCGGTCCAGACCTGGCCAAGGCTTGAGGTGATTATCGGTGATAACGCCTCGTCCGACGGGACATTGGCCATTGCCGATGCATATGCAGTTAGCCACGGCTGGCAGGTTCTGCGGAGCGATGTCAATCGGGGGGCATTTGGCAACTGGAACCGGTTGATCGAGACCGCCTCTGGTGACTACGTGGCGCTCTACCACTCAGATGATGTGTATCTCCCGACGATCGTGGAAGATTCTGTAATGCTCCTGGAGAGGGAGTCTGCCGTGGGGCTGGTCAGTACATTGGCAACGGTGATTGACGGCAGTGGTCAGGAGCGCTATGCTATCACGCTTCCTTTGGGCGTGGAGCCGAAGCGTGCCTATTGCTTTGCCGAGGTGTTCCGGGCAGTGCTGGGGTGCGGAGGGGACCGGATTTTCCTGGTGACACCGTCGGTAATGGTGCGCCGCCGGCTCTATGCAGAGCTGGGACTGTTCGACATGAGCGGCCGGTTCGGTTCCTCCGGGGATTATGAAATGTGGCTGAGAATCGCGGCCAGGTATCCTGTCGCAATCATTCCTCGACCGCTCATGCGGTATCGAATCCATGAAGGGCAGGGTAGCGAGACCGAGTTGCGGCGCAATCTGGCGGTGCCGGACATTGTAGCGGTACTGGAGCAGTATGCGGGTCTGATTGATGACCCGCTGCTGCTTGGTGAGTATGTCCGGTTTCTTGACAAAACTTACCTGAAGACCGCCTTGAAGCAGAACTGCGGAGGGGAGTACGACCGGAGCAGCCGCACGGCAGGCCTGATTCGGCCAGGTCGCTACTGGCTGCCGGCGGTGGCAATCAAGCTGGTCAATCAGCTGCATTGCAATCTCCGCTATTGGCCGGGACGTCCCTGGCCCTGCCACCTCTCGCTTGAGGAGGCACCATGAACGAGCCTCTAAAGGTCCTTTACCTGCTCCATGATGCCCGGCGGAGTGGAGTGCCGGCAGTGGCAGTCAATTTTATCAGGATTGCGGCGACGTTCGGCGTAGCGCCGACTGTGCTTTTTGCCTATGACGGCATTTATTCGCAGGAGTTGCGCAGTTCAGGGGTTTCGGTCATGACGCTGGGGGCGCGGACGCCGTTACTCTGGCGTGCCAAGCGCTTCCTGCTGAACGGGTTTCTCCTCACCCGCGGCAGACGGTTTGATGTCATCCATGTCCACAGCCGCAAGCTTGCCTGGTCCGTGCTCGTTGCCCACTGGCTGGGGCTCAGGGTAGTCTTCCATCTCCATGAGCTGCCGCGCCGCATTGGCTGGCTGCTCCGGCGGGCGATGAGCGCCGCGGATGAGGTCGTCTTCTGTTCCGCGACCTGTGCCGCCCATTTTGCCCGGGTGCCGGTCCGGCGGCGGCGGACCATCGTCAACGCCATGCAGTTTACCGATCAGCCCCCGATCCGTCACGAAGGGGTTGGCCGCCGGGTCGTGATGGTCGCCAGCATCAACCGGAACAAGGGGCAGGACCTGTTGCTGAAAGCCTTTGCCCGGCTGCGGAACAGGGATGCCGAGCTCTGGCTGTACGGGACGACCGGCCTGTCCGCCCATAAATACGTCCATGACCTGAAACACTTTGCCGAAGAACAGGGGCTCTCGGGGAGGGTATTCTTACCCGGACCGACGGCCGATGTCTTCAAGGTCTTTGCCGGGGCCGCGGTGGTTGTCCACACCTCGTGGACCGAATCGTTCGGCATGGCGCTGGTGGAGGCCATGTCCTGCGGCGTGCCGGTCATCGCCCACGATCTGGAGGGGATGCGAGAGGTGGTTGCGGATGGGGTCAGCGGCTACTTGATTGAGCCGGGCGATCTGGACGCTCTGGCAGAGCGGCTCGACGAGCTGCTAGAGAACCCTGACCTGCGCAACCGGCTGGGGGCGGCCGGCTATGCCCTGGTGCGGGAGCGGTTCGACATGACAACGCGCGCCGCGGAGTATCTCGATCTCTACCGGGAGGTGGCCGGGTCATGATTTTTATATACTCGCTAATGTAACGAATATACGATGTTTTCGGTGGGGAGGTGCAATCTGCAAGTTCAACTTGCAATTTGCACCGTTTGGAGATAACTCTCTATTCTGAGAGAGGTTCTTGTGAAAATCGCCGGCCTGTTTTGAGAGTTGCTTACGGAGTTGGAGCATGACGCCATGAAGATCGTTTTTCTCGCGCCTTTCGGTATCCGTCCCAAGGGGACCGTGATCGCCCGGATGATCCCGCTCGCCGTGGAGCTCCAGGCGCTCGGCCATGAGGTGGTTATTGTGTCGCCTCCTTACACAAATCCGGAAGACTCTGGTAAAACGGAGGTCGTACGGGGGATAAGGCTGCGCAACATCGCCCTCGGGCCGAAGCATAAGGTCCTCGCCGCTCCCATCCTCGCCTGGCGCATGTTCCGCGCTGCGCTCTCGGAAAGGCCGGACCTGGTCCACCTCTTTAAGCCAAAGGGGTACGGGGGGCTTGCTGCCATGCTCCTGGTCCTGCTGCAGCGTGTAGGGTTCAGGCTGCCGCCGCTCTTCCTCGATACCGATGACTGGGAGGGGACGGGGGGGATGAACGAACTCCATGCCTACTCTTCCCTGGAGAAGCGGTTCTACCGTTTCCAGGAGCAGTGGCTGACCCGGCGGGCCGCAGGGGTAACTGTCGCCAGCCGTGCCCTGCAGGCCATGGTGGGCGCGATGGGGGTTGCCGGTGAGCGGGTCCTCTATCTGCCCAACTGCGTCGGCGCGGCGCAGCGCGGGGACGGCAGCGGCGTTCGGCAGCGGCTGGGGATCGGCGCCGAAACACCGGTGCTGCTCCTCTACACCCGCTTCTTCGAGTTCAGCCAGGAGAAGCTGCACCGGGTCTTTGGGGAGATTCACCGGCGGGTTCCCGACGTGCGCTTCCTGGTGGTCGGCCGTGGCCGCAACAACGAAGAGGCAGAGCTTCTGGCTGCGGCCCGGGCCGGCGGCTTCAGCGATACCCTGGTCATGGCCGGTTGGGTGGAGCCTGCTGAGCTCCCCGACTATCTGGCGGCTGGGGACGTGGCCATCTATCCTTTTGCCGATACTCTTGTCAACCGCTGTAAATGCCCGGCCAAGCTGACGGAGCTTCTCCTGGCGGGGGTGCCGGTGGTGGCCGACAGGATCGGCCAGGTGACTGAGTACATTGATCCGGAGCTTTCCACCCTGCTCTGTGATCCCGACGACTGGCAGGCGATGGCTGAGCGGGCGGCGTTGCTGCTGCTCGATCCTGACCGGCGAAGGGCTCTTGGGGAAAGCGGCTGCCGTTATCTGCTGGAGCATTTCAGCTGGCGGCGATTTGTGGAGCGTTTGGCTGGATTTTATCTCAAAACTTAACGCAAAGACGCCAAGACGCAAAGGCGCCAAGAAAACCTATAAACAGGCACAAAATGGCAGAAAATGTTATAGCAAAAAGTATCGTTGATAGTGCTGTTGAGGTCCACCGAAACCTGGGAGGTCCCGGTTTGCTTGAAAGCGTCTACGAAGAGGCGTTGACCTGGGAGCTTCAGCAACGTGGGTATGCAGTAGAGCGCCAGATAAGAGTGCCAATCACATACAAAGGAAATCAGTTGGCCGAGCCACTCCGCCTTGATTTGCTGGTGGAAAAACGTATCGTTGTTGAAGTCAAAGCAACGAATAATTATAATTCCATTTTTGAGGCCCAGGCGCTTACATATTTGAGGATGCTCGATTTGAAGTTGGCGTTGGTGATTAATTTTGGAACAAAATTCGTTAAGGACGGCATTCATCGTGTGGTTAACGGGCTTTGAATTCCTTTGCGGCTTGGCGTCTTTGCGCCTTTGCGTTGATGTCTAATTTTTTTTGTCCATTGGCAGGATTTGACCCTGCCACAAGTATCCTATTTGTTAATGCTGGAGCTTCCTCATGACCGAACGCAAAAAAGATCTGCTCGTATTGACCTCCCTCCTGGGGCTGTTGATTCTCTTCTACTCCAATATCCTCTTTACCGACAAGATCATCAGGGCGCCGGACATCATCAACGAGTTCTACTGGGGAGTGTTGGACATTCACCAGAAAGGGTTTGTCAAGGCGTTTAGCTTCAATATATTCTCTGCTGGTTGGGATATCTTTACCAATAGTGGGTCTACGGCTGAAGGTGGGGGCAATGCAACCCAGTTATTGCTGTATCTAAAACTGATATTCCTCCTTATACCCGCTCCCGCCAGCGTCGCCTGGTGCATCGTTCTCCACCTGTTCTTCGGCGCTGTCGGCCTCTACCTGTACTGCCGCGCCATTGGTCTGAGCCGCCTGGCAGCCTTTCTTGGGGGGGTCATTTTCGCGCTCGCTCCGGAGAACGCCTCCCTGATCAATGCGGGCCACGTGATGAAGATCGCCACAATCTCCTTTGCGCCTTGGGCATTTTACTTCTTCGAGCGGGGGTTCCAGTCGCGGCGAACAATCTTCTTCCTTGCTACCGGCCTGACCCTGGCGCTGCAGTTCTTCAACACCCACTGGCAGATCGCTTACTATACCTGTCTCTGCATCGGAGTTTACGGCGTGTTCCGTTCCCTGGCGATTCTTCGTTCTGCAAAAGATCGGGCAGCGTTCCCTGTCCCGAGGCTTGTGGGTATGAACCTGGTGGTCATGTTCTTTTTCCTGTCAACCGTTGCGATTTCTCTTGTTCCACTCGCCAATTGGTCAAAGGACACCAATCGGGGGATGCAGAGCGGCGCCAACCAGGGAAAAGGGGGGCTTAACCGGGAGGAGGCCATGATGTGGTCCCTGCCACCTGAGGAACTGGCCGGATTCGTCATTCCCGGATTCTTCGGGCTGTCGCGCCAGGAGGGGGGTGAAAACCCTGACAATATCAACTCCTACTACTGGGGGAGGATGGTCTTTACCCAGACTGTGAGCTACATGGGGCTTCTGCCGTGGTTACTTGTGCCGCTGCCGCTCATCTTCCGCCGGGACCGCTATACCTGGTTGGCAATCATGGCTGTGGCCGGCGGAGTACTCTTTTCCATGGGGAAGTACACGCCGTTTTACACTTTTTTGTTTGATTATTTTCCGGGGATCAATCGCTTCCGCGTGCCGAAGATGATGATGTTCATCCCGGTCATGGGATTGGGGGTGCTGGCAGCCCGGGGGATTGACCTGTTACGGGACGAAGAAACCCGGGGGACCCGGGCCTTTCGGCGTTACATCTTCGGCATGCTGACTGTTCCTGTTCTGCTCATCCTGCTGCTGGGGGCTGAGCTGCTCGGGCGAGAATTCTGGACCGGCAGATTCTACGAAATGCTCAGTCAGCCGACCCGCTATGAGCAAGGTCCGCAGCTTGTGGCGCAGCGCTGGAACAACCTTGTTGCCGAGACCGGGATTGCGGCCGGACTGGCGGCGCTTATTGCCACCGCCATCGGCGCTTTTTACCGTGGATGGCTGTCGGTGAAGATGCTTCCCTTTGTCCTGCTGGCCCTCTTCCTTGTCGATGTTGGGAGGGTCAACAGTAAGTTCACGTTTCTGATCAAGGTCCCGGAGAAAAGCAAAAAGCTCAAAACTCCCGTTATGGATTTTATCAGTCGAGACTCAATTCAGTACCGGGTCCTCCCCATGAACGGTGGTGACCCGATGCATTACGTCAGTCATGGCATTCCCGTGATGTTCACCTCCAATGCGGTGCAACTGAGGCGCTGGCAGGAATTTCTCGACGCCTTCGCCCTGACTTCAGCCATGCCGGACATGCTGAATGTGAAATATCTGGTCTATTCCCCGGAGCAGTACGCACAGGAGAAGGCGGTTCTGGGCGACAAGTTCAAGCCGGTGTTCCAGTCTCCTGACGTGCAGGAACTGGTTCTGGAAAACCGGGACGTCCTGCCGAAAGGGTGGCTCGTGCCGGCTGCCATTGTGGTGAACGATACCACCCAGGCGCTGGAGATCCTGCGCAATCCCTCCTTCAACCCGAGACGGCTTGCCGTGGTGGAGAGCCCACCCCCCCTGCCCATGGCTCCCCCCAGTCTGGAGGCAAGCGAAAGCCCCGGGGAGGTGAAGGTGAGCCGTTTCGAAGGGGAGCATATCGCCGTGACGGCAAGGGTTGCCAGGAATGCACTTCTGGTGTTGGGGGAGAAGTATTACAAGGGATGGAAAGCCTCGGTTGATGGTAACCGAGCCGAAATATACCCGGTGGACCACCTCTTGCGTGGGGTCTACCTTACGCCGGGAGAACACACCGTGGAGTTTGTCTTTGATCCGCTCCCCTTCAAGGTCGGTAAATATCTTACCTTCGGATCGTTTGCGTTCTTTGCGCTGATGCTGCTGCGGGAAATTCGGCTGCGGCGGGCAAGGGTGAAGGGTGAGGAGTGAGGAGTGAGGAGTGAGGAGTGAGGAGACCATCGATGAACTGAGCGCCCATGGGTTGCAGATCAGCCAGCCGCGACACGGCTACCGCTTTTCCGTTGATCCGCTCCTGCTCTGCGACTTTGCCGGGGTGAGAGCCGGCGAGCGGGTAATCGACCTGGGAACCGGTTGCGGTATCATGCCCCTTTTCCTGGCCCGGAGCCGTGCCGATGTTCATATTGTCGGGGTCGAATGCCAGGAGACGATGGCGGAACTGGCCCGGCGCAATGTCAAGGCGAACGGCCTTGACGGGAGGATTACCGTTCTTGAGGAAGATATCGTTGCGTTGAAACGGCATTTCCCTGTGTCCTCCTTTGACATGGTAATCTCCAACCCACCCTACCGCCGGCCCGGGACAGGCAAGGTGAGTCCCAGGGCCGGGCGTGACAGGGCCCGCCATGAGTCAACCGCGACACTAGCGGATTTTCTGTCGGTCGCCAAATATCTGGTCAAACCTTCCGGAAGGATCTGTTTTATCTATCATCCTTCCCGGTTGGCCGAACTTTTGAGCGAAGCGTCGGCACTCAAGCTTGCGCCGTTGCGTCTGCGCATGGTGCATGGCACGATAACTGCCGAGGCCCGGATGGTTATGGTCGAACTGGTCAAAGGGCGTGGGGGGGCGGTAACGGTTCTGCCGCCGCTTCTGGTCTATGCTGAGCAGGGTGAATATACTCATGAAATGCAGCGGATATACGGGGAGAGAGCATGCTGAACAATAAGCGGGTCGCGGTCGTTCTGCCGGCCTATAATGCGGCGAAAACGCTGGAAATGACCTACAGTGAGATTCCTTTCGAGTTCGTGGATGACGTGATCCTCGTGGATGATGCCAGCCGGGATGACACGGCGGACCTGGCGCGGCGGCTCGGCATCAAGACCATCGTTCATGAGCAGAACAAGGGGTACGGGGGGAATCAGAAGACCTGTTACCGGACGGCCCTGGAACTGGGGGCGGACATCGTGGTCATGCTCCACCCCGATTATCAGTATACTCCAAAGCTGATTACGGCAATGGCGGCGATGATCGCCTTTGGTGAATTCGATGCGGTTCTCGCCTCGCGCATCCTCGGGGTCGGCGCCCTGAAGGGGGGGATGCCGCTCTACAAGTACATTGCCAACCGCTTCCTGACTTTCTTTGAGAATCTCATGCTGGGCCACAAACTGTCTGAATACCACACGGGCTATCGGGCCTTTTCCCGGGAAATCCTGGAAAAACTCCCACTCGACAGAAACTCCGATGATTTCGTCTTCGACAATCAGATGCTGGCCCAGCTTGTCTGGTTCGGCTACAGGATCGGCGAGGTGAGCTGTCCGACCAAATATTTCGAAGACGCCTCCTCCATCAATTTCCGGCGGAGCGTCATCTACGGCCTGGGGGTGCTGCGAACATCGCTCCTCTTCCGATTTGCCAAATTGGGCTTGTCCCGAAGCGACATCTTTACTGCCCAGGGAGGCCGTTGACAATGGATGCCCATCATGCGAACTCCCTGACGAAAAAAGATTATCTCATCCTCGCTGCCCTTTTCCTTGCTGCACTGGGAATCCGCCTGTATTTCCTGCAATTTTTCCGGGTGATATCTGCCGACGGTGTCGGGTATGTCTCTGCTGCGCGGAGTATAATGAGAGGGGAAGGCTTTCAGTCAGCGACGATGTATGGAGTCATATATCCGTTGTTTACCGCCCTTACCAGCACCCTTGTCAATGACTTCGAGCTTGCCGGCCGGCTCGTATCCATGATTATGGGAAGTCTCATCGTGGTCCCCATTTATCTCCTCGGCGCCGAGTTTTTCAGTAAAAAGGTGGGGCTGCTGGCCTGTTGCCTTGCCATTGTCTGGCCCTCCATCAGAATGTGGTCTGGCGAGGTCATGACCCAGGCGACATATATGACGATCCTGCTGACCGGGATTTACCTGATCTGGCGGGCAGCGAGGATACGGTCGCTGAAACTTTCGGCGCTTGGCGGGATGGGTATGGCGCTGGCTTTTTTGACCCGTCCTGAAGCGTTCATCGTCGTTGTCCTGCTGACGCTCGTCTTGCTGCTGCGTGGCTATCTGGAGAAGGAACCGTTGCCGCAGGTGCTGCTCATGGCTCTGGTTGTCTGGGGGGGCTTCTGCTGTTTCTTCATCCCCTACCTGGTTCTCATTCACAGCCTTACCGGGCAGTGGCAGTTGGCCGGCAAAACAGGGGTGACCCTTGCCGGCGCCCTCAGCGAATACCTGGGGCGTCCGGACATGAATCGGGAGCCGGGATTCCAGGCGATCGGCTTTATTGATGTACTGAGAACCTATCCGGACTTTGTCTGGAACAATTTTCTGAAGAATGGTGCCGAAACGTTACGGACCATGCTTCCCCCATATCTGTGGGTGGTGGCGGGGCTCGGCTTTTTTGCCGGTGGCTGGAACAGGGATAAGCTGGTGGAGCGGGTCTTTCTCCTGACGACGTTTGCTCCTCTCCTGATCATTGTAGTGTTCTTTTTCGTCGGTCCGGAATATCTGCAGCCTTATCTGCCCGTTCTGTTTCTTTGGACGGGCCAGGGGCTCAACTTGTGCGAAGGAACCGCAGCGCGTCTGCTCTTCGTTAAGCGGCATCCAGCTGCTGCCCGTAGGTTCACGGCATGGTCTCCCGCACTCATTGGGGTTCTGATGTTTGCCGGCTGGATGTTGGTCGAGCAGATCCCGACTGACCGGAATGTGCCGTACCATTACTCCCAGGATGGTGGCCGCTTCGACCACAAGCGGATTGGGCAGCTGCTGAAACAGCAGCTGCCTCCGGACAGCAGAATCATGACCCGCTGGGGGCGGATTTCCTTCTATGCAGAACTGGAGCGAGTGGAAATTCCCCAGGCAAGTCTGGAGGAAATTATAGCTAGTGCCCGGAAAAACCGGGTGCGATTTATCGTTGTCGATGGCATGCTGCAAGGGGTGCGCCCTCAGCTCGGCAACCTCTTCCAACCACTGATTACCGGTGCTGACGGAGTTTTCTATCGAGCAGAGGGGAATGATGGCTACTGGCCGCTGCCGGGGGTTAGGCTCTATCTCCTCTACAAAGACCCATCAAGTCTCGGGGTCGTCGTGTATGAACTCAAGGGGTGAGCGGGATATCTGAGCAGAACAGGCAAATGGTGGCGGTTGTCATCCCCTCATACAGATAGTCTATGTCTCTTGGCACACTTCAATGCCCTTAGCGTTTAAGGAGGACTCATTTCTGCAATGAATAATCAAACGCAGAACAGCGAGCCAGAAACCATGCAGAGCGGTCTCCTGGTAAATCGTATTGCTGTCGTGATTCCTTCGTATAGGGTCACGCAACACATTTTAAAGGTTATTTCACAAATACCTGCTGAGGTATGGCGAATTTACGTCATCGACGATGCCTGCCCCGACGGTTCAGGTAAATTTGTCGAGGCTCAAGTCAGCGATTCTCGTATGCGCGTGATCTACCACCAAAAAAATCAAGGGGTCGGCGGAGCCGTTATGACGGGTTACTCTGCCGCCATTGCCGATGGGGCCGAGGTCATCGTTAAAGTGGATGGTGACGGGCAGATGGACCCACGCTTGGTTGCTCACTTTGCTGAGCCGATTCTAGCGGGCGAAGCGGACTACACAAAGGGCAACCGGTTTTTCGACCTTGAAGAAATACGCGCCATGCCTCGGGTTCGACTTTTCGGGAATGCCGTGCTTTCTTTGATGACCAAACTCTCCACAGGCTATTGGGATTTATTCGACCCGACCAACGGCTATACTGCCATTCATGCAGAAGTTGCCAGTCAGCTTCCTTTTGGGAAAATCAGCCGTCGATATTTTTTTGAATCCGATATCCTTTTCAGGCTGAACACTATTCGGGCAAAAGTGGTCGATGTGCCGATGGATGCAAAGTATGCGGACGAAGTCAGCAACATGAAAATTTCAAAGATCCTCGGAGAGTTTCTCATCAAGCACGCGCGGAATTTCCTCAAGCGAATTTTCTATAACTATTACCTGCGGGACTTGTCGCTGGCCTCTATCGAGTTACCGTTGGGCGTGCTCTTGTTACTTTTCGGAATCGGCTTCGGCGGTTATCACTGGCTGGATTCTGCGCGGGCAGGCGTGGCCACCCCAGCCGGTACAGTCATGCTTGCTGCTTTGCCGATTCTTATGGGGCTCCAATTTGTGATG
>Ga0184615_10001042_pt1 | contig 15101 bp, 15 predicted proteins | sample PLM4_65_coex_FD_133134 | JGI IMG/M metagenome (GOLD analysis project Ga0184615, IMG submission 133134) | Groundwater sediment microbial communities from an aquifer in East River, Colorado, USA - PLM4_65_coex | ecosystem: Environmental > Terrestrial > Soil > Riparian zone | place: USA: East... | reverse complement strand
TCCCGCTGCTGGGCGCGCTCCCCGCGGTCGTCGGCTACGTCCGCCGGACCCGGTCGTCACCGCGATGACCGCCTACCTCCTTCGCCGTGCGCTGTACGCCGTCCCGATCCTGATCGGCGTCAACCTGCTCACGTTCGTGCTCTTCTTCGTCGTGAATCCCCCCGACAACATGGCGCGCATCCACCTCGGCGTCAAACGCGTCACGCCCGAAGCGATCGCGAAGTGGACGCACGAACACGGCTACGACAAGCCGCTGGTCTGGAATAGCGCGGCCTCGGGGACGGGACGACTGACCGAGACGATCTTCTTCGAGAAGTCGCTGAGGCTCTTCGCGTTCGACTTCGGCCAGGCCGACGACGGCCGCGACATCGGCTCCGACATCCACCAGCGCATGTGGCCCAGCCTCGCGATCGCCCTCCCGACCTTTCTCTTCGGCCTGCTGCTCTATGTCACGTTTGCGATGACGCTCGCCTTCTTCCGTGGGACGTACGTGGACCTGTGGGGCGTGGTGCTGTGCGTGATCCTGCTGTCGATCTCCAGCCTCTTCTACATCATCGGCGGGCAATACCTGATTGGGAAGTTGCTGAATCTCACCCCCATCTCCGGCTACGACACGGGGCTCGCCGCGACCAAGTTTCTGATTCTCCCCGTCGTCGTCGGCATCGCGAGCGGCATCGGGGGGAGCACGCGCCTGTACCGGACGATCTTTCTGGAGGAGATCGGCAAGGACTACATCAGGACGGCGCGGGCCAAGGGGTTGTCCGAGGTCCGAGTCCTGTTCAAGCACGGCTTGAAGAACGCCTTGATCCCGATCCTGACGGGCGTGGTCGTGATCATCCCCTCGCTGTTCCTGGGCAGCTTGATCCTGGAATCCTTTTTCGGTGTGCCCGGCCTGGGCAGCTACACGATCGACGGAATTCGCTCGCAGGATTTCGCGATCGTCCGCGCGATGGTATTCCTGGGCTCGGTCCTGTATATCGTGGGCCTGATCCTCACCGACGTGTCTTACACCCTGGTCGATCCGCGGGTGCGCCTGGAATGATGGACGTGAAACCCGTGCTCCTGTGGACGGACGCCCTGTTGTTCGTCCTGGTCGGCGTGACGATCGTCGCTGCGCTCTACGCCCGGCGACGGGAACATCTGCGTGCGCCGTGGCGGTCCGTGCGCCGGCGCCAACTCGGCATGGCCGCGCTGGTCGTGCTCGGTGCGTACGCGGCGATCGGCGTGGCGGACTCGATTCACTTCCGGCTGCCGCTGCCGGGCGCCGACAACCCCGTCCCGGCCGGCGGCGTCGAGTACTCCACGGAGGTCGTCAGCCTGCTCGACGTCCTCGTCCTCCCGCTCAAGGAACGCGTCGAAAAGACCTATTCCGCCCCCTTCGCGACGCGGTTGTACGCAAAGGAGACGATCGAACGCCCCGACGGCACCCAGACACGGGATTTCCCCCGCCTGCGCTACGGGGGGGCGCATCTCGCCGATCCCGTGGCCGACCGGGCCCAGGACATCGCCGCCACGACATTTCTGGGAGCGGTCGAGGGGCTGCTCGCCTGGGGGTTCGTCATCGCCGTCGTGGTGGCGTGGCAGGCACGGCACGCGGGAATCCCGTGGACGGAATCGTTCGCCCGCCTCGTTCACGCGCGCACGGACCCGCCGTGGCGGGTGATCCTCGTGACCCTCGGCGCGCTGATCCTGCTTGGCTTCGTCACCGGCAACCTGGCCGCGACGTATCACGTCCTCGGGACGGACAAGGTCGGCACCGACGTCTTGTACCTGTCGCTCAAGAGCATCCGCACGGGAATCGTGATCGGCACGCTCACCACGCTCATCATGCTCCCGTTCGCCGTCCTGCTCGGGATCATGGCCGGGTACTTCAAGGGCTGGGTGGACGACGTCATCCAGTACGCGTACACGACGCTCAGTTCGATCCCCGCCGTCCTCCTCATCGCCGCGGCGATCCTGACCCTCCAAGCGTACATGGCGGTGCACCCGGAGCGGTTCGACACAACGGCCATCCGCGCCGACACCCGCCTGCTGTTCCTGTGCATCATCCTCGGCATCACGAGTTGGACGGGCCTCTGCCGTCTGCTGCGCGGCGAGGCACTCAAACTGCGGGAGGTGGAGTACATCCAGGCGGCCGCGTCCTACGGCGCGGGGCCGTTGACGATCATGCTGCGCCACATCCTGCCCAACGTCATGCACATCGTCCTGATCACGGTGACGCTCGACTTCAGCGGGCTGGTGCTGGCCGAAGCCGTGCTGTCCTACGTCGGCGTGGGCGTGGATCCCACGACGATCAGTTGGGGCACGATGATCAACGGCGCGAGGCTGGAGATGGCGCGCGAGCCGATGGTGTGGTGGTCGCTAGCCGCCGCGTTCGCGTTCATGTTCGCGCTGGTCCTCGCCGCCAACCTTTTCGCCGACGTCGTCCGCGATGCGTTCGACCCGCGGTTGAGCCGGTCCGGTCCGTCGTAGGGGCGAGCCTGCGCCGACCCGACTTGATTCGGCACCCGCGCCTTCTTATAATCCTATCCCTTCAACCGTCTCGGAAAGGAGACCAGCATGAAGATTCGACCGTTGCACGACTGGGCCGTGGTCCGTCAATCGTCCGGGGAGGAGAAGACCTCCGGCGGTCTGTACATCCCGGACAGCGCGAAGGAGAAACCGCAGGAGGGCGAGGTGATCGCGATCGGCGAGGGGCGCTACAAATATAAGGACGAAGACAAACCACGCTTCAAGGCCAAGAAGGACGACGAGAAGATCTTCGTGAAGACCTCGCTCAAGCCCGGCGATAAGATCCTCTACGAGCGGTACGCCGGCAGCAAGGTCACGGTCAATAACGAGGAGTTCGTGATGGTCCGCGAGGAGAACGTCCTGGGGCTTCTCGGGTAAACGGATCTCGTCGCATTCGACGTCCGTAGGGGCGGCCCCCCGTGGCCGCCCTGGGGGCAGGCACGGGGGCCTGCCCCTACGCAACAATCGACCTACGATCTGACCTGGGCTTTCAGGAGTTGATACGCGGCCACGAGCTTGCGCAGTCGCGGCTCGTGGCTGCGGTCCCCGCCGTTCGCGTCCGGGTGGAGTTCCTTGACCAGGCGCCGGAACGCGGCCGTGACCAGCGCCGGTCGAGTTCCAGCCTCAACACCGAGAATCCGGTAGGCCTCGTCCACGCTCGCCACCTCCGGGGGCGACGCGCCATCCGCCGAGCCGTTCCCTCCCTGCGCCTGGGTGAAGAACTCGAAGAGGTTGATGCGCTTTCGGCGCCGCATCGGGCGCTGGCGCAGCGCGGCGTCGATCTCCTCGCAGCGATCTTCCAGGATCAGGAGGCGGGATTCGAATCGCCTGAGCGCCGCGACGTCGGGCAGCGCGTCGAAATCGGCGGCGACGCGCCCGAGCAGGGCATCCAACTCTTCCAGCGCTTCCTCGTGTTGGAAGTAGTGGTCGATCTGCTGTGCCAGCAGATGATCGAGCGCGAAGTCCAGGCTGCCGTGGATCTTGGCCTGAAGCGCCTCGATGCGATCCCGAAGCGTATCGTGGAGGAGGGAGTACCGCGACGCGTCATTGCGAGCCGGCATGGGTCGTCCGCCCGCCCTAGAAGCCTGCCTGAGCATTGAGGTGTTGGAGCCTGTTCAGGAACGGCCAGATGCAAGGCGGAGCGAGCACCGGAGCGGAGCGTACTGGTTCGTACGTGAGCACCGGAGCGCAGCGACAACGCAGCTCTAGCGTGACGGACGAATGCTGCCTCCCGAGATGGCCGTTCATGGACAGGCTCCTACCTAACCGGTCTCGGGGCCGTACGTGCCACCGTTGCAGTCGATGCACAGGTAGTCGCCGTCAGCGTTCTGCATCGGCTCCCCGCAGAACTGGCATTCCGGCGCGTCCCGTTTCGGAATCACCAAGGGGGGAAGTTCGAACTCTTCCTGCTTATCGTCGGGCACGGGGGTCTCCTTCATGCACGGCCATTCTAACAAATTCGCGACGGAAGACGAAAGTGGGCCTTTCGCGTTGACAGGCGGGGGGCTCGTTAGGATATAATCCGCCGCTGCCTTCCCCGCAACGCGGGAGGCGCAACGTAGGCGCGCCGTCCCGCGCCGAGGCTGCGAGACGTTTTTCGATGTTCTTGATTTGGGCCGAAGTGGTGGAACTGGCAGACACGCACGTTTGAGGGGCGTGTGGGGCAACCCGTGGGGGTTCAAATCCCCCCTTCGGCACCAAGCCAGTCAGCAAGTCACGTCTGACGCCGTCATCGCTCCCCAGCGATGTTCCGACCGCGAATCGCGGGTGAAACGACAAGAATGCCGTCGCATGCTACGCTTCCGTGCGTGTTCAGTCTCGGAAAATTAGAGTGAGTGACGACGAAAAGAGGAGGCGCGCGATGGTCACGAAAAAGTGGTTGATGCAATATGGGGTAGCCGTCGGGTTGGCGGTCCTGTTCGCAGCGATCCTCGGCCACATGCCGCTCTTTCGGGAGACGATGGTCGGAAAATTCCGGGCGTCGAATCTCGTCCAGTTTATCGGATACGGCGCCGCCCTGGTCACGATCCTGATGGGCGCGCATCAGATCGCCACGGATCGATCTCAGGGCTGGAAATGGCTCGGCCCGTTCCGCGAGATGGTCCTCCCCGCCTCGACGCTGATCGTCCTCGGACTGGCCTACAAAGTTCCGTTGTTCGTGCTCGCTCCTCTTCTCGGCAAGGGCGAAAAACCGTTCTATAACTGGGCGTTCGTAATCGCCATCATCGCCGCCAGTTGCTGGGTGATCGTCACCTGGGTGCGCAAGTGCGCGCCACAATTGGCGGATACCGGAAGCCGGGAGAACGAACGGGATCGGGCAGCCTGATCTGCGGCGGCGACTCCACGAACGTCCAGCGGCATCGCCCTAAAGATTAAAGATTTTCCCCCTCAACCGTCCTTCAGGTCTGGCCGCCGCGTCTGGCCTGCGATGACTGCTAGGTCATCTTCGATACGATCTGCCCCATTTCCTCAGCAGTAAACGCCCGAAGCGTCTCGGTACGGACGTTCCCGAGGCTGCCGAGGGAGAGCAGCAGGGCCATGCCGCTCTGCTCGTCCGGGACCTCCATCGTCGCCACAAGATCGTGGCGGCCCTGCGTCCAGTAGAGGTCCTTGAGCGTCGCCCGGTGTTTCTCGGCCAGCGCCCTGAACGCCTTTGCCCGATCGATGGTCTGTTTGACGTTCCGAATCCCCTGATCGGTGAAATTGAGCAGAATGACGTATCTGACCATCGGCGCCCCTCCTGTGCTCAACGACGCAGACGCGCGATCATAGTCATCGCTCCAATCGATGCGAACACCGGCCAGCGCTCGCTACCGTCACTTTCTTACTTAGTTACTTAAATACTTAACAACGTCCCTCTTAGCCCTGCCCCTAACGGCGTGAAAATCGCCAACCCATTTCTTGGATCAACTCGACAGTACGGATGCAACGGATACCAAAATGGCTGCAGTAGTCTGGGATCTTCGGACGGCCTGTTGCGCCACGGGGCGGGAACTCCTCGCAGACGACCGTGGCATCGGTTACACGTGCGAGCGCGACTACGATCGGATCGGCCTTCAGGTCTTGCGGCCGGAAGTCGAGTCTTTGTGCAGCAAGCCGGTCGCGGGCCCACTCAAGGACCTCCTTGAGAGACACGACTACGGTCGGCTCGAGTTCGCGGAACATCTCGCCCTGTTGTTTGGCCCAAGCCTTCAAATCGTCTGGATATCTCAGCTCCTCTCGTACGTCTTGAGGTGAGATTAGTTGCTCGGTTGCAGCGGCCTCTTCGATGTACTCCCACAACGGGGAGAAATTTCCCGGAGGATACGTCTCGACCCAAGCATGAATTAGAGTCGATGCATCCAGACAATAGAGGGGTTTAGTCATCGCAAATTCTACGCCACGTATCGGGGATTAAAGACAGCGCGTTCTATCTTGCGAAGGTGGTGAGCCCCGGCACCAAGGTAGCTAGCCGCTCTGCTGTAGCTGATGCGCCCTTCGCGCAGGGCATCAAACACGAGCCTGGGAAATAGGCGGCCATTTCGTCGAATCACGCGCGTAGACATGGGAAGTCTCACGTCACCGCCAGGCTGCACCCGCTCAGGGTATCGATCGGTATTGGACCTGCGCCATGCGGAGTAGAATTCGGTACTCGCGAGGCCAGTCGTAACAAGGCGACGCAAGGTCACTTCCCAGCTGGCCCAGAAGCGGCGAGCGATCGCGGCCAATTCGGCGTCGGTCCAGTCTGTACCACTGCGATGGCTGCGAACCTCAGCTGCAGCCAGTAGCTCGCCTTGCGGGACAACTGTCGCACCAGCGACATGATTGCAGAACACTTCCACACGATCGAATTCGTTCTCGCGGCGGAGTTGGTTATGCAGGTCGCATACTCCAGCGTTTCGAAGCGCTAGGTGAGCCAGTTCGTGGATCAGTGTGAAGCACCGAGCAGTAACTGCGTCTTTACCGTTTACGACGATTACAGGGAGTCGCTCCTCCGAGATTGAGAAGCCGCGAGCTTCATCGAGACCTACGAACTGCGTCGGGGATCGCCCTGTCTGGAAAACCAGGACACCAAGGCGCTCCACGGCGGAGCGCCAGGCGGCGAATGCCTCATATTGGGTGTGCCACCCGGACTGGTTTGAAGCGCTTACACCAAGCCCCTGCCGAAAGCGCGCAGCCAACTCTTCAGGGTCGTCATCGAGCGACGCAGTCAGGTCCAGCCTAGGAATGTCGACGCCGGCTTCTTCTGCGAGATCATCTGCCTCGGCACGGCGTTCTCTCGCAAGGCGAATCTCGACGGCAAGTTCGGGCGAAAGGTCGACCACGGCCTCTGCCTCGTGCATGCGCCGGAAGTCCTTGAGCCTAGGTTCACCATCCGTAGGCGGCGCGGGAAGAAAGAAGACGCAAATTGGCCTCACGTATTGCTTTGCAATTTTCCGCAGCTGGTTAGCGGTCGGATTCTCAACCCTGGCCTCCCATCTCGCAAGGCGTTCAGGCGGAACTCCGAGCTTGCCGGCGGCGTCCTCGAGGCTGAAGCCTCGTGTCTCTCGCGCCCAAATCAAGACATCTGCATTGGCTTCTACTCGGATTTGGCTCGCCACGATCGTAGTATCCAGGAAAGACGCAAGGATCCACCAGGGATTAACGATGCTCTTCGAACAGAATTGGGGTCACTTTTTATCTTACGGAGAACATTGATCCGGCAGAAAAAGTACTCTGAGCCCAATCCTCATTTAAGATTTGACCCCTCAGCCTTGTTCGTGAGGCTACTCCTCCTATCTTTTTTCTCTTTTTGAAGTAAAGAAATCTCGTGCCGAATTGATTGCGGCGATGATCGCCTCTTTTTCTTGCTGCTCGAAAAACCACCAGTTTGTGCTCCAAACACGGTAAATACGCCACCCGAACTTTTCTAGGATGCGCTGCCTCGCGCGGTCGCGGGTACGGGCAACGAGCGAGCTATGGTATCCGGCGCCGTCACATTCGATAGCCAGCAGGTTCTTGCCCCTCTCTTTCACCACAATGTCGAGAAAGAACTTGCCCGCGCCGTATTGACATTCGATTTCGTAACCTTCGTTTTCCAGGAACTCGACGACTTGTTCCTCAAACGGCGAATCGCAATAAACGACATTGGAGACACCATCCTTCCGTCTCTCGAACCGTTTGCTCCCAATGCCGAAGTTCCCGGGTGTGCTCTGTGTCTCCAAGTCGGTAAGAAGCGCCTTGAGGCATTGGAAGCCCCTGCTCTGTGCACCGCTCGATTCTAAGTCTGCCGCTGTCAACGACGAGACCACAGTCATGCCGCTTCGAGACCGCGTGATGGCGACGTTGAGTCGGCGCTCTCCTCCGCTTTTGGTGAGCGGTCCAAGCACTGCGGCGCTGAACCGCCCATCTGGGTTCTTTCCGTAGGTCAAGCTGAGGATGATACGGTCCATCTCATCGCCTTGAACTGTTTCGAGATTTCTGAGGAAGAACTTGGATTCGTCAGCGCAAAACGCACGCATAGTCTCTGACTTGAAGAACTGTAGGTGTTCGTCAATGAGTTCCATCTGGGGGATATTCATGGTCACTACACCCAAGGACTTATCGGGACATTCACGGACGTGTAGCTCGATGAGCTTGATAACCTCCTGCGCTTCGACGCGGTTGTTTCTCTGGCCGGCTGTTTCAGCGTAAATGGCGTTCGGAACAAAGTGCAACCGTCGCCCAATTCCGCTGACGTGAGCCGGTGGATACATCTCCAGCCGTCCGTTATAAAACCAGTCATTGGAGAAGCGAATGAGGTCGGGGGTTTCGCTTCGATAGTGTGACATTAGCATCACATGAGTCTCATCGTCCGCAAAGACGCCCTCAAATTCGTTCAGCAGGCTTTCACTAATGCCGAAGTCTTGGGTGTCTGTCTCTGCATCCGGGTTGGCAAAGCTGGCGAAGAAATCGGTAGGCGGTAGTTGGTGCTTGTCGCCGACGATAATGACTTGTTTACCGAAGGACATGGACAACAGGCCATCGAGCACGCGGATTTGCGATGCCTCATCGAAGATAACTAAATCGAATGGCACACCATGTTCCTCGAAGACGTTAGAGTCCATTAAGTTAGCGAGTGACGTTGGACTCATCATCCAGCAAGACTTGGCTTCGAGCAGATAATCGAGGTGCGCGTTGACCAGTTCTCGAACAGTGCCTCGGATACGCTGCATCCCCGATAGCCGCCGGAGTTCCGATTCGCTCTGCGCAGCCGAGGCGCCTGCTTCCCGCATGGATTTCCGCAGCCGGGATTTCAGATGGTCGAGAATCCACGACGTAAGGTTTTCATCCTGCTCCGCAAATGAATGAAGCGTCTGCTTGAGTTCCGGCCCTTGTGGCTTTGCAATCGGGTCGCAAAGCCGAAGCAGGTTGAAGCAGAAAAGGCGCTCTGCCTGTTCGGGCCGAACATTGCCGTCGAGAATTTTCTCCCAAAGCGCGTTGAGTTCTGGAAACGCTCTGATTTTCTTGTCCCACCGGCTCTTTTCCAACCAAAGCTGGTAACGAGGTATTTCAAGGAGAATTTGGCCGATGAGCGCCTTCAGTGAGTCGTAGTTAGCGATTTCTGAAAGGCTATCCTCGAAGAAACCATCCAGTCCTTCGTATGATTCCTTCATGAAAGCATGGTGGCGTTGCAGGCGGTCGCGCAGCTTCGTCCACAATGCACTGTCCACATCCAGCTTTTGCCTTCCGCTCAGTCGCTCGAACAAATCACGCCAGGCAATCGCTTCGTGAAGCCATTGCCAGTTGGGCCGGGATTGTCCCTCGCCTTGCAGTCCCAAGTATTTGGTGAGCGGAGCGAGCCGCTCTTGGCAACGAGCAAATTCCTTCTGAGCGGCGAAAGCCGCCAGGACTGGCTGTAACCGATTCCCGTCCTGTTTTTCGTAGGCTTGCAGGAAAGCCTGTATCCGCTGGCGCGATTGCTCGAAGAACTTGAGCGCTTCCTCCAAGTTATCCGAGTCCTTATCTGGAAGGGCAAGCGTGTCAAGTTCGAAGAAGAGGCCTTCAACTTGCGACAAGATGTTTGGGTTCGGGGATTCCCAAAATGTTTGCCAGTGGACACTGTTCACTTCAAACAAATCATTGCGTTCACGCCATTGCTCAACGAGCGCAGCGGCATTCTGGAGGCGCCGCACATCCTCATGTTCCACGAACTGATTAGCGCCACCCCCGCCTTCATGGGCAACCGCCAGGTAGTGTTCGGTCAGATGCTTCAAGACGACATGCGCCTCGGCAGCCGACCGTAGCGACTTAGCCGTGACGTGTGCGGTGACCGCGTGGAGGGTGACTTCACGCCATTGTTTGAAACCACGGACCGGAATACTCGGATAAGCTTGGCGCAGCGCATACTTACACTTCCTGTCGTCTACAAACTTCAGGCAGTAGCTTACTAGGTTGAAGCCGTGTTCAGCCATTGCTTCAACGTGCTTCCAGTGCGTAGAAGCTACCCGTTCGAGGGCGACAAAGTGCAAAGGCAGCGGCGCTGTTTTTGCCTGGTTGATACAGGCCCTCAGCTTGCCACCCCAGCCGTCAACCAGCAGGACGGGATTGGTAGAGGCAACCCACCAAGCGCGCGGAATGAGGCCCCCGAATCCACCTAAACCCAGCACTGCCTGAAGTTGCGCCCGACGCACCTTCAACAAAGGCGAATAGACAAGACCAATTTGGTCACACAGCCGAAGGTACTTGTTTTGGTTTTCCTCAATTCCGGTGTATCGTTCCGTGTGGTAGACCTCACGCCGAGACAAATCCTCCCAAGTCTTCGCTCGCTCGTCTTCCAACAAGCCTTTAGCCTCTATCTCCACATCTCGGGCGTAAATTTCCGTCAGCGGAACGGGATGTTGAACCGCGACCAATACATCGCGCTGTTCCCAAAGAGCCTCCAGGCTTTTCAACTCAGACAAACTGACCTCCATATTGCCAACCAATTTGGGATGGCATGTCGGCCTTTTCATCGTGGTTTCGACAAGCGCCAGCACGTCGGCCACGTTCTCACCCGATTGAATTGGCAATTCGACTCCCAACGATGCCGCCCATTCGCGCACCTCTTCCAACGATTCAAGCTGCGCAAGGATTTGCTGTGCGAGAGATTGGAGTTCGTTGGCCGCATTGGGGTTCTCGTCAAAGGTTTCGTTCCGAACCTCGTTCCAGACGTTGTCCGGGTCATTCAAAACATCTGCGAGTCCGGGCCATTCGGCTAAAGAACTGAGCAGCTTGGCCAGTCGCTCCCGTGACAGGGATTGCCAATTGGCGACGGGGATATTCGGCACATGTATGAGTTCCTTGCGCAGTTGAATCAAGCCGGCCAGAGCCTGCCGTTTTGTCACCTGCAAGGAAGGGTGGGCAACAGCGCGCCCAAACTTCACACGGTCATTTAGCGTCTTGCGCGTCTCCCGCAACTGTTCGAAAGGGTAGCTGGCTGGCGTGGTGCGGCCCGGAGCAAAAATGTCCGCTGGGAACTTGTCCGTCGCCTGTTTGAGGAATTCGCGCTTATCCAAGTCTTCGTCGTGGAGATTCAACATGGCGGGTTTGAGTCCGCAGTTGGTAAGCCGCTCCTCAACCTGGACAATGGCTGCTTTCTTGTCGCAGACCAGCAGGGCACTGCGCCCGTGGTAGAGCGCGTTGCTGATGATGTTGGCGATGGTCTGGGATTTGCCCGTTCCGGGTGGGCCTTCCACCTGTAAACAGCAACCTTTGTCGGAAAGCTGTACGACGCGGAGTTGACTGTCGTCGCAGGGTAACACCAACCCAAGCTCTTCAAGACCGTCGTCGGTAGTCTCGCCCAGATCGACGGCCCCCACTTTGCCGCCTTCAATCTTCGCCTGAACGACCCGGTTGCGCGCCAGAGCTTGCCGCAGCGGCGGCTCAGCCAGGCGCTGCTGAATAACCATCTGCTGGCTGCTGAAAAGCCCTATGTAACTGTCGGATCTTACCTGTGATGCACGATTCCCAAGTTGTGCCTTCAGCCAATTTGTGGCTTGCTCTGGATTTTCTGACAAGCCATTGGTGACTTTGATGCCAAAACCGCGTAGGTGAGCCTCCAGTACGGGATTGAACTGCCAAGTCTCGTCATCGGAAACCGTTACCTTGATTTTGTCGCCGGTGGTTTGAAGCGAAGCGCGTTTCAGACAAACGGGAAAAAGAGTCGCGCGCGGCTGCTGGCCTACGCCGCCAGCAATGGTCATCTCAACGGCACCGATGCAAATAAACGCACAATGTTCGCCACGCTCACGGATACGAGTCTGGAAATTCTTGTAGAGGTTGCGGGCAATGGGGTCGCTCATCGTGCCGATAATCAGGGTCCCCCCATTTGAAACGGAGTGAAATTCAGCCTCCTGCAAGAGCCGGAACCTTTTGACCGGCATCTTCACAAGCGGGTTGTTTAGCCCCTGTGCCGTAGATTGCTTGAGCCATTTTTCTAAATACTGAGCAAATGTTTCAGGCATAGTCGCTTTCTATCTGGTCGCTGGTCGCTCTGGAAGAAAATTGCAGAAAGAAAATTGAAGAAAATAAGAAAATTGGGGTCAGAGTACTTTCCCCGGCCTCGCATCCACCGCCTTGAAAGAAAATTGGGTTCAGAGGAACATCGGCCGATGGTCAGGTCTTGAATCTTGATAAAACTGCATCAGTCCGGTTGGGTTTGCCCCTGCGCTGACCCGCCCTCCGATACTTCGCTACCCCCTCACTCACCCGATTCGCTTCACAGACGAACTCAACATCGCCGAACAAGGAGTGATTTTCTCCCTCCAGCCTCGCCCGGGCCTGTTCGAGATAGACCGGGTCAATCTCCACCCCGATGCTGCTCCTTCCCGTCTTCATTGCCGCGACCATCGTCGTGCCCGTGCCGCAGAACGGGTCCAGCACTGTGTCACCTGTGAATGAGAACATTCGGACGAGGCGATGGGCTAGCTCGTAAGGAAACGGCGCCGGGTGTTCGCGGGTAGAGGCGCCGGTCAGCGTCCAGATTTGCTGAAACCAGGCTTTGAATTCGTCCTTGTTCATCCGGCTTTGGTTGCGCTGCTCCTCCGTGGGCTTGCGGTAGCCGCCGGGCTTGCGTTGCATCAGGATGAACTCGATGTCGTTCTTGATAATCGCGTTGGGTTCGTAGGGTTTGCCTAAGAACTTAGAGCCGTTTTCGACCTCGTACGAAGCATTCGAGATCTTGTGCCAGATAATGGGATTGAGATTATCGAACCCGAGGCGGCGGCAGATGACGGCGATGTCCGCGTGCAGCGGGACTACCACGTGGCGCCCGTTGGCTTTGCGCGAGAGGCAGACGTCGCCCACCACGCAGACGAGGCGGCCACCTGGAACCAGGATGCGCAGACACTCCTTCCACACCCGCTCCAGTTGCGCGAGAAAGACCTCGTACTCTTTCACGTGCCCGAGCTGATCGGGATGATCGCGGTATTCCTTGAGCGTCCAGTACGGCGGCGAGGTCACCACGAGATGGATGCTCTCGTTGTTGATGAACGAGAGGTCGCGCGCATCTCCCTGAACCAGCCGGTGAACCGTCTTGGGAGGCTTTCCCGTCATTTGGCCATCTCGAACTGCGCGAGCAAGATGCGGATGGCCGTTTCAACCGATTCGTCGGATTCCGAGGCGAAGAAAACGCCGTCGATCTTCTTCGACCTCAGACGGCTCTGGATGTTGATGTGCTCGTCGATGAACGGGTAGTAGATGACCGCGGCGAACTTCGCGGCCTTATACGCCTGCTTGAACTTGGTCGCTTTATTGACGATCTCATCACAGCGCTTGTGAATATCTCTGCGGGCTTCGATGCGCTTCACATCGATCCCGATCTGGATGGGGCCGGTCTCCGGTGCGGCGGCGTCCAATTCAAACCCTTCCTTCTCCACGGTGAATTTGCGTTTCTTGAACGCCAACGTCCCGAAGCGATTGAGCGCGTCGCAAATCGCCTTCTCCCAGCGGCCCTTCCCTTTTCGAATTTCCTTATCGACAAACGCCACGCGGTCGATCTGAGCGATCGCCGGAATTTCCAAGTAGGCCGGCAGGAACGGCTTGAGATACCCGGCGATCGCCGTAACGTGGTCGTGCGACAGGCGCGGTTTGTACGTGTCCACGTTTTTGATCTGCAAGTCCCGCTCGATCGCGCGACCGGCGACGTTGCAGACCGTCAGCAGGGGTTTGAGGATGACGGGGTGGGCCTGAATGGCGTTCGCGAGGTCCATGACTCCCACGTTGGAGAAGACGATGACGTCGACCGATCGGGTTTCAAGAAAACCCGCAAACGCGTGCTTGAGCGCGGCTTCTACGTCTCGCTGGCGGTTCCGAACCTCCTCATCGATCCGGCCAATGTAATCGGCATGCGCTCCATAACCGTCTGGCATCCAGCGTCTCGGGAGAGCCGTCGCGTGTGGCGCCCACCGTAACACAGGCATCCAGACGATTCAAGCGCGGGCGCCGACGCCGCGTGCGAAATGCCGGGCCATGCGTCACACCAGTCGCAACGCGGTATGGCGGGCGATGGCCTCGAAGTCGGCGTCGGCCGTGAGCAACAGACAATCGTGCCGAAGGCAGACCGCCGCGATCAGGCAATCGATCGTGCCGGGTTGAGCGCCTCTCGCCGCGCAGAGATTCCGCACCCGGGCGGCCTCCACGTAATCGTCTCGTGTCGGTTCGATCACGGGAAACGCCGCGAGTGCCCGTTGGATCTGGTCGAACTGCGTCCGGGAGCGCAAACCTTGAAGGAGTTCCTGCAGGATCAGACCGATGAGGACAACGGGCGGGCCGTTCTGGAGAAGAGCGGCCAGTTTGTGGCCCGCTGGAGAAGTTGACTGGGGCTGCCGTCGCCGCAGGGCCAGCGACCAGGCCGAGGTGTCGACGACGACTCGGGTCACCGGTGCCGCAGCTTTTTATAGTCGTACCCGGGATCCCAGTCGACGGTGCCGAACAGAGCAAGGATTTTCCTTTGCTTCCGCCGTTGAATATATTCCTTCAACGCGTCAGTCACCGCCGCTTTCTTGGTCTTGTGTTTGCCGATCCGTTGCGCTTCATTGATGAGTTTGTCGTCCAACGCCAGGTTGGTTGCCATGGAGCCTCCACTCGTGCGACCGCGCACACCCTACACACTTGCTTACACAGTGTCAAGCCCGCTCGCGTCACGGCCGCGACCTCCACTCGTCAGCGAACAGGGAGGAACGCTTTTGAGGGAATAAAAGGGGGCAGATTTATTTTAAGCCGAAATAGCCACGAAAATAAATCGTCCCCTTTTAATTTGCGGTCTATATGGAGAGTTAATGGTCGGCTGGTTCTAAACCCCAGGGCGACTCGCTCAGCCAGCGGGTGAGTTCTGCTGGGGCAAGGGGAGGGGCCATCAAATAGCCCTGGGCTGCATCGCAGTCGAAGGCGACCAGCTGATTCAATGTTTCTTCGTTCTCCACCCCCTCGGCGGTCACCTTGAGACCCAGATTGTGGGCCAGGTTGATGATCGAGAGCACGAGCACGGTACCATTCTCATCTGCCATCATGCCCGTGACAAAGGGTTGGGCGATCTTGATCTGGTTGATCGGCAGTTTCTTGAGATGGTCCAACGATGAATATCCGGTGCCGAAATCGTCAATGGAAAGTCC
>Ga0184615_10001041_pt1 | contig 15107 bp, 22 predicted proteins | sample PLM4_65_coex_FD_133134 | JGI IMG/M metagenome (GOLD analysis project Ga0184615, IMG submission 133134) | Groundwater sediment microbial communities from an aquifer in East River, Colorado, USA - PLM4_65_coex | ecosystem: Environmental > Terrestrial > Soil > Riparian zone | place: USA: East... | reverse complement strand
ACCGTGCGGATCTGAGCCGCATTGGGGCCACGATCAGTGTTACTGTGCGCGCTCAGCGCCTCAGCAATTGCAATGATGCTGACGGAAAACATTGACAGAGGGCAAGCGCCATGCACGATTGCAGTCCCAAGAGAGCTTGATCGTCATCGGACTCACCTCGGGACTCGGATCCATCGCGTGCAGCGTATTGGATGTGTCGGACGATCCCGATGAGACCATCCCCTTCAATGTCTGGTCCGAAGTGCTCTCGGGGCCCAGGAAAAGACGTGGGGTTTCTCACGGGCGCCGCTACCATGCGCATCGGCTCATGCTTGAGCAGTACTTCTCTCGGTGGCCTCCCGGCGTGATCGCGCTCGGGCCACCAAGCGAGAAGAGTGAGCCCATCGAGTGGATCGTCTTCATGCGCTCGGCGGTATTCGAGCTGGGAAAATCGCTGCGCGTACCCGTCGAGTTATTCGACACAGACGAGGCCGTCGCTCGGAGCCTTGGCGCTTCCGGCGGTACCGGGCTCAAGGCGCTCATCCGTCGGCAGATGCCTGAGTTTTCATCGAACAAACGCCGCGTGATCTTGTCGACGGCCACGGCCATGGCGGGGGCGACGCGACTTAGATTTCCGACACCAGAAGAGGACAATTTCACATGATTTCAATTACCTACGTCATTGCCGCCCTGATCCTGTTGTGCGCTGCTGGGTGGGCGCTGCACCGCCGCCGCGTGAAGAGCATGTTCATGAAAGGGACGCGCGCTCTCGCGTTGCAGGTGGGCTCACTGCAGGTCGCGCTCGAAGACGCGCGCGCTCAGAAGGATCGCTACTTCTCCAAGATCGAGGAGTTCGAAAAGCAGCGTGACGACTGGCACCAGCTCTACGTCGACCAGAGCATCGGTCACGGCAACGCTCAGAACCTCATGATGGGTACCATCGAGCAGATGGGCAAAGTCCTGTCCGCGAAGGGCATCCGCTTCAGTATCCCGCGCGTGCTCCACGAGGTGCGCGCTGAGTTCATGGAGACGCATGAGATGCCGGCGCGCGCTGACGAGCTGGCGCCCAAGCCCACACCTGCCGCCTCTTGACAAAGCTCAGCAAAGGTCAGATGGTGACCGCCGATGGGTCAAGAGAATTCTGCCGAGCGCCCGCGCGCTGGCAATGAGATCTACGGGCACCCGCTCATTCCTCAGTCGGCCGTGGGCACTGACCCCTCAGACGGGCTACCGAGAACGTTCTCGGCTGTGAGCATGGAGGACTCCAAGGCTCCACCCCTAGAGCCTGAGACTTTCGTGTGCATGGGGGACGAGAGCGTGTTTGTGATCAGGAACAGCTGGGGCGCTGCGCTGATCACGCTCGACCCCAGCCGGGTGCGCCGAAACCGCGGCTTTGGCTGGGTGGCCGCGCTCTCAGACAAAGAGCGTGAACTGGCAGGAAGCCCGACGTCTGTCCTGGGGGGCGATCAGCTGTGGTTTGAGGTCGAGCCCCTCCGTGAGCAGTGTGCCTACTACCGCCGGGTGATGACGGACTTCGAGAACGACCACCAGACTGAGATTCGCGCTGTCGAGCGCGTCTGCGCTGCCAAGAGGACTGAGACGGGTGAGTTCGAGTCCCTATCCAACATGCGCGTCCACGCCTGTGAGCACCGGGAGCCGCGGGACTTCGTGTCCGAGGAGCGGCTGAGGAAGTTCGACCAGGCGCGCATGGACGCCTCCAAAAAGACTGAGGAGCCTTGGGATCCCGAGGCTGCTCTCGAAGAAGCCCTCCGCCTAGCTCAGAGAGAACCACCCAAATGACTGAAGAACGCGACGTGCCGCCCCTCGACAACCTACTCGCTGACCTGGAGCCGATGCAGGAGCGCCTGGATCTCGCCGTCAAGGCAGCAGATGAAAAAGGTGAGGTGTTCAATGCGGGCCAGTTCCTGCAGAATGACCTTCTCCCTTTTCTCAAGGATTTCTTGGAGTCGACCCTCTACGGGTTCGAGGATATCCAAGAAATGGTGGAGCCGCCCATTGAGATCCCACACGACGAGGCCGTGAATATCGTCGAGATCTTGGAGGCCACCAAGCAAAGCAATGCGGGCAACACGCTGCTCATCGAGCGCATCGAGCGCGGCCTGAGCGCGCTCAAGCCCGATACTGAGGACGACGAAGATGAGGAAGAAGAGACAAACTGATGTCGGAGCAGGGCGCAGCGTCGGAGCAGGGCACGAGCCACTACCCGCCTGGGCAGCGGCCACCCACGGCTGCCGACCGCGCTGCGCGCCTGCGAGATCCGGAGCACCTGCGGAAGCTTACCGAGGCCAAGAACGCCTACTTCGCGCTGCCACTCGAGGAGCGACGGCGCCGGAGAGACGAGAAGGCTGCTGCCAAGCTCGCACGCCAGCGGGAGCGCGACGCCAAGCGCGCCGCCAAAAACGGCACGCTGCCGCCACCCACCGACCCTGATCTCGCGCCCCCCACGGTGCGCTCGCAGCGCGGCACTGCCGCGCCGCCGGCCCCCGCTGCCCCCGCGCCCCCCTCGGTGCCGCGAGGCGGCTACATCGGTGTGCCCAAGACGCTCCTGGATCTCTGTGCTTTGATGGAGAATCTCGGTGACGGTAGCTGTTTCATCCAGGTCAACCGCCTTAAGCCTACCGCGAACTCAGGCATTTCGTGCGCGGGGATTCAGCGGCCCATCACGGCGCCGATTGACGACCATGAGTTTGCGCTCGAGTACGGCGGCTCGGAGTACCAGCTCAGGGGCTACGAGTACCGAGAAAACGGTCGCGCTCGCCCCACCACTGAGCCGGTCGCCTACAAGGTGCCTGGCCCCCCCAATCTCGAGTCTCTGCCGACGGAAGAGGATCCCATGTCCCTGCCACAGCGTTCTCACAATCCCAATGGATCGGCTTTGCCGTTCCGTCGTCCCGGCATCGTGTCCCCTCAGGTGGCCGGCGCTGAAGCTGAGATGCACGACCGTGATCTCACGCACAAGGAAGAGATGGATGCTCGGGCGCGGTCCGATGCTGACGCCAGGCGACGCCGGTCAGAGGAGCGCGAACAGCGTGATCGTGGAGAAACCCTGGGGATGGCCAAGATCCTAGCTGAGCGCGCTGAGGCTGAGGCTGAGCGCCAGGCTGAGGCCCGGCGTGAACAGGTCGCGCTCATCAAGGAGAGCAAGAACGGCAACGCCGACATGGTCGAGCTGCTCAAGGTGCTCAAGCCCGGCGAAGACAGCGCGGCGCTTGCCCGTCAGCACACCGCTGAGATCCGGCAGCTCACCGAGGGTCACAAGGCTGAGGTGCTGAGGATCACGGACAGCCACCGGGAAGAAATGGCGCGCCTGACCGCGGCCAACCAGGCAGCGCTCCAGCGCGTCGAGGATCAGGCCCGAGACGACAGGAAGCGCTCAGACGACTTGACGCGCCAAGCGGAACAGCGCGCGTCCGACATCGTCCGAGAGGCTCAGACCACGGCCGACCGTCGGGTCTCTGACGCTCAGAACCAGGCCCGCTCTCAGTACGAAGAGCTGAGAACACGGTCCGAGGAGCGTGTTCGAGACCAAAACGAACAGTGGCAGCGCCGTTTCGACGACCTGAAGGAGCTGCAGGCTCGAGAGCTGCGCCAGAAGGACAGTGAGATCAACCTGATGCGCGCGGGTCTTCAGGGAAACATGGACGTAATTCTCAGTGGAAAGGACACGGAGATCGGTCGTCTCAAGCACGAGGTAAAGCTCGCCAAGGACGAAGCCGCCCAGAACAAGGACTGGGTCGGAAAAATGGAGGAGATGAGCAAGACAGCCGAGGCTCTCGGCTATGTCAAGGCCTCCGACGCCGCGCCCGAGGGTGGCGACGACTCCACGCAGACGCTGGTGCTCAAAGCCGGTCTTGGCGCGCTGCAGCGCCTGCCTGAGATCATTCAGAGCGGCGCTCAGGCGTACTCGCAGCTCAAAAACCCCGGGGTGCCCCCTGAGCTGGCCCGCGCTCAGGCACGTGGCGGCGCTCCGGGTATGAGGACCGTTCCCCGCACCCACGGCCAGCGGCCCGCCATCCAGATGCAGCCGCTCACCTTCGCGACCGAGGACGGTGGCTACACGCCGCCGCCTGGCCTCGAGCCTCCGCGCCCGCGCCCCCTGCCGAGCGCCTTCACGCCCGCCGAGGACGTCGCGCCGGTGGCCGCGCAGCCCGAGACACAGCCGGTGGTGCAGTCGTTCGAGGCAGAGCTGCCGCCGCCCCCCATGCAGCAGCAAGAGCTGCCGCTCGGGCCGCCGCCACAGGCGCAATCTGCGACGCAATCCTTGTCGTCGACCCCTCCACCGCCCCAACCGGCGGCGCCAGCAGGCGGGGCACCTGGCGAGCTGGACGCTGCCGTCATCGCCATCATTAGCCAGCTCGCCCCCGAGCTGGACAGGCAGTTCAAGCTGCAGACGCCACCGGTCGACGTCGCGCACGGGATCATCGCCGAGAACGGAGCGGAGCTGGTGAAGATGGCGCTCGGCGTCGCTTCGATCGACCAAGTCATCCGCTACCTGAACACCAACCCCGGTAGCTACGGCAGCCTCGTGTCGCGCAACGGGCAGAAGTTCTTGCGTGAGATCTGGAAGAGCGCGGGTGCGGAGGTTGGTGCTAGCTAGCGATCGCGCCGAAGTTTGCGCTTGAGGTCACGGTAGGTGTCGCAGCGCCGGTAGTGACGCGAGAGCTTGGGATCGCCGTTGTCTTCGGTGCAGAGCGATCCCTTGGGCGCTTTGCACACGGGACACGCGACGTGTTCGACGGACGGGTGCGCGCGACCCGCGCCGTAGCCGTAGTATTTGATGGGCGACGCAGTCCAGAGGATGCCGGACGCGCTCATCGGTACCACCTGCGAGGAAACTGCAAGAGGGCTGAGCTAAAGCACAAGAGGCTCACGGCGAGCCACACAGTGTCGCCATGTAGCCACGCGCTGAAGAGCGAGATCAGCATCGCGAGCACGAAGAGTGCCGACAGGATCCACTGCTTCATGGGGACACCTTCATGCGGCGGCGCACCTTGTCGGGGCACTCGCTGCAGAGCGCCTCACGCATGTTGCGCGGCTTGGTCGGCATGAACTTCCAATGTCCACAGCCCATCATGAGAAACCAACCCTTGTCGGTGCGCCTGGGGGTGGCAAGGAGGCGACGTTTGCAGGCCACGGGACCCAGTCTACCAGAAGTTACCAGAATTGACGATACCAGAATCGCGAGCTAGGGTGCGCCCTCATGCCGCTACCTTTGGACGCCTGGGCTCTCGCTGCACTGCAATCACGACCGGTCTACTACGAGGACGCGGGCTCGCCGGAGAAGCCGGCCCAGATCGAGATGCTGTCCCAAGCCATGGTCGAGGCGGCGCGCGAGCAGAAAGGTTGGCCGCTCTCGAAGCAGCGCTTGGTCGCAGCCGAGATCGCCGTGGGCGACAACGAGTCGCATTGGTCGCTACGCATTCACCGGAACGAATGCAACCTGAAGAGGCGCGAGTGTGATAGCGGCAGAGCCATCAGCGAGTGGCAGCTCCACGCCAATGCGCTCACTGAGCCCCAGGTCTGGCCACGGCTGGGCTTCATGACGTTCGAGAGCACGAAGCTCGGTGCCAAGGAAGCGACACGCATCTTGGTGCGGTCGTACCTGTACTGCGTGTCGACCAAGACGCCCGGGGATCCCATTGCCCAGATGTTCTCTGCCTTCGCGGGCAGATCATGCCAGCTCGATAAATGGCCCGGGTGGAAAGCACGCGTCGATGTCTACGATCGCGTGCTGCGCGTGCCTGTGCCGCGTCAAGCTGCCCCAGCGGACAGCCAAAAACAAGCCGCTCAGTAAGAGCCCTCCCCTTTTTTGGAGGAATCGACCCTCAGGCGATAGCCTCAGGGTCGATGCACCGGTTCCGTCGTCGCGCTTTCCTTCAGGGCCTGGGTGCCTTGGGCGCGACGCCTATCGCGGACGCGCCCCCGACGCGGCTCCGGCCCTTCCATGGTCCGGAAGATACCGTCCACACGATGATCGAGCTGTGCCTCGGGACCCGAGGCGAGCAAAGCACGCTCGTCCGGAACCTGAAGGACCACATCATCCGGGAGGTCCAGCCCAAGGACTACTTCTCGGAGATGATGGCGGTACGCAACTACGTCCACGAGAAGTGCAAGTACTCGAACGACGCGCTCGGCGTCGAGCAGATCCAAGACCCCGAGCGGATGTGCGATCAGATCGTCAAGTACGGCAAATGCGTTGCCGACTGCGACGAGGTGGCGCTCCTCATCGGGACGCTCTGTCGCCAGCTCGGGCGCGAGGTCGAGTTCGTGATCGTCGGCTTCGGGCGAGCAGGCTCGTACAGCCACGTCTTCACGCGCGTGAAAGAACCCAAGAGCGGCAAATGGATCGTGCTCGATCCGGTCGCCGGCACCAACGAGGCCGCAATGCTGAGCCGCGTGACCACCTACAAGATCTGGAAGCTTCCCTGATGTCGTACACCTACTTTCCGCCGCGGACCAACTTCTTCCCGCCTGGCATGCCGTACCTCGCCGGCATGGGCAGCCTTGGCGACTACGCCGCCGATCTGGCAGCGTACAAGCTCAAGTTGCTCAAGTACCAGCGCGCCATGGTGGACTGGAACGCGCTCAAGAAGAAGTACGACGCGGCTGTCATTGCCTACGCCAACACCGTCTCGAGCATCGACGCTTCCTACGCCTCGGAGCAATCCGCCTACCAGCAGGACAAGGCCGCGTGGGACAAGGAGTACGTCACGTACCTGTTTGCGGTGAAATCGTGGCGGAACGCCTGCGATCAGATCAAGGCTTCCAACGCACAGCGCGCGCTCACCATCGCTCAAGGCTATGGCATCGCGGTGCCGCTGCCGTCGTGGTTCGTGAAGCAGGGCTACTGCCTGTCGCAGGCGCAGATCGACTCCTACGCCAAGCAGTGCGTGACCGTGAAGGGCTTGGGCTACGCCGGTCTCGGTTCCAACGATCCGGACTGCGGCTGGAAGCGGATGCCGCTCTGCGCATTCCCCGCCAAGCCCGCCATCCGCGCCGAGCCGGCGCCGCCCACCGCGCCGAAGTACCCCGCCAAGCCGACGCTCGCGGCGCAGCCAGTCGCGCCAGGTGCAGCCCCCACGCCGCCCGCGGCGACGACGCCGGACGGCGGCGGGTACACCACCACCAAGACGCCGGGTCCGGGAAAACTCTCTCCATCACTGGTCCCTGTCCCGGATCCGGCGACTGTTCCCGAGCCCATCGCAGATCCCAACGCCAACGGCGGCATGATGCGTAACGGGCTCATCCTCGTTGCGCTCGGCGTGGGCGGGTACCTCGTCTACCGCACCCTCAGGAAACCGAAAGCGCAGGCTGCCTGATGCGTTACCCGAGCTACCCGCGGCAGCCTTTCACGGGCAACCTTCTCACCGGCAAGCAGGGCGGTCCCCATGACGCTCGCTTCACTTCGCTCACCGCGCCCGCCTACCAGAGCGCCATCGATCAACGTTACGGCAGGCAGCTCGCAGGAGACGACAACGTGCAAGACCAGACCCAATCCCCCGACAACGCTTTTGCCGTCAACGAGCTGGCGATACTGCGCGAGCTGGACGACGTGCAGGGCGACGGCATCTTCGATCCGCCCGGCACGCACCCCAACATCTACGCAGACGCTGGCGTCTTCGCGGGGCGCGCGTCACTGCCCGGCTACCACGTGCGCGAGATCCCGTTCAAATACTCGGAGGTGCGCGACGCCACTACCGGTCGCCCCATCATCCCCGTCCCGAACGGTGCCGTCTCGCTCGACACGCCCGCCAAGATGGCACAGCTCGAGAAGTACCAGTACGCGCCGCCACAGCCCGTCGTGTGGAGCAACCGCGGCGGCGTGGTGCGCGACGAGAGCATCGTCAACTGGGCCCAGAACCCCGAGCCTGTCCAGGGCATTGGTCGCTGGGGCATCGGCGCTGACGCGCCGCCTGTCGCGCCTTCTGCTGGCAAGACAGCGCTCACCGTCCTCGGTCTCGGTCTCGCAGCTGGAGCGCTCTACGCGCTCCTGAAGTGAAGGGAACCATGCAGCAGCATACATTTCAGGACGTGGAAGCGTTCGACGGATTCGGGGGATCGCCCGATGGTCTAGGCGCGACCGTGCGCATGCTTGGCGATGACGCGCCCGCCCCCAATCAAGGTCTCGTGGTCGACTCGGGTCCGACCGTGCTCAAGCGCACGCTCGCCATCACCTACGCTATCGCAAGCGTCGCCGGCACCGGCATCGGTGCCTACCATGGCTACAAGCGCAACGATTCGGTCGGCTGGGCCATCGTCTGGGCACTGCTCGGTGGACTATTTCCTGTAGTCGTCATTCCGGTCGCCTATGCACAAGGCATCGGAAAGCAGAAGCGATGAGCTACCGCCTCAGCCACCTCGGTGAAGCGGCTCCCCCGCCGCCTCCGCCCGATCCCACTTCGCAGGCGCTCGCCATCCTGGCGGTCTCGGCGGAGCCCTGCATCCCGATCGCGCTCGGTGTCGCGGGCGGCATGTACGTCGGCAAAGGGCAGTCCGCCATCGCTCCCATTGTGGGCGGACTCGTCGGCACGCTCATCTCCGTTCTGTGGCTTCGCAGCAGCGTCATGGCTGGCAGCTCCGGCGTGGCCCCGAGGGTCGCATGAGCTACCACCGAGGCTTTGGAGCCGACGCGGTACCCGCGCCCGAGCAGGCTCCGACGGTGGCGCAGAAGACGCCGTCGTTTAGTAAGCAGGCGCTTTCGGCGATGGGAGTCACCGCGTTGCCGTGGATCCCTGTTGCGGGCGGCGCGTGGCTCGGCGGTAAGCTCGGTGACGATCACGGCAAGCTCTGGGGCGCACTCGGCGGCTTTGCGTTTTCGTTCTTCACTCTGCGGTACATCGCCAAACAGATGGCCGGAAACATCACGTAGGAATCACCCATGCGCAACGCTCCCATCGTCCCCGGCGTCCCCTCACCGTATGCACTGCACGTGCATCCGTACCCCACGCGATTTCACGGACCGATCTACACGCGTCCGGTCTTCGGCTTCCAAGAGAACAAGCCTGGTTCGACGATCGCTCGCGCGCAGAGCGTGATGACGCGCGGCTACAACCTCGACGTGGATCGACCCCAACCGACGCTCTCGGGTCTTGGTGCAGTCAACTCGAGTTGGGACACCGGACAGGGGATCTTCAAGCCCGGCGGCTACGGCGGCGGTGTGTTCGACGGCGACATCTCGGGTCTCGGCTCGATCGGTGCTCGGCGCCACAACAGCACGCGCATTGGTCAACGCAGTGTGCGTGGCCTTGGGTTAGAGAGCGGCGTCACGCTTCCGGCGCCCCCCGACGACTCCTCTAAGTTCCCCTGGAGAACAAAGAGCGACTCAACAACTCAGCTCCAGGCGATGGTCAATGCCTACCTGCTGAGGTACAAGATGTGCCCCATTGCGGTCGACGGTAAGCTGGGAGGTGGCACTTGTGGTGCGGTGAAGTACGTCAACGACAAAGAAGGTGAAGACGCAATCCCGACCACCTGTCTTCAGCACCAATCAGAATGGGTCGCTCCAAAAACCAACATCGGCAAGAACTGCGGCGGGGCGGTCAGCGTGACTCCCTCGGGTCCAGTCGTGTTGCCGCAGCAGCCCGTGCTCGAGGCCGGCATGTCGTCCTCGACCAAGCGCGCCCTCGGTTTCGCGCTCGGTGGCGTGCTCGCTATCGGCGCCGTCGTGATGATGAGGAAGAAGCGATAAGAGACCCATGAGCTACGTCCTGTCCAGATCGCTCGGCGCCTCCGACTCCTTCCCCTGGAAGGAAGTCTCGCCGGAGACGCTCAAGCTGCAGACCGAAACCAACGCGGTGCTGCGAACGGCGGGGTACTGTCCGATCCCCTCGAGCGGTCTCTTGGACGGCAACCTCTGCGGCGCGCGCAATTTGCTCACGCTCCGCTCCAAGCAGCTCTTCGGTAAGGACGTCTCATACCCCAACCCCGAGGAGTGCGTGGGGCACGAGTCGGAGTGGTCGAACCCCACCGCGGGCTGCTTTCAGCCCGGCAAGCTCCCGCTCTCCAAGAGCGAATGGATCCTGATTGGCGGCGCCATCAGTGCAGTCGCGGTCGTTTATTTGATGGTGAAAGGCGTGGCGCCAAGCGCACGAAAGGTAAGTCCATGACTCACGGAATTTTTGGTGGTGGCGCTCAGCGAAAAAAGATGGCCCATCCGCTCGCTTACACGCCGCCCAACACTGGCCTGTCGCTGCGCGGCCTGCGCGGATTCGGTGCACTCGGCGCCTCCAACCTTCCCGGCACCTGCTGGGACGCGCCTGGCTTCAAGGATTGCCACGCCCAGGCATTCTCCGAGGCGCAGACTGAATGCGGCGGAGGGCTGGCTCGAGACGCGTACGGCGGCGACATGGACACCTGCGTCGAGCGTATCGCAGACGCGAACACCTGGGCAGGGTGCGTGAGCAAGTACTGTCCTCAGTCCACGAAACCCACGGCATCGGGAGCCACCACGATCTCGTGGCGCAACAGTTCCCCCAACACGACCGTGAAGAAGCTGCAGACGGCGCTCAATACACTGCTCAAGCAGAACGGCGCCAACCCGATCGCGGCCGACGGTATCCTGGGCTCGGGCACTTGCGGCGCGGCGTACTGGATCGACGGTGTCGCCGGCACGAGCTACTACACCGACTACGGTCTAGCTCAGATCTGCAAGACGCTCACGATGCCAACCAAGGCTGGCACCAAGACGCCGGTCACGACTATCACCGTCAACCCGCAGACGACCATCACCAAGGACTCGGCGACGACCGAGAAGTCGGCGCTGCCCTGGGGTGTATTCGATGCAGACACGCAGGCCGTGCAGCAACGCCTCAACGTGCAGCTCGACGCCTCCGACATGAACCTCCTGAATACAGGCGGCACCCTCGACGCTCCGACCTGCGGCGCCATGCGCTGGTCGAAGGACACGCAGGGCCTCGACGTGCTGTCCGTGCAGGGCATCAACTGCCAGGGCTTCACGGCCCCGACCAAGCGCATCAAGGCGGCGACCCCCGTCGTGATCCCACCGGCTTCCTCGAACCTACCGGTGGCGCCCGTGCCGAGCGGCAGCGGCATCAACAAGGCCAGCATGGCCACGACGGGCATCATCGCTGGCGTGCTCGGGGTTGGCGTATACTTTCTGGGCAAGCACAAGCACTGGTTCTGAAAGATGGGCAAATTCATCGATATGACCAGACAGCGCTACGGGCGCCTAACTATGCTTCGTCACGAAGGTGGGAGGACTTGGTTGTGTCGTTGCGACTGCGGGGTAGAGAAGTCATTCGATGGTCACAGTGTACGCTACGGCAGGAGCACATCCTGTGGCTGCTTCAATGCTGCGAGGGCCCATGCGGCGGCAGAGAATCTATCAGGGCAGCGCTTCGGTCGCCTTGTTGCTGGCAAAAGAGTAGTGGGCGGCAAGTGTCAGTGCATCTGCGACTGCGGGGGCGCATGTACCGTGATGGTGATGAGCCTAAAGAAGGGCGATACCACGTCTTGTGGTTGCGCTCACAAAGACATGATGCGTGCAAGAAACGCAGCTTTGAACCCTAAGCGGCGAAAGCCAGAACTTGGGGATCTGCAGGGCAAGGATAGGCTGCGTGTCTGCGCGCGCCTATACTACCATGCCAGCGAGAAATGCAGATCAAAGTGTAAAGTGGCCGTTGCCGCGCGATCCTCAAGAATCAGCGCCACTACCAAAAATGAGGAGCGCCTCACGGTGAAACAGTGGGAAGCGATCGTGACGCACTTCGACAGCTGCTGCGCATATTGCGGCAATCGCCCGAAGAAGATCACAATCGATCACGTGACACCCATTTGTCGCGGTGGCGCACATGTTTGGCAGAACGTCGTGCCGGCATGTTGGGGCTGCAACGCGAAGAAGCACATCAAACCACTTGGTGTGGCGCTGGATTTGCTCGGCACCAATCGGGAGCAATTCTGGTCCAAGCTCCAAGCGATGGAAGAAAGATTGAGCGCAGCATGACGAACAGGCTTTATACCGACACCGCGCATTCGTTTTCCTTCTTACGGGGGGCGGTGCTCCAGGGTCTCGGGTCGAACACGATCCTGACCAGCTGGCCACGGGGTCGCTCTTACTACGATGTTTCTCACATGAGAAGCCCCTACAAGCGCGGCGTGTACCAGACGGACAACCCTGCGCTGCTCGGGCTCGGTGCGCCCCCCACGAGCATCAGCGCATCGATCGATCAGAGCGCGCCGCCCGACGTGAAGCGCTTCCTACTCTCGGGCGAACCCGTCTCTCCGCTCGTCAACAACGTGTCGCTGCCCGCCAACCAGGTGCCGCGACTCGGCTACGGCGTCATCGCGCTCGGTGCGCTGGCACTCAGCTACGTGAGCTATAAACGGTTCAAGAAATCGGGCGCGTAATGGATTTCTTTGCAAAGTCGTCGGCATGGCTCGCGGGCGCAATGGGCATCGCGGGCATCGACTGGGCTGCGCTCGCCGCTCAAGGCGAACCTGGTGTGCACAGCAATGAGTACATCAAGCAGTACATGTCGCCGGCCTTTGCGCGCGCCGCCGTCACGATGGCGTCGCTCGATCTGCAACCGGGCACCACCACTGAGGTGCTGCTCGACTACTACAAGATCCGCGACATGGTGGGCGACACGGCGGACAAGGCGCTCCAGGTCGTGGGCACCACGATCCAGGTCGTGACCCCGGTGTTTGCGCCGACGGTCGTGTGGTCGGCGATCAACAACCTGCTCTACTATGCGTGGACGGTATCGTTCGTGGGGTTTCAGGCGCACCTGACGGGGCGCATCTTGCGCTCGGGCGTGGCGGACGCCGACGTGGCGTTCCATGCGCAGATCATCACGATGATGTTCAATCTGCTGGCGAAGCTCGACTCGATGGGCATGCTCAAGCCCTTCAAGAAGGGCGCCGCGAGCGGCCTCGGCATTGCCCCGGCGCTGCTGGTGGCGCTCATCACGCTCGGCATCGTGCTCATCATTGCGCTCGCGTGGATGGTGATCGCGATCTACGAGTCAGCGCGCATCAACGAGCGCATCGACGCCGCGTGCAAACGCGCCATCGAGACCGGCAGCCCGCAAGACCAAGCGATGTGCCAGCAGATGCAGGCCTCGAACAACCCGCTCGCCAACCAGGTGCCCGAGGCCGTGAGTGGCATCATCGAGAAGATCTCCATGGTGGCGATGGTGGGAGCGGGCCTCTGGCTCGCGGTGCAGTTCGGGCCAGGCATCGCAACCAAGCTCAAGCAGTCTGTCGCCTCGTGGAAAGCTGCATGATCTGAGCTAGTTGGTACAAGGTCGCCCCACTTTTTGGAGACATCGGCACCTTCCCTTATGCTGGGCCGGTGCGTTACTCCAAGTGGCTTCCGGATCGCGGCGGGTATGCCTACTACGAGTCGTCGGAACGACTCGGCCTGGGCGACGATCTGCCCGTGCCGCGACTTTCGCAGTCGTCACCCATTGGAGTAGCGAGCACTGAAGTCGGGCGATCTATGCCGCTCGGCGCGAAGCTCGTTGGTTATGGTTCGCTGGCGCAAGGTTCGATTGCGCCGTTGGACCGTTCCGGTTTGAGCGGCTTGGGGTTGGGGTCTGTCGACATGCCGCGCGCGCTGGTCCTTTCTGCGCTCGCCGTTGTGGGTGCCGCCATCGGCATCTACTCGGTGCGCGCCATGAAGAAGACTCGATGACGCCATCAGTACCTGCAACGCAGCGCATCGCTGGTCCGTTTACGGCAGCGCTTGGCGCTGGCGACAGCTTGGAAGCGCAGAACACGTACTTCCTGGTCGACGGCACGATCGCCCAGGCGAATGATGTCGGGCTGCAGTACTATCTCGACAAGGACGACAACACGACACCGCCCTCGGGCACGACCGTGATCGAACCTGCCGCTGGACCCGGCCGATGGTTTCGGCAAGCGGGCGGCGGCGCGACGGGCGCAACCGGTAGCACCGGTGCCACTGGCAGCACAGGCGCAACGACGGCAGGTCCGACCGGTGCCACCGGCGCTACGGGATCTGGTGCTACTGGCGCGACAGGTAGCACCGGCGCCACCACCGCAGGCCCCACGGGCTCGACGGGCAGCACCGGTGCCACGGGCTCAACCGGCGCGACGACAGCTGGACCCACCGGCGCCACGGGCGCGACGGGATCCACGGGCGCCACCACTTCGGGACCTACCGGCGAGACTGGTGCCACGGGCTCGACTGGCGCCACCACCGCAGGCCCCACTGGTGCGACGGGCGCCACCGGCGCCACCGGAACCGGCGCCACGGGCAACACGGGGGCAACCGGCGCCACCGGCGCGACAGGCACCGCAGGAGCTACGGGCACCACCGGTAGCACCGGCGCGACGGGATCTGCCGGCATCACCAAGGTTGCCAGCGGCACGACATCGGTCGCTGCTGGTGCACAGGGTGACACGGCAGAGTTCACGGTACCGGCGGGATTCACGGTGTCGCTCTATGTGTGCGTGCGCGAGACCGACATTGAGCAATCGTGGGGATTCTCTGACGTCACCGTGACCGCGAGTCTCATGTGGGGCCTCGTTGGCGGATCCGCGTCGGACAAGTTTTTTATCCGTTTCTCCAACTCGTCCGGAGTCGATCCGGCGACATTCGAGTGGGCAGCGGTGACCATCGAGATCTGACCGATCGCCATAAATTAAGGGGCACGTTGCGCCCTGATCCTGTTTTTTGGAGATAGTAAGAGTGCGCGGTACGCTGCGTACATGGGAATTCCATTCCACTCCGCCGTTGCCTACCGATACGACTTCTGCGACACGATCGCTCAGCTGCAGCAGCGCAAATCACGCCCGTTGCCAGATCGTGCCACCGTGTATGTAGTCGATGCGGAAGCGATCTACCGGCTCTTCAAGGATCTCGGTGACGACTTCGACGACATGACGGGGCAGATCGTTACCCCGGCAGATGGGTCAGACAACCGCTGGGTGCAGGAGTCCGTGTACGGATCAAGTCCCTGGTCTGGCACCATCGTCTCGACGGATACCGTCACAGTGAGCCCCGATGGATCAATGCTATGGCAGACCATTGGCAGCACGCCGAGCACCTTCGTGCTCGCGACAGGCGATGAAAACATGTTCCAGGTGAACCCCACCTCGGGTCTCGTCACCTACCATGGCTT
>Ga0184615_10001039_pt1 | contig 15121 bp, 29 predicted proteins | sample PLM4_65_coex_FD_133134 | JGI IMG/M metagenome (GOLD analysis project Ga0184615, IMG submission 133134) | Groundwater sediment microbial communities from an aquifer in East River, Colorado, USA - PLM4_65_coex | ecosystem: Environmental > Terrestrial > Soil > Riparian zone | place: USA: East... | reverse complement strand
TGCCGGCGCAGCGGCCTCACCGACGTGAGCCTGGTGCGCGACGAGTCGGGAGCAGCGCTCGACCCGGGCAACGCTCGCGTCTACGTCGCCATGCTTCGCCACGCCATCGAGCTCACGGGCGCGCGGCACTGCCTGCTGGTGAGCCACATGCCAGAAGTCCAAGAGCTTTGCGACCACCGCATCGAGGTGGGCTGATGGCTCGCCAAGACTCTTTCTTCTACGGCGAAGCCTTCGGCCTGCCAGCCAAGGTGCACCGCGTGCCGTTCGGGCAAGAGTCGCGCTCGAAAGAGCTCATCGGGCTGACCGAGGGCCAGCTGCAGCTGGTGATGGCGTTGGTAGCTGCGGAGTTCACTCAGATGGGACCGGTCACGGCCGACGAGATCGACGGCATCGTGGAGACCTGTCCGCAAAGCCACATGCGGGCGATCGTCAAGGCCGGCTGGGCCGAAGAGGTCGGGTTCGTGAAGCGCAGCACGGAGAAGCTGTACGTCCCCACACGCAAGGCTTGGCGTGAGCTGCTGCCCGAGGGCTGGTCGCTCTTGAAGGAGGTAGCGTAGTGCTCCGGCGATGCTGCACGTGTGGGCTTCACAAGGCCGCCACTGAATTCCACCGAGACGCCTCGCGGCTGGAAGGCCTGTCTTACCACTGCAAGCTCTGCGACCAAGCGCGCACCAAGGCCTATCGCAAGAAGACTGGCCGGCGCGGCACCGTCAACCGCGTTGCCAATCGGGCTCACGTCAGGGTCAAAAGCGCCCTGAAGCGCGGGTTGCTCCAACGGCTACCCTGCGAGATCTGCGGGTCCGAGACAGTCGAGGCGCACCACGACGACTACACCAAACCGCTGGAGGTTCGGTGGCTCTGCCTTGAGCACCATCGCGCTTGGCACCGCGAACACGGACCTGGCAGGAACCTGCTGGAGGCGGCATCGTGAGCAACAGCCTCCCTCCCGTCTTGACGACGGCCAGCAAGCTCGAGCAGGCAAAGGAGCGCATCCACGACCTGTTCGTAGACGCTGACCACGCGCGGCACTGCGCGCACGAGGCCGCCGCAGCACTCGAGGAGGGCTTCTTCGTTCTGGCGCTTCAGTGCATCAAGGAAGCCGAGAAGCCAGCAGGCATCCTGGCGGCTCGAGCCAAGTGGGCCGAGCTCGCGGTCACGAGCGCGAAGGCGGAGGCCGACTCGTGAGCCTGATGCCGACACAACGCGACAAGCTGCGCAGTGCCGAGCACGCAGCCGAGAGCAGCGCCGCCCTCGCCGAGGCCATCGGTTCGCACGCGGCCCAGCTCGAGGCGGACAACTTCGCCTTGAAGGCGCGCGTGCTCGAGCTGGAGGGCCGCATCAACACGCCCCACACCGACGACTGGTTCGAGGCCGTTCGGCTCGAGGCCGCGCACCAGGTCGAGCGCTTTGGCGCCAAGCACGACGCCGGCAAGGCACCGCAGGATTGGTTCTGGCTGCTCGGCTACCTCGCGGGCAAGGCCCTCGCCTCCACGCTCACAGGCGACGACGAGAAGGCCAAGCACCACACGATCTCGAGCGGCGCCGCGCTGCTGAATTGGTTTCGGCAGCTTACCGGCGACAGCAACGCAATGCGGCCCGGTATCGCAGACCCGGAGGTCACCGATGGCTGAAACCCACGTCCAGGCCCAAGTCCGCCTGCTGCTCGAGGCTCAGTGCGCCCGAGCCTTCAACGCGCTGGTGAAGAAGTTTCACCCCAAGTGTGAGCTAACCCTCATTGCCTTCGACTACACCGAGGGAGAGACGGTCGACCAATTCGAGTACAGCAACGTCGCTTTCAAGACGTCGCTTGACGGGGTTTCGCTCGTCGAGCTGCTCGAGGCGCGCATAGCGCGCTGGCGCGAACCCAATCCGCCAACGTTGCCGCACGACCGGGCACGTCAGGGCTGGCTGCCCGACGAGAGCGACCTGGTCCGCTACGCCAGGTTCATGCGCGATCACCTGCCGAAGTCGCTCGGCTTTTCGCTCTTCTGCGGGCGTGGGCAACGGAGCCAGTACATCGGCGCCGGCGACCGCGAGGGGTGCGCCAAGATGTTCGAGGACGACCTGCTGCCGGGCCTTCGAGGCGAGGTGCGCCGTGGCTGACGCGCGATATGCCTCCTGGATTCGCCAGCAGCCGTGCGCGCTCTGCCTCGGACCAGGGCCCTGCCACGCGCACCACCACACCGAGGGCCTGACCTACGATCCAGAGACGGAGCGTCCGCGCAAGGCGCTCGGAGGCAAGCGGGGCAAGAGCCAGAAGGCGGACGACGTGTTCCTCATGCCGCTCCATCTGCGCTGTCACAAGCACGTGCACGAGTTCACCGGGCCGTGCAGCGATTGGTCGCAGGAAAAGCGCCGCACCTGGCAGGACGACCAGGTGAAGCAGCACCGGCACCGCTACGCCATGCAATGCCCGGAACCGGCTGCGCGCCCGGGGCGCACGATTCGCAAGCTGAGCGACGCCGAGGGGAAGCGCGCTTTCCTTGGCATCGACGTCGCCCACGAGAGCGCCGCCGAGCGAGAGCGCGGCCGCATCGTCTCTTGGCTCCGCGACAAGGCCGGAGCCCGACATCTGAAGGTCAACGAGGCCGCAGTCCTCACCGACGCGGCGAGTGAGCTCGAGCAGCAGACGGGAGAGTTTTGATGAGCAGGCACGGCTACATCGAAGATTGGGACGGTGACGACAGCAGCGTGCTCCGGCAGGGGCGCTGGCAGGCCCAGCTGAGTAGCGCGATCCGCGGCAGGCGCGGGCAGGCGTTCTTTCGGGCGCTTGTCGAGGCTCTCGACGAGATGCCGCTGAGGTCGCTCGCCCCGAACAGCTTGGTGACGAAAGAGGGAGAGGTCTGCGCGCTCGGTTGCCTGGCGCGTCACCGCGGCATCGACGTCACGACGCTGGAGCTGGGCGACCCCTACACGGAGGATCCGGACGAGGGTGCCGAGTGGGAGGACTCAGACTGGGAGACGCTTGCAGCGGTCTTCGACATCGCGCCGCAGCTCGCGCGCGAGGTGATGTACGAAAACGACGAGGCCTACGTGGGTGTCGTCGGGTCACTCACGCACGGTGAGCAGCGCTGGGAGCGGATCCGCTCCTGGGCAGCCAAGAAGATCATCCCCACCGAGACTGAGCTAGCTGGTGCCACCGAGGCCGGTGCCTGATGGCAAAGCGAGCGAAACGCCAGCGGTTCGTCAAGATCGACGTGGCCGGCCAAGGGTGGACGGTGCCGTTCGGCTTCGGCGCCGCCTACAAGCGCTGCGCCTCGATCACGGGCGAGCCGCGCCAGGCGGCCGAAACGGTCCGCGACATCCTCGAGCTGGTTGGCTACACAGCCGACGTCGAGGCAATCCTTGCTTGGCCGCTGCTGAAGCGCGTCGAGGCCGAGGTCTACTGCGCCAGCGTGCACATGCGCGCGAGCGACAACCCGACGCCGGTGCCACCACGTCCGGAGTGGATGGGCGAGGCTTGGAAAGGCCAGGGCACTGACGGCTTCGGTGACGGCTTGTTCGGTGGCCCGGGCGCGACGGTGCTCACGTGAGCACGTGGGCCTGCGGCCACTACCGCCGCTCGAATTGGGCTGGCTTCCCCGGCTACGGTCTGGCTGCCGCTGTTGATGCTGGGCTGCTCTCGGTTCGAGCCGCTACCCGTGAGATGGACGAACGCCGTCGGTTCTGCCCTGCCTGCGCCAACGCCGCGCGGCGCCATCGCCGGCACTGGTCAGCTCTCGGTCTGGCCATCGTCCTGGCTCTCTTGCTGCTGTGCGCGGCGGTGGGAACCCGATGAGCGAAGGCGCCGTCCTCGAGCAGGACCCGGACACCTTCGTTCGGCAGCTGGTCGAGTTCGCAGCAGCGTCCGGCGTCGGCATGCGCGAGCACTTTCGCATGGCAAAGGTCTGGCTACGGGACCCAACCGCAACGCAGCGAGCGTTCGCCGCGCGGAGCACGCTGAAGGAGCACCAGGTGCTCGACCTGCTGCGCGCCCTCACCCGTGACCTTGAAACCATGGGGGCGGCGTGAGCGACAAGCCGCAACCCTTCTTCACGCTTGAGCAGCGCTGCGCCTGCGGGTCCAGCCTGTTCGTCGAGTGCCCGCAAGAGACGAGCTATTCGCTCAGCAACGACCTCGTGAAGCTGGCCACGACCTGGACCACCGCACACGCGGCCCACCACCAGGAGCCAAAGAAGTGAGCCGCAAGCCCTGTCCGTGCAACTCGAGCTGTCACGCCGTTGGTTGCGAGACCTGCTGCGACTGCGGCGCGTCGCTCATGGGGCCCGTCGAGGTTGAGCTGCGCAGCTTCAAGCTGTCCGGCTCCCTGATGGACCTCAGCCCCAAAGCGTTCCGGACATTCGCTGGCGCCAAGCGCTCGCTGGGTATCCCCAACTCTTGGTTGCTGCTGTGGGGGCCAGGCGCGACGCTCGTGCCTGACGTGCTGTCCGAAGCCATCGAAGCGGCGGAGGCGCTGGGTCTGTGAAGCGCCAACCACTCTGCGCTCGTACGCTCCGCGCCGTTGCTCGTTGGCACGGACGCCAGTCCGCGGCAGCGCGCCGGAAGGTTGACGAGGCCCGCAAGGCCGACCCGCTGGCGACGATGCCGTACCAGCAGGCGATCGACGTCAATCACACGTTCAGCGCTCGGCACTTCGAACGGCAAGCCAAGCGCATCGAAAAGGCCAAGCGATGAAGGAAAGGCCCATTTTGTTTTCGGCTCCGATGGTGAAAGCCATCCTGGCCGGGCAGAAGACGCAGACGCGTCGACTCATGAAGCCGCAGCCTGAGCCGGGCCGGTACGGCGCGAACCACCCCACGAAACCGAGCGGCATCATTGGCCCGCTCGAGGGCTGCCTCGGCGGCGGCGACTATCACATCTGGCGCGGCTCGCGGCACACCGCCTGCCTCACCGAGAGCGCCGTGTACGTGGCCGAGCGACAGTGCCCGTACGGCGAGCAAGGCGACCGACTTTGGGTGCGAGAGACATGGGGGCTCTCGCGCGGAAACGGGCACCGCGTGCTCTACAAGGCCGACGTTGGCACCGACCGCTGGCCGCCCACGGTCGAACTCACGAGCGAGGGGCGATGGTCGCCGAGCATCTACATGCCGCGCCGGCACTCCCGCATTACGCTCCAGGTGACGAGCGTTCGGGTCGATCGCCTGCAGAGAATCCGGGCTGATGACGTAGTGACCGAGGGCATCGACGTGCCGCCCTGCGACTTCACGGTGCCCGACACACCTGACCGCCTCATGCAGGAGCGCGACGACTTTGCGCGGGAGGAGTTCGGCAAGCTTTGGGACTCCATCAACGGCAAGCGCGCGCCGTGGTCGGCGAACCCATGGGTTTGGGTCGTTGGCTTTCGGAGGCTGCCGTGAGCGACAAGTGCCGCAGCTGCCAGGCCGACATCATCTGGTGCACGAGCGCCAGCGGTCGACCGATGCCGCTCGACGCCAAGCCCGAGAAGCGGGTGGTCGTTGACGAGCACAAGGTCGGGCGCGTTGTCGAAGCGTATGTGAGCCATTTTTCCAGCTGTCCGAACGCGGCTCAGCACCGGAAGACGAAGCCGTGAGCGTGCTGTCGCTGCTCCAAGAGGTGCGTAAGTTGCTCGCCGAGCCGCTGAGCTGGTTGCACAACGGGCTGTATGCCGGCGTGAGAGTGTGTGACAGTTGGGGCCGTCCGCTCCCGCCACGTAGTTGCTACGACTACGAGGAGCCGAATTGCTTCTGCATCGCCGGAGCGTTGAACCACGTCGGGCGCCGGTACCCCGCCGACGAGCACCAGCGGGCGATACGAGTCGTTTACGAACTGATACCGGACGGCAGCCCCATCACCGAGTGGAACGACCGTCACCGCCGCAGACACTCTGAAGTGGTCGCTCTGCTGGACGACGCCGTTTGGAAAGTGAGTCCGAGCCCGCAGCTCGCATTGTTCCCCACCACCACCCCCGCCGAGCAGGCCTCGGCGAAGGAGACCGAAAAACCATGATCGCAGCAGCCCTCGCCAAAACCGAAGAAGTTCTCGAAGTTCCGCTGAACGACATCCTGCCATCGAAGGTCCAAAACTACCGCCGCTCGTTCAGCCAGGCGAAGCTCGAGGAGCTGGCCGACTCGATGCGCCAGGTGGGGGTTCTCGAACCGATCGTGCTGCGCAAGGACGGTGATGGCGGGCTCGAGCTGGTGTTCGGAGAGCGCCGGCTCCGCGCTGCGCACCTGGCGGAGCTGCCCACGATCAAGGCCATCGTGCGGGACTACGACGACGACGACGTGCGGGAAACGCGCCTCATCGAAAACTCGATGCGAGAGGACGCCGACCCGCTCGACGAGTCGGCCGCGTTCGTGGAGCTGCAGAAGCTCGGCCACTCGCCGAGCGCCATCGCCGAGAAGATCGGCCAAAGCCACGCCTACGTGATGCAGCGACTTCAGCTGTCCGGCCTTTCTCCAGCCTGCAAGAAGGCGCTCGCCGAGGAGCAGATCTCAATCGGCGTCGCCGTGCTGCTCGCGGCGCTGCCGAGTCAGAAGCTGCAGGACGAAGGGCTCGAGGACGTGAGCGCCAGCAGCCACTACGACGGTCGTCTGATGACCGTCGCCGACGCCCGCCGCGAGCTCGAGTGCTCGGTGATGATGCAGCTCGGGGACGCCCCGTTCAAGACGGACGACGCCGCGCTTGTGCCGGCCGCCGGCGCCTGCACCAATTGCCCGAAGCGCACCGGCGGCCAGGCCCTGCTGTTCGCTGACGCTTCGAGCCCGGACCTCTGCACCGACAAGGTCTGTTACCGCTCAAAGCAGGACGCGGCCTGGAAGATTCGGCAGCAGGCGGCGAAGGCCGAGGGGCTGAACGTGCTCGGCACCAAAGAGAGCGAGCAGGCCATCAAGTGCCTGAACTACGCAGACAGCCCCTTCGTGCGGCTGGACTCTGAGCACTGGGACGGCAGGCGGCACGTGAAAGTGTCCAAGGTGCTCGGCAAGAAGCCACCCGAGCTCACGATCGCGCGCGACAGCAAGAGCGGCCTAGAGGTGCAGCTCGTGCCCCGCAAGCTCTTCGAGGCTGCAGCGAAGGCAGCCAAGCCCGAGAAGACGGAGCGTTCAGCGCCGGACGCAAAGGCCAAGGCCGAACGCGAAGCGGAGCTGGTGCAAGCCGAGGTCCGCCGGCGCACCATGACCGCGCTCGTCGCCGCTGCCGACGAAGCGTGCAAGAGCGGCAAGCCGTCGCGCGCCCTGCTCCGCCTGCTCGTGCGCGGCGCGCTGGAGTCGGTCTGGACCGACATCGCCAAGCGCGTCGCCGACCGCCGAGGGCTACCTCTCACCGACGAGGGCGTGGGCACCACCAAGCGCGGGGCAAAGCGGCAGCTCGAGCGGCTCTCGCCAAATGACCGTATTGAGCGCCTGCTGCCTGAGCTCGACGAGGGCGGGCTGATGGCGCTGCTGCTCGAGCTGGTGTTCGGGCGGGCTGCTCCGGGCAAATGGAGCGAGGGAGCGGACTGCTACCTCGAGCTGTGCACCGAGCTCGACGTGAACCCCAAGGGCATCGAGGTCACCGTCAAAGCAGAGCGCAAGGCCAAGACCGACGGCAAGCCCAAGCCCGCCAAGGCCCCTGCCAAGCCCAAGGTGAAGCTCTCTGACAAGCCCACCGGCTGGGAAGAAGCTCCACCGAAAGCGAAGGAGAAGCCCAAGTCACGCAAGGCAAAGGCGACCCCGACGAAGCCGGACCCACGCGAGCATCAAGACCCGGAAGAGGGTGCCCTCGAATGAGCAACACAACGACCGCCTCCCCCTGGATTCGTTGCACCGAGCGCTTGCCACCTGCAGGGCAGCGCGTGCAGACGTGCCGCGACGTTACCGATCCGAACGACAGCGACGTGTTGATCTGGGATGGCGCCTGGTTCTCTGTTCGTGGAGATCGATTGTGCGACCGGGACGACGCGGACCTTGCCCCACTCTTCTGGCGCTTGGCGGGGGGCAACCGTGGCTAGCACCCGCTTCCAGCGCAACGGCAAGTGGTACCGAACCGTGGTGCTGCTGGTCACCAAGAGCGACAAGCAGGGCCGACCTGCCGAGGCGCGCCTCTTCTACGAAGAGGACGAGGTCAGGCTCCAAGGCGGGGAAGAGTTCGTGACCTGCTTCATTCCGGAGCTGGTGGCGCTGCCGAAGACCAATTGAGCTTCGGCTTCCGCCGCGCGTTCAGATGAGGGTCGTGAGGACCAAGATGTCCCCCTGCACGTCGGAGTTTTCGTCGACCACGGCAACGAGCACATCGGAGATCGCCGTCACGTCGCCAAGGACGTAGCTATCGATGGTGCTGACGAAGATGGCTGAGATGGTGGTCCGGACGGCGCCGCGGGTCTCCCCCGAGCGCGATCGAGCCAGCAGCAGCACCTGCAGCGGTGAAGAAACCACCCCAAACGACTGCTTCGCGGAAGCCGCCTGGTAGGCCTGAAGCGTGAGCGAGCTCAGCGCGGCGAAGGGCGGGCTCTTGCTCGTGGCGCTGGCCAGACTGAGCTGAATGGTTGCCTTGGCGGCGCTGGGCCTGCCAACCGCGAGCGCGCGCGCCGGCGACGTCAGGACCGTGACGAACGCTTGCGCTGGTCGGCCCAAGCTGAGCGATCGCGCGGAGGCCTGAGCAAGCGCGGTCGTGACTGCTGCAGCGCGCTCCAGGCTCCGAGCAGCCGACACCGGGCACGTCGTAACGCCGAGCGCCGCCGAAGCCGGCAAGGGTCGCTCGCCGCTCCTGCAGCGCGCGAGCGTGCCGGACAGGGCGCTCGTCACCGGCATCGCGAGCCCAAGCGACCGCGCGGCGGCAGCCGTCACCGAGAGGGTGTTCAGGGCCGCGTTGGCCGGGTAGCGAAGCTCTCCGCTGCGGCAGGCAGAAGCCGTCGCTGCGAGGCTCGTGGTGGGCGCGAGCGGGCGTTCACGGCTGAGCGCTCGAGCGGAGCTACTGGTCAGCGACGCCGCCGCTGTCGCCGGTCTGGTGGCTGATCTGCAGAAAGCCGCGGCCGGCAGGAGTGTGGTGCCGGTGGCGCCAGACCTTGCTAGCGAAGCTGCGCGCGCGGCAGCAGTCGCCAGCGCCGTCGTCACGGGACTCGAAACCGAACCGGAGCGAGACGCCGCAGTCGCGACCGAGAGCGCATTCAGGGCGGCCTGCGCCGCGTAAGATGACGAGGCGTTCTGGCAACGCGCCGAAGCCGCTGCCAGGCCAGCCGTTGTGGCGGCAGGGCTGCCCTGGCAGCGGGCGAGCGCGGGCGCCTGAATCAGCCCCGCTGTCGCCGCCGAAGGGCGCCCGGGCACCTGGCAAGCGGCGGCTGTCGCAAGGATGCTCGTCCCGGCGCTGGCTGGGCGCTCGGCGCTGCGGGCTCGCGCCGCTGCTAGCGCCACCGAGGAAGTAACGGCGCCGCTGGCTCCTTGCGTTCGCGCAACCGGGGCTGTCGGAACCAGCACGGCCGCCGCGGCGAAGCCCTGTGAACGCGACAGCGCCGTCGCCCCGGCAGGCAGCATCGTCACCGCGACAGCGAACGCCGCGGCGGCCGACAGTGACATTGCACTGGCAGCGCTCACGGCCGATGCCGGCGCGCTCTGCTTGAGCCGGCCTTGGCCTAGAAAACCGACGGGGCCCGTGACATCTTTTTTTAGACGTCGTCGTGGCCTCAGGCTCGGCCCCCGCTTGGGGCCCATCATCAGCGAGGCGCCACCACCAGCGTTGGGGTCAGCGTCGTTGTTGGACGCAAGCGCCGTGGCGTTAGCGGCGCATTCTCCCGCCGTTAGCAGCCCGTCATAGATCGCAAAATAGGCGTGCGCGCCGGTGCTCGGATTGTCGCCCGGACTAGTTAACGCTCGGTCGTTCAGGCAGAGCGGCATCGACGCGTCGAGGCCGTTGATGTGCGCGCCGGTACCGTCGATCGACGTTGTGCCGAGCGCCGTACCGTCAATGTAGACGGTGACCGTGCTCGTGGTGAGATCAACTACCGCGTGAATCACTGCGCGCGTCAGACTCGCCGGCGCGGTGTTGTGCTGCCACGTGCCCTGATTGTTATCGGGCGAAGTGCCTCCAGGCCCGCATCGCAGAATCTGGATCCGGTACATCGAACCCGGCACCCACAAAAACTCGATACCCGTGTTGCCGCCGTCGGACATCGAGAAGATGGTCTGACCGCCCGAGCCGGAGCACGAGTAGACCATCTCGAACGTGAGCTGCGACTTGTCGCTCCCGTGGATGTCGAATTCGAGGACGGTCCCCGGGATATTCGGCGTTTCTAGCCGCGCCGGGAGCGAGCCGTCGTAGGTGACCTCCTTTCCCGCGCCCGCGCCCGCGCCCCACGCCACTGCCGGCGAGCCGCCGGTCAGCGTCATGTCGATGCTCGAGCCCACCGACGCCGCGGCCGTTGTCCCGCTGCCCTCGCTGAGCAGCCACTGAGCTAGCAACGGGGCAGTCACAGCGGCCTTGTCAAGATCACGTCGGGACTATGGAGAAAGACCGGATAACTGCTCGACGTCGTAGGCATAGAGCTGAACGCCGTTGCCTGCCTGCGAATTGGAGAAGGCCACGAAGAAGTCGAGCACGTTGCCCGCCGTCGCTACCGAGTCCCACCCCGTGCCGACCGCGGGCGCCGTCGTTGGTACCTGAATCTTTTGATCGGCGTTGGTGAGGTGAATGCCGCCGAACTCGGCCTGGCCGATGAACTTCGCCGCGGTGCCGGTGCCGATCGAATCGACGCGGAGATCGAGGTCGAGCGAAAACGGCAGCAGCGTGCGCGCTGTCGCGTTGAACGTAAGGTTTCCCGACGTCCACGCGATGATGTTCGACGTGCCCATCATCACCTGGAAAGCAAAGGTTCCAGGCGTCGTCACGACGTTGCTCAGCGCACCCTTGACCCGGATTCTCAGCCGCGCGCCGGTCTGGAAATAATTGCCAGGGAGCGGCAGCGCGTCCTCGTCATTGATGACGCGCTTCGCGGTCGTGTACGTATTGAAGAGCGTCCCCGCTCGCTTCTGACTCGCGAGAATCTGGGCAATTCCTGAGGGTCCAGCCATGGCGCCCTCAGATCTTCACGATGCCGTCGGCGGCAAATGCCAGCGACACCGAGCCGCCGCTCGAGCTGTAGGGGAAGCCGGCGCCGGTCGTGTCGACGTCGGAGGTGTGCCCGGCAGCGATAGCGCCAGGGAGCGCCGTGACCGCTAGCGAACGGGCGCCCGCAATGGCGGCGCCCGAGGTCGTGGCGGTGATGCCGTTGCTGAAGATCATGGCGACGCCTGAGGCGATGGGCCCATCGAGCTGTTCGACCCAAAGCGTGGTGGCCGAGCTTGCCGCGTCGGCCGCGACCACGACCTGCTGCTTGCCGTCGATGAAATGGATCGGCAGGTCGGTGGCGTCCGATCCCACATTGCGCACGATGGCGATGGCGTGGACGGTGCCGGTCACGCTGCTGAACGTCGGATCGGCGGCATCGAGGGTGCCGTTGGTGTTGGTCTTGGACGAGAGGTTCGCGCTGTCGGTCGACACGCGGCAGGCGTTGAAGTCGTCCACGAAGTCGGCCAGCGTGAGATTGAAGGCGGTGCCGCCGGAGGTGTATGCGGCGTTACCGGTACTGTTCAGGGCGTCCTTGACCGTCTTGAGCTCGAAGGTGTTCGCGGTCTGGTTGGCCACCTGCCAGGTCCCGTTGGCGACCGTGAGGCCGAGCACGCCCCGGATGGCCACGATGTCCCCGTTCGCGTACCCGTGCGCCGTACACGTCACCACGATCGGCGTGGCGTTGGTGGCCGCGGTGATGGCCTTGCAGCAGGTGTCGGCCACGGTGAGATCGAGCTGGACGCACTTGAAGTTGTGCCCGTCCCAATCGGCATCGCCGCTACCGAAGTACTGCCGGCCCTTGTCGAAAAGTCGCATGCTCATGGGGTTGCCGCAGCTTGGGCCGGCGCAGCTGCCGTGACCCCACCCCCCGGCAACCCGTTCAGCTCACGGCGTTGGGTACGGTACGAAGTGCAGCTTGAACGGCGCGCACCGCCGCTCGACCGCCCCGACCATCACGGTGGGGCTGACCACGTAGGAGCCAGCCAGAGCCGCTTCGATGCCGCCAGCGTCGAAGATGTGCGTCGCGACGCATGAGGCGAGCGACGCGCCGCTGAGGGTGGTCGCCCAGGTCTCGACAGAGCCGTCCGGCTTGCGCACGGAGAGCGAACAAGAGACCACGTCGAGCATGCTCACGCCCGAGTTGCCGGCGCGCAGCGTGACTCTGAGGGCTTCGGGAGCCTTCGGGCCGACGAGGAGCGACGTCATCGGGGCGCGATCCTTGCCGCGTACTCGGCAGCAATGCGACCAGCGCAGGCGCCGCGTTCGGCACCGTCCGTGATTTGGCCGCAGGTCTCGACGATCAACCGGTCAAACTCCGTTCGCTGGATGACGGTCTGCGTGGCCGGCGCCGGTGTAGTGATCCGCACCAAAAGCCCCGCGAACCCACCCGAACCGATCATGCCCATCACCACCTTGACCGTCGTCGAGGCGGCAAAGGCCTTCCCCCGCTTTAGCCACAGCTCGATGTCCGCTAGGCGCTGGTCGATGGCCATCACCGAGCCCTCGAGGTTGCCAAGCCTCGCGTGTAGCTTCTCTTCGACCGCAACGGCCACAGCCTCGGCCTGCTTGGCGGCCCGCAGCGCCCGCTCGAACTCGTCGCCTCGGTCTTCCGACTGCATCGGGAGACGTGCGCCAGGGATTCCAGGGACGTTGGGCGGAGCCATGATTACCGGGAAGCGACGACGGCGCAGGCAAAGCTGACCAGGGCTGCCACCACGCCAATGAGCGCCGGCGCCCAGCGCGCGCGGCGGATCGCCAACACCTCCGCCTTGAGCTGCTTGTGTTCCTGGAACATCTGCAGGCTGATGTCGTGGCTGCGTTCCGCGAAGAGACGCGTCTCTCGGGAGGCGGCCTCGGTGCGGTTGACCGAGGACAGGATCAGCTCGAGCGTGTCCTGCTTGTCGGTCGGCGTCTTGTCGTCGTCGCTCATCGATGCAATTCCCTCCACGTGGCAGCGTCGACGACGCCGGTCTCGGGCAGGTGTCGCGCGCCCTGGAAAGCCTTCACGGCGGCGTCGGTCTTGGGCCCAAACGACCCATCCTCGACGAGCGGCGCGATGGTGCTGGCGCGTTGATTCAGGAGCGCCTGGGCCTGGCGCACGTCCTCGTTCTTCATGCCGCGCCACAGATCAGGCATCGGCGGAGCGACTGGCGTCGTGGGTGCAGGCGCCGGAGCTGGGTCGGTGTCGGACCGGACGAGCTCGACCACGCGCGCGAGGTAGCTCGCCCAGGGGAAGTTCGGGCCAGGGTCGTAGTGGTCGCTGCCCTTGAACGCCTTCGAGACATCCACGTGCCCGCAGACACCCCGCGCGCCAGAGCGCAGGTCGGTGGCCGACAGCTTAACGACCGGGATTCTGAAGAGCCGGCAGAGCTCGGCGACCAGGAACGCGCTCCGCTCAAGCGTGGCGCGCGAGTACTCGTCCGACCAATCAGCGACGCTCTGCTTGGCAAAGCCCGCGTGCTCGAGCCCGATGCCCACGCGGTTCGCGCCCGGCGCGTGCCAGGCCACGTCGGCCAGGTCCACGCACTGAATCACCTCGTGGTTGTCGATGCAAAAATGCGCCGAAGCTCGCGGCGCCGTCGCTCCTGCAAACCAAGCAGCGACGGCTCGAGCGGTTCCAGGCTTCTCCCCCGCTTCCATCGTGTGAATCACGATGACGTCGGCAGCATCACGCCTAGCGGGCGTGTAGTTGCGGGCCTGGATGAACGGATACGCGAGCTTCATGCGCCGCTCTGCTCAGACTGCAGGCGTGAAGTCGAGGTAGTATTCTTTACCCAGCTCGAATTGCTGCACGACGTCGGGCACCACGCAGTTGAGCTTCAGCTCGCCGCCGGGAGTTGCATCCCAAAACTTGCTGTTCTCGTGCGCGGGATCGCCGTTTCCGTAGACGGGATTGAAGGTGAGCGTGTGCAGCGTACACGGCTCGTTGATCTCGTAACCCTTGTCGCTCTTCGCGTAGGAGCCGTCCTCGTTCTTCTTGCGACGACTTCCGACCGACAGCTCCACTCGATTCAGCTTGAACTTTGCTCGTACCATTGGACGTTTCTCCTTCAGAGCAACGCGGACTTTGCCGCGTGCCAGACCTTGTCCCCCACGAGCCACGCGACCCCGGCCACCACGAGCAGCGTGAAGGCCGCGCTCTCGAGGGCGTACCTGCATTCACAGGTGGCGAAGGGACCGTGCAGCGGGCAGCTCATCAGACCCCGCTACCCGGGACGTGCTTCTTGACCGCAAAGGCCGCATCGATCGCCGCCTCCGCCGCCTTCTCATGCGCCGTGACTTGCAGCGCGCGAGCCAGCGCGTCCTTGGGATTCGTCGAGGTAAGCACGCGCTCGAGCAGCTCGACGACTTCGACGACGAGTTCGACTGGTACCTTGGCGATCGCGCGAGCCAGAGATTCCGGGATTGGCAGGTTCATTGCGGGCACTCCCGCAGGAGCGCTGCGTGGTTCTCCGCGCGCAGCTGCTCGAACTCGGGGCAGTCTTCCTTGCGGTCGTATTTGGGCAGGCAGACGGCCGTGACCTTTTCCACGTAGGCGGCATCGATTGCGGCCATTCTGGCGTCGTCGCAAGGTGGCTTAAGCGTCGATGAGCAGCCCCCGCTAATCCACGGCTGCACCGAAACGAAGACCGCCAGCGAGAACAAGTAGAGCACCGGCAGCACGGGCGTCTTTTTTGACGGGGGCTCGACCGGCCGCTTGTCACCGCGCGACGCCGTGAACCATGCACCTACAGCGAGGACGAAGGCAACTGCTACGTCGAGCCAACTCTTGGCCAGATCGAGCGCTTGGGGCAGCGTGCCGAGCGCGACGAGCGCCGCTGGCAGGCCCTTCTGCAGCCACTCGGGGAACCTCCACCAGAAGGCCTTCGACGCTGTCAGCAGACGCACAACAGCGAGCACGACGCCAGTGATGGTCAGGGCGGCTTGCGCTACGGGCGGGAGGTGCAGGTACTCGGGCATCGCCGCAAACATGGCGGCGCCCGAGCGTCCTGACCTAGACTGGCTTCGGCGCCTCGAGCAGCTCGCCCTCGACGCTCAGGTTCAGGGTACCAAACCACTTGTTATGCCCAACCTCGCGCAG
>Ga0184615_10001037_pt1 | contig 15129 bp, 18 predicted proteins | sample PLM4_65_coex_FD_133134 | JGI IMG/M metagenome (GOLD analysis project Ga0184615, IMG submission 133134) | Groundwater sediment microbial communities from an aquifer in East River, Colorado, USA - PLM4_65_coex | ecosystem: Environmental > Terrestrial > Soil > Riparian zone | place: USA: East... | reverse complement strand
CGACGCGCCGGCCACCCGGGCGCCCTCGGCGACGAGTGCCCCGGCCACGGCGGCGCCCAGCCCGCGGCTCGCGCCACCAACGAGGAACCGCCGATCGGTCAGACCAAGGTCCATGGCTCGAAGCCTACCTTCTCGCCGCTCGCCGGTTGCCCGCGACTGCCGGCTCGTCGAGGGTCAGGTCGGCCGTCCAGCTCAGGTGCTCGCGCATGGCGAGCCGGGCCGCCTCCGCGTCGCCGGCACGCACCGCCTCGAGGACCCGACGGTGGCCCTGCTGCGAGTCGATCGTGCCGTCGGCACGTCGCTCCAGGCTGATCTTCCGCCCGACGCGGAGGATCGGCCCGATCATGTCGATCAGCCGGGTCAACAGGTGATTACCGGTCGCCGCGAGCAGCGCGTCGTGGAAGGCGATGTCGGCGTCGGTGAACCCTTCGAGGTCGTCGACGCTCGAGGCCATCCGCTCGAACTGCGCGGCCATCCGGTCGATGTCGGCCGCGGACGCCCGAACGGCGGCCAGGGCCGCCGCTTCGGTCTCGATCAGGCGCCGGAGCTCGAGCAGCTCGAGCAGGAAATCGTCGACCGCGCCGACCTCGGTGCGGGCCGCCAGCAACTCGGGCGCGAAGTGATTCCAGTCGTCGGACGAGGTGACCCGGGTCGACCGACCCTGGCGGCTCTCGACGAGCCCGAGGACCGCCAGCTCCTTGACCGCCTCCCGGACCACCGGCCGGCTGACGTTGAACTGCGAGGCCAGCTCTTCCTCGGATGGGAGGGCGTTGCCCGGTGCGATATCCCCGCGCAGGATGCTGCTCAAGAGGCGGCGGCTGATCCGCTGCGAGAGCGTCTGGCTCGTCAGCGAATCGAAGCGCGGCACCGGCTGACGCTCGCGACCCTCATCCACGCGGTCCATGGTGCCAGTCCACAGCTTGCCAGACAAGTTGCGGTGTCCGGGCCGATCGACGCGAACCGCGCTACCCTCGTGCCATGAGCCCCGCGCCTTCCCCGGCGGCGCCGTTTGCGGCGGTCCCGGCGCCCGATCTCGACCCGGCCCACGACCCGGGTCCGTCAGTCGCTGCCCGGCGGGTCGAGGGCCTGCCAGCCGACATCGCCGCCGAACCGCTCCGTCCACCGACCGGCGGCTCGATCCGGATCGGCACCGCGTCCTGGACGGACCCGACGATGACCGCGCGCGGCGTCTTCTATCCGAACGGCGCCGATACCGCCGAGGAGCGGCTCGGCTACTACGCCAGCCGCTTCCCGATCGTCGAGGTCGACGCGACCTACTATGCCCTGCCGTCTCGCCGGACGGCCGAGCTCTGGGTCGAGCGCACGCCGCCGGATTTCACGTTCGACATCAAGGCTCACGCGCTGATGACCGGTCAGCCGACCGAGACGAAGCGGCTGCCCAAGGACCTCCGGACCGCCCTGCCGGCGGAGCTCGCGGAAAAGCCCCGGATCTACGCGAAGGACCTGCCCGACGAGCTGCGCAGCCAGGTCTGGGCGTGGTTCATCGACGGCCTCGAGCCGCTCAGGGACGCCGGCCAGCTCGGATCGATCCTGCTTCAGTACCCCCGCTGGTTCTTCACCAGCTCGGAGAACCGCGACGCCATCGAGGAGGCGACCGGACGGCTGCGCGATGCCGGCCTGACCGGCGCGGTGGAGTTCCGCAGCGCCAGCTGGTTCAACGAGAAGAACATCGATCGGACCCTGCGGTTCCTGGGCGATCGGAAGATCCCGTTGGTGGTCATCGACGGACCGCAGGGCTTCAAGTCGAGCGTCCCGCCGGTGATCGAGGCGCCCTCGCCGGATCTCGCGATCGTTCGCTTTCACGGCCGGAGGGCGGCCACCTGGGAGGCGCAGGGGGTCCAGACCGTCGAGCGCTTCCGCTACCTGTACGACGATGCCGAGCTGGCCGACTGGGGCCCCCGCATCCGCGAACTCGCGTCGCGAGCCGAGGAGACGCACGTCCTGTTCAACAACTGCTACGCGAACTATGGCGCGACGAACGCGCTCGAGCTGGCCCAGGTCCTGCTGGACCTTGAGGCCGGCCAGCGCTGAGGTCGGGTCAACGCGGGCGGGACTCTGGTCCGCCGTCGGATGCCCGAACCGATGCTGGCGCGCCTGCCTCGATGGCCGCCCATTCGCGTTCGAGGATCGCGTAGGAGAACTCGTCAGTCCATTCGCCCTTGATGTACTCGTTCTCGAGCAGGTGCGCCTCGCGGCGCATGCCCAGGCGCTCCATCACCCGCGCCGACGACGAGTTGCGGGCATCGCAGCGGCCGATGATCCGGTGCAGCCCGAGCCCTTCGAAACCGAGGCGCAGCATCACCCGGGTCCCCTCGGTCGCGTAGCCCTGCCCGTGATGGTCGGGGTGGACGACGAAGCCCACCTCGCCCTGGCGGTGCTCCACGCTGGCGTAGTAGAGGCTGATGTGGCCGACCAGCTCGCCGGTGGCCTGCAGGTCAGCCGCGAGGTGGAGGCCGTCGCCCTCCTTGTCGATCGCCGTCTGGAGCTTCCGCCGCCCGAGCATCTCCTGCGCCTGCTCGCGGGTCTTCGGCTCCCAGAGGAGGTAGCGGACGACGTCCGGACGGCTCTGGATGTCGTGGAATGCATCGAGGTCGTCGTCGCGGAATGGGCGCAGAACGAGCCGCTCGGTGAGCAGCGGGTAGGTCGGGTGCAGCATTCGCCGATGCTAGATCAGTCGGTGGGACTTCTCCACGAGCGATACCTGGGCGGCCAGTCGTCGGCGCTGCCGCGCTCCCCGATGATCGCGTGCTCGATCATGAACTCGAACAGCCGGTAGCTGCTGTCGAGGTCGAAATACCAGGCCGAGGCGAACCGGCTCCGTGTCGGCTCGTCGTCGATGGCCCTCGCTCGTCCGCGCAACAGGAATTCGTGGGGTGCCCCTGGATCCTGGTGCGCGTGCAGGGCGTACCGCCCGTCGTCGGCCAGGTCCGTGGCCTTCGGCGAGCGAAGAATGAAGGCGACCAGCCGACCCTCGCGGATCGCCAGGTAGATCGGGTGGATCCGTGGGAGGCCGCCGGCTCTGACCGTCGACAGCAGGGCCTCGCCGGTCTCGGTCCGATAGAACAGCCGGCGACCCGCATCGGCGATCGACGGGGCGGCATCCGCGAACTGCGCCCAACTGGCCATGGATCTCCTCGTTGGTGGGACCGCCATGATGCCGCGTTCCGGAGACGCGTCGCCAGGGCCGGTGCCGTGCATGCAGGTTTGCCCGGTCCGTGAGATGGTTGCGTGCTCAACGTTTTGCATCGCAACGGGAAAGGACGGCGACGATGCCCGGCTACAACGACTCCTTGATCGAGCAGCTGCGCGCGAATGGCGGTGCGATTGCCGCAGGGCCGATGGCAGGACGCCCGCTGCTCGTCCTGACCACCACCGGCGCCCGCACCGGCATGTCTCGCGAGGCCGTCCTGACCTTCACGCGCGACGGCGACCGCTACGTTGTCGCCGGGACCGCCGGCGGCTCACCGACCACGCCCGCCTGGGTCCACAACGTGGCCGCCAACCCGGTCGTCCTGGTCGAGGCGAAGGGCCGACGGTTCAGGGCACGCGGAACCATCGTCGACGACGCGAAACGCCGGCGCCTCTGGGACGCGCACGTCGCCGAACGCCCCGAGTTCGCCGAGTATCCGGAGCGATCCGGTCGGACCATCCCGGTCATCACGCTCGAGCCGATCACCGAAGCCTGAGCCCCGGCCTCCCCACAGATGACTTTCGGGCGCAGCCGCCGTCTAACCAATGGCGCCGGCGAGATCGCTCGCCTGGCGCCTCCGCTCCTGCCAATGCGGACCTCGAGAGGAGCTCCAGCCTTGGGCGCGCCAGACGAGACGCCCGTTGGGTCGATCGATGCGCAGCGACCGGCGCCGCATCCGCAGACGCTGCTCGTGACGATCACCGGCCGGATCAACCGCGCCGATGCCCTGCCCTTCGCGGAACGCGTGATCGACGAGCTCGTGGCGAACCGGGCGTCCCTGGTGATCTGCGACGTCCGTGGTCTCGTCCGCCCCGATGCGGCCGCCGTCGACGCGATCTGCCGGATCCGCGTGGCCGCTCGACGATTCGGTGCCCGGCTCCGCCTGCGTAACGCCTCGATTGACCTCGTCCAGCTGCTCGATCTGATGGGCCTGTGCGACGTCCTGACGGTTTCGGCGGAGTCAGGATTCCAGGCGTAACGGCAACCCGAACAGCGGGAACATCCTCGCCGTGTCGAGGAAGAAGGTGATCCCGGCAATCCGATCTCCAGACAGCTCCAGGACCTGGAGCGACCAGGGCTCGAAGCCACCGTCGGGCGTCGGCTTGTACTGCCCGTAGGCCTGCGAGCCATTGGCCATCACCGGGACCAGGCGCGAGCCGCGACAGCCGATGCCCGGCCCCAGGCACCAGCGCTCCACGTCGTCGTGGGTCTGGAGCCACAGCGCGTACGGCGGCATGTTCCAGCGCACGTCCTCGTGGAGGAGGGCCGTCAGCGACGGCATGTCGTAGCGCTCGAAGGCGTCGACGTAGCGGTCGAGGAGGGCGCGCTGCGCGTCGTCCAGAGGTTCCGGCTTGTCGCCGGCATCGAGCTCCTTGGTCGCGAGCGTCGCCCGCGCCCGCTGGAGCGCGCTGTTGACCGAGGCGACCGACGTGTCCAGGAGCTCAGCGACCTCGGTCGCCTGCCATTGGAGGACCTCACGCAGGATCAGCACGGCGCGCTGGCGTGGCGGCAGGTGCTGGAGCGCCGCGACGAACGCGAGCCGGATCGTCTCGCGCAACTCGGTGACCGCGGCCGGATCTCCGCCGGCGGGCATGGCCCGGGCATCGGGGATCGGCTCGATCCAGCGCTCCTCAGGCAAAGCCGCGCCGAGGGCGTTGTCGGCGGTGAGCGCCGGTCCGAGGTCCATCGGCCGGGCGCGGCGCTGACGGCTTGACAGCATGTCGAGGCACACGTTGGTCGCGATTCGGTATAGCCACGACCGCAGGGCGGCACGGCCCTCGAACCGGTCGAGGCCGCGCCAGGCGCGGATCAGGGTCTCCTGGACCGCATCCTCTGCCTCGAACGCCGAGCCAAGCATCCGGTAGGCATAGCCGGTCAGCTCGGCGCGGTACTGCTCGAGCTGATCGGCCGGATCGGCTCGCGATGTGGCCGCGGGTGTGACCATCGGATCGGTCGTGGCGAGTTCGGTCATCAGGGGACGCTCCTCTCCGCCGCGCCGCTTGCGCGGAGGACGTTCAGTGAGCGTCGATAATATCGCCAACGCCGGGATCGTCGGCTCGCGGTCAGCAATCCGGGGCGGCGGCGGCCCCGATCGCCGGTGGTCGGTTCCAGTCCGACTCGCCGCCACGGTCGTCGGCGTGGTCATCGACCGCATCGCCATCGGTCCCGCCCCGAACGTCGCGCAGCAGGACCACGGCCAGGATGGCCACCGTCACCGCGATGATCGCGCTGATCGTCGCCGCGACCTGCATCCCCTGGACGAACGCATCGCGGGCCACGTCGAGGACGGCCGATCCGAGCTGGCTGGGCAGCTGGCCGGCGACGGCCACCGCGCCACCCAGGGTGTCGCGGGCGACGAGCGCGGCGTCGGCCGGGACCGCCGCCGGCAGGTCGGCCGACAACCCGCGCCGGTAGAGGGCGACGCCGATGCTGCCGAGGACGGAGATGCCCAGCGCGCCACCGAGCTCGACCGCCGTTTCGGAGATGCCCGATGCCGCACCGGCGCGTTCCGGCGGCGCGGAGCCGACGATCAGCTCGGTGGTGAGCGACAGGACCGGGGCCAGACCAAGAGAGATGATGACGGACCCGACGATCACGACACCGAGTCCGTTGGCGCCGCCGACCTGGCTGAGGACCGCCAGGCCGGCCGCGGCGATCGCCAGGCCCGTGCCCATCACGTAGGCGGGTCGCGCGGCGCGGACGATCCGCGGCGCCAGCTGCGACCCGACGATAAAGCCGAGTGCCGACGGGACGGACCAGAGCCCCGCCTCGAGCGGCGACAACCCGACCACGAGCTGGAGGAACTGGGCGACGAACAGGAAGTAGCCGACGGCAACGAAGATCGTCAGGAAGTTGACCGCGAGCGACGCGCTGAAGGCGGGGATCCGGAAGAGGCGCAGGTCGATCATCGGGTCGGTCAATGACAACTGCCGGCGGACGAACAGGGTGCCGATGACCAACCCGGCCAGGATCGAACCCACGGGGACGACCCCGATCCCGTCCTGGGCGATCTGCTTGAGACCGAAGATCAGCGCGAGCACAGCCACCAGGGACATCGCGGCGCTGGCGATGTCCAGCCGGCCCGCGTTCTCGTCGCGATACTCGGGCAGGACGATCGGCCCGAGCACCAGCAGCAGGCCCATCACCGGCAGGGCCAGCAGGAAGACCGAGCCCCACCAGAAATGCTCGAGCAGGATCCCGCCGAGGATTGGGCCTACGGCGCTCCCGGCGGAGAACGCGGAGATCCAGACAGCGATCGCGATGCCGCGCTGCCGGGGGTCCTGAAACATGCTGAAGATGAGCGACAGCGTCGATGGCGCGAGCGTGGCTCCGGCGATCCCGAGGAGCGCCCGGCTCAGGATCAGCATCTCCGGGCTCGTCGAGAACGCCGCCAGGACGGACACCGCGCCGAACCCGGCGGCGCCGATCAGCAGCAGCTTGCGACGACCGATCCGGTCCCCGAGCGTGCCCATCGTCACCAGGAACCCGGCGACCATGAACCCGTAGATGTCGATGATCCAGAGCAGCTGCGCGCTGCTCGGCTTGAGGTCCTCACTGATCGAAGGGACGGCGAGGTGGAGGACGGTCAGGTCCATCACGTACAGGAGGCAGGCAAGGGCCAGGACGGCCAGGCCGATCCACTCGCGGCGGCCCGCCCTGGGGATGTCGATTGGCTGGGTCGAGGACGTCATGTCGGTGGTCGCTCCCTGGTCGATGTGGCCTTTGCCATGTAGACCAGAGTCGGAGCCGAGACTCATCGCTCGACATCGCGCGACGGAAGAACGGTCGAGCGCTACGTCCCGGCGAGCTGCTCCACGACCGGCGCGAAGTCGGCGAGGCCGGCGTCGTCGAACCAGCCGACCAGGAACGAGTTGACCGACCAGCGATCACGCACCCGATGCAGCTTGGCGACCAGGTCCGGGACGGTCCCGATCAGCGTGTAGGGCGATTCGAGCACGTCCTCCGCGCTGATCGACAGCCCGGTTCGATCCTCGAGGGTGTGGGCGAGCGCCCTGGCCGTCGCCAGTGGGTGGGACGTGACCGTCAGGTCGCCCAGGACCCGAAGCACGCTGAGATCGAGCGCTCCGAGCCGCGCCCCGGCCGAATCGCGGACCCAACCGAGCCGCCGGTCCATCCCGGCCGGGAAGGCATCGGACAGCGATTCGCGGTCCTGCCGCAAGTCGAGACCGACGATCTCCGCTTCGCGCGCGGCGAGGCGCAGCATCCGCGCGCGCGTCCCGCCGATCAGGAACGGTGGACGTGGCCGCTGGATGGGCTTCGGCTGGCCGTCGAGGTCGGCGATCGAGTAGAAGGCGCCGGTGTACGAGAACGGCCCGTCGCCGAACGCACCGCGAAGGACCGCGATCGCCTCCTCGAGCCGGTCGATCCGGGTCCCTGGACGATCGAAGGCGATGCCCGCCGCCCGGTACTCGGGCTCGTTCCAGCCCGCGCCGATGCCCACGATCACCCGGCCGTCGCTCAGGAGGTCGAGGGTGGCCAGCTCCTGGGCCAGCACGGCCGGATGGCGGAGGTCATTGTTGAAAACCAGCGGGCAGAGGCGGAGTCGTTCGGTCGCCATCGCGACCGCGGTGAGCACGGGGACCGGCGCGAGCTGCGGGGTCAGGTGGTCGTGGATGCAGATCGCGTCGTAGCCGACGGATTCGGCGGTGCGCGCGCCGTCGATGAGCGCGCGTCGGTCGAGGATGCCACGGGTCCCGACCATGAATCGGAAGGGGGTCACGTGGCCCATCTTCGCCGATCGCGGCACGGCCGCGAGAGCCGATCAGGCCGGCGCCACCGGGTGGCGAAGGATCGTCTTGAGCCGCTCGGGCGCGCTGGCCTGCGGATTGCCGATGTACAGCTCGTGGTGACGGTCGCGGAGTCGGAGTCCGGCCGCCTCGACGGCAGCATGAAGCCGCTCGATCGAGGCCTTCTCGGCGGCGTATGGCCCGAGGTGGAGCAGTTGCGCCACCTTGCCCTCGTCGAACGTCTCGACGCGGAGGTTCGGCGCAAGGGCCGGGTCCAGCTTGGCGCGGCCGGCGGCCAGCGCGGCGTCGAGCTCCTCGGCGGTCGCCTCGTCAGGGAGCGCGATGAAGACCGTCCAGCGCCAGGTGTCGCGGGCGCCCTGCAGGAGCCAGTCGAGATCGAACTCCCCGTCGGACGTCCACCACAGCCCTTCGAGTGGCCCGACCTTGGTCACGACGCCACGCGCCTTCAGCCCGAACCGCAGCTTGTAGGCAGCCGTGTACAGCCCCGGCATGCGCGGCCCGAACGCATCCGGACCGGGCGGACCCTCGCCGTCGATGGTGACGATCCGGCGGGGTGGCAGGTCGAGGAACCGGACGGCACCTGGAGCGCCCCGGAACTCGGCTGCACGGTCGGGTGGCCGTTCGAATGACACGGCGGTCTCGGTCATCGGCATGCTGTCACCCTAGCCACCGGCGCAGCGACCGGCCAGTGCCGAATGGACGTCAGACGCCCTCGCCCGCCGTCCACGCCGTCCGCTGTCGAGCGGCCGCCGTCATCTCGAGCGTCCCGTCCTCGGTCACCCACCATGCCGCAAGGCCGCGGCGCCGAGCCTGCGCGGCAACGCCCGCACGGCCGGCCAGGAACAGCGTCTTGCTCCAGACCTCCGACCAGGCAGGGTCCGGTCCGGCGACGGTCACCGCGAGCAGGCCGGGGCCACCGGGCTCGCCCGACGTCGGATCGATCAGGTGATGCAGGGTCTCATCGCCGGACGTCCAGCGTCGCCGGCGAACCGACGAGGTCGCCACCGCACCGTCAGCCGCGTTCAGCACGGCCAGCGGCTCAGGGCCGCCGGTCGGATCCTCGATGCCGACCCGCCACGGTCCGCCCTCCGGGGGTTCGCCGTGCACGACCAGGTCGCCCCCGGCGTCGAGCAGGAACGCGTCAACGCCGAGCCGTGCCACGGCATCGGCCGACCAGCGCAGGGCCAGCCCCTTGCCGATCCCGCCGAGATCGACCTGGCGATCCAGGTGGAAGCGGCGGCCGGGAGCCGCTTCCAGCACGGGTCCCGCCGGCCGCTTGCGACCGGCTGTCGATGGCCACGGGTCGAGCGGGGCGCCGCGATCGCCAAGGCGCTCGAGATCGAGCAGCACGCGGGGGTCGAACCGGCCGTCGGACAGCCGTCGCGCACGGTCGCAGGTGACGAGTGCCTGCCGCAACCGTCGCGAAAGGGCGACCGGTTCGGCGAGCCGGATCCGCCGATTGAGGCTGGTGAGCTCGCTCGTGTCGGAGAACCGCGACATCGCCGCGTCGGATTCCCTGAACTCGGTGCGAACGGCGAGCCAGGCCTCCGTGGCGCGCTCGACGTCGCCGGTCCGAGCGGGGTCGATGACCAGCGACAGCCGGAGCGGCGAACCCATCGCGCGCGCCTCAAAGTCGACGAGCCGTGGGTGGCCCACGGGCAGGGACGTGTGGGCCACAGCCGCGAGGGTCATCCGCCCGAGGCGGCGGTGGTGGCGTGGACAGTTGGGCGAGCCACTGCCGCGACCGACCGGCTGACGCTGGGCAGCGCGACCCGGGCGGGCAGGCTCCGTGCGGCGCCCTCGATCGACCCGACCACGTCGGCCAGCCCGGCCAACCTGGCCTCGACATCGACGAGACCCTGGCCGATCGAGTCGTATCCGCCGGCGGCACGGGCATACGCGGCAGCCGCGCGGTCGGCCCGCGCCTCGAGGGAGTCGTGCGCTGCGCTGATCTGGGCGATCACCTCGGCTGTGGGCGTGCGATCGCCGAACACCGCTGCTTCGGATTGCGCCTGTAGCGCCGTGACCCCGGCGAGACTGACCGCGTAGGCGCCCGCCGACAGGCCCAGGAAGACCGCCACGTGGAGGGGTCGTCGCGGCTCAGTCATCGTCGCCGCCTTCGTGCTCGACCTCGCGATCGTCGTTGCCGGTTGATGCGACCGCCGCAGCCAGCGGTGCGGCGGGTACCGGCGCCGCCGCCCTGGCCTGCCGGATGGACCGCTCGAGCGCCTTGAGCTTGGCCTTGGCGGCATCGAGGCTCGACTGCAGCGCTTCGGCCTGGCGACCGTCCTCGGCGATCCGATCGCGGGCAGCCTGGAGCGCGGTCGTCAGCTCGGTCGAACCCGCCGCAAGCTCCTCGAGCTGCGCCTGCAGGGCGATCGACCTCGCCTGCTCGGCAGCCAGCGCCGACTGCAGGGTCTCGACCGACGGTGGCTTCGACACGAGTGGGGAGCTCGCGGCCGTCCAGGCGGCCGCGGCCCGGATGGTCGCCGCGCCGGCGAACAGGGCGAGGACGACGCCGAGCAGCACGGCTGGACGGCGGAGACGGGCGGTTGTGCTCATCGACCAGAAACCTCCTCGAGCGACGTGGCGAACGTGGGCCGGGCGGCCCGTGAGACCCAGTAGCGGTAGGCGCCGGCGACAAGCACGACACCGCCCGTGACGAGGTAGAACGAGACCAGGGCGATCGAATCGGTCCCGGCCAAGAGTCCGTGCATCCAGGCGAGGACGAACACGACGACACCGAGCCGGTGGATCGAGAGCCAGGCCCCTGGCGGCAGCAGCTTCGTGTAGCGCGCCGTCACGCCCGTCGCCAGCAACGCCCACAGGCCGAGGGTGCCGAGGGCGACCGGCGTGCTCCGGTACTCCGAGAGCCCGGGGACGAGGGCCCCGAGGAGGCCGACCCCGGCGTACGGATCGGCGATCAGGCTGACAACGTGCGCGGCGAGGAAGGCGAGCACGAAGATCCAGGCATTCTCATGCCACGGGAACAGGCGCTTGGACAGCTTCCAGGACGACTTGTTGGTGGGATGGCTCAGCACCAGCCCCAGCGCGATCTGGAGGGTCAGCAGCCCGAGGGCGGTGAACCCGGCGGCTCGTGAGGCGAGCCAGACGCGCAATTCGGCCTGGTGCGCCGACGTGGCGGGCAGGATCTGGTCCGTGGCGCCGACCAGCACCAGGCCCATCGCCGCGGCGACGGCAATGAACGGGCCGGCCGCCAAACGGCCGGCGGGTCCGGACTTCGGACGCGCGGCGACCGGGCGGATCCGGTCGTCCGGCGAGCTGGCGGGTGCAATGGATGTGGATTCGGCGTGCATGCGTTCCCCCGGGTGCGTGACTCCTACCCAACTGAGGCGGCACCCGGCCAGAAGGTTTCACCCGGTCGACGCGGCCCGAACTGACAGGCCTGCCATTTCGTGACTCATGGCCCATGGCAGCTATATGCCATAACCATATATATAGACAACACAGATACCAAGGGCTGATCGAGCAGCCCGGTCGCACCCGAGGACATCGTGCTGAACGCGGCAAGCGAGATCGAGGTCATCCAGGCGTCGCTGTTGCGAACGCTCGCCAGCGTCCATCGCCTGCGGATCATTCATCTCCTGGGTGACCGTCAGCTCGAGGTCCACGAGCTCTGTCGCAGCCTGGGTGTGCCGCAAGCCACAGTCTCGCAGCACCTGTCCGTCATGCGCGGGGTTGGCCTCGTGACGGCGACGCGAGATGGACGAACGGTCCGCTATGAGCTGACCGATCCCGAGATCCTGGCGGCCTGTGACCTGATGCGCAACGTCCTCATGCGCCGTCTCTCCGCCCTGGGGAGCCTTGCAGCAGCGGCACGGATCGACGACGACCGTCGCGAGACCGACGCCGCAGCCCAATCGCCGCGAATCACTGTGGGGAGCCCTCGATGAGCGACAGCCTGTCCGTCGTCCTCTTTTCCGGTACCACCGACAAGCTCCACGCCGCGGCAACAGTCGCCGCCGGAGCGGCGGCGATGGGCCGCCCCGTCAACGTCCTGCTCCAGTACTGGGCGCTCGACGCCTTCCGCGCCGATCACATCGACGGCGATCACGGGCTCGCCTTCGAGGCGTCCGCACCCGGATCGACCCAGCCGGTGCGGGGCACGGCCGCCATCCCCTGGCTGGAGACGTTCCGGATGGCCAAGGAGCTCGGAGACGTGACCATCCAGGCCTGCTCCGGTTCGCTCGAGACCCTCGGGTTCGACGCCGCCCGGCTGGACCCCCTCGTCGATGGTCCGTGTGGGATCGCCTCGTTCCTGATGGCCGCCGAGGGCGGCCAGATCCTGTTCATCTAGGTCAACCAACAGCCACGTCAACCGACAGGAGGAGCCCAGTCATGACCGCCACGCTCGTCGAGCTCGAGACGATCACCGCCGACAAGATCGTCGACGCCCGCGGGGCCGCCTGCCCGGGCCCGTTGCTCGAGGCCAAGAAGGGCATGGGTACCGTCGCCGTCGGGTCGGTGATCGAGATCTGGTCGACCGACCCGGTCACCAAGACGGACATCGGCGCGTGGTCCGGCAAGGTCGGCCACGAGCTCCTCGGGGTTGTCGCCGCCGACGGCTACGACCGCGTCTTCGTCCGCCGCGGCAAGTAGGCGCGACGATGCCCGCCGTCGCGGCCGAACCGAACACCCGCGACTCGACGTTCGTTCCCCGGATCCTCGTCTTCTCGACGCACAACATCTCGGATCCGGGGATCGACCTGGCGGGCAGCGCGCACATGCACTACTCGCCCGGCGTCCGGGTCATCGCGCTGCCATGCACCAGCGGGATCCGGCCGTCGTGGATCGTGCGGGCGCTCGAGGCCGGTTTCGACGGCGTCTTCATCGCCTCGGACGGTGACGAGTGCGCCTACCTCTCCGACTGCGCCAAGCGCTCGTCGAAGATCAGCAGCGACGCCCAGGCACGCCTGCGCGAGCGTGGGATCGATCCGCAGCGGATGCGCATGGCGGCGATCTGTTCGGTCTGCGCCGAGCCGTTCACCCGGCACATGAACCAGTTCTCGAGTGCGCTCGAAGCGCTCGGACCGGCGGTGGCGAGGTGACCGCCGTGAGCGCCGTGGAGTACGACGTCCTCGTGGTCGGCAGCGGCATCGGCGGGATGGAATCGGCGCTCAAGCTCGGCGACATGGGCTACAAGGTCCTGCTGGTCGAGAAGGAGGCCAGCGTCGGCGGGAAGATGATCCTGCTCAGCAAGGTCTTCCCGACCCTGGACTGCGCCAGCTGCATCTCGACGCCCAAGATGGCGGCGACGATCCACCACCCGAACATCACCGCGCTGACCTACAGCCGAGTGGATGGCATCCGTCGATCGGCTGACGGCCGGTTCCACGCCTCGGTCACGAAGAAGGCGCGGTTCGTGGACGAGTCGGCCTGCACCGGGTGCTCGCTGTGCGAAACCGCCTGCACGGTCCCGGTCCCCGACCAGTTCAATGCCGATCTCGTCGCGCGCCGGGCCGCGTACATTGCCTTTCCCCAGGCCGTGCCCAAGAAGGCGGTCATCGACCGTGCCGGCAGCTCCCCGTGCTCGTATGCCTGCCCGGCCGGGATCCAGGCGCACGGCTACGTCTCGCTCATCCGGAGCGGCGAGTACGAGAAGGCCTATCGGCTCGTGCTCGAGGCGACGCCGCTCGTCGGAACGCTCGGGCGCGCCTGCTATGCGCCGTGCGAGCTCGAGTGCACGCGCGGGTCGCTCGAGGGCACGCTCCCGATCCGGCGCCTGAAGCGGTTCGTTGCCGACGTCCATGACGAGCGCGCGACGGCGGACGATGGCCAGGACGGCACCCTCGGCGTCACGGTGGCTCCGCCCAACGGCAAGCGGGTCGCCATCGTCGGCTCCGGTCCGACCGGGCTGACGGCGGCCTGGCAGCTCGCCCGGTCCGGCTACGCGGTCAAGATCTTCGAGGCCGCCCGGGTGCCCGGCGGTTTCCTCCGGCTGGCGATCCCGTCCTATCGCCTCCCGATCGAGGTGGTCGAGCGCGACATCGACAACGTGCGGGCCATCGGCGTGGAGATCGCGACGAACAGCCCGGTTGGCGATCTCGCCGCCCTGCACGCCGACGGCTTCGATGCCGTCCTGGTCGCGACGGGGACGCATCGTTCGACCAATCTCGGCGTTCCAGGCGAGGACCGCCTGGGCGTCATCGCCGGACTCGACTTCCTGCGCAAGGTGAAGCTGGGCCAGCCGATGGATCTGCGCGGCAAGCGCGTCGTGGTCGTCGGTGGCGGCAACGTGGCGATGGATACGGCCCGTACCGCGCGCCGGCTCGGGGCGGCCTCCGTGACCGTGGCCTATCGGCGCGGGCGTGACGAGATGCCGGCCCACCATGTCGAGGCCGACGACGCGGAGCAGGAAGGGGTCGGGTTCAGCTTCCAGGTCACCCCAGCCGAGGTCCTCGGCGAAGAACGCGGTGCCGTGCGCGGTCTGCGCTGCCATCGGATGGCGCTCGGAACGCCGGACGCATCCGGTCGGCGCCGCCCGGAACCGATCCCGGGCAGCGAGATGGTGCTGCCGTGCGACCTGGTCATCAGTGCAATCGGGATGACCCCCGACACCGGCCCCTTCGCGAGCCAGCTTGGGATCACCGACCGCGGCACGCTCCAGGCGGATCCCGACTCGTGCCAGACGGAGACGCCCTTCGTCTTCGCCGCGGGCGACGCGGTGCACGGGGCAACGGACATCACCCGCGCCGTGGGTGAGGGCCGTCGCGCCGCGCACATGATCGATCGCTGGCTGACCGGCGGGAAGCTTGAAGGCTTCGACGATCGGCTGCCGGTCGTCGACAAGGCGCAGGTCCTCGCGCGCCAGAAGGCGTACACGCTCCGGGCGCCGCAGCCGAGCGGCACCACCCTCACCAGGGCACCGATCGACTTCGCCGAGGTCGAGGCCCCCTTGACGGAAGCCGAGGCCGTGGCGGCCACCAACCGCTGCATCGACTGTGCCGTCTGTGCGGAATGCAACGAATGCCTGGCCGCCTGCCCGGCCAACGCCATCGACCTGCACATGCGCGACGAGTCGTTCGAGGCCGAGGTCGGGGCGGTCGTCGTGTCGACCGGGTTCAAGCTCTTCGCCGCCGACCTCAAGCCCCAATACGGCTTCGGGACCTACAAGAACGTGATCACCGG
>Ga0184615_10001036_pt1 | contig 15142 bp, 15 predicted proteins | sample PLM4_65_coex_FD_133134 | JGI IMG/M metagenome (GOLD analysis project Ga0184615, IMG submission 133134) | Groundwater sediment microbial communities from an aquifer in East River, Colorado, USA - PLM4_65_coex | ecosystem: Environmental > Terrestrial > Soil > Riparian zone | place: USA: East... | reverse complement strand
GGATCGCGGATGTAGCCCTCGTAGGCCGCGTCGAAGAGCAGCACCGCGTCGTTCGCCCTGGCCCAGCGCACCCACGCCTCGAGCTCGGCCCGGGTGGCGACGGCGCCCGTGGGGTTGTTCGGGAAGCACAGGTAGACGATGTCGACCGGTCGCTCCGGCGGCGCCGGCCGGAAGCCGTTGGCCTCCGTGCACGGCAGGTAGGTGATGCCCTCGTACGCGCCGGTCTCGCCCGCCGGACCGGTGCGGCCGGCCATCACGTTCGTGTCGACGTAGACCGGGTACACCGGATCGGGTACAGCCACGCGCGCCGCGGTCGAGAAGATCTCCTGGATGTTCCCGCTGTCGCACTTGCTGCCGTCCGAGACGAAGATCTCGTCGGGCGCGACGTGCGCGCCGCGCGCCTTGAAGTCGTGCTCGGCGATGGCGAAGCGCAGGAAGTCGTAGCCCTGCTCCGGGCCGTAGCCGCGGAACGTGCCCTCGACGCCCAGCTCGTCGATCGCGCGGTGCATGGCCTCGCGGATCGACGGCGGGATCGGCAGCACCACGTCGCCGATGCCGAGCCGGATGAGCTCGGCCTTCGGGTTCGCCTCTTGGAAGGCGCGCACGCGGCGGCCGATCTCGGGGAACAGGTAGCCGCCGGCGAGCTTCAGATAGTGGTCGTTGATCCGGGCCATGCGGGGATCCTCAGTCGTTCCTTGGGCTTCAGTCGGTCGGGACCGTAGCCAGTATCAGATCCGCGATGCCGGCGACAGACCCGGCCGCCTCGGTCACGCGCACGCGCAGGCGGGGGTGCGCGAGCGCTGCGGCGTCGACCAGGCGCGGCACGTCCTCGGCCGCGTGCAGGCCGGGAACGAGGAAGAACGGGTGCACGAAGAGCTCCTCGACGCCGTCCGCCGCGCAGCGGTCGATCGCCTGCTGGAGCGAGGGCGCGGCGAGCTCCATGTGCGCCACGTACACCGGCAGGTCGGGACGGCGGCGGCGCACCTGCTCGGCGACCCACAACAGGTGCACGTGCGCCTCGGTCTTGCGCGAGCCGTGGTCGACGATCAGCAGCGCGCGCTTCACCAGTAGTCCGCCGAGAGCGTCAGGTCGCCGCTGACCCGCAGCGCGCAGGCCAGGCGAAGCTCGGTCGAGACGCGATTGCGCGCCTTCGCGCGCCGTTCGATCGCCGCCTCGCGCGCGACGCGGCCTGCGATGATCCGCACCCCGCACTTCGCGCAGACCAGCTCGTCGCCGCAGGCGCGCGCGATCGGCAGCCCGGCCTCGCGCACCGCGTCGATCAGCCGCGTGCCCTTGGGCACTTCGAGCTCGACGCCCTTCGGCAGGAAACGGACCGTCGGCACCTGGCCAGGATAGCCGAAGGGACGAGCCGGGCGTTCGGTTGAATGGGTCGGGTGCGCCGCCTAAGATCGCTCGAGATGTCCAGCGCCGGGATCGTGATCATCGGCAACGAGATCCTGACCGGGAAGGTGCAGGACGAGAACACGCCCTACCTGCTGCGCGAGCTGCGCCGCCAGGGCGTCGACGTGCCCCGCGTGCACGTGATCTCCGACGTGATCGACGAGATCGCGCTCGACGTGCGCGCGTTCGCGCGCGCGTTCGACTACGTGCTCACCTCCGGGGGCGTCGGCCCGACACACGATGACGTCACCATGGAAGGCGTCGCGGCCGCGTTCGACATCCCGCTCGAGCAGAACGCCGAGATGACGGGCCTCCTGCTCACGGCGCTGCGCGGGCGCGAGCCGAACGCGAGCCACCTGAAGATGTGCATGCTGCCGGTAGGCGCGACGCTGATCACGACGAAGGACCTGTGGTTCCCGCTCGTGCAGGTGCGCAACGTCTACGTCTTCCCCGGCATTCCGCGGCTTCTGCAGGCCAAGTTCGAGGCCGCGCGCGAGTCGTTCCGCGGCGACCCGATCTACCTGCGCCGCGTCTACGTGAGTCTGATCGAGAGCGACATTGCAGCCGATCTGAACGAGCTCCTGGTCGAGTTCACCGAGCTGATGCTCGGCAGCTACCCGCGCACGTCGAACGAGGTCGACTACATGACCATGCTCACGCTCGAGTCGCGCGACGAGAGCTACGCCGACCGGGCCGCCCAGTCCCTCGTGAAGCGAATGCCCAGCGGAACGGTGCTGCGCGTCGAGTAGCTCGGGTCCTGGCCGGTTCAGGCCCCGCCGGGCCCGGTGAGACCCAGCCCCTTGGTCCGCTCGCGCGCGATGAAGATCGCCAGGCGTTTGCCCGAAATGCTGTGACTCGCGATCGTGACCTCGACCGGTACGAAGTCACCGTTCGGGCGCGCGATCGTGAGCTCCACGGGTCCGGAGTCTTCGCCCGCGTCGAGCCGTGACTCGAGCTCGCGCCAGCTCGCCTGGTCGGGCGGCGCAATGTAGCGCGAGAGGGAGCTGCCGATCAGGCGCGCGGCGTCGCTCGCGAAGAGCGCCTCGGCCGCGGGATTCACGTCGAAGATCGTGCTCGAGTCGAGGTTCAGCGCGACGTACGTGTCGGAGATGCGATCGATCGCGCCGCGCACGCGTCGGCCGGCGTTCGGCGTCGGCCGCTTCTTGTTGCGCTCGTGCTTCTCCTCGCGCTCTTCGGGCGCGAGGATGCGGCGCACGCCCGAGCGGAAGCGCGCCTCCATGTCGACGAGCGCGCCGCTCACTTCGGGCGTCGCGCCGAATGAGTTCGCGATCTCGACCGCGGCCGAGATCGTGTTCTCGAGCGCGAGCGCGCTGTTTCCGCCAAGTCCGTCCAGCGACACGCGCGCGGTCTCGGCCGAGAGGCTCGCGAGGCGCACGAAGGTGCGGAAGCGGCGAATCACCTCGGCGCGAACCTCGGGCGCAGGCTCAGCGCGGGCGAGGCGGCGATTCACCTCGACCTCGATCGCGCTGCGGTAGCGCTCCAAGTGAGCAACCACGGCGCGCAGCACCGCTCCCTCATCCACCCCCATCGACTATCGAGATAACAGGTTCCGCGCGCCTGGACCAGAGAGCGGTGCGCGAGTAGCCTCGCGCGCCGTGCGCTGGCTCGCGTATCTGCACCCGCTCGCGATGGTCGGGGTCCTCGGACTCGGTCTCATCGTGCTGCTCGAGGGCCTGCACATACGCCGCGGTAGGGTACTTCGCCAGCGCTACGACAATCGGCGGCACCGCAGGTTCGCGCGCGTGTTCGTGCTGCTCGCGGGCGCCGGTTTTGCCTCGGGCCTGGCCTCGATGGCCTTCCTGCGCGGCAAGCCGGTCTTCGGCTCCGTGCACGCGCTGCTGACGAGCGCCGCTCTCACGGGCTTCGTCGTCGGCGGAGCGCTGGGATTGAAGCTGGAGCGGAACGGGCGCTCAGCGCTGCGCGGCCTCCACGCGATCACCGCGAGCCTCGGCCTCCTGGTCGCCTTCGCGGCCGCCGTGGCCGGCTTCGCGATCTTGCTGTAGCGGGGCCCGGCGCGGCGTAGCCGCGCCACCCGCATTGCGCTCGACTTCGCCTCGCTGCGCGCTCCGCGCTTCGCGCTGCGCTTGCAGGAAGGACCGGCCGCCGCAGCCTCGAGCCGCGGCGCTACGGGGCCTTCGGCCTGGCGGCGTTCTCGTAGTCGCGCAGCGCGCGGTCGACGAGGCGGCGGAAGTCGGGGTGGGTGAGGAGGGCGAGGGTGTTGCCGCTCTGAAGCGCCGCACGGATCTCGGGCTTGGCGGCGAGCTCGGCGAGGGCGGGGTCGCTGCGGATCGCCTGGATTCGCGGGCCGACCTCGATCAGTGTCGCTTGGACTTGCTCCCGAAAGGCGTCGGGATCGCTGCGGGCGTCGTCGCCGACCAGGCCCAGGTCGGCAAGCTGGCCGCGCAACGCCTCGTCGTAGACGATGCCCGTGAAGCAGTCGCGGCCCAGCGCCAGATCGAACTCGCCGGTCGCGACGTACTGCCAGAAGAGCGGGTCCTCCTGCAGGCTCACCACACGGGGATGAGCGAGGAGCGCTTGCGTCGAGACGACGGCCGCGCCTGGATCCGACGCGAGCTTCACGGCCAGGTTGCGACCGGGACTGCTGCCCATCGCGGCCGAGACGCCTGCCGCGACGACCCTGCGCGTGCTGCCGACCAGGTAGGAATCGCCGGCGGCCGCGCTGCCCTGCGAGAGTCCCGCGGACTGGGCGGCGTCGAGAAATCCGCCGAGCACCCCGAGCAGGAGCAGGGCGAGCGCGGCCTGACCCGCGCCGAAGAACGCGCCGCCGGCGCGATCGAAGGCGCTGCGCGGCAGGTCGTCGCGGCGCGCGCGCTCGCCGCGGATCACCAGCGCCGAGCCGACGCTCGCGAAGACGTACACGAACAGGAACGCGCCCGAGCCGGCCAGCGCCCCCGCCATCAGGCGCGAGAGCCCGGAGAGCAGAGCGATCAGCGGCGCGAGCGTGGTTGCCGCGGTGATTCCCGCCGCGTAGGCGGCGAAGAGCGTCGCGACGCGCAGCAAGCCCCCGAGCGCGCCCCGGTACGCGCCGAGCGCGATGAAGATCGCCAGGATGCCGAGCGCCAGCGCGTCGAAGAGCATGACCCGGAAATCGGCCTCGGGTCCTAGCCGCTGAAGCCACCCGCCGGCGCGACCGTCGCACGCTGGCGCAGGAGGTGATCGCAGAGCACGAGCGCGACCATCGCCTCGACCATCGGCACCGCGCGCGGCAGCACGCACGGATCGTGTCGGCCCTGCGCTTCCAGCGAAACGCTCTCGAGCGCGCGGTTCACGGTCTCCTGCTCCTTGCGGATCGTCGCGGTCGGCTTGAACGCCGCGCGCACCACGATCGGCTCGCCGTTCGAGATCCCGCCCTGCACGCCGCCGGAGCGATTCGTGCGCGTGCGCACGCGGCCCGCCTCGACGAAGAACGGGTCGTTGTGCTCGCTGCCGGTGAGCCGCGTACCGGCGAAGCCCGAGCCGATCTCGAAGCCCTTGCAGGCCGGCAACGAGAGCAGCGCCCGCGCGAGCTCCGCGTCGAGCTTCTCGAAGACCGGCTCGCCCAGCCCCGCGGGAACGCCGTGCGCGACACAGGTCACGACACCGCCGAGCGAGTCGCCCGCACGGCGTGCGTCGTCGATGCGCCGGATCATCTCCTCCGCGGCCGAAGCATCGGGGCAGCGCGTGATCGAGGCCTCGACCTGCTCGCGCGTCACCGCGACCGCCTCGCACTTGGCCTCGACGGTGTGCACCTGCGAGACGAACGCGACGATCTCGCCGACACCGAAGAGCGACAGCACCTTGCGCGCGATCGCGCCCGCCGCGACGCGTCCGATCGTCTCGCGCGCGCTCGCGCGTCCGCCGCCCTGCCAGTTGCGAATGCCGTACTTCGCCTCGTAGGTGAAGTCGGCGTGCGAGGGCCGGTACACGTCGCGCATCTGCTCATAGGCTTCCGCGCGCGCGTCTTCGTTGCGCACCAGCACGAGGATCGGCGTGCCGAGCGTCCGGCCCTCGAAGACGCCCGACAGGATCTCCGCGCGGTCGGCTTCCTGGCGCGGAGTGGTGAGGCGGCTCTGGCCGGGACGACGCCGGTCGAGCTCGACCTGGATCTCCGCCACGTCGAGCGGCACCTGCGAGGGGCAGCCGTCGATCACGACCCCGACCGCGCCGCCGTGCGACTCGCCCCAGGTGTGGATGCGGAAGATCTGACCGAACGTGGAGCTCACGGCGGGATCATAAGGGCTGCCGCTTGCGCGGGCGACGCCCCGGCCCCTTGCGCAGAAGGATGTAGCTCGCGCCCGTGCCGCCATCGGTGGGCGGAGCGCTCGTGTAGGCAAGCACGATCAGGCGGGCCGGGCCGCGCGCGAGCCAGCGCGGCAGGCTGGGCTTCAGCACCGGCTGGCCGTTCGGCGAGCGCTTGCCCCGGCCGTGCACGATGCGCAGGCAGCGCAGGCCGCGCGCGTGCGACTCGACGACGAACGCCTCGACGAGGCCGCGCGCGGTCTCGGCGTCGCAGCCGTGCAGATCGAGGTCGGCCTGCGGCGTGAACTCGCCGCGGCGGAGCCGGCGGAGCACGCGCGGGTCGAGGCCCGGTACGCTCCCCTCCATGACCTCTTCGGAGTCGCGCATGTCGAAGGGCGCTTCGCCGCTCACGATCGCGTCGAGCTCGCGCATCACCTCGCGCTCGCGCGCCGAGAGCGGCACGGGCTCGCGAAAGCTCGGTTGCTGCGTGCGCTGCGTCCGCTCGAGCTTTGCGATCCCCGCCATCGCCTCGGCGAAGGCCGCGTCGTCGTCGCTGCGCTCTTTCACGAGCTCGAGTCCATCGCAGTTCTCTTCGACCCGCTAGGGTGCAGGGGAAAGCGCCAGTGCCTTCTTCATCAGCCGCGAGAGTGGAAGCTCGGCCAGCTCGTCCCGCGCGCAGAGGCGCGCCTCGGATCGTACGCCCGCTTCGAGGCGGCCGCCGCGATCCTCGAGCGCGACCACGTCGAGCGACAGGTCGAGGTGCGTGAACTGGTGGCGGATCCGCCCGAGCGCTGCGCCGGCTGCAACGCGAAGTCCGGTGCGCTCGCGCACCAGCTCGAGCAGCGCGGGCGCCGGCGCGTCGGCCACGTTGGGGATCTCCCAGAGTCCCCCGAGCAGCCCGTGCGACGGGCGGCGGAGCAGAAGCACGCGGCCGCGCCGGACGAGCACGCCGGCGAGTGCGCGCACCGCGCGCGGCTTTGGCTTCCGCTTCGGCGCGGGGAAGTCCTCGGGCCGGCCGCTCGCGCGCGCCGCGCAGATCCGGCGGACCGGGCAGACCCTGCACGCGGGCTTGCGCGGCGTGCAGACGGTCGCCCCGAGCTCCATCAGCGCTTGATTGAACAGGTCGGGATCGCGCGCCGGCACGAGCTCGCCCGCGAGCCGCCACGCCTCGCTGTCGGCCAGGTCCGCGACTGCGAAGAGCCGTGAGAGCACGCGCCGCACGTTGCCGTCGACGATCGGCGCGGCCTCCTTGAAGGCGATGCTGCGCAGCGCGCCGACGGTGTAGCGGCCGACGCCCGGAAGCTCGGCGAGCGCCTCGGCCGAGCGCGGCAGCTCGCCGCCGTGGTCGCGCACGATCCGCTCGGCGGCGCGGCGCAGATTCCGCGCGCGCGCGTAGTAGCCCAGCCCCGCCCAGAGTCGCAGCACGTCCTCCTCGTCGGCAGCGGCGAGGGCTTCCACGCTCGGGAAGCGCGCGACGAAGCGCTCGTAGTACGGCACCGCCGTCTCGACCCGCGTCTGCTGCAGCATCGTCTCGGAGAGCCAGATGCGATACGGGTCGGAGCTCTGCCGCCAGGGAAGATCGCGCTGCGCGAGCCGGTACCAGGCGATCAGCCGTCGCCGGACGGTGTCGCGCCGCGCGCGCGAGAGCGTCGCGCCCACGCCGTGGGCTACGGCGCCGCGGCGGCGGCCTGCAGCTTCCCCTCGATGTGCTCGGAGATCCACTTCGGGTCGAACCACTCCAGCGGGTCCACGAAATTGCCGTCGAGCAGCATCGCGAAGTGCAGGTGGTCGCCGCCCGCGAGGCCCGTCGTGCCGCTCTTGCCCAGCGACTCGGATTTCGCGACGGGCCGGCCTTTCTCGGTGCTGATCTCCGAGAGGTGCCCGTACAGGCTGAACAGGCCCAGGCCATGGTCGACGATCACGGTATTGCCGTAGATCCCGAGCGGTCCCGTGTAGATCACCACGCCGTCGTTCGCGGCGGGGATATCGGCGTGCGAGGTGGAGGCGAAGTCGTACCCCATGTGGGTCTGCTGGTCGACGACCGCGCCGTTGTACACGTAGCTGCGTCGCTCCGCGAACTTCGCGCCAGCGTGTGTGTTCGGCATCTGCGCGAATGCACCCGCCCAGATGCGATCGCCGCTCGAGTTCGACGTGATCTGCGCGAGCGTGGCGTCATTCTCCTTGCGCATCTCGCGATTGATCTTCAGATAGCCCTCGAGCGCCGTGCCCGTGAACGAGCCGAGCAGCTCGTTCACCTTTTCCTGCATGAACGAGTCGGAGAGCGAGATCGTGTCCTCGGGGAAAGCGCGCGGCATCACGTTGGTCACGAGCGCCACCCTGGCTTGGTTGCCCGCGCGGTCGGACGCGACGAGCGTCGGCTTCACGCCGTCCTGCGCATCCGCCGGGATCGCGTAGAACGCCAGTCGGCGCTTCGCATCGCTCGGATCGACGAAGCCGGGGAAGAGCCGGTCGCCGACCTGGACTCCGCTCTTCTCGACGCCGTCCTCGACGGTGTAGATCGCGAGCTCGGATCCCCCCTTGCGCACGTACGTGAGACCCGTGAGCAGCGAGACGTGGGGCGGCTTCGTGTCGATCGTGAGCGGGATCGAGACGTCGCTGGCGTTGTCGACCCAGGAGAAGTCGTGCACCTCGGCGTGCAGGGTGGCCGCGCCGTCGGGAACGCCGAGCTCCTTCGGCTTCACGACCACCTCGATCGGCCGCTCGATCTCGAGGTTCGCACCCAGGATCGCGTTGCCCGGATAGACCTCGCTTGCGAGCTCGTATTCCTTCCCGGCCACCTCGAGCCAGACGCGCGCCGAGCGCACGCCCGTGCCGACGTCGGCGAAGCGGAACTCGTGCTCGTAGTCGCCGCTCGCGAAGGCCGGCGTGGTGCGCGTGCTGATCACCGGCGCAATCCGCTCCATGCGCGTGTAGGCCCACGCGCCGCCGCCGACCAGAAGCACCAGCACGATCAACCAGACGATGCGCATTCAAATCACTCCGTCTTGCCCGGGTATCGGCCGGCGAAGCCGGCCTGCCGGGACGGCGAGCCTGCGGCTCGCCTTGGCCATCTTGTATGTCCTCGGCCTGGTCACTCGTCGTCCGAGGCCCGAAGTTTCGCCAGCACCGAGAAGTCCTCGAGGGTGGTGGTGTCGCCCGCCGTCTCGCGGCCCGCGGCGACGTCGCGGAGCAGCCGGCGCATGATCTTTCCGGAGCGCGTCTTCGGCAGCCCGTCGGCGAAGCGCACGTCGTCGGGGCGCGCGATCGGCCCGATCTCCTTCGCGACCCACGCCTTGAGCTCGGCGCCCAGATTCGGGTCGAAGACCGTGCCGCTCTTCAGTGTCACGAAGCAGACCACCGCGGTGCCCTTGATCTCGTCCGGTCGGCCCACGACCGCGGCCTCGGCGACCTTCGGGTGCGAGACGAGCGCGCTCTCGAGCTCCATCGTCGACAGCCGGTGGCCGGCCACGTTCATCACGTCGTCCACGCGGCCCACGATCCAGAAGTAGCCGTTCGCGTCGCGGCGCGCGCCGTCGCCCGTGAAGTAGGTGTCCTTGAACTTCGAGAAATACTGCTCGCGGAAGCGCTCCGAGTCGCCCCAGATGCCGCGCAGCATGCCCGGCCAGGGCTTGGTCAGCACGAGATAGCCGCCTTCGTTCGCCTTCACCGGCTCGCCCGCCTCGTTCCAGACTTCGGCGGAGATGCCCGGGAACGGCAGCGTCGCGGAGCCCGGCAGCGTCGTCACCGCGCCCGGAAGCGGCGTGATCATGATTCCGCCCGTCTCCGTCTGCCACCAGGTGTCGACGATCGGGCAGCGGTTCTTGCCGATCATCCGCCGGTACCACATCCACGCTTCGGGGTTGATCGGCTCGCCGACGGTGCCGAGCAGCCGCAGGCTCGCGAGCGAGTACTTCTTCACGTGCTCGTCGCCCCAGCGCATGAAGGTCCGGATCGCCGTCGGCGCCGTGTACAGGATCGAGACGCGGTACTTGTCGATGATGCGCCAGAAGCGCTCGACGTCGGGCCAGTTCGGTGCGCCCTCGTACAGCAGCGTCGTCGCGCCGTTCGCGAGCGGCCCGTAGACGACGTAGGAGTGGCCGGTGATCCAGCCGATGTCGGCCGTACACCAATAGGTGTCGTCTTCCTTGAGGTCGAAGATGTACTTCGTGGTCGCCGCGACGTGCGTCAGGTAGCCGCCGGTGGTGTGCAGCACGCCCTTGGGCTTGCCGGTCGAGCCGCTCGTGTACAGGATGAACAGCGGCGCTTCGGCGTCCAGCTTGGCGGGCTTGCACTCGACGGAGGCATCGGCCATAAGGTCGTGCCACCAGAAATCGCGGCCGTCCTTGATCAGGATCTCGTGGCCGGTGCGTTTCAACACGATCACGTCGCGGACGCCGGGCGCGCCGGCGAGCGCCTCGTCGACCAGCGACTTCAGCTGCACGACCTGACCGCGGCGCCAGCCGCCATCGGCGGTCACGACGAGCTTCGCCTCCGCGTCGTTGATGCGGTCGCGCACCGAGTCGGCCGAGAAGCCGCCGAAGATGATCGAGTGGATCGCGCCGATGCGCGTGCACGCCAGCATGGCGATCGCGAGCTCGGGCACGAGCGGCATGTACAAGACCACGCGGTCGCCCTTCTCGACGCCGCGCGAGAGCAGAACGTTCGCGAACTTGCACACCTCGCGGTGTAGATCGCCGTAGGTGAGCGTGCGGCTGTCGCCGGGCTCGCCCTCCCAGATGATCGCCGCCTTGTTGCGCCGCCAGGCGTTCGGGCCCTCGAGGTGCCGGTCGAGGCAGTTGTAGCTGACGTTGGTCTTGCCGCCGATGAACCACTTCGCGAACGGCGGCTTCCACTCGAGCGTCTTCTTCCAGGGCGAGAACCAGCTCACGTGCTGCTTCGCCATGCGCGCCCAGAATTTCTCGGGGCTCTTCTCGGCCTCGCGCACGAGCTTCTTGTAGGCCGCCTGGCCGGGCACGTTCGCGCGCTTGGCGAAGAGCGCATCGGGCTTGAAGCGCCGCTTCTCCTTCAGGGTCGACTCGATCGAGTTCGCGTCCGCCATGGTCCGGCTCAGCTCCTCATCCAGGCTTCCACGTCCGCGATCTTCTTCGGGATCGCGGCCGTGAGATTCTCGTAGCCGCCAGTCGTCAGGACGACGTCGTCCTCGATGCGCACGCCGATTCCGCGCAGGTGCGCGGGCGTCTTCGGCTCGGTCGCGCTGAAGTACAGGCCGGGCTCGACGGTGAAGCACATGCCCGGCTCGAGCGCGCGCGGCTTGCCGTCGACGAAGTAGCTGCCCACGTCGTGCACGTCGAGTCCGAGCAGGTGCCCGGTCGTGTGCATGTAGAAGGGCTTGTACGCCTCGGTCTTGATCAGGTCGTCGACGTCTCCCGCGAGCGCGCCGAGCGCGACCAGCCCGACGACGAGTGGGCGCAGCGCGGCCTGGTGCATCTGCGGCAGGGTGACGCCCGGGCCGATCGCCGCGAAGGCCGCGTCCTGCGCGTCGAGCACGACCTGGTAGACGTCGCGCGCCGCGCCGGTGTACTTCCCGCCGACCGGATAGGTGCGCGTCACGTCCGACGCATAGCCGTGTAGCTCGACGCCGGCGTCGATCAGCACCAGCTCACCGGGCTCGAGCCGGTCCTTGTTCTCGACGTAGTGCAGGATCGTGGCGTTCTCGCCCGTGCCGACGATCGGGCTGTAGGCCGGGCCCGTGCCGCCGCGCATGCGGAAGACGTGCAGCAGCGCCGCCTCGAGCTCGTATTCCGCCGCGCCCGGCCGCGCGAGCAGCGCGGCCGCATGGTGCGCCTCGCGCGAGATCTCCGCGGCCGCGCGCATCAGCTCGAGCTCGCGCGCGGATTTGCGCAGCCGCATCTCGTGCACGAGCTCGTGCGGCGAGATGATCTCGGCCGGCGCCGTCGCGCCGCGCCGCACGCGCGCGCGCACGTCGGCGAGCGCCGCCACGACCCGCTCGTCGAGCTCGCGGTCGTTGCCGAAGGTGTGGAAGAGGCGCGGGCGGTTCTCGATCAGCCCCGGGAGCTTTGCGCCGAGCTCGCCGATCGGGTGCGCCTCGTCGGCACCGAACTTCGTCACCGCGCCTTCGGTGCCGGGCCGGCGCCCGTTCCAGGTCTCGAGCAGCGGATCGCGCGGCTGCACGAAGAAGACGAAGCGATCTCGCGTGAAGACCGCGACCGCCTCGGGCTGCTCGAAGCCGGTCAGGTACAGGAGATCCGAGTCCTGCCGGAAGACGTAGTCCGTGTCGTGCGAGCGCGTGCGCGGCTTCGCGCCCGCGACCAGCGCCACACCCTCTCCGAGCTGGCTCTGCAAGCGGCGCCGCCGCTCGGCGTGCTCGCTCGGCGCTACGGGCTCGTGAGCTGGCAACGGACCTCCCCCGGAAGAACGCGCGCGAAGGTATCAAGCGCCCGCCGCTCGGGCACCTCTGCGCTCGAGTTGCGCGTGTTCTGCGTGGTCATGAATCACAAGCTCGGGCGGGTCTGGCGCCGAAGTCCCTCCTGATGGGACTTCGTCGGCTCTTCGGCGCGGCGACTTTGGCGTGTGTGTACCTCGGGCCGGCCATCGGCCGCGCGGAGGCGGCGGCCGAGCCTCTGCCGGTGCGCGCCGAGGTCGTGATCGAGACCGGCGCCGCGCCGCGCGTGGGCGTGCGCTTCGAGCTCGAGCCCGGCTGGCACATCTACGGCGCCGAGCCGGGAGAGGTCGGCCTGCCCACGCAGCTCGCCTGGACGATCGATGGCGGGAGCGCCGGCCCGATCGCCTGGCCGGAGCCGGTCGCCTTCACGGACGCCGAGGTCGGCATCACGAGCTTCGGCTACGCGGGCAGCGTGCTGCTCGCGAGCCCACTCGAGCTCGGGCCGTGGAGCGGCGGGACGCGCATGGCGCGTGTCGACGTGCGCTTCCTGGCCTGCAAGAACGTGTGCATTCCCGGCCGGCTCGAGCTCGAGCGCGATCTCGGCCCGGCGCTCGGAAGCGCCCCGGCCGCGGCCGCGATTCCGCTCGCCCGAGCGCTTCTGCTCGCGCTGCTCGGCGGGTTGCTGCTGAACCTGATGCCCTGCGTGCTGCCGGTGCTGGCGCTGAAGGCCTTCGCACTGGCCGACCTGGCGGGCAAGGGCCGGCGGGAGGTTCTCGCGCACGGCGCCGGCTACGTCGCGGGCGTGCTCGCCACCATGCTCGCGCTCGCGGCGGTCGTGATCGCGCTGCGCGCCGCGGGCACCGCCGTGGGCTGGGGCTTCCAGTTCCAGGAGCCGGCCTACTCGCTCGCGATCGCGGCGCTGCTGGTGGTGCTGAGCTTGAACCTCTTCGGCGTCTTCGAGATCGCCGCGCCCGCCGGCCTTGCCAGTGTCGGCGCGAGTGCAGCCGGCGCGAGTCGCAGCTTCTTCGACGGTCTGCTCGCCGTGGCGCTTGCGACGCCCTGCTCGGCTCCCTTCCTGGGAACCGCGATCGGCTTCGCATTCGCGAGCCCGGCCCCGACCACGCTCGCGATTTTCGCGGCGCTGGGTCTGGGTCTCGCGCTGCCGCTCGCGCTGGTGGCACTCATTCCCGGCAGCGCGCGCTTCCTGCCGCGCTCGGGCGCGTGGATGGGGCGGCTGCGCGCCGTGCTCGGCTTCGCGCTGCTCGGCAGCGCCGCGTGGCTGTTGTGGATTTTCGGCCGGCTCGCGGGCATCGACGCGCTCGGCGCGGCGCTCGGTTGGCTGGTCGCGCTCGCGCTCGCGGCGTGGCTCTTCGGCGCGCTGCAGCTGGCCGAGCGCGCCGGACGCGGGCTCGCGCTCGCGGGCGCAGTCGTGCTGGCGGCGTTCCTCGCCCTGCGGCCGCTCGCGCAGGCCGATGCCGCGGATCTCTCGGCGCCCGCGGCCGGCGAGAGGGCCGAGTCGGCCTATTCGTCCGAAGCGGTGAGCGCGCACCTGCGCGCGGGTCGCCCGGTCTTCGTCGAGTTCACCGCCGACTGGTGCCTGACCTGCAAGGCGAACGAGCGCGCCGTGATCGCGAGCGACCGCGTGCAAGACGAGCTCGCGCGCCGACACTTTGCCGTGTTGAAGGCCGACTGGACGCGCCGCGACGAGGCGATCCGGCGCGAGCTCGCGCGCTTCGGCAAGGCCGGCGTGCCGCTGTACGTGCTCTGGTTCCCCGGCTCGCCCGACGCGCCGCGCGTGCTGCCCGAGCTGATCACCGTCGACAGCTTCGTCGAGGCGCTCGGCCAGGAGCCATCCGGTGGTGCGTGAGCGTCTCGCCGCGCTGCTGATCGCGGCCGCGCTCGCGGCGCACGCCGGCGCGGAGCCCGTGCTGCCGGAGACGCGCCTGCCGCTGCGCTTGATCGGCACGGTGGTCGCCGCGCAGGCCGAGCGCTCGATCGCGGTGATCGACTACGGTGGCGTGACGGCGGTCGTGCGCAAGGGTGACGCGATCGGCGGCGCGTTCGTGCGGGAGATACTCAAAGACGGGGTCGTACTCGCCCAGGGCGAGCGGCTCGAGCGACTCGCGTTCGCGAAGCTCGGTTCCACCGCGACGGCGTCGGCCGCGCCCGGCGGATCGAGCGCGGTCGCGCAAGCAATCCACGAGCGTGACAGCGACGGGCCCACGCGCGAGTCCTCCGCTCGCAGCGCGGCCGCCCGGCGCGCCCGCGCCGCCGCGCGCAGGCTCGCAGCGCAAGCGAACGCCGTGCCCGCCAGCGCCGACAAGGGCGACGAGGCGCAGACCCGCACGGCCATGAGCAACGATCAGGTCGTGCTTCAGCTCGCGAGTCAGGCCCGCTTCGCGCCGCTGCTGGACGAAGGCGGAAAGCTGCGAGGCGTGGCGCTCACGGAGGTCCTCCCCGACACCACGCTCGAGCGGCTCGGTCTGCGCAGCGGCGACGTCGTGGTGTCAGTCGTGGGCATCAAGGTCGACAACACCCCGCAAGTCTACGAGGCGCTGCGCGCGATCAACCCGAGCGGCGGCGGCGAAGTCGTGGTCGAGCGCCGCGGGGTTCCGACCCGGATCGTGGTTCCACCGGGCGCGCTCTGAGCCTGCGCGCGGGATCAGCCGATACGCAAAGCATGTGGAGGATGGTCGTCCCGCAGCTCCCGGTCGCGGATGTCGCGGCCACGCAGGCCTGGTACCGCGACGTGCTCGGGCTCGAGATCGCCTGGACGCGCGGCGAGAGCTTCGGCGCGGTGCGCGCGGGCGGCGCCGAGCTCTTCTTCGCCAAGGCGCCCGAGCCCCGACCCGCCTCGATCTGCTGCGTGCTCGTCGACGATGCCGACTTCGTCTACGCCGTCTGCCGCGAGCACGATGCGCCGATCGTCGATCCGATCGCGTCGCAGTCCTGGGGCATGCGTGAGTTCACCGTGCGCGACCCGAACGGGCACCTGCTGCGCATCGGTCACTCGACCCGGCGCTAGCGGGGCGAGACCGCTCGGGCGAAGCTCTGCCACCGTGGAGACCAACGGCGCCAAGCGCAGACTCGCCGCCCCGTCCTGAGCGCGGACGTCGC
>Ga0184615_10001034_pt1 | contig 15148 bp, 10 predicted proteins | sample PLM4_65_coex_FD_133134 | JGI IMG/M metagenome (GOLD analysis project Ga0184615, IMG submission 133134) | Groundwater sediment microbial communities from an aquifer in East River, Colorado, USA - PLM4_65_coex | ecosystem: Environmental > Terrestrial > Soil > Riparian zone | place: USA: East... | reverse complement strand
GGGGTGAGGCGGTAGTAGATCCGGCGCTCGTCCTCATCGGCGGGAGCGTCGGCCTCCGCCACCAACGCCGAGTCTTCCAGCCGGCGGATATGGCGATAGAGGCTCCCCGCCTCCAGCTCGATCTTGCCGCCGCTGTGGTCCAGGATGTCCTGGCGGAGGCCGTAGCCATGCCGGTCGCCGGCGGCGAGCATGGTGAGGAGCAGGACCTCGACCGGGCGGAGGGGGAGGTGGGCGGCAGGATCGTCGGTGGCGGGGCGGGGAGCCATAGGGGTCAGTGGCCAGGAGTCAGGGGTCAGTGAACTATAGGCGAAGTGCCTATAGACCCTTTGACGCCTGGTCCGGGAAAAGCGTTGCAGGGGGGTGGGGCGGGGGCCTCCCGGACAAGGACGCCCAGGCCCCGCCCAAGAGGCCGAAACAAGGGCCTACCTGCGCCCTTTTGGTACCAATCCAGCCGAGGGTAGCTTGTATGTTGTCGGCCTCCCTCAGTCAGGGCTCCGCCGATGCCGGTTACCGCCAGATTGTCCAAGTTGTTTTACGAGCGCTTGGGCGAGGAAGTAACCAACGAGCTCGTAGACTGGTTCAATGCAGTGGACGCGACTTACCGGGGCGACCTGCGGGACCTTAACGAGCTCAACTTCGCGCGATTCGATGCGAAGATGGAGCAGCGTCTCGCGGAGCTGCACGCGAAGCTGGACTCGAGGATCGACCGGGTTGAAGGCAAGTTCGAGCAGCTCCGATCCGATGTGCGCGCCCAATTGGCCGAGCAGCGCGCAGAGCTACTCAAATGGATGTTCGTCTTCTGGGCCGGTACCATCATTCCTCTCGCCAGCCTAATCCTCGTCCTGCATAGAGTGTGAGGCGCCACCCGACTCCCACCACCTTCTTGATCCCTGCTTGACCCCCCGGCGCGATGCTCTGGTCACGTCTCCGACCAGAGGTGACCGCCATGCTCGCCCGATATCTGAATGCGCCGCTCTTGCTCCTGCTCTGGCAGGTCGCTCCCCTGCATGTCAGGCGGGACGAGGGAGGACGGGTCCGGGTTTCCTTCGGCGGCGGCGGAGGGAAATTCAGCTTCACCGATGTTCCCGGCTCCCCGGCCGGGGGAATCGACTGTGTCAACGGAGGGCCCGCTGCTGCGACTCCCGCGAGAACCGTGACGGAGCGTTATGAAAGTGGTGGTGTTTCCGCCGAAGTCTGGGCCAAAAACACACTTCGACTTCGGGCGGCCATTGGTGGCGTTACCGATTGGTCGGGCGAACTGCAGGGAGGATTCGAAGCCGCCCAGGCGGTATTCGAGCGGAGGACTTACGGGGTCGGCCTCGGCCTCGCCTCATTCGGAGGCACCAAGGGCGGCCTCAGACCTTCCGGTTCGGCCCGGTTCGGAACCGTCGACGGCCTCTCGCTCCGCGCCGACTACCACACCCCCGAAGCCGGGATGGGCATGATCGGCGGACCCCGCATCGGAATCGGGTTGAATCAGGGTGGAAGCCGGAAGGTGCGGATTCTGGTCGGCATGGCAACGACGCCCGTCCCCGACAGCGCCCGGCGCATCGGCGGGTTCGTCGAGCTCGCCGTGCCGCTCTGGCCTTTGACGGGCAGGGCCGGGCTTTCGTTCAACGCATTCCTGAGCGGAACGCGCCGTGGCTTCGACGCCAAGCAGGTCTACTCGGTGGGAATGGGCGGCTGGATCCAGCCCTGAGAGCTCCTGATCACGCCGCTGAGGCGTTCGGATCGCCGTAGAAACAGTAGGCGGCGTAAGTGTCCTCTCCGTTCTCCTCATCATATACCAGGGCGCGGATCTCCTGCATGATCTCCGCAAACCCCTTCCTCGCTCCGCCCGGCGGGGCGGTTTGGTAAGGTAGGGCACTTCGGGGGCTACAAGATCTTATGGGTCCGTGAAATCTGTGGTTCCCACAGACAACGGCGACTCTGCGCGCGGAAAAACGATGACGGTTCCATTGGCCGGACACCGCATCTTGTCGGATGCAAGCTTGCACTCTCGGCGCCGAGGACCCTAACATATGGGCATGCCCAACATGGCAGGGAAGTGGACCCGGGAGATGGTGCTGGCGCTCCCCGACGACGGCAACCGGTACGAGTTGTTCGACGGAGAGCTGCTGGTGACACCGGCGCCGGCTGGAATCCACCAGCTCGCCGGTACGCGGCTTTATGACGCGGTCGCTCCGTATGTGCAGGCGCAGAGGCTCGGAGTGATGCTGTGGTCTCCGGCCGACCTCCACCTGGGTGGCGATCAACTATCTCAGCCGGATCTCTTCGTGGTGCCCTCTCTCCCGCCGGATCGAGACTGGGCGGCTTTTCCGAATCCCATTCTGGTGATCGAGGTCCTCTCGCCCTCGACCGCTCGATACGACCGCATCACCAAGCGGCGCAGATTCCAGCGGAGCGGCATCCCCGAGTACTGGATCGTGGATCTCGATGCCCGCGCAATCGAGCGCTGGCGGCCTGTAGACGAGCGGCCCGAGATCCTGGACGAACGCCTGGTCTGGCACCCTCCCGGCGCCGCCGAACCGCTGGAGCTCGATCTGCCCCGGTATTTCACCGAGGTCTGGGGGAAACCTGCCTGATCATCGGCTTTCGAAGTGATCGTGGATGGGCGGCTGGCCAGCGTAGAGATCGCCCGGCTCCTGTTCGTGGCCCACAAGATTCCGGTGGGGGAGCGGGACCGGCTGCGGCAGGACCTGCTGGACTACTGTGAGCGGGACACCTGGGCGACGGTCAGACTTATGGCGCGATTGCGGGAGCTGGCGAGACGTGAAACGTGAGACGTAAGACGTGAGACGGACGAGCAGCACGTCTCACGTCTCACGTCTCACGTCTCACCACCCAGCGGCCATCCCGTCCTTCCGCGGATCGGAGCCGGCGGCCCATCCCTTGATCAGCCGCATCACCGCTTGAGACCCGCCGGCATTGTCGGGCGTGAGCATCACCACGCGATGCCCCAGCTTCTCGAGCCCCGCCCGCACATCGGCGCCGATCGGTGCTTCGAGCGCCACGCGTAACCCGTCGTAGTGCCGGAACCGCGCCGCATCGATCGCCGGTTGCAGGTCCATCCCGAATTCCAGCAGGTTGAGCAGCACCTGCACATGCCCCTGCGGCTGAATCGCGCCGCCCATGACCCCGAACGCGAGCCACGGCTCCTGCGCTCCATTCGCGCCCGGCCGGGTGACGAAGCCGGGAATCAGCGTATGGAACGGACGCTTGTTGGGCCCCACCGTGTTGGCGAGCCCCGGCGTCATGGTGAACCCCGCGCCCCGGTCCTGCAGCGCGAACCCGGTCCCCGGCACCACGATCCCGGACCCGAACTCCTCGTAGTTGCTGTTGATGAAGCTCACCATGTTTCCCGCGGAATCGGCCGCAGCCAGATAGATCGTCTCGCTCGCGGTGGCGGCGTTGCCGGGCTCCATCCGCTCGGCCGCCTTCGCGGGATCCAGCAGGGCGCGGCGGGCCTCGATGAACTTCGCATCCGTGAGCCTGCCGACACCCACCGTCATCGCCGCAGGATCGCCGATCCAGCGGGCCAGGTCGGCGTAGGCCAGCTTCTTCGCTTCGATCAAATGATGCAGATACGCCGGCGTGTTATGCCCCATCGCCTTCAAATCGTAGGGCTCCAGGATCTTGAGCATCTCCAGCACCGCCACACCCTGATTGTTAGGCGGGAGCTCCCAGACGGTATAGCCCCGGAAGGTCGCCGAGATGGGATTCACCCATTCGACCTTCTGAGCCGCCATATCCTCGAGCGTGAGAAAGCCGCCAAGGGCCCTCAAATGCTCGACGATCTTCTTGGCCAGGACGCCCCCGTAGAGCGCTTGCGGACCGTCCTGAGCTATGAGTCGAAACGACCTCGCCAGATCGGGGTTCCTGAACCACTCGCCGGCCTTCGGTGCGCGAGTGCCATCGACCAGGTAGGTCGCCTTTGCCCCCGCGTCCCTCGCCAGCCGCTCCACCGTCTCGCTCCACTGCCGGGCGATGATCGGCGTCACCGGAAAGCCCTCTTCCGCCAGGCGGATCGCCGGCTCGAGCGCCTGCGCCAGCGTAAGAGTGCCGTACTTCTCCAGCAGCGCCGCCCACCCGGAGAGCGCGCCCGGCACGGTGATCGGCTCCGGCCCGAACGTCGGCACCCGGTCGTAGCCCCGCCTGACCAGCTCCTCCCGGGTCATCAGCGAGCCGGAGCGGCCGCTGGCATTCAGCGCCACCAGCTTCTTCTCCCGCGCCGACCAGAAGAGGGCGAACATGTCGCCCCCGATTCCGGTCATGTGCGGCTCGACCAGGTTGAGCACCGCCGCGGCCGTGACGGCAGCGTCGATCGCGTTGCCGCCCCGCTGCATGACGGCGAGGCCGGCGGCCGTCGCGAGTGGTTGGCTGGTGGCGATGACTCCGTGCGGGGCGTAGACCGTGGAGCGGGTGCTGGGTGCTGGGTGCTGGGGACTGGGCAGTGGGGACTGCCCCTTCGCTTCAGTGGTCAAGAGGAGAACCGTCGCAAGAGTGGCGGCGAGGCGCGCGCGAAAATGTCTCATGGGGAAGGAAGATGGTGCCCGGGCGGGTGGCCCGCCAGTTCAGGGTGAGCGGTGAGCGGTGAGCGGTAAGAAGTGAGCGGTCTGTCCCGCTCACTGCTTACCGCTCGCCGCTCCCACCGGCTCCGGCCCGGTGGGTGAGACTACCGACCGCGCTCGACCCGCGCCCGCACGCTGGCCAGCGCGAGCGCGATGACATCGACGTGCGCGGCGTCGCCATCCGCGGGCCCCACGCCCCGCGCGAACGCTTCCAGCGCCTGCTCGGCCGATTCGACCGAGGCCATCGACGCGCCCGACTCTCCGCGCGACAGCGCATCGAGCAGTGTCTTGAACGCCGCCTCCAGCCCGTTCGACCCTGCTTCGTCGCTCATCGCGGGGAGCACCCGGTCGAGCACATCGTCGATTTCTGCACTCGCGTCCTGCGGCGGAACCTGAACGACCGCGGCCGCTGCCGGCGCATCGGCGGGTTTGGTGGGCTCCGTCACCTCGGAGCAGGCGAGCCACCCGACCAGGCAGGGCGAGAGCAACAGCCATCCCAGCCTCGCCCGCGGAGGAGCACTCAGTGCTCGGATAGACATGTCAGGTCTCGGATTCATCGCCGGGCCCCGGCGTCCGCGCTCCGCGCGAGAAGCTCCGCGACCTGAGCCTCGAGCTGGCCCACCCGCCGGATGAGCGCCTGAATCGCGGCGAGGCTCACGCCGTCGGCATCCACAGTGGCGATGGCTTTGTCGCCGTCACCCAGCCCGAAGGCGGCGCGGAAGTCCTGCGCCGTGGGGCCGATGTGCCGGACGGTCGAGTCTTCCAAGCGATAATTCCAGGTGCGGATCGGCATCGCCGCGAGCTTCGCCAGCAGGTCGTCTTCGTCGACGTTCCGGAAGCCGGCCTTCTTTGCCGAGTCGGAGCTGTTGGTCCAGGTGCCGCCCGAGGAGAGGAACGCGCCGGTGGATGTTTCGAGGAAGCGTCCAGCCGTCGCTGTGACACTGCTGTTGTTGCCGAGCCAGAAGCCCTGGGCGCGGGCGACGAACTGGTTGTCCATCATCGCGTTCACCGTGCCGGTGGTGGCCACGGTCGATGCGTCACCGAACACAAACGACCCCGGCTTGCCGTTGGTTGACGCATGTGCACCGAGTACCGTGGAATTATCGCCGCTCGCCGTGACGAAATGACCGAGGGCCAGGGCATACGACGCGCTGGCATTGGCGAACAATCCCCCCGCAAAGGAGTTGAATCCGCTCGCGGACGACCCGCCCAATGCCGTGGAGCGGTCGCCAGAGGCCCCCGAGGCTACCCCGGCCGCAAATGCAGCCTGGCCGGACGCTGTGCTGTTCCAGCCGAAGGCCGCGGAGTTGTTTCCGATGGACGCGTCATCCCACTGAGACCCGTTCACGTAACCGGCACGAATGGCCCCTTTCCCGGGATACCACATCAGGCGAGTCCCCGGGCCGCTGGCGGGGATGCCGCCATTAGGGGTGGTCGCGACCAGCGCCAAGCCGGCGTTGCTGGTGCGCGTCCCTTCGGCCGGGATGTACTGCGGGTGATCGTCGTCGCCGAGCCCGGCCAGCGCCCCATGATCGGCCACTGCCACTCCAGCCCCGTCGGTCCAGCTGAATTCGACGTGCACCAGCGTCTGTCCCTTCTTGCTGCTGGTGCCGCACGCCGTGGGCGTGTTGGGCTCCTTGATGCGGTACACCGCGCCGCTCGAGGGCACATAACACGCGTAAAACACCTTCGGCGCCTGCGCGCCCGCCGGCGTGGAAGCCAGCACCGCGAGCGCGAGGCTCGCCAGCGATGGGGCCACGAGCCGCTTCAGTGAAGTACTCATCCCGATCTCCAAGAGTGTCTGGTGCGCGTCCTGTCGCGGCACGGCCAGGTCCGGCCGCGCGGGAGCACGTGCCATCAACAGGAGTAGGCGCATCGGCACGCGAGGACCGGACATCGGCGTCGGGCGCGACCGCCGGCGGCTCCGCCGACCCTTCGGTTTGACAGCATCCAACCCGGCCCGCATCTTCGACTTATGGCGATGTCGAGCGCCGTGACGGAGCTCCTGCTCGAGTGCCGCTCCGACGATCGGGCGGTGGATCGGCTGTTCCCGCTGGTCTACGAGGAGCTGCGGCGCATCGCCCACCGGCAGCTCCGGCGGGAGCGGGAGGGGCATACGCTCGACACGACCGCGCTGGTTCACGAGGCGTACCTCAAGCTGGTCGACATCACCCGGGTCGAATGGCGCGACCGGGTGCACTTTCTGTCGATGGCGGCCCGCGCCATGCGGCGGATCCTCGTCGATTACGCCCGGCAGCACCGCGCGGAGCGGCGGGGCGGAGGGGTGACTCCTCTTGCCCTGGACGAGGCATCCGCGCTTCCACTGGATGCCCAGGCGGACGAGGTCATCGCGCTCGACGAGGCGCTCACCCGGCTCAGTGGGTTGAGCCCGCGCCTGGTACAGGTGGTGGAGCACCGCTTCTTCGCGGGGATGAGCGAGGAGGAGACCGCCGAGGCGCTCACGGTGACCGCCCGGACGGTGCGCCGCGATTGGGTGAAGGCCCGCGGCTGGCTGCGTCAGGCGCTGGACGGCACGGTCGACGGCCCCGCCTGAGGAGAATGGATCAACATGGATGCCTCCGCGTCCGATCGGTGGCAACGAATCGAAGCGCTGCTCGACCAGGCGCTCGAGCTCCCAACCGGTGAGCGCGACCGCTGGCTGCGCGAGGCGTGCGCCGGCGACCCGGGGCTCTATCGGGAGGCGGCCGGGCTGCTGGAGGCGGGCGAGCGGACCGACGGGTTCCTGGAGGGAAGCGCCTCGGCGCGCGCCGCCAATCTGATCGAGCGAGCCGGGCCAATCGCGGAGCCCGGTGTCCCGGCGCCGGCGATGCCGCCTCGCGTCGGACCCTATCGCCTGGTGCGCGAGCTCGGGCGTGGGGGCATGGGCACGGTGTACCTCGCCGAACGCGAGGAGCACTTCCGGCAGCGCGTCGCGCTCAAGCTGGTCCGGCGCGGGCTCGACCTGGACGAGCACCTGTTGGGCCGTTTCGTGGACGAGCGGCAGATCCTCGCCTCGCTCGAGCACCCCGGCATCGCCCGCCTCCTCGACGGCGGCGTGACGCCCGACGGCGCTCCGTGGTTTGCCATGGAATACGTGGAAGGGAAGCCGCTCGACGTCTGGTGCGACGAGCGGACCCTTTCGGTCGAAGGCCGGCTCGAGCTGTTCGCCGAGGTGTGCGATGCCGTGGCCTACGCCCATGGCCGGCAGATCGTGCACCGGGATCTCAAGCCGTCGAACATCCTGGTCACCGGCAGCGGATCGGTGAAGCTGCTCGACTTCGGCATCGCCAAGTTGCTGACTCCGGGCACCGCCGGGAACGCCGACCTCACCCGGACCGGCCTCCGGCTGCTCACGCCGGAGTACGCCAGTCCCGAGCAGCTTCGTGGCGACGTCATCACCCCGGCGAGCGACGTGTACTCGCTGGGCGTTCTACTTTATCGGCTGCTGACCGGGCGCCGGCCCTATCGCATCAGGGGCCTGTCGCCGGGCGAGGCCGAGCGCGTGGTGCTGGAGCGCGAGCCACCGCTCCCTTCGATCGCGGCCCGAAGTCCGGAGGAGCAGGCTGCCACGGATGCTTCTCCCCCGGAATCCCCAACCGAGCGGGCCCGGGCCCGAGGCACCACACCGGAACGCCTGAGCGCGCACCTGCGCGAGGGACTCGACGGAATGGTGCTCACCGCGCTCGCGAAGGATCCGGGTCGACGCTATCCGTCGGTGGACGCGCTGGCGCGCGACATCCGGCGGTACCTCGAGGGCCTCCCCGTGACCACGGCGCGGCGGCCGAGCCTAACCCGGTGGCGGGCAGCGTCGCTGGCCGTGATCGTCCTCGCGGCGGTCATCGCGGTCTTCCTGTTCCTGCCGTCCAGGGGGACGCCGCCTGACGCGAATGCGACCCCGCTGGTCGCGGTGGGGCACATCGCGGACCATCGCGAGGCGGGTGCGCCGCGGCTGGCGGGGTCGCTGGCCGATCTCCTGGCCACCAACCTCGCGCGGGTTCCGGGGCTCCGCGTCGTGAGCACGGCACGGCTGTACGAGCTGATGCGGGCTGGCGGCGCCGCGGGCGCGGAGGATCCGGGAGCGTTCGGGGCCGCGGCGCGCCGCGCGGGTGCCTCCGAGCTGGTGGATGGATCCCTCTACGCCGAGGCCGGCGGCACACTCCGGCTCGACCTCCGCCGGATCAGCCTCGCGAGCGGGGACATCCTCGCCGCTCTCACGGTCTCGGGACACGATCTCTTCGAGCTGGTGGACAGCGGCACCGCGCGGCTCGCGGCGCAGGTCGGCTTCACCGGGCCCGCCGGCTCCATCTCGGAGGTCACGACCCAGTCGGAGGTGGCGTACCGTTTTTACGCGGAAGGCCTTCGGGCCTACTATCGGGGCGATCGTCCTGCCGCCCGGCAGCTCTTCGACGCGGCGCTGGGCGAGGACTCTACCCTGGCGATGGCCGCCTTCTACCGCGGCGCCTCGGAGGCCCGCGGGGATCTCGGTGTACCCTACCTCCGGCGCGCGCTCAGGCTCTCGGCGCGTGCCTCCGATCGAGAGCGGTTGATCATCCGGACCCTGTGGGGCTGGTTTACCTCCGATCCGTCGGTCCTCGCCACCGCCGAAACGCTGGCCGTGCGGTACCCGCAGGAGCTGACGGGTCAGCTCCATTCCGGCATCGCCCTGCTCAAGGCCGGGGACTATCCATCGGCCGTTCGCCGGCTGCGCGACGTGGTTACCGGGGATTCCGCCTCCCGTTCGTCCTCGGGAACTGAGTGTATGGCCTGCGAGGCGCGCCACCAGCTGGTCTGGGCCTACCTGATGATGGACTCGCTCTCAACCGCCGTGCTGGAGGCGCAGCGCTGGACCCAGGCCGATCCGCAATCGGCCCTGGCCTGGGAACGGCTGGCCTACACCCGGCTGGTGAGCGGCGACGTCGAGGCCGGACGAGTCGCGTATCGCAAGGCCGCCGAGATCGATCCGACCCTGAGCGGCAGCCCGTTCTTCTATGCGTACTACTACATGGCGCCTGGGGACTACGCGACCGCGGATCGGGCGCTGCGGGAGATCGCGCAATCGGGGACCGCGGAGTGGCGGCGGGAGGCGGAGTGGTACCTCACCATCTCGCTCCGGAGGCAGGGGCAATATCGTGAAGCCCTCGCGCTGGCCCGCTCGTATCGCGCCGCAATGGAGGCGGAATCCGCGGAAGGGTTTGGAAGCTACGCTCAATTGGAAGCCCAGGTGTTGTTCGAGCTGGGGCGGTACCGATCATCCGCGGCACTGTTCGATTCGATTGCGGCGATCCGGCTGAGCGGGTTCGATTCACGGTCCCACGACGCGCGTCAGCGCGCCTGGGCGCTCACCCATGCGGCGAACGCACTCGCCGAGGCCGGCGACACGGCGCGACTGGCAAGGCTGATCGACACGATCCGCGTGGTCGGCGCACAGAGCCTGCTGGCACGCGACCAGCGTCTCCACCATCATGCGCGCGGCCTCCTGCTGGCAGCGCGGGGCGATGACGCGGCAGCCGTAGCGGAGTTCCGGCGGGCCGTCGTTTCGCTGGGGGCGGGGTACACCCGAACGAACTACGAGCTGGCGAACGCGCTCCTGCGGCTGGGCCGGCCGCGGGAGGCCGTGGCGGTCCTGCAGCCGGCCATCTACCAGTCCATCGAGGGCTCGGGGCTCTATGTGACCCAACCCGAGCTCGAGGCGCTGCTCGCGAAAGCCTGGGACGCCGCCGGAGTGCGCGACAGCGCCGTCCCACATTATCGCCAGGTGCTGAATGCGTGGCGGAATCCGGATCCGGAGCTGCGCGAACGGGTGGCGGAGGTGCAACGCCGGCTCACCGCTCACCGCCCTCCAGCCGCGCGGGCTCGCTGACCCTGAACTGGCGCTCGTGGTAGAGTGGAGTAGAATCCATCAGAGGCAACTCCCCCGTTCAGGCTCTCCAGGCAGCGAAAGCGTGATCCTCGACCACGACCTCGAAGGCTCGCTCTGGTACACCGGCAGTACCATTGCCCAGACCCTCTCCGGCTCGATGGGGCTTCTGGGCGCGATCATGCTGTTCGCGCTGCAGGAGGCGGCGCGCAGCATCGCCCGGGCGGCGGAGCAGCTCGCCGCGAATCCCCATCCCAGCATGAACCCGGCCTACATCCATCACCTGCTCACCCGGCGCAGCTTCGGCGAGCTGGCCAAGCTCTACGGCGACCATCTCAAGGGGGTGACGGAAGTCGGCACCAGCCTCGACCTGCTGGGGCACCATTCCACCCTCACCTGGGAGCTGGAGCACGACGCGCTGATCCGGCGCTCGTTCTGGACCGCGCTCCAGGCCAGCGGGCTCATGATCGCTTTCTCGATCGCGATCTGCGGTCTCTCCCCCCAGCTCGCGGCGCACCCGGTGCTGGGCCAGGCGATGCTCCTGCTCAGCGTGGCCGGGTCGATCGGCTGCCTGATCCTCTACGGGATTCTGCTGCGGGCGCTGTTCCGGGCGCCGACCGAAATACGCTGAGAGGTGAGAGGTGAGCGCGAGGCGCCTGGGTTGCGCCAGTACTGAACGAAGCTCAATGCCCTCGGCGTTCCGCAGCTCTTACGGCTTCATCCCCGCTTCCCGCTTCACATAGTCCACCGCCCCTCGATGGGTGGAAAACCAGACCTTCCCTTTTGCGCGGATGTGGTCGAGGAGCAGCTCGAGGGCAACGATCCGCGAGCGATGTCCGCTGATATGCGGATGCATGGTCAGCACGAACATCGTTCCCTCCTCCCACGCCTTGTCGAACTCGTCCATCCATACCTGGGCCACCTCGCGTGGGGAGGCGTAATTGGCGCCCTGCACGTTGAAGAGCGGCGCATCGTCGAGGATCCATTCCACCGGAATCTCCACCAGACCGGTGGGCTGTCCGTTCTGCAGCAGCTCGTACGGGCGGTCGTCCGACATCATCGAGCTCTCGTACTGGAAGCCGAGCTCCCGGATGATCGACAACGTGTTGGGCGAAAAGTTCCACGACGGAGCCCGGTAGCCGGCGGGACGGGTTCCGGTGGTCTGGGTGAGGTAGTCCAGCGCCCGTCGCACCAGGTCGCGCTCGACCTCCGCCGGCAAGGTGGTGTTGGTCTCGTGAATCCAGCCGTGGACTCCGAACTCGTGGCGCCCCGACCGCTTGATGAGGTCCGCCATTTCGGGGTGCAGCATCAGGCTCACTGCCGGGATGAAGAACGAGGCCGGGATGCTGTGCCGGTCGAGTAGCCCCACCACCCGTCCAAGCGCCGCGCGCGCCCCGTACTCGCCCTGGGAGAGTGCCCCGACGCTCGGCTCGCCGGTGCGGAGCGCGATGGTCTCGTTGTCCACGTCGAAGGAGAGCAGTACCGCCACTCGGGCGCCGTCGGGCCATTGCTTCGGCTGGAGGCTCCGGCCGGCGCGGACGGCATTCACGACCCGCTGGATGGTGTCGTTCGACCATTCCCAGGCCGGACGGCGTACGGTGGGGGTCGTCTGGGCGGCGAGGGGAACGGTCGCGAGAGCGATGAGTCCGGGAAGCAGAAGGCGAGGCATGAATCCTCCGCGGCAGGGGAGCGGTTGAAGATAGTCATCAGCATCAGCCATCACCCTAGAGCGGCTGATGGCGGTACCTTTGGACCGTCCCCACCAGGCCACCGCGTGTCCGAGCTCGAGAACCGGCTCCAAACTTCTCTCGGTACCCAGTATCGCCTCGAGCGGGAGCTCGGTGGCGGCGGGATGAGCCGGGTGTTCCTGGCGGAAGAGACCGCGCTGGGCCGCAGGGTGGTCATCAAGCTGCTCCCTCCGGAGCTCGCGGCCGTCCTCAGCGCCGACCGCTTCCAGCGCGAGGTCCGCCTGGCCGCGGCGCTGCAGCATCCGCACATCGTACCACTGCTCGCCGCGGGCAGCGCGGGCGACATCCTCTACTACACCATGCCCTTCGTGGAGGGCGAATCGCTCCGGGCTCGGCTCGCCCGGGAGGGCGAGCTTCCGGTGCCGGAAGCGGTCCGCTTGCTTCGCGAGGTGGTGGACGCGCTGGCCTACGCGCACCGCCAAGGCATCGTCCACCGCGACATCAAGCCCGACAACATCCTGCTGAGCCAGCACCATGCCGTGGTCACCGACTTCGGCATCGCCAAGGCGCTCACCGCGGCCGGCGGGGGCGGCACGCTCACCGGCACCGGACTCGCGATCGGGACCCCGGCGTACATGGCTCCGGAGCAGGCGACCGGCGAAGCCGGCGTGGACCATCGCGCCGACATCTATTCCCTCGGCGCGCTCGCCTACGAAATGCTCTCCGGGGAGCCGCCCTTCCGCGGTACCACGGCCCAGGCCTTGATCGCGGCCCAGCTCACCCGCGCCGCCACGCCGCTCACCGAGCTGCGCACCGCGGTGCCGGCGGAGCTGGCCGCGGTGATCCATCGTTGCCTCGAGAAGCGGCCCGCGGATCGTTTCCAGCGCGCCGAAGAGATGCTGGTCGCTTTGGAACCGTTCGGCTCCGGGACTCCCACCGGTACCGCCGCGTCCGCTGCCGCCCCGGCGCAGCACTGGCCGCTGCCGCGGGTGTTGATGTACTTCGCGATCGCGGCGGTTGCGGTGCTCGGGCTTGCCTGGGGTCTACGCACTCTGCTCGGGCTGCCCGACTGGTTCTTCCCGGCGGCGGTGGTCCTGCTCGCACTCGGGCTCCCCGTCGTGGTGCTCGCCGGCATCGGCCACAACCGGCGGCTGGCGGGTCGCACCGCCATCAGCCTCCCGGTTCCCGGGAACCTCCATCACCGCCTTACCCTGAGCCGCGCGATCAAAGGCGGCATCGCGGCCTTTTCCGGGCTGGGACTCTTGACCGGCGGCTACATGTCGATGCGCTTGCTCGGCATCGGTCCGGTGGGATCGCTGGTGGCCAGCGGGAAGCTCGGCGCGCGCGAGCGGCTCATCATCGCCGACTTTACCAATCGGACCCGAGACTCGCTGCTCGGCCCCGCCGTCACCCAGGCCTTCCGGGTGGACTTCAGCCAGTCGAAGCTGGTCTCGCCGGTGGAGGCCGACTACGTGCGCCGGGTGCTCCGGCGCATGCAGCGCCCCGACTCGGTTCCGGTGGATCTGGCGGTGGCCCGGGAGATCGCCCAGCGGGAGGGATTCAAGGCGGTGGTGGCGGGGGAGCTGCAGCAGGTGGGCCCGAGCCTGCTGGTCTCGGCCCAGCTGGTCAACGCCCAGTCGGGCGAGGTGCTCGCGACCGCGCGCGAAACGGCCCGGGACTCGACCGGCATTCTCGACGCGGTGGACCGGGTTTCCAAACAACTGCGGGAGCGGATTGGCGAATCGCTACGAAGTATTCGCGGCGACGCGCCGCTCGCCGAGGTGACCACCGGGTCGCTCGAGGCGCTGCGCAAGTACTCCCAGGCGCTCCGGGTACAGACTCAGGGCGATAACCCTGCCGCCATCGCCCTGCTCGAGGACGCCGTGGCACAGGACAGCACCTTTGCGATGGCCTGGCGCAAGCTCGGCACCATGTTGACCAATGCGGGAATGCGGCCGGCACGTGCCCACGAGGCCCTAACCCGCGCCTTCGCGCTCCGCGATCGCCTCACCGTGCGGGAGCGAAAACTGACCGAGACGTCCTACTACTCCGACGTGCGTGGCCAGAGCGACAGCGCTATCGCGGCATTGCAGTCGCTCCTCGCCGAGTACCCCAACGACAGCTGGGCCTACAACAATCTCGGGGTGATGTACGAGACGACCGGGCATATGGACGACGCGGAAGTGGCCTACCGCCGGGCAGCGGCGCTCGAACCGGAGAACATCCTGGCGTGGGGGAACATTTTCACGCTGCAAATCGGTGCCGGCCGCTTCGATTCGGCCGCGGCGACCCTCCAGCATATGACGGAGCGCTTCCCGCCTGGGCCCGCGATGGATATGCGGAAGGCGCTCCTGCTCCTTGGCCGCCGCGACTTCGCCGCTGCCGAGGACAGCCTTCGCGCCATGACGACCCGTTACCAGGCCAATGCCGCCTGGCACGACGGGTTCCTGAACAATCTCGCGGGAGCGCTGGCCATTCGGGGTAAAGTCGCCGAGGCAAATCGGGCACTCGCCACGCTCGCCGAGCAGCGTTCCAAGCGGGGAGAGGCCGGGAATGCGCTGGAGACCGAGTTACAGCGTGTGGTTCCGGTTGCGTTGTTCCGTGAGGATCCGCGGGCGGCGAAGGCGATGCTCGATGCCGTGCTGAAAGCCCGTCCGCCGGAGCGAATGGCGGAACCCGAACGCCCCCTGGCCAGCCTCATTCAAACGGCGGTGATCGCGGGGGATCGGGAGACCGCAACCCGCCTGCTCGACGAGTTCAACCGGAACCCGGGCAACATTCCGGGACGGGCATGGGGCTTCCTCAAATCGGGCATGCGCGGTCATGTGCTCGCCATGCGCAAGGAGACCATCCCCGAGGCGTTGGCGGAGTTCCGGAAGTCAGCTGCCACGTGCGCTTACTGCGTGGATCCCGCATTGGCACTGGCCTTCGAACGCGCCGGGATGGCGGACTCCGCCCTGGTGCACTTCCAGCGCTGGGCCGACAACGGCGAAAACCTCTGGGAGGCGGGGGTGTATTGGCACTGGGCCCCC
>Ga0184615_10001033_pt1 | contig 15159 bp, 20 predicted proteins | sample PLM4_65_coex_FD_133134 | JGI IMG/M metagenome (GOLD analysis project Ga0184615, IMG submission 133134) | Groundwater sediment microbial communities from an aquifer in East River, Colorado, USA - PLM4_65_coex | ecosystem: Environmental > Terrestrial > Soil > Riparian zone | place: USA: East... | reverse complement strand
AGGCCCATGCTGGCGTTTGAGTCGCGCAGCAGCGCCATCTCCTCGATGGTCATCGTTCCGGGATTGGCGTGGGGGAGGAGCCCTGTTTCTGCCAGTGTGAGCCGGCAGATCGATGCGAGGTATTCGATCGTGGTCCGATAGCCGCGCTCGGTCAGAAAGCGCCTGGCTTCCGGGAAAGCCAGCTCGGGTTTCTCGCCAAGGCTGAAGAGCGCCTCCTTGCACCCCAGCCTGGCACCGGCAGAGGCGATGACCCAGACCTCCTCGGCGGTCAAGAAGCCGTCACCCGGCTCCCCGGGGTCCCGGCGGAAGGTACAGTAGCCACACCGATCGCGGCACAGCCGGGTGAGGGGGATGAAGACCTTTTTCGAGAAGCTGACCGTCCGCCCCTTTCCAGTGTCGCGAAGGGCAGAGGCCAGATCCAGGAGATGGAGCAGATGGCGGCCTGAAGCCCGGATCAGCGCGAGGGCGTTCTCACGCGTAAGGGGCGTGCCAGAGCTTGCCGCCTCCAGCGCAGTCTCAATGGCCGGACAGGCTGGCCCCGGCGCCGGCTCGCGATCCAACAGCCCCAACTGATTCAGGGCTTCGCTGGCGGAAGTGGACATGGGATCTCCACATAGTTCACGGTTCACGGTCCACTGTTCACAGTGAACTGTCAACTGTGAACGCTCTTACTCGAATGTGCCCCAGGATACGACCTTCGTGGGCGTGATGGCGATTACCGGATTGACGCCCTCAGCCAGGTTCATGGCTTGGTACTGGGGATACTTCTTACGAAGGAGGTTTACCGCTCGGCTATGCTCCGTGCCCGCCGGCTCGATCGCCGCCGTCCCATGGATGATGATGAAGCGCAGGTGGCTCCAGTCCTCATCATACTCGTCGATGATCACGCAAATCCGTGGGTTAGCACGGATGTTTACAAGGCGTCGAAGCAGGTTGGCTTCAACGCGTTTGGGCTTCTTATCCACTGCCGAATAGAGTCGAGATCCGTCGTACGCGTAACAGATCGGGACGATATGAGGACAGCCGTCAGCGTCAACTGTCGCCATCCTGGCCACGCGGCCGCTCTGGATAAAGGCTTGGACTGCTTCCGGGAGTTTCACCGGGTCGCTCCGATCTGGTGGGATTGCACATCGGGACCAAAGAGCGTTCACGGTTCACAGTCCACAGTTCACAGCAAGAATGAGAGGCAAGAATTAACGTCCTACCGTGAACCGTTAACTGTCAACTGTGAACCCCTTAACGCGGCGAGATTGCACGGATATTGACTTTATAGCATCAGGGGTATATCGTCAACAGCAATCCCGGAGCGCCGAAGGATCAGCGTTCACAGCTCGGAAAAGCAAAGACAGTTCATAGTATGCCGAAGAGCGTTCATAGTTCATAGCAAGAAAAGGCATGCAGGATGGGTCTTTTGCCATGAATTGTGAACTCTGAGCTATGAGCCGTCTTCGCCTGCGATTAACGAAGGAGAGAGATGCCAGCAGCAAGAAAAAAGCTTGTGATCGGGCGCCGCGCGCCGGATTTTACCCTCCCTTCAACCGGGGGGAAAGCCATTCGGCTCAGCGACTTTAGGTGGAAGAAACAGGTCGTGCTGGCCTTCTACTGTCTTGACTGGACCCCTGGCTGAGCGACGGAGATCCCTTCGTTGCAGGCGCGGGTCGCCGACTTCGAAAGGGTGAATGCCCAGGTGCTGGGCATCAGCGTGGATAGCGTGCCATGCCACGAGGCCTGGGCGGCCTCCCTCGGAGGAGTCACCTTCCCGCTTTTGAGCGATCTTCACCGGCGGGTGTGCGCAAGGTATGGCGTGCTCTGGAAGCAGTACAATATTGCCAAAAGAGCGGTGGTCCTCGTAGACAGGTCGGGGATCACCCGATACATCGAAATCTTTGAGAAGGGGCTTCCTGATCCCGATCGGTTGCTTTCCGTCTTGCGGGCTACGGGCATCTCTGCGCCGAAGAAAAAGCGAGCCACGTGATGACGCCTGACGTGGACGGGATTATCGAAGGGTGCCCTCGCTGCGGTGGCCCGCTCAACGTCAGAGAGCACGATCTCAAACCGGAGCTTTGCAGCCTCTATGTGAAGAGCGGACCGGGGCCCAAGGGGTATCGCCGACCCCTGCTCGCCTTCTGCGAAAACGAAGTCCTCATGACCTGCCCCGCTTGCTCGTACTGGGTCTCCTTTCCTATTTGCTAATAGATGACTCACCCTCTGAAGGATCAGATTCGCCGAGCCCTTTCGCGGCGGCAGCGCAGGATTGTGGCCGATCCGAGCCTCAGGAAGGCTGCTGTTCTCATGCCGCTGTACGAAGACGAAAGTGCCCTTCACATCTTGTTAACCAGGCGAAGTGAAGAGATGCCGCAACACAAAGGCCAGATCGCCTTTCCGGGTGGCTGTCAGCACCCTGACGATCAAAGCCTCCGCGCCACCGCCCTTCGGGAAACCGAGGAGGAGATTGGGCTCAGGGCGGGCGACGTGGAGATCCTGGGTGAGCTGGACGACACCGCCACGGCGACAACCCGCTTCATCGTCACTCCCTTTGTGGGATTCATCCCCCATCCGTACCCGTTTCGGGTCAACCCGGCTGAGATCGTTGAGCTAATCCCGCTTCCCCTTTCCCTCCTGTGCGATCCTTCCCGCTTCAGAGAGGAGCCGTGGGACCGTGATGGCGTGAAGACCCCGGTGTACTTCTACATGGTTGGCCCGCATGTGATCTGGGGATTGACCGCACGGATCCTGAAACAGTTCTTGGAGGCCGTTGTCTCCACCAGCAAGGCTGTCCTTTAAGAGAGAGCCGCGGCCGCACACTGCCACAGGCGGTTTTTCTTGCGCATCCCGACACGCTCTCTTAGAATGTTGACAGTAGCCGAAAAACGTTCACAGTTCACGGTTGACGGACAACTAAGATGGGGCTTGTTTATTCTTGCTGTGAACTATGAACGCCCTCGGGTTCACAGTTCACAGTTCAGAGTTCAGAGTTAGTGCGACCTTAGATTCTTTTTCTGACTATGAACTATGAACGTATTCAGATCTACTATGAACGCCTTTCCAGGGAGCGGGAGGATGATCGCCAGGCTAATCAGGGACCTGCTGAAGGAGATCGGCGAAGACCCCGATCGGGAAGGTCTGCTCAAGACCCCGGAACGGGTAGAGCGGATGTTCGAATTCCTGACCTCCGGGTACGGAAAGCAGGTCGATGATGTCCTGAATGACGCCGTCTTTCAGGAGAATTATGACGAGATCGTTGTGGTGAAGGACATCGATTTCTACTCTCTTTGCGAGCATCACCTGTTGCCATTTTTCGGCAAATGTCACGTCGGCTACCTGCCGGACGGCAAGATCATGGGGTTGAGCAAGCTCGTTCGGCTGGTCGAAATGTACAGTCGCCGGCTCCAGGTGCAGGAGCGCCTCACCTCGGAGATCGCCGGTGCGGTCCTGAACGCGCTGCGTCCGAGGGGGGTAGCTGTCGTGATCGAGGCCCATCACCTCTGCATGATGATGCGCGGGGTGGAGAAACAGAACTGTAAGGCGGTGACCTCGTCGATGCACGGGATCTTCCGCGAGCGGCTGGAGACCCGGACTGAGTTCATGCAATTGATCCAGCCTCACAACATATGAGGCTGAAAAGTGCGGAGTGCGATGTGCGGGCTTCGTAGGGGCGCTGCTTGCTGCGCCCTTTTCGAGGCCTGAGAAAGACGCTTGACATTCCAAGCCTGTTTCCTTAAAGTTCTAGTTAGTAAGACAGTTCAAATTGCTGTTGAAGGATGAAGATGCATAGGTCGGTTATCGAGCACAAGCGGCTCGGCCACAGGCTGGATGCCGAGGTTGATCTGCCAGTGTATCCCATCGGGGTGGTCGCCGAGCATTTCGGAGTCAGCGGCCAGACGCTCCGTCTATATGAGTCGAAGGGCCTGGTAAGGCCGGCGCGGCGAAACGGCGAGCGGTACTATTCCACGTGCGATGTCAGGTGGCTTGAATGTCTCCGTCACCTGATCCACGAAGATAAGGTCAGCGTTGAAGGGGTTCGGCAGCTCTTGCACCTCGCGCCGTGCTGGCAGGTGGTGCAGAACATCTGGGTCAGCGCCCACTCGATCTGCAAAAATTGCCCAGTCTATCTCAAGGGCAACCGGCAACTCCACGAACGGGAACGGCAGCGCCCCCGTTCCGATGGTGGGCGGGCCCGGCGATGAGGCATGCCTGCCCTGAGCGCGTCGAAGGGGAGGGAGAAATCAATGGCGAGTGAACAACAGACGGGGGCCATCCCGGGGGTGAAATACCCCATCGCCATCGCCAGCGGCAAAGGCGGGGTCGGAAAGTCAACGGTGGCAGTCAATCTGGCGGTGGCCCTCGCGGAGACTGGGGCCAAGGTCGGATTGTTAGACGCCGACATTTACGGGCCAAGTATTCCCATCATGATGGGAGTCCATGGGTCGCCCCATGGCGATGGGCAGAAGATCGAGCCGCTGGAGGGATTCGGCATCAAGCTCATGTCACTCGGCTTCCTGCTGCCGGACAACTCGCCGGTCATCTGGCGCGGACCGATGGTGGCGGGCGCCATCCAGCAGTTCCTGCGTGAGGTGGAGTGGGGTACCCTGGACTACCTCTTGATAGACCTGCCGCCCGGCACGGGCGATGCCCAGCTCACGCTGGCTCAAACCATTCCGCTGACCGGCGTCGTGATCGTCATGACGCCGCAGGATGTGGCGATGCAGATCGCCTCTAAAGCGCTCAGCATGTTTCGCCAGTTGAAGGTCAAGGTGTTGGGCATCATCGAGAACATGAGTTACTTCATCTGCCCCCACTGTCATGAATCGACCGAGATCTTCAGTCGCGGCGGTGGCAGGAAGGCCAGCGAGCGACTGGGCGTGCCGTTCCTCGGCGAGATACCACTTGACCAGGAACTTCGCGTTGGCGGCGACCTGGGGCAGCCCATCCTCACGCGGGCGCCGGAATCGCCGACGGCGGCGATCTATCGCAAGCTGGCCGAGACACTGGCCGAGCGAGTCAGGGTCGAGACTCTCGCGGCCCCAATCATTCAGACGCGTTGACTGTTCGGGATGTCACCTATCATGCGTCGCACTGCTTATGCGAGGGCCGGGCCGGCCTCCTGGAGGGCGCAAAGAGGCGCGCGTGAAGACACGGAGGGTCGGGTCCGGCGAAGGGAGCGAGACTCATCATGTCAGTTGAGAGTGAGGATGTCTTCGAGCGGATCCGGAAGGAACTGATCTCCATTCAGGAGCAAGGGAATAAGATCACGGAACGCGACCTATTGCGACTGTCGGCATTGACCGGGATCGACTATTCCACTATATTACGGATCGAGCAGGAGATTCTCAGGAGATAACGGAGAAGCCATGGGTGTCCACGATCATCAAGAAGAGGCGAAGAAGGTAGGCCCGGTCCGATACGCCAGGCTAAGCATCACCGACAGTCGCAAACCGCAGGATGATCACTCGGGCCGGCTCATTGAAGCGCTCTTGAACGAGGCCGGACACTCCCAGGTGGCGTCAATGATCCTGAAGAACGATCCCAAAGGACTGAGGGAGGTCATCAAGAAGCTGTGCGAAGAGGAAGTCGATCTGATCGTGACGACGGGGGGGACCGGGCTCAGCAAAAAGGATCAAACGATTGAGGCCATCAGCCCCCTTTTGGACAAGGTGCTCACGGGTTTCGGCGAGCTGTTCCGAAGCCTGAGCTTCCAGGAGGTCGGGAGCGCCGCCCTGATGAGCCGCGCGCTGTGTGGGACGGCGAAGGGGAAGGTCATCGTGTGCTTGCCGGGATCAGAACACGCCGTGCGTCTCGCCCTGACGAAGCTCCTGATCCCCGAGGCGCGCCACCTCGTCTGGCAGGCGACCCGGTGAAGTAGGAAGGAGGGAACAGGATGGCGGAACAGGAACGGAAGCAAAAACGGGACGCTGGTGGTGCTCCGCCCGAGGGTGGCCAGCCAAGTCCTGAGGTGGCAAAAAAAGGAAAGAAATTGAAGGAGGACCTCGACAAACTGATGGATGAGATCGACGAGGTCCTCGAGGAGAATGCCGAGGAGTTTGTGAAAAGCTACGTCCAGCGCGGTGGAGAATAACACGGAGGAGGGGGTTTCCAGAGATGCCGATTTACGAGTATCTCTGCTCCAGTTGCGGCCGGATATTTGAAAAACTCGTCTTGGAGCGCGATGCTTCAATAGAATGTCCGAGCTGCCCCGGCGCGTCCGTCGAGAAGCAGTTCTCCGCTTTCAGCGTTCAGGGAGAGCGGGGTTTCGTCGGTTCTGGCGCGGGGTGAGGAGGTTGTGGGGCAGGCGGGTGAGGCTGCGCCCACTAACCTCGGCGGGCCCGAGGTGAAGCAACTCTCAGGAGAACCTTTCCAGGTTGCTCGAGCTCATGTGGCTGGCTTTGAAATCTGCATTAGCTCCATGTGAATAATCCCGTGGGAATCGATCATGAGGCTGAGCGTTTGATGTGCTCAGCCTTTTGCTTTTTCGTTGTGTGGATCGGACACCACTGCCCTGATCGTGTGCATCTTCGTATTGACGGTCACGAAACGGGCCTTGGCGGTCCAGGGACGGTGACTTCACCTCACTCCATCCTTCGGTGAACGTTGGTACTGCTGCAAGTCGGCCTTTACCATCATCTCGATCAGCTCCTTGAAGGGTACCCTCGGTTTCCAGCCTAGATGGGTTCTCGCCTTGGTGGAGTCGCCTTGTAACAGTTCGACCTCGGCGGGACGCAGCAGCCCCGGATCGACGACGACGTGGTGTTTCCAACTGAGGCCTGCGGCCCCGAATGCGATCTCCACCAGTTCTCGAACCGAGTGAGTCTCGCCGGTGGCGATGACGTAGTCATCGGGGAAGTCCTGCTGGAGCATCAGCCACATCGCTTCGACGTAGTCGCCCGCGAAGCCCCAGTCGCGCTTGGCGTCGAGGTTGCCCAGTCGCAGTTCGGTAGCTAGACCGTGCGCGATGCGGGCGACGCCATCCGTCACTTTCCTACTCACGAATTCTTTGCCCCGGCGGGGGGACTCATGGTTGAAGAGAATCCCGGAAACGGCAAAGAGGTGATGACTTTCCCGGTGGTTCACGGTTACCCAATGCCCGAAGGCCTTGGCCACCCCGTAAGGACTTCGCGGATAGAAGGGTGTGCGCTCGTTTTGGGGCATCTCGACCGCCTTCCCGAACATCTCGCTGCTGCTGGCTTGGAAGAATCGGGCGCGGGGACACTCCAGCCGGATCGTCTCGAGGAGCCGGGCGACCCCGAGAGCCGTGAACTGTGTGGTCGCGATCGGCTGCGTCCACGAGGTGGGGACGAACGATTGGGACGCCAGATTATAGACCTCGTCCGGCTGCACCGCTCTTACGACCGAAATCAGAGACGATTGATCCAGGAGGTCGCCGGGCACGAGCGCAATCTGTTTCAGCAGATGCTCGATCCGTTCCAGGTGCTCCGTGCTGGAGCGGCGAACCATCCCGAAGACCTCGTATCCTTTCTGAAGGAGGAATTCGGCGAGGTATGATCCGTCCTGTCCGGTGATCCCGGTCAGGAGCGCCCGCTTTACCGTGCGCCCCAGGCAATCGCCAGCCAGCAACTCAGAATCCGGCTCTTGAGCACATCTGGGCGTTGAACCCTGGGATCGAGAAGCTGTCGGTCCTAGCGGGCCACGATGAGGTAGTGTGGTGGCGACACTGGCGGTCGATGGCTCTCGGGTGGGTCAAGAGGTGAGAGACGTACATCTCCATTCCGCGATCTGCCCGGAAAGGGAAAGGGAGTGTCCGCGCTAATGGGCACGGATCGTATCCCGAAGAGCGTCCTGGTCCTGGAGGTGAACCGGATCCTTTTCAGGGCAACCTGAAATCATATGGGATCGGTCTTCCCTCTGCCCGAGCGCTCACATAGTATGCGAGAAAAACGTTCCTGCACCCCAGGGGGGTCCGACTGAGGCCCTTTGGGCACCCGGTGCCGTTCCAACTTGTTCGGATAAATCGCAAGATTATGCGCCCACCGATCTAGATGTCTGCGGGCATTTTATCATCGGGCGGACAAAATTGGAACGGCACTGGGAGCAAAAAGGCAAATCCAACGTGTTTGTCGATCACTATTACTTGAAGCTATTAGAACATACCTGCCGGGCCCAATGATGTCAATGCGTTTCTGGGGATTCCTCATCCGTGAGCGGGAAGGAGGCGCGATGCCGCGAACGTCGGGCAAGTCGGCGAGGGGGGCACGTAGCCTCAGCCGAACGACGGTTACAGTGTCCACCTCGAGGTCATCATTACTATCGTAGCAATGTGAATATATCAGGGCAACGTCAACGTGAAAATGTCAGGGTGCGAGCGCATAGAGTTCGGCTGCGGTCATCGTGTCAGGTTCATCGTTAGAGCTATCTCCCGACGCCCGTTCGTGCGATATAGGCCAATTGTGTGGGCCGTTTTGGCGTGATTGGCGGGTGCACTTGACTCAACCTGTCGTCTGATGTAACCTCTCTTCACCTCGGAGGGGTACCCTCAGACGCCCCTGGAGTTTGAAGAGGTTGCCCGCAGAGGAGGCCTGTCGGGCTTACTGAGTTCGGCTGCGGTGGCCCGAGGGGTTTTGCTGTCCGCGGTGCCAACACGAGCAGGCATTGGAGACGCACCGGGAGCTCTTGGAGTGTCGGGCGTGTCGGGCCCATGCCTCTGTGACCGCAGGGGCCCTCCTCCATCGGAGCCAGCTACCCCTCACGCTCTGGTTCCGGGCGATATGGGCGATCACCAACCAGGAGGGTGGCGCAAGTGTTTTGGGCCTCCAACTCGCCTTGGGACTCGGCAGCTACCGGACAACCTGGATCTGCCTGCACACGTTGCGTCGGGCCATGGAATGCCCCGGGCAGGATCCACTGACCGGCGAGGTTGAAGCGGACGAGATCTTCGGGGGCGGTGTCGAGAAGGAAAGATCCATGGGCGAGGCCTTCTGCTGCTGATCCACGGCAAGCAGATGGAGGAGCTCCCCGAATTGGTGGAAGCGTGTGGCCTGGGCAACCCGGATCGCCGTCAACGGCTGATAGGGATCAGGGTTCCTCCTTGGAAGTACGTTGTCGCGCCGCAGAATTCCGGGATCCCACGGAACTCTACAGCCTGGGCCGAGATCCCCTGGGATCCCAGAATCTCATGGCTCAGTATCCCGCTATCGCCGATAAGCTCCAGACCGCGATCGATGCCGCCCTATCCGGATTGGCGGGGAGAGCATCGCCTGGCCGATCACTCAAGAGGACGAGGAGAAGGTTGAGGAATGGATGCGTGAATTAGGATATATTGACTAATGCCGTTCCAACTTGTTAGGACAAATTGCAAACGTATGCGACGACCGATTCAGATGCCTGCGGGTCATTTTGTCGTTAGGCGGATAAAGTTGCAACGGCACTAATCCGTAGACACCCCTGCCGGTCGGATTCACAAATAGTCTCATGAGAAGGAATCTCCTGTTCTTGCTGATCGACGGCCTGAGGGCCGATCTCTGCTATGGCGAACAGGGCTCGGCAAAAACGCCTATCCTCAGCCGGCTGCGGCAGCACGGAACGTCATTCAATCAGGCGATCGCCGCGGCAAGCAGTACCTCCCCGTGCGTAGGCAGCATCATGACGAGCCTTTATCCCTTTGCCCATGGCCTTCGCGATAGCGTCGGCTATAGACTGACACCGGCCTGCAGATCGCTGGCGGAGAGCCTTCGGCAACACGGGTATCAGACCTGCGCCATGGTCACGGGCGGCTCCGTCCTCCCGGACACTGGTCTCAATCGTGGTTTTGACGAGTATGACATTCGAGAGCGTGATGAGCACCTGTACAGCGAATGGCGGAAAAGGCTGGATGCCCAACTTGACCGTCTAGCCCGGCAGCGAGAAGGATGGTTTTTTCTGCTGCACCTCTGGGAGGTCCATGTCCCCCAATATTTCTCTCCGAGCTTCAATCGGCCGCAGTTCGGCAAGACTCGCTATGAGCGAGCCCTCTCGTCCCTCGACCACGAGCTTGGGAAGATCCTGGAACGTATCGATCTCGAACGGACCTGCATCGTCCTGCACGGTGATCACGGCGAGCGTTTCGAAAATTCGATCCTGGAAACGGCGATCAGGAAGGCGAAATTTCACCTGCTGGGATGGGGAGGTGGGAGAGGATGGTACAAACTCAACCATGGGTACCACGTCTATGAATTCCTGGTCCGCGTCCCGCTCCTCTTCATCGGGCGGGGACTTTTCCCGGCAGGCAGGCAGATAGAAACGCAGGTCCGGCAGATCGATATCATGCCCACGATCCTTGAGGCCATGAGTATCCCCCTTGACCAACATATGAGGATTCATGGTCGCAGTCTGCTTCCGCTGATTAGGGGCGAGCAGTCGGGGGAGCTGCCAGCCTTGATGGAGGCTTCTGCTGATGCGATCCCCGACTCCCGGAGCTGGCTAAGGGGCATCCGGGTTCCTCCCTGGAAATATGTGTACGCGCCGCGAAATCCTAAGATACGGCCCGAACTGTACCATCTAGGCGAAGACCCCAGGGAATCAACGAACCTCCTCGATCGTTACCCATCCATCGCTCAGTCGCTCCGGCGGACCATCGAGGAGATCTGCTCTGCTGATGAGGTCCGGACACCTGTACAAACGAGTTGATCACCCCGTCCATCCTCTTCGCAAATTCCGGCCGATTCCCTATGGTGAAGAGGCGGATTCGCATACACCCCCCGGGCCTGCTGGAGTGACGCCGGATGTTTCATTGTCTTTGCAGGGAAGCCGGCCTCGCGGCGCACCTGATCCCCCGAAATCCTCCCCAAAGTCATCCGTCACGCGGCGCGACTGTCCTTGATTGACAACCCACAGAGAAATCAAGTACTTTACTTGCAGACGGAAGGGAGGATGGGAATGACCACTGCGGCGAGAGAACGAGTTCTTCTGATCCCGTTCTCGGGGTTAGGGGATCTCATGATGCACCTGCCTCTGGTGACAGTGCTGAAGCAGGACTTCGACGTGGACGTCGTGATCGAGCGTACCTATGAGTCCTTCGGGAGCTTTCTTGAGGCGCATGGGATTCTCTCCCGCTATTTGCCCTGCAACCAGTCGAAGACCCTGGCGGGATTTATCGCCAAGGTCGCCTTTTTCCTCACTGAAGTCGACTCCCGATCTTACCGGTATATTATGGTCTATGACCGACCGCTCTTTAGCCTTCTCTCCTTGATGCTTCCATCTCGGAAGGTGATCCGATACGGGCTTCTTAGAAAAACACTGCGGGGCCCCATTGGGTGGAGCCCCCATGCAAGCACGACAAATCAGACAGAAGCGGTCATGGATTTTGCCAGGTATCTGGCATATCCGGCGGCCAACCAATCATACACATTTCCAGAAGTGGTCATCGACGGTTGTGTACGCCGCGCTCGTCGGCTGCTCGGTACGTTCGGAATCGACGGACTCGGCGATCGACTATTGGCCATCTGTCCATTCGCCAATCACCCGTACAAGCAAGCCCCGTTCACGCTTTTCCATAAGGTGGCTCGTCACGCGCTGGGCCTAAACATTCCAGTCGCCATAGTTGGGCCATCCTCCGATAGGTGGCGGGCGGAGGCGTTCCGGCAGCAGTTCGGGCTGCAGGAGCCGGGGAAGCTTCTCGACTTGGTCGGGGCGCTCGATTGGGAGGAGACCGTTGGTCTCTTGGCATTGAGCGCCGCAGTCGTTTCCAACGACTCGGGAATCATGCATGTTAGCCTGGCCTGCGGCACCACTACCGTGGCCTTCTTCGGGCCGACGGACCCAGACGGCCTGATCCCCAGGACCACTCAGCACCTCCACCCCATTTTCCTCCGCCTGCCATGCCAACCCTGCTGGCATAAGGGCCCGACCGGGAGGTTTCACTGCCCTGACATCAAGAAGGCTTGTCTCGAACAGATAGATGCCGACAGCGTCATCAGGCTGGTGTCCGGGCTTGTCGCGGGCCGCCTGCCGGATGATCTATCCCTTTCTCCGACAGAGAAGCGCTGATGAGCGATCTGCCCCCCAGGGTCGCCATCCTGATCTTGAGCTGGAACGACCTTCGCAACACCGTTGAGACACTGCGCAGTGTCAGGGGCCTGGAGTATCCCAACACGGAGGTCTGGGTGGTGGACAATGGCTCAACCGACGAGTCCGGAGGAGCGATCGCGGAGCAATTCCCAGAGGTTCGCGTGATCCGCTCGCCGGAAAACCTCGGCATCCCCGGAGGGAGGAACTTCGGCTTGGAGGCCGTCCTCAGCCGGACGGATGCCGACTACGTCATGATCCTCGACAACGATGTCGTCGTCGAGCCACGCCTGCTGGACAAGCTGGTAGCGGCGGCCGAGGCGGAACCCGACCTCGGGATTGTCGGGCCGACGCTCTATTACCATTCGGATCCCAAACGGATCTGGAGTGCGGGGGCGTTCATCGTCTTTCGTGAGGTGACCGCGAAGTCACCATCGAAGAACCGGCTTGAGACGGCCGAGCGACCAGAGGGAGTCGAGCGGTTCGATTGCATCACCGGCTGCTGTATGCTGGTCAAACGTCAAGTGTTCGAGACGGTCGGCCGTTTTAATTCCCAGTATTTCTTTGTCGGCTCCACAATGGACTTCTGCCACCGGGCGGCTAAGCGGGGATTCGCTGCTGCCGTCGTTACCCATGCGAGGCTTTGGCACAAGGTCTCGGCTAGCACCGGCGGTGGGTACAACCCGTTCCGGGCGTACTTCACCGGGCGGAGCACCATTCTATTCCTAAAGGCGCACGGAAGGATCTGGAACTGGATCACCACCCTCACCTGTGTCACATTGAGCCTCCCGATTGCCTATTTTCGAGAGCGGCGCCGCGGAAACCAGCGGGCGGTGGCCATGAAGTTGAGGGGCTATCTGGATGGGCTATACGGGAGGCCGGTCGATCCTGAGGTGGAACGGTATTTCCAGCTTAAGAATTCTGCGCCAACGGGGCAGATGCATGTCGGGAATCTACCCGGCCTATAATTCGGACTTCGTGCCCGTGGCGATGTGCAGCAGCGCTCAATCCTACAAGGGGAAGCCGTCTTGAGAGCAGGGTTCACCCTCTGGTTCACGGGACTCTCATGCTCGGGAAAGACTACCATCTCCCGGCTTGTCGAGGCCGCCCTCAGGGCGCAGGGCTTGCCGGTCGAAGTGCTGGACGGAGATGTGGTCCGGCAGAACCTGAGCCAGGGCCTTGGCTTCTCCAAGGCGGACCGCGACGCGAATATCCAGCGGATTGCCTTCGTCAGCAAGTTGCTAACCAGGAACCAGGTGGTGACCCTGGTCGCCGCGATATCCCCCTATAGGGAGGCGCGCGAGTTGTCACGGAAGGAGATCGGGCGGTTCGTGGAGGTCTACGTGAAATGCCCTCTGGAGATCTGCATCGCCAGGGATGTCAAAGGACTCTACAAGAAGGCCCTTGGCGGCGCCATCCCCTACTTTACGGGGATCTCGGACCCCTATGAGGAGCCGCTGGAGCCGGAGATGGTCATCGAGACTAACCGGGAGACTCCTGAGGAGAGCACGGCCAAGGTGCTTCGGGGGCTCCAGAACTTAGGGTTTCTGGCCTGACGCTGGAGGACGAGCATTTACGATCCTTATCTGATCGTCTGAAGAAGGTTTGGCCCCAACCAAGTGTGAATTACGCTCACGCGATTCCTCCTTCATTCCGCGTTTCTGCTAGCTCCCCGAGCTGCATGGCCCTACTCCCAAACCGGATCAGCGTCGAGAGCCGCTCAGGTGTCCATCCATCGTGCGTTCCCGTGGCCCCCCTGCTGGTTTTTTCGCAGTCTGTACTGCACCTCTTCAACGATTCTTCGGTTCACTGCGATCATATCCGCCAGCAGGCCAAATAGCCCGAGCTGAAAGCCGACCGTCAGCAGGATCGACGCGAGGATTAAGGATTGCACGTGGCCCTGACCATGCCCGCTGAAAAAGTAATAGAGGAAGCGAGCCCAGATGAGCACACCGAGGCTGAGCGCTCCAATCCCGAAACACCCGAAGAACTTCAGGGGCTCATAGATCATGAAGGTCCGTAAAATGGTAAGGGCTTGCTGAAAGATATAGTCAAAGGTACTACGGATAAGTCGGGATTCACGGAGCGGAGGATTTGTGCGGATCGGGACAGACAGGACGACCATGTTGTTTCTCCCTGCCTGGATGATGGTTTCCAACATCGGGCTGTAGCTGGAGAAGACATTCAACCGTAAAGCCACCTCACGGCTGAAGGCGCGGAACCCACAGGCCGCATCCGGTACTCTGGTGTTCGACACAACCCGGACCACCCAACTGCCGAGTTTCTGGAGCTTCTTCTTGACGAAAGAAAAATGCGCGATCTTCTCGACCTCCCGATCACCAATGACGAAATCGGCCCTCCCCTCCAGGATAGGCTTGACAAGTCGCTCGACATCAGCGCCGTTGTATTGATTGTCACCATCGGTGGTCACGATGATAGCGGCCCCTTGTCGGACTCCTTCCTCCAGGCCAACCGCGAACGCCCTCGCATAGCCCTGGTTCTTCGTCAGCCTGACAACGTGATGGACCCCTGCTTCTTTCGCAACCTCCGCCGTCCGGTCTGCGCTCCCATCATCGATGACCAGATACTCGATCTCATCTATGCCATCGATCGTCCGAGGGAGGTCGCCAATGGTCACCGGGAGGTTCAGTTCCTCGTTATAGCAAGGGATCTGAATGATGAGCTTCATCGCTGGAAACTCAAGGGCGTTGCTCTAGCCTCGGGAATTGCTTCGGTGAACGTGTTCCTCGCGAGTGGCCCCGGTCCCGACAAAGCCGGGAGCCACAGAGGGTGGGATAATCATCGCTATCTGAAGCCAGGGGTTCATGGGAGCGTGACTCTCTCCTTCCAGGTCAGGAACCTTTCCTGAACCTTTGCGAGGATGAATCGATCAGCGGGATCCAGTCCTAGAAGGATGAGAGCGGCAACATAGCTCGAGAAGAATATCGCAAAGGAGGACCCGAGAAACAGATACCTATTTGCCGGAAGTGCTTGGTCGATCAAAAGAGTGACGACGAGGGACGCGCAGGCTGCCATCAGAGGTTTAAGGTAGCCGGGGGTGAAAGGATGGACCCCGATGATTTTGAGCCCTTCGATCACTCTTGCGACCCCCAAGATAAGCATCGAAAGAGCGACGGCAAGGCTCGCACCCTCGATACCGTATCT